>Ga0335077_10002402_pt1 | contig 22319 bp, 26 predicted proteins | sample Lox_Sample_31_FD_207151 | JGI IMG/M metagenome (GOLD analysis project Ga0335077, IMG submission 207151) | Soil microbial communities from Loxahatchee National Wildlife Refuge, Florida, United States - Lox_Sample_3.1 | ecosystem: Environmental > Terrestrial > Soil > Wetlands | place: USA...
TGGGTGAACTTCCGCCTCTTCCGTCGTTCCATGGATCAAGTCTCCACCATATCGGTGGTGTCCACGAACTCGGGGCAGGCTCAGCCCGTCCATCGGGGAAGCGGGCACTTTGAGGGCAGGTTATCCTGCGGGGAGTAGCCGGCCATGAGGGTCGCCCAATGGGACGATCCGCGCTACATACATGGCAAGGAGCTTTCCAATCATGTCCCATCCTGCCCAACTTGAATTCGTCGAAACCGCGCGCTCACTCTTCCCGGAGATGTTCAAGGGGAGGAAGGTCTTGGAGGTAGGAAGCCTGGACGTCAACGGCAGCGTGCGGGGGTTCTTCGAAGAGTGTGCGTACACAGGCATCGACATCGCCCCTGGCAAGGGGGTGGACGTCGTCTGTGAGGGTCAGGACTTCGATGCGCCCGACGACTCGTTTGACGTTGTGATCTCCTGCGAGGTCATGGAGCACAATCCTCACTGGGCGGCCACCTTTAAGAACATGATTCGCCTAGCGCGGCCCGGAGGCCTGCTGGTCATGTCGTGCGCGTCTGCCGGGCGCAAGGAACATGGCACGGCGCGCACCGAGCCAGAGTATTCACCACTAACGGTGGAGCAGGGTTGGAACTACTACCGAAATCTGACGGCGCGAGACATCGCGAGTGGTGTGGATCTGTCGCCACTGAAGGGTTGGGCGTTCGCCACCAACTGGGACTCGTGCGATCTCTACTTCCTCGGGGTGAAATCCGGAGCCAGTTCGGACCCCGATCCAGTGCTGGCTCGCTTTCGCCGCATCTACAGGCGGCGATTTTGGACCTCTTGGCGATGGATTCGGCGAGCGGCGCGCAAGGGCTTTGCGCACCGGTTCCTCGGTATCCGCTAATGGTTGTGGATGGCCTCTCACCGCCCTTGTAGAGGCTGCAAGCGTGTGGCAGCCTAAGAACACTCAGAGGACCGACCAACATCGGCCCGGTCCGAGCAAGAGAAAGGACTGGAGTCGTTCGCTTGCCAAGCGTAGGTTTCCTCCTGCCAGGCGCCACAGGTAACCCCGTGGGTGGGGTGAAGGTAGCCTTCGAGTACGCTAACGCTCTAGCAGCTCGAGGCTGGGCGGTGAAAGTCGCGATGCCGCACATGATCGACGAGGAGGAGATCCAAGAGACTCGGAGTTCGCCGTGGCTTCGGTTGCGCTGCGCAGCGAGTTACATGAAGCGTCGTGCTCGACGCGGATATCTACCAAGCCGATGGTTCAATCTGGATCCAAACGTGGCAGCGAGGTACTTGCCGACGCCCGAACCCTGGGCGCTTCCGGCAGCCGATGCGTGGGTCGCAACATCTTGGCGAACTGCTAAGTGGGTTGTCCGGACCCGCGGCGCGCGTCTCTACCTAGTCCAACATGTTGAGACGTGGGGCGGTCCCGAAGCACAGGTGATGGCTACTTGGAAGGCACCTCTACGCAAAATAGTCGTTTCCCGCTGGCTCCAGGAAGTCGCACGTGAGCTTGGCGAGACAGCCGACTACATTCCCAACGGTCTCGACTTCTCTGCTTTCGGCGTGGACGTCGCGCCCGCAGAGCGCCGGGGGACGCGTGTTCTCATGCTCTTCCACAGCTCGCCTTGGAAGGGTTCCGCGGACGGCATCGCAGCTCTGCAAATAGCGCGTACCGAGGAGCCACGCCTTGAGGCCACTCTCTTCGGGGTGAAGTCGCGGCCAGTCGGGCTTCCCTCGTGGATCCGATACGAGAAGCAACCGCCCCAACAACGGCTGCGTGAGCTTTACAACTCCGCTAGTGTCTTCCTCGCGCCAAGCTGGACCGAGGGCTGGGGGCTCCCCGCTACCGAGGCGATGGCCTGTGGCTGCGCGCTCGTGGCAACAGACGTGGATGGCCACCGCGAATTTGCACACGATGGCGAAACGGCGCTGCTCGCTCCTCCCCGCGAGCCTGTTTCACTCGCGCGGCAGCTCCTTCGTATTGTCGGAGACGCTAAGCTTCGTCTCGCGCTTGCGAGGACCGGCAATGCATACGTTCAGCGATTCACTTGGAGTCGCGCCACCGACCAGTTGGAAAGCGTCCTTCGAGAAGAGATAGGTGCTGTTGCTAGGGGTAGCGGAACCGTGCTTCAGGTTAGATAGGGCGGCGGGCTCAGACGCGTACTCTATCGTCAGCAGCGCAGGCCAGACGAAGAGACCGGCCGCAAGGAGTGGTCAGCACGAGGCGTTGTCCAGCGAGTCTTGCGCCATGAAGCTGGTTTCTCTCCGGTGACGTTCTGCTGTTGCCGCCCAACCACTTGACGCAAGGCAGCGGGCGGCCTATCCGCTGCCTTGCTGTTAGATTCGATTCGCAGAACTAGCCCGGCCTTACTTCTTGCTTATCGCGACAGCGAACGCTGTCGTATAGCCAGAATCATACTTATAGTGATCTTTGGACATGGCAAGCCCTCCCGGCCGACTGTATGTGGGAGGGTCGACGTAGGGAACCAGTTGGCAGAGCATGCGCCCTTGCCCGTTGTACTGCGCTTGCCCCCCCACGGACGAGAGTACCCAGCCCGTCGGCACAGTCACATCGGCCACGCCGTAGCCGCTGTTGGCCCAGGTCACGGCACTATTGTAGTTAACCGACAGTGAGCCAAAGCCCGGTATTGTTCCGGACGTAATACCAATTGCGAAGGAATCTACTGAGCCGTATTCCGTGATCCAATGGTCTTTAGCGGAAGCAACCCATTGGAAAGCATTTGGATAACTTTCCGTGAGCAGGAGCCCGGCGGTGCTCCAATTCGCGCGCCCGCCTCCGCCCACTAACAAGTAGCCTGGCGGGAGAGCGGCGACCGCGCTGACATGCTCGCCCGTCCCAGAGTTCTGCGTCACGAGGACCATATAGGACCTGAGTTGGGTCGACGAGACGCCTGCGAGTCGCAAGCCAATTGCATACGCACGCAATTTGTGGCTGTAAGTCAAGATGTGATCCTTCGAGGATGCGTGCCAAGTGGTCAGATTCTGGTCCGGATAGCTCGCGGTAAGCAACGCGCCAGGGCTACCCATTCCTTCGACTTCGGCGCCGCCGCCGACGAGCACGAAATCGGTGTCAACGCTTACAGTTGTGTTGTTAATCTCTCCAGTCACTTCCGGTCCGGTATAGATGCGCACGGTGACCTGGCCAGAAGCGTCCGTGAAATCCTCGCTCGATTGGGCGCGGGCGTCTGCAGCGCAGATGGCGATCGCAGCTGCGAGCAGGGTCATCCGAATAGGGAATGAAGCGGTGGGTTTCCGTCTGTTGCGAAGCATAGAGCCCCCTCTGGTGAGATACATCACTCATCGGTGCGGTGACACGAATTCATCACTGCTCCGATCGCTAGACAGCATGACGCACATGCGGGCGGATTGACGCGTCCCGGGCCAGTTCGTGACAGCACCGTCGGGGGACCGATCGTCCCCGAGGCAGGAGCGGCATCCCCTACGACTCAGCTGAACATTCTCTCAGTCCAGCCCATCGACTACGCGTCTGCAGGTCAGCGCCCCGGGTAGGCCGCTGTCGCCAGCGGCGGCTTCGCGCCCGATAAGGGCTCGCGCCGCATCCAGCTCGACTTCGTGGAGCACCTAGCGCTACTGTGTCGGCGGGCCTGAGAACTTCGATCAGAGACGCGCCGGTCTTCGTGGCCTTCTCCGTGCGCATTGGGCTGTTTAAGGATCACTCTAGGGTGAGCCGCCACGGGGGCTGCTTTGAGCGGCTCACAACCTAATACTCCCGGATTTGCCGGGGGAGGGGACTCGTCTTGGCCACGGGCACCACTTCCCCGTTCTGGCACGTGCCTAGACGACCGCATGCGTCTGGGAGCGAACGCACGGATTCTCTCCTCCCGAGGTCCAAGAACGAGACCAGGTTGGCGCCCGGTCGGAAGGAGCGTCGCCGTGAGGAAGGATACATCGGTGGGCGCCGAGGCGTCTATCGTGACCGGGGAGACGTTGGAGTCGTTCGTCAGGGTAAAGGTGCAGGCGTACGTGCAGGACTTCTTGAGTAGGAGGTCACGGCGCTGCTGGGGCGCGGTAAGTCGGAGCGGCGTGAGGCGGTAGACGCAGCTCCGGTCTACCGCAACGGCCACGGCAAGCCGCGGCGGGTTTCGATGCAGGGCGGCACGATCACCGTCGAGCGGCCGCGTGTTCGGGGCCTCGAGGAGCGATTCGAGAGCCGGGTGCCGCCACTGTTCGAGAGGCGGACCAAGGAGGTGCGGCGAGATGCTGCCCGACCTGCACGGCCTCGCCGGCGGGGACCTCGAGCTCGCGCTGCGGGGACTACTCGGCGATGGCGCGCCACTGTCGGCCTCTTCCATCGAGCGGCTGCGGGCGAAGTGGCAGGTCGAGCATGATGCGTGGAAGCAGCGGCGCCTCGACGACCGTGAGGTCGTGTACGCCCGGGCGGACGGCGTCTACGTGAAGGCTGAGCTCGACCGGGAGAAGGCGGCGTCGTCATCGGTGCCATTCGCGACGGGCACAAGGAGGTGCTCGCCATCGCTCCCGGCCACCGCGAGTCGACGGAGTCGTGGGCGGAGGTACGGCGCGATCTGAAGGCCCGAGGTCTCGAGGCCCCGAAGCTGCTCGTGGCCGACGGCAACACGGGGACCTGGGCCGCCGCGGCACAGGTTTGGCCGGAGGTCGCAGAGCAGCGCTGCTGGAACCACAAGATCGAGAACGAGCTCGACAAGCTGCTGAAGAAGCTCCAGGCCGAGGCCAGCGAGATGCTGACCGAGATCCCCTACGCACCCACGCGTGCTGAGGCGAAGCGCCGCCGGGACGAGTTCAACATGCGCTTCCGCCGCCACAATGCGGACGCCGTCGCCTGCCTCGATGACGACTGGGATCGGCTGGTCGTGTTCTACGACTTCCCCAAGGAACACTGGAAGCACCTGCGGACCACCAATGTGGTCGAGAGCCCGTTCGCCTCGGTGCGCCTGCGTACGGGCGCGGCGAAGCGGTTCAAGAAGGTGCCGAACCCGACGGTGCTGATCTGGAAGGTGCTGATGACCGCCGAGCGCCGCTTCCGCCGCCTCAACCCGCCAACTGCTCGCGGACGTTTACGATGGGAGAACCTTCTCGGATGGGAAGGCAGTGGTGAAGTCGATCAGGAAGCCGCAGAAGGAGGCCATCGCCTGATCCTGTTTTCACACCTGTTGACGTGACCTCCTCCTTCCCTGCGCTCTACGAAGGACTTCAGTCTGAACATGAGGTGCGATGGAGGGTTCCCTGCATTGGGTTCGGGAGCCACTTGCCACTACCCGGATGGGGAGGCGCAGAAGAGAAGTGCTAGAACCCTGGGTTCTAGACATACCAGCCGGACCGATACTAAGGATGGAAAGAAGCTTGGTAACAGGATTTTGCGAGGTAAGACCAAAAATTCTAATGCGTGCTGATTCTTGAGGTCAGGAGCACGGTTCGGCTTTCCTGCGACGTTCGCGCCATCGCTCCGTCGGGTAGTAAGATCTTTCAATGGAGTGCGAAGCTGAAATCGGTCGGCTTCTTTCCGCCGGCGATCTGAGGAGCGCTGCGGAAGCGACAATCCGAACCTATGGTTCGAGCGTTCTTGGGCTGCTGCATCGCGTCCTGGGACAACCCGAACTTGCGGAAGACGCCTTTTCCCTGTTCGCCGAGCAATTGTGGAGCACGATCGGGACGTTCCAGCGCCGATCATCCATGCGAACGTGGTCCTTCCGACTGGCGCGCAACGCGGCCATCACGGTTCAACGAGAGAGTTGGCAGCGAAAGCGGCGCCGACTCTTCACGACAGAAGCGGAGCAGATAGCGGAGGATGTCCGGACGCGATCTGCGCTCCGCCTTGAGATGCAATCCTTGGTCGTTGCGAGGCTCGCCAAGCACTTCAGCGTGGACGACCAGACGCTCCTCTCGCTTCGAATCGACCAGCGCCTGTCGTGGGAGGAGGTGGCGGAGGTGCTGTCGTCGCCCGGCGACGAGGTTTGCGCGCCCACGCTCCGCAAGCGTTTCGAACGCCTGACGGAGAAGCTCAGACAACTTGCTCGCGATGAAGGGCTATTGGAATCATGACGGCTGTTGAACGCCCTCACGCCTTCTCCAGCCTTCTGGCCGAGTTCGCCAGGTTGCCGGTCGTCGCGCTGCCTAGTGCCTACACGAGGGGGCTTGCTCGGGGCACCAAGGTCGGCCGCTTTGTCATCCAGGCCGAGATTGGCCGCGGCGGGTTCGGGATCGTGTACGAGGCGTACGACCCGGACTTGGGGCGCTGCGTAGCTCTCAAAATGCTGCACCCGGGACGACGCCCCGAAATCGCGACGGGCGAATGGATTCAAAGGGAGGCCGAGGCAGTCGCGCGCCTATCTCATCCCGGAATTGTCACGCTATTTGACTTCGGCAAGACCGAAGACGCACCATTTCTCGTCTTCGAATTGCTTCGCGGCGAGACCCTGGCGAGCCGCATCAGGCGTGGTCCGTTGACTGTCGAGGAGTTGGTCCGAATCGCAAGGTCCGTCAGTGACGCTCTCGCGCACGCGCACGCATCAAACGTTCTGCACCGCGATCTGAAGCCGGGAAACGTGTTCCTGTGCGCTGGGGGCGGCGTGAAGGTGCTTGACTTCGGCATTGCGCACCTGTTCGGGCGCAGCGACGCCTCGCGCGGTGGAACTCCCGCCTACATGGCCCCCGAGCAATGGCAGGACGCGGCCGAGACATCGAGAACGGATCTCTACGCACTCGGCATCATTCTCATCGAGATGCTGACGGGAAGGGGGCCGTTCGACGATGAGGAGCAGGTATCCCCGACCTCCCGACGGCGTCCGACCATCTCCCGCTCGCAAGCGCCACGTGCTCTCCGCAGGCTCGTGGAGGAGCTGACCGCACCCCGTCCGGAGGCGCGCCCCGTCTCCGCCGAGGAGGTATCACGTCGGCTCACTGGAATCCAGCACACCAGACGCAATCGAACCAGATCCTTGGCGATCACTCTGGGGGCCCTGGCTCTAGCGGTGCTCAGCGGCGTCGCCTGGCGATCTCGCTCTTCCCCGTTGCCCGCCGAGCGAGTGACGGTCGCCATCTCCGATGAAGTCAATCGGACGAATGATAGGGACTTTGACCATCTGTCGGAATTGCTGCGTAGTCGACTCGCGGAGTCGAGTCGATTGAGGGTGCTGACAGCGGAAAGGCTGCGTCTCGTGGGTCGTCGCGCAGGGATGCCCGTGGTGGGCGCGCTCGACCCCAATCAGACTCGCCTATTGGCGCGCGCGGCGGGCAGCGATGTCATGGTCGAGCTGGAGATTCATGCGAGCGGAGCGAGTTTCCTCGTTCACGTTCGAATGAATTCGGTTTCACCAGAGCGCCCACTTCTCGATTTCGAGGCTCCGGCGGCTGGCAAGGACTCCTTCGCAAATACCTTGGCAGAGGTCACCGCGCGAATACTGGGAGCGCTCGACGTACCGCACGGCGGCGCTTCTCAAGCGCATGCTGAAGCGACCGGCAATCCGGCGGCCTTTCGCCAATATGCAGCAGGGCTCGACTGCATCCGGCACCGATCGAGCGCCCCTGGGAGCAGTGACCTGGAGAGGTGTGGCCCCCATTTTCGAAAAGCCCTGGAAGAGGATCCGACCTTTCCGTTGGCGCACTTTGAGATCGCTGTTCTCCAGGCGGAGGAGGCAGCACCGGAGCCAGAGCTTCGTTCCCATATGGATGGGCTGGCCAGGTCGGCCGGGAGACTGCAGAACCGAGACGCCAGCGTCGTGCAGGCCTGGAAGGCGCACCTCGAGGGCAACGATGGCCAGGCGCTGGACACCTACGACCGCATTCTCGCTCAGCATCCCGACGATCTAGACGTCCTTTTTCTGGCTGGGGCTCTGCTCTACCAGAGAGGCGATCGGACAGGCGCGATTCCTTTTCTCACGAAGGTCTTGGACCTTGATCCCCAGCACGACCGTGCTCTGGAGTACCTCGTCGACGCGTACGGGGCGACGTCCAGGTTCACGGAGCTCGGCAAGGTCGTCGATGCCCTTACAACCGAACCTCCAACCCCTTGGCGCTCTCATCTCCTGGTCCGCGCCTCGATCTGGCTCGGAAAGGAGCAGGAGGCGATCTCCATCGCGAAGAAGGCGGTGGAATCGGGTGGCGGTCGTGCAGCCGAAGAAGACCTACGAACCGCTCTCGTGTCGGTATGGGATGTGAAGGCAGTTGAGCGGATCACGCGGAAGCAAATTTCTGAGCAGCCCCGAAGCCACCGGGCCTGGCACTCGTTAGTGACATGTCTCCTGGCGCAGGGCCGCGTCCGCGAAGCGACCAGGATCGTTCACAACCTACCGTCGTTGGCGGATGGGTTCTCGCCTGCCGAGCTCGCGTACCTGCGGGCGATGATTGCCGCGGCAGTCGGTGACTGGGCCCACGTGGAGGGAGAGGCGCAAAGGCTTGCTGCCATCGATGCCACGCATGCCCAGGTGCCGATCATTCTAGTCGCACTCGCGGGTGATCGCGCTTCCGCGAAGAAGCTCGCCACCAGAATCTCACCGCACTCCGTCGCGGGCCAGGAGGTTGAAGCTCTCTTGGCTTGGCGAGCGGGGCGAACCTCGGAGGCAGTTGCTGGCCTGAGCGTGATCGAGATGCGCGATCCCTGGCCTGAGGATGCTCTACCCGCAGCCTACCTGATCGCAGAGGTGGCTTCTGCCGCCGGGGACCAAGAGGAGGTCATCTCCGCCGTTAAGCGAGTCCGACGGCTCTGGCCGCGTGGAGCCTGGCGGGCGTGGGGGTGGCCGCGAGCGTTGCTTCTTTCTGCCAGGGCTCACGAGGCACTAGGAGACTTGCACTCATCCGAAAGCGAGAAACACCGCCTGAGGCAGATGCTTCGGTACGCTGATCGCGGCCTCCCCATCGCCCGCTTAGTCCTGAAGGCACCTTCTCGCCTGTCCTTCAAGCCGCTCGCGGCCTCGTTCAGACGCTGATCCTTTCGTCCCGACGCCAGGCTCGGCGTATACCTTGTCACATCTGGTCGCGTTCCTCGTCTTTCGATGCATGGAGGAACTGACCAATGAAAAGTACGAGCGCAGAAAGGCAAGGTTCGAACATTGGAAGTTGGGTCGCTGGCGATGAGCCTTGGGTTTACCCAGGGTACCTTCCCGACCACAGCCCAGGAGGGCAGCAAATGCGGAGAGGGTCCGAGCGCGCGGGGGCTGCTGGGGCCATTCCGTGGGGCTTCGGGCTGACCCCCGCAGATCCGGAAGGCCAATGATTGTGGCGGTATCGCACGCTGGCGATTCGCACCTGCTGGCTGTTCGCGCTGCATTGAGAAGGTCGAGGACCGACCTCACGCTACTCGACCTAAGCCAGTTCCCGGCAAGGGGACGACTGACGATCGACCACGATGAACAGGGTCGATCAGCCCTACTTCTGCTGGACTCGGGGAATGTCATCGACAGCGAGGAGATAGAATGCGTTTGGTGGCGACGGCCCCAGCAGTACAGCCTCGACGAGTCCCTGACGGGCCTTTCTGCTGATTTCGCCCTTGAACAGGTACACGCGGCGTTCAGCGGGCTCTGGTCGAGCCTCGCTGTGTCGTGGGTCAATGACCCCTATCTCACACTAAACGCCTGCCACAAGGTGCGGCAGCTAGCACTCGCGGAGCGACACGGATTCGCGATTCCGCGCACGACCATCACAAACGAACCGGCACGCGCGGCTGCCTTCCTAGAGTCACTCGGAGGTCGCCGGACCGTGTGCAAGCCACTGCGCTCGATGGCAACCTGCTGGAAGCCTACCAGCCTCGTCACGTCGGAGGACTGCGCCCGCCTTGAAGACGTACGGCTGAGCCCCACCATCCTACAGGAATACGTAGAAGGTATGGACGTCCGTATCACTGTCGTTGGATCCGAAATCTTTGCGGCCTTTATCGATGCGAGACACACGACATCTCCACAGGACTTCCGGCCAGCGTACGCGGAGGCAAAGGTTGGCAGCCTGGAGTTGCCGACTGCACTGAGTTCCAAGGTCCTGCAGTTGATGAACAGCCTCGGTTTGGAATTCGCCGCGGTCGACGTCCGCCTCCAAGAAGATGGCCATTTCGTGTTTCTTGAACTCAACCCAGCTGGCCAATGGCTCTTCGTTGAAGCCCGAACGGGTCAACTCATCACGAGCGCATTCGCTGCACACCTAGCCAACCTGGCCCGCCTTCACACCCAGGGCGTTACCCAACCGCCTAGACCGTGCGGCCAATACGGACCAAGAAAGACGCCATGGCTCGTTTCTGAATTGACAGCACGGCATGGCTAAGCCGGAGTCGCGCGGGGCACGCATTACCCTTCCGCTGGCGCGACACAATGTCGGACACCGAGTTCATTACGCACAGAGGTCGTCGGATCCTACGGGCCGACTACACCGGCCTGACAACAGAAGAGTTCGTCGCAGCATTCAACAAGGATATGGGCCTACTCACCCAAAGCCAGCCAGCGTCATTTCTGCTTCTCACGATTCCGCCAGAGCACCTCAACGAGCAGATGGCGAACGCGTCATCAGGCTCCATGCCAGAACCAAAGCGAAGCATGCCCCCGCCGAGGCGCTCGTCGGAGCGACTGCATTTCACCGGGTTCTGTTCGTGAGCAACAAGGCGCGGTACGGTCTGGAGCGGCGCGTGTTCAACGACGAGGCGTCCGCCAAAGACTGGCTCGCGCTCCAATAGAGCCTAACCAAGCGAAAGGGTCCCCCCAAGGCAGTCAAGCCACGAGCTGTGTCCTACGCCTCAACAGGGACGCGCGGCCACTGTCACAGGACTCGGAACCTATCGTCTACCGAAAGGAAATAGGCATCGGAGGTGAGCGTATTAAACACACCGACGCTATTCTGGAACCCAACTGTCGCGTGGCGTGACTGCATTGAGAAGTAAGAGCAGGGCTATCCATGCCTGCTAAGATGCCTCACCCTCCTCATCCCTTGTCGCGAGGACGTCATGCCGGAACGGAAGCTATTCACAAACAGTATTATCCCCCTTCCTCAGCACCCAGTCGTCGGCGCGCAGGGATTGCTCGTAACTCAAGTCCAGCCCGAGCACCAAAAGGAGACAATGTCGCTCCTTTTCTCTTTGGCGCCTTCGAGCGACTACGCCCAGCAGCTAGAGGAGAAGGTCGCGAAGGGGGAAGTCGTCTCGCCGGGCGAGCTAGCCAAGTATGGCGCCGATCAGAGGAGTTTCGACGGGCTCGTGGACTGGCTGAAAGCGCAGGGCTTTGAGATCACGCACACAACACCTGACCGAACGAGCGTCTATGCCCGCGCGCCCATAGACACCATCTCGAAAGCGCTCGACGTCAGCATGGTGCGGGTAACAAAGGAAGGGCTCAGCTATGCGGCTGCGTCAAACGCTCCGAGTCTTCCGGCCGATATCGGCGCCGGTGTGCATGCCATTATAGGGCTTCAGCCGTTTCGGCGTGCGCACAAACACTTCCGGCGATTCCTTGGAAGCAACAATCGCGGCCCCGATGGCTTAAAGCCAAATATCTCAAATAAACCGCCGTACTTACCGTCGGAAATCTTGTCTGCCTATAATGGCAAGAACCTGCCTATCAGCGGAAAGGGCCAGACGATCGGCATCCTCATCGACACATTCCCGCATGACGCCGATCTTCAAGCCTTCTGGAATCACAATGACCTCGGCGTAACACTGAACCAGATTGAAAAGGTAAACGTTCGCGGGGGGTCGTTGCCGCCCGTTGAGGGCGAGGAGACTTTGGACGTCGAGTGGACGACCGGCATCGCACCCGGGGCTGTCGTGCGCATCTATGCGAGCGGCTCGCTCTCATTTGTTGACCTCGATCGAGCCCTAGACCAGATTTTGGCCGATGTCCCGACGCAGCCCAAGATGCGGCAGGTATCGATCAGCCTCGGCTTAGGCGAAACATTCATGTCCCCGGACGAGGTCGCGACGCAACACGGGAAGTTGTTGCGGCTAGCGGCCTTAGGAGTGAACGTCTTCGTTTCGAGTGGAGATGCGGGCTCTAACCCTGACAGTACGGGTCACTCTTCGGCGGGGCCGCTTCAGGTGGAATACGAGTCCTCCGACACCTGCGTGATCGGCGTAGGGGGCACGAGCTTGCAACTCACGCCAAGCGGGTCGGTGGCAGCGGAGTGTGCTTGGCCCGGCAGCGGGGGTGGTGCCAGCATTCTGTTCAGCCGACCGAGTTGGCAGACCGGCAGGGGCGTTCCCGAGGGCGCAAGACGTCTAGTGCCCGACGTCAGCGCCGCTGCCGACCCGCAGTACGGGGCCTATGTTTGGCTGAACGGAAGATCGCAAGCCATCGGCGGAACCAGCTGGAGCGCGCCGGTATGGGCAGGAATCTGCGCCCTTCTCAACGAAGCGCGCGAAAAGGCTGCCAAGCCAGCCCTGCCCTTCTTGAACCCTCTACTCTATCCTCTCAACGGCAGCAGTTGCTTCCGCGACATCATTAGTGGCTCGAATGGCTACTTTTATGCGAACCCGGGGTATGACGAGGTTACCGGCATTGGCGTCCCGAATATCCAAGCGCTCATTCAAGCTTTGGCGAAGTAGCGAACCGAGTAATGCGTAGCCGTACGTGTGACAGCATTACGGATGCCACTTACGCCAAGTCGAGGGAAAGAGCTGGTCCAAGGGCCAGCCTAGGCTCCGGCACGTGCGACTTCGCTTCTTTCTCCACAATAGCCAGTTCCGAGTCGATGTCCGCCTTCGCTGCCGACGTTGAGTGTCGTTTGTGACGTGCCCCACGGCAAAAGTCACAATAATTGCACTGGCGCCGAGCCGCCTAACGGGACCTTGGACCAACATGCGCAACCCACACGACGCGGAGTGACTGTCCTATGACGCTCTATTTGGCTACAATTGGCGGCGTAATCACCAGCATCGTCCTGCCCCCTCTCTCACTATTTGTCCGCACCTACTTCCAGAAGATGACGCCTGCAACTGCCGCAGTTACTCCGCCTCAATGGCTGACTGCGCTGAAGCCCTATGCGCTTCTTGGTCTCTTCTCCGCCATTACAGGGCTAATGATAATTGCGGCAGTGGGCGACACCATAAAGGATTGGCATTGGCATCACGCACTCATTGCGGGCTACGCCTGGGATTCTACCCTTCAAAAACTGGCCAAGAGCTAACAGGCAGGTGGCCTGATGGGCGGGTTACAAGACCGAGTCCGCTAGCCAGAAGAAGTCGCGATCGTTCAAGGGCGGAGTACGAGAGTAGGCTGGGCGGCATCGATGGCGGCACGGAACTGGATGTGTTGACAGTGCAGAACTCCATAGCCCGCTTTGGTCTATGCGAGTAGACGGCGCGAGGGACAGATAATGGCAAGCCCGCTCGAGGGTCTGGTCTCAAGTACCTATATACGTCCTATCTGGTTTCTCTGCCTGACGGCTGCGATGGGTTGCTCCCCAACAAAGGTAATTACAAGAGCGCAGAAAGATAACGAAGGGGTAGCATTCTTTCCGCTGGTGGCCGTGAATCAGGAAGTGCGTTCGTACGCCGAGACCTGGCTCAAGGTCGACATTCACATCAAGGTGGAGGTTCCTGCTGGGAATGCCAAAAGCACAACTGCAAACGTTGCCAGCAGCTTCTTGGCATACGAACCGAGCAAACCTCTCGAGGCGACAGCTAGGGTCCTGCGTAACCGATTTGACGAGCTGATGATCCATTTGGGGCAGCATCCGAAAGTTGAGGACGTTTACATTGCGCTCGCACAGTTTACGAAAGACTACCCCCTGACGGAACCGCCGGCAAAGAGTACGCCAAGAGGGATCTCGGAAATGTGTGGTGAATCTACCGAGGTTGCCAGAGCTGAGACTAAGCAGCCATCCTCGCGGACGTGCGTACTCACTGGGATGCAGCGGACGCTAGAACAGGTCCCTGCGACTGGCAGAGAGTATCTCAACATTTGGGCGCCTTATGGTGGTTCTGCGAGCGCGGATATCAAACTCGACAACCGGGGCGTTCTGAGCGAGGCCTCTGCCCAACGGCAAGATCAGATGCCACCAGCCGTAGCCGGCGCCGTGGCAAGTGTCGTTGGAGCGGCTCTAGGCGCCGCCAAGCTTAGTGTTGAGACTTTACGTCCAGCTGGCAACGCGGCGGAGCCGTTGGTGACGAGTAGCATCATGTCGATGACGGTGGCGCGTCGCATCTACACCCTAACGGCGATCTGGCCGCTAAAGAAGGAGTACAACGATAGCACAACCGCGTTCATCGACTATTCCGAGAGCCCGTGCTTCGTCTTGGCTAGCTTTACCGATCATACAAATGATTGTGTCGTGAATCTATCGATTGCCGCAGACCCGTTGGCTTCCGCGCCAACTCCTAGTGGCAAGTGAGCGAGGTGAGCTGGCCCGCGTGACCTGCCCCCCGAACAATGGACAGGAGCCAGGTTGAGGATTTCGCTTGATGACCTCCCCCCGAAGTTTGGACGGTTCTTAGGTTGAGGAAATCGCCTTCACAGGACTGGCGCTATCAACCGCCCAATGATGGGGGGCAGGTCAGGAAGACGCGCCAGTCGTTTTTCCACATCAAGCGGGACGCGACCTTTGTGAGCGCCATTACCTCGCTGGCGATGTCGGTCGCCGGGCCAGATCAGCGAGGAACCTGTCCTTGGCCAATACTCGATCGTAGACGGGTCACGAAAGGTCAACGGTCAGCGTTAGTCCGGACTCTGGATGCGGCCCGCAATAAAACACTATTATCCGTCGGACACCACCGTCTTCCCAGATCCAAAAGTAGAGTCTCGCGGCTGCATCACGATCGGTGCTATCGCCTTCTTTTAGGTGCCACTCACACTCGCGCGGCCCCGCGACTACCCGATGGCCGCGACGAATCGTGAAGGACACCGCGACTGGTCCGTTAAGCGCGAAGTGGAGGCCGCGCTCGGAGAAGAAGTTGTCGATTCCTCGCGGTGCACCCACGGCCGCAAGTTCGGCAAGGGCCGTTGCGGCTCGATGGACGAAATCGTGGCGGTGCTCTGCCAGCGCATCTGCAGCGTCTACCGACTTATGCGCGAGAATTACGCGCGGTTCGTCCCGAGCAACGGTCTCCAAGGCTTCCCTTGGAGTGGGGATCTGGACGTCGGCGGTCTCGGGTGGTGCAAGCCATTCTCGAAGCGCAGCGCCTGATCCACGGACGGTGGCAAACTGCTCGACGACGTTGCAGCCGAAATCCTTCTCGAGCGCTCGGACCATTTTGCGGTTGACCGAGACAGTCGCGACCTCGGCGCCTCGCGCCTCCTCCAACTCCTGAAGCGGCCGTAGCCCCCTGATGGGGGGGCCGCTGGCTACAACGATTACTCCGACATGTGTGGCCAACTCGGCCACCAGTCGTCTGGCTTCCTCGGCTTGATCCTTGTGAACAACGAGGAAGCGCATGGGCGCGGCTGCGTCGGGAGAATTATTTCACTTCGCTCTTTTTCGCGCGGAGGGCATCCAGCACAAGGCCCAATGGCAGTGGCAGGGCTCGAATGTCGCGATCGCTCATGCGACCTATGACTGCTTGAGCTAGAGCCACTACATCTCGTTCCGCGGGAACCGATTCAAACGGTCGAGCACCGTCGATGGCCTTGGCGGTTCCGTCTATAGTTTCGGGCACGGCGGCTCTGAATGGCCGCTTCCGCCTGGTACCGACAATGCGATCGAACGCCGCGCGCGCTTCCGCGCCCTCTATCCCCGCCTTCGCTAGCGCACTGTGCAAGAGCGTCTCTAGTGCGCCATCTCGGAAATGGTGCCACTTTCCAACTTGGTGTGGCGCACGTTGCGTGAGTGTGAGAATCCAGTTGCGCCACCAAGTCGAGGCGGGGCCCTGCGTCGTTCCGTCCAGCAGATAACGGACTTCGGGTGAGAACGCTTCCGCCGCTAAGAAGTCCCGCGCCATCTGCCGATGATCCTCGACGGAGGCCGGCTCAACCTTCGCTTCTTTGTCGGTTTGCCGTTGCCCACGGGGGGCTGCCGCTACCGCACCCGAACCTCGGTTTACGATAAGGGCCCAGCGGCTGAGCGGGCTAACCCAAATACGCCAAAGATCGGTTGCGGTACTAGCCGTCGGTCGGCTGATTACACTCGGCGACCAGCTAGCAAAACCGTAGATGGGATCTGGACCCGTGTATGCGACGATCTGAATATCATGAGCGTAGCGCGCGATCAGTTGGGCAAGGGACTCGCATCCATACGCGCGCGGGTCAAAGGACGGATCGTAAAGGCGTATTAGCGTCCCAGCCTGCGAGCCGCTGAGTCCGACAGTTGCCCCAGACTCTGTGATCCACTTTCTCAGGCGCTCGACGACCAGCGCAGCATCCTTCGCTTCAGCCATAACTGTCCCCTTCTCCGACTAACTGAACCCGACCTCGAGACGATGTCTCGGGGTCGGGGTCAAGCCGGAAAACTTTGGGAACGTGGTCGCTGCCCCAGGAAGCTCTTGTCGACAAATCGACAAACCCGGCGGCCAACCTACGGCGTCAGCGGCCTGGCTCGGGCCATCCGACAACCCCCAGGGCGCGATACTGAGCCTAGCACCCAAGGATTGACTTCAATCTACGTGCGGAGAGAGCCCCCGTCAAGCTCGGTCGACAGGGCCGATATTCCTCAAAGACGCACCATGACGGCAGCAAAGAAAAGGCCCGCCACCTAAAACTTTCTTAGATAGCGGGCCATTAGATGGCCGGGGAGACAGAATTCGAACCTGCGATCCGAACCGAATTGGGGTAAATTCACACGGCGTGGCAGCGTGTCTCAGCGAGCTATCCTGCTGATACTACTGGAGTCACTTCGGCGCCCGGATCGCATTCGCAAGCGCAGATCGTATACGGAACGACGCCGTTTGGCGCGCCGGGCGCGGCCCTCCCGGGTGCAAGAACCCTGGCTGACGCCAACCGATGTCGCCAAGCCAGGGCTTGACTCAGATGCTTCCGACGATTATCCTCACTTTACCCTCTCAGCTGAGGGCATAACGCCATGCGCCTCGAAGCTACCATTCCAGACACGCGCTACGCACAACTGAGCGAACTAGCAGACGAACTGCAAGTTCCGAAGAGCACACTGGTAGAGGAAGCGCTCAGCGTTCTCCTGACGGGCTTGATAGAGGCCCGCCATGGACGGCGGTTCGCTATTATCGATCCAGCTACTCAGAGAGTGATTTCTCAGGTCGCTACCCCTCTCCTCATGCAGCTTGAGTGGGCAACTCATCGCGAGAAGGTTTCTCTCTCTCGAACGGAAGCTGGGAAACTCGAGGACTTGCTGGAGAACCCTCCGGCGCCGACCCCGCGGCTTCGCAAGGCTATGGCTCATAGAGCACGCACGCCTGTAAAGTAGCCTTGGTGCAAGAACGCCTTGGCTTCTTAACAGTACCAGTACGTGAAACCGATCCGGCTTGTGCCTTCAGTTGCGGCGAGCCCGAGTTGGACGAGTTCCTTGCAAAACGGGCTCTCCCGAACGCCCAGCGTGGCTTTGGCAATACCTTCGTCCTTCCTCGAACTCCCGAGGATGATCCTGCCCTCCCTGACGTCCTTGGGTACTACACGCTAGCCTCAGCCCAGATTGACAGGACTATTTTCGCCAAGGTCATTCCGCACCGACAGAGACACGGACTACCAAAGTATCCGCTACCTGCTGCACTAATAGGCCGACTTGGCGTCGACACTCGCGCTCAACGTCGAGGCCTGGGCGACCTTCTCATTGGGGATGCGTGTCGCCGTGCGGTCATGATGGCTGAACACGGCGGCGGAGTTGGGATTCTGGTTGATGCCAAGGGCGCTGTCGCGGAGAGTTTCTACAACAAGCATGGCTTCGTGACGCTAGACTCCGCGGCTGCTTATCCACGTCGCATGTTCCTGCCTATGAGCACCGCGCGATCCGCTAGCACATCGCCTGTCGAGTAGATTTCTCCGAGCGAAGCGCACTGACCTGCCCCCCTGGAACTTGAGCCTGCCCCGAATTCGTGGACACCGGAGATACGATGGAAACTGGGTCCATGGAACGACGGAAGAGGCGGAAGTTCACGCCTGAGTTCAAGGCGGAGGTGGTCGGGCTGGTGCGCTCGAGCGGGAGGAGCGCGGGCCAGATCGCGAAGGAACTGGACCTGACGGAGACGGCGGTTCGGGGCTGGGTGCGACGGGCCGGAATCGACGCCAAGAGGGATCCGAACGGTCCGCTGACCACGGAGGAGCGGGCCGAGCTGGCGCGGCTGCGGCGCGAGCTGAAGACGGTGACGATGGAGAGGGACTTCCTCCGAAAAGCTGCCTCCTTCTTCGCCAAGAGCGGTCGATGAGCTTCGAACTCATCGAGGCGGAGAAAGGGAACTACCCGAAGGCGCTGATGTGTCGAGCGCTCGGGCTGTCCCGCTCTGGGCACCATGCCTTCACGACCCGCGGGCCGTCGCGGCGGGCGTTGGAGCAGCAGCAGCTCGACGTCCTGGTGGCGGCGATCTTCGCCGAGCTCGAGGGTCGGTACGGGGCACCCCGGATCGAGCAGGAGCTCGGCCGGCGAGGCCACCGGACGAGCCGGAAGCGGGTCGCGGCGTCGATGGCACGGCAGGGCCTGGTAGCAAGGCCTCCGCGGCGCTGGAAGCGAACCACCGACTCCTCGCACCGGGAGCCTGTGGCGCCCAATCTGCTGGCCCGGAACTTCACGGCCGGCGCGCCGGATCGTGCCTGGGTCGCCGACACCACCTACCTGCCCGTGCTGGGCGGCTTTTTGTTCCTGGTCGTGATCCTCGACCTGTTCTCGCGCAAGGCGGTCGGCTGGTCGCTGGGCGACCGCCTCGACGCGGAGCTGTCGATGGAGGCCCTGCGCCGGGCGATCTCGAGGCGCCAGCCCGGCCCCGGGCTGGTGTTCCACTCGGACCGGGGCTCGGAGTTCGCTGCCAAGGACTTCAGGCAACTCCTCGCCCAGATCGGCGCCGTGCAGAGCATGAGCCGCAAGGGTGACTGCTGGGACAACGCCGTGGCCGAGAGCTTCTTCTCAACCCTGGAGTTCGAGGGCCCGTCTACGGCCACCTGGCGCACCGTTCAGGACGCAGCGCCCGAGCTGTTCACCTTCATCGAGAGCTACTACAACGCAAGGAGGTTGCATTCACGGAACGGCTACAGACCCCCAAACGAAGTCGAGCACCATTGGCGTCACAAGGCATTGGCGGCATAAACTGACCGTCCACTGATTCGGGGCAAGCCCAACTGGACAGTTTGAAGCGTGAGTCCTCTGATGGAGGACGCATGCGGAAGAGCAAGTTCACCGAGGAGCAGATCGTCAAGGTGCTGAAGGAGGTAGAGGCAGGAGCCAAGGTCCAGGAAGTCATTCGTCGGCTCGGGATCACCGAGACGACCTTCTACCGGTGGAAGTCGAAGTACGGGGGCCTCGAGGCCAGCGACCTGAAGCGGTTGAAGGCGATTGAGGACGAGAACCGGAAGTTGAAAACCCTGGTCGCGGACCTGACCCTCGACAAGCAGGCGCTGCAGCACCTTCTCGGAAAAAAATGGTAGGGCCCGCCGCGCTCCGCCTCGCGGTCGATGAGTTGGGCGCGGAGTTCGCGATGAAGAAGCGGCGGGCCTGTCGGGTCGTCGGGCTCGCCCCGGCGACGTACTACTACCGCAGTACTCGCCCGGACCACGGCGAGCTGCGGGAGAAGCTGAAGGCGTTCGCCGCCCAGCGCCCTCGCTGGGGCTATCGGCGGCTCCACGTACTTGTCCGGCGGGACGGGCATGAAGTGAATCACAAGCTCGTCTACCGCCTCTACCGCTCGGAAGGGCTGGCCGTGCGGCGCAAGAAGCGAAAACGGCGCGGTGCGGTGCTGCGGGTGGTACTTGCCCCGCCCGTTCGCCCAGGCCAGCGCTGGTCAATGGACTTCATGGGCGATTCCCTCGCCAACGGCCGCACCTTCCGAACTCTCAACGTCGTCGACGATTTCAGCCGCGAGTGCCTTGCCATCGAGGTGGACTTCTCGTTGCCGGCCTGGCGGGTCATCCGGGTGCTCGACCGCCTCATCGAGCTCTACGGCCAGCCCGAGGTCATCGTGCTCGACAACGGGCCGGAGTTCGGCAGCGCCGAGCTGGACGCCTGGGCCTATCGCAGGGGCATCCGGCTGCACTTCATCACACCTGGCAAGCCCGTAGAGAACGCGTACATCGAGAGCTTCAACGGAAAGTTCCGAGACGAGTGCCTCAACGAAAACTGTTTCCTCGGCCTCGAGGACGCGAGAAACAAGACCGGAACCTACCGCCTCGACTACAACGAAGTCAGGCCGCACAGCTCGCTGGACAACCAAACCCCGAAGGAGTTCACTCGCAGCTTCACCGGACTGGCGCTATCAACCGCCCAATGATGGGGGGCAGGTCAGCACCGCTAAAGATGGGCGGAACTTACGAGGTGCCCACTCCCACCGGCAAGCAGCAACAGTAGACGGCCTTCAGCCAGGGCACCGTCTACTTCCGCCACGGCGCCAAGAGTGAACCGGCCATCCGCGATGACCTGCGAGCAGCTATCGAACGCGAAGTCGAGCGGCAGCGCTCAGGATGGCTCGACAACATCGAGAAGGTCATCTCAGCTCCGGCCGGGTCGGTCATCAGGGTTCTTCCGCCCGAGGTGATGGCGGAGGCAGGAGACGAGGTCGCGCACGTCCGTCTCACGCATGACGAAGCAGCGCCCGCTCTGAGGGCTCCTGACTTTGATGCGCTGTTTCCGTATCGACAAAAGGAGGTGCTCGCCCGCTTGGCCCAACTGCTGCCTGGGCTAAGACCGACGCCTCACGACATCTTGTGCGTGAGACGGGTACACCGGGTTGACGACGACCCGACGTACTCGTCCAGGCACAAGCTCGGCTCTCGTCAGTACAGTGATGCGATGGTCGACTGGCTCGTCACGAGTTACAAAGCGGACCCCAACTTCTTCCACGTGGCCAGAGCGGAATGGAAGCGGTCTACTGAGGCCGCCGGACAAGAGGCTGGTAGGCCAGGCCCGTAGAGTCGCAGCCGGAGACGTTCCGGGTCCACTCGTCCGTGCCGACGGCCTTCGTAAGCCTCGCCTCGGTGCCTCTACCGAAGTTCCGCTTCATCTCCATCGTCGGTAGGTGGATGAGCAGGTCCATCCGCTGGACGCGAGTGAGCCTGGCGAGCGTCTCGAAGCGTAGCTGGTCGAGTGAAAAAGGGTCGACGAGCGCGAAGTTCAGGCCATGCGGGGGCGTCGCCGCGATGATGTTGCGTATTCCGGACCAAGGCGATCACCCGGAGCAAGCCGAATCGCAATGGCCAGAATCCGCACGAAGGCTCTGTCTAGCCGATTAGGGCTCCGGGCAGTATGCGACCCAGGCGACTTCAACCCAGGCTGGATATGTGGGAGGTGAACCCCAAGAATACGCCACCAGCTCAAACGAGTCTTTGGTCCGCATCTTGTTCGGGGCAGCGACGCTTATTCGGACCGGACTTGTGGTGTCGAGCGATTTCAGTGATACGGCGACTTCGAGTGGCCTCTTACATCGCACTCCGTCAAGATGAACGTTCCCCGTAAGCTGTCTTGCACCCGGCCAAGCGGGTGAGTCTACCCAGTCGTTGATGCGAACTGCGTTTCCCGGTTGTCCGAAGTAAAAAGAGTCCGCTTTCACGAAAATCCCAAGTGCCACATCGGCCGCGCGCTGTGCTGTGACGCTGCTCTGGTAGCCCCACCATGCTGCGACGAGCGCAGCAAGAGCAGCAGGCACTCCGGCGACAAGCGGCCCAAGCGACCCCCACTTGCGCCATCCCGAGCGCTCAAACGCCGTTTTGGCATCGCGGAGAGCCTTTTGTTCGTCCCACTTTCGTTTCTCGAACTCGAATCGCTCGCGTTCGAGATCGAGATCGCGGCTGTCATTCTCGTCCATCTACGCCTCGTTCACGCGAACTCGTAGCGCCTAAACATGGTCACCCTTGCGCAACGCCGGAGCGTTGCGAGACTTCCGGGCGGGAAGCGGGGCCTCACAGTCACGGCTTGCGCCACTTGTCTCGGCCACCAGCCTCCGTATCCCGGACGCGCTCCACGTTAGGCGCAACTCTAGGATTGATCGTCGAGCCGCCTATTTCTTTCCTGCGGCGGCCGCATCCTCTAACTCCTTCTGCACATATTCCGCGAAATCAGGTCGCAGGAGATCCTGCGGGCCCCAAATTGGAAAGGTTATTTCGTGAATCCCGAAGTACCGGGCCCGATGATGCACATCGCAGTGGACCCAGAGGTTGTCCGTACTGTGGTCCACCCAGGCACCGATTTCTTGCTGGGTATGTCCTGCCGATATAACGGGTTGTGAGCTTGCCCCGATTCGAAGGACACCAAGGTTAAGCCGCCAGCGCCCTCAGGCGCCAGTCGGACTCGGTTTCGTTCGGGCTCCTGTAGCCGTTACGTGA
>Ga0335077_10002403_pt1 | contig 22316 bp, 19 predicted proteins | sample Lox_Sample_31_FD_207151 | JGI IMG/M metagenome (GOLD analysis project Ga0335077, IMG submission 207151) | Soil microbial communities from Loxahatchee National Wildlife Refuge, Florida, United States - Lox_Sample_3.1 | ecosystem: Environmental > Terrestrial > Soil > Wetlands | place: USA...
CAACCGCTCCGTTCGCGACAACATCGCTTTCGCCGCGCCTGGAATGCCGCTCGACCAGGTGATGGCCGCCGCGCAGCTTGCTGGCGCGCATGACTTCATTCTGGAGCTGCCACTCGGCTACGACACGATCGTCGGGGAGCGCGGCGCCAGCCTGTCGAGCGGGCAGCGCCAGCGCATTGCCATCGCCCGCGCCCTGGTCACCAACCCGCGCATCCTCATCCTCGACGAAGCGACGAGCGCCCTTGATTACGAGAGCGAGCGCATCATCCAGGACAACATGCGCAAGATGTCCGAAGGGCGCACGGTGTTGATCATCGCTCACCGGCTCTCGACCGTGCGTCGGGCCGACCGCATCATCACCATCGAGAATGGTCGCCTCATCGAAGATGGCAGCCATGACGAGCTGATCGGCACGGGCGGCCGCTATGCGAGCCTCCACCGCTTGCAGCTGGGGATCCATGAAGTTCGTTGAGGCGCCCAAGATCGCTCTTCCGGCACCTTTCCGCCGGCCTTTGCGCGGCGCGGTGGAGCGCGAGTTCCTGCCGGCGGCGTTGGAGATCGTCGAGACGCCGGCATCGCCGGTCGGTCGTGCGATCGGCGCGACGATCATCCTGTTCTTCGCCGCGGCGATCGCCTGGGCGTATCTCGGCCATGTCGACATCATCGCCACCGCTCCCGGCAAGATCGTGCCGAGCGGCCGGAGCAAGGTCGTGCAGCCCTTCGAGACCGGGGTGGTGCGCGCCATTCATGTCCGCGACGGCCAGGCGGTGAAAGCCGGCGAAATCCTGGTCGAGCTCGATCCGACCATCGATGACGCCGAGCGCGACCGGCTTGCCAAGGAATTGCTCGCGGCGGAGCTCGACACCGCCCGGCTGGGCGCCGTGCTGGCGGCCGTGTCCGGAGCGCGGGCGAATTTCGCCGCACCCGCAGGCGCCACGCCGCAGCAGATCGACGTCCAGCGCGCGCTGATGCTGAGCCAGATCGACGAGTTCCGGGCGAAGCTTGCCGGGCTCGACCGGCAGGTCGCCCAGAATGAGGCAAATCAGGCAGCGGTCGCGGCGACGGTGGAAAAGCTTACCGTAGCCATCCCGCTGCTGCGGCAGCGCGCCGAGGCACGGAAGTACCTCATGGAAAAGGAGGTCGGCTCTCGCCTCACCTACCTCGAGATAGAGCAGGATCTGGTCGAGCACGAGCAGGAACTCCAGGTACAGCAGGCCCGGCTCGAGGAGGCGAAAGCGGCGCTTGCCGCGCTGGTGGAGCAGCGCCGACAGAGCGAGTCGGAATTCACCCGCACCAATCTCGGCGATCTTGCCGAGGCCGAGCAAAAGGCGACGAGCCTCAAAGAGGAGCTGATCAAGGCGCGCGAGCACGCGGCGCTGCAAACGCTTATCGCGCCGGTGGACGGAACGGTACAGCAGCTTGCCGTGCACACGGTTGGCGGCGTGGTGACGCCGGCGCAGCAGCTCATGGTGATCGTCCCCGCCGACAGCCACCTCGAGATCGAAGCGATGGTGCCCAACCGCGATGTCGGCTTCGTCCATGCGGGCGAGACGGGGGCAATCAAGGTCGATACCTTCAACTTCACCCGTTACGGATTGCTGCATGGCAAGGTGCTGACGGTGTCGCGGGACGCGATCGCGCGCGACAAGCTGCAAGAGAAGGCCGCGGAAAGGCCGGCCGCCGGTGCCGAGGGCGACGGCAGCGAGCCTAAAGGGGAAGAGCTCGTCTATGCCGCCCGCGTCTCCCTCGACCAGACGCAGATGCAGATCGATGGCAAACCGGTCGATCTGTCGCCCGGCATGGCCGTGACGGTCGAGATCAAAACGGGATCGCGGCGGGTGATCGATTATCTCTTGTCGCCTTTGCTGCGCTATCAGCAGGACAGCTTGCGCGAGCGTTAGTCGAGCTGCTTCGACGCCGCGCCTGCGTTATTCTTCCTCGTCGCGGAAGCCGCCGCCAAGGCGCAATCCCTCGATCCAGGTCTCGCCGGCGCGCTTGATCACCGTCATCGGCTTCACCCCGGCATGCTCTTCCAGCGCCGCGGCGAGCGTCTGCGAATGCGTCACCACCCAGATCTGCGTCCGCTCGGCTGCCTTGGCGATGAGCCGCGCGAGCGGCGGCAGCAGTTCGGGATGGAGGCTCGCTTCCGGCTCGTTGAGCGCGATGAGGGCCGGCAGGCGATAGGCGAGGAGCGCGCCCATGAGGCCGAGATAGCGCAGCGTTCCATCGGAGAGCTCGCCGGCTTCGAAGACGCGCTGCGGATGCTCGGCAAACGCCATGCCGAAGGACGCGGTACGCCCCGGTCCCGGTACGACGAGCCGAGCGCCCGCAAACGCATCCGTCACCGCCTGATCGAGGTCATCCGTGTCCTCGCGAATATGGACGAGCGTGGCGAGAACGGCGGCGAGGTCGCCCGCGTCGGAAGACAGCGTCGGGGTGGCGACGGCCAGGCAGGGCTGGCGCAGCGGCGCCTCGGGATCGGTGCGAAAATCGTGATAGAAGCGCCAGTCGAGCATGGTTCGGCGCAGCATGTAGAGATCGGGAAAGCGCGGCGGATCCGCGATCGCCGACAAAGCCGTCTGCGACGCCATCAGCTCGTGGTCGAGCGCGGCGCGGCGGCCTTCGATATCGCGGGCGAAGACGGCAGGGCCACGGCGCTCGAGCAAGCTGGTCTGGCGCGGTCCCCGGTGCAGCAGGAGCGCCTCCTCCTTGATCAGCGGCTCGACGGCGAAGGCCGCTTCGGTGCATGCCCGGAGGCCGATCTCGATCGCGTAGGAATAGGCGGGTGTCGTGGCATCGCCGCCGCCATCATCGGCATCGCCGAGCGCGGCCATGAGCTTGATCCGCGGCGGCTTGCGCGCCTGGCGTTTGCCCGCCCAAAGCGCCGAGTCCATCCCGCCTTCGGCGGCGAGCGTGCGCGAGAGATTACCCGCGGCGGCGGCCTGGATGAGCTGCAGCGCGCGGTAGAGATTGGTCTTGCCGGCGCCGTTGGCGCCGACGAACACGCTGAGACGGCGCAGCGGAAAGCGGATGGCGCGCAGCGAGCGATAGCCCGCCGCGGCGATTTCGGTGACCGTGTAGCTCATGGTGCCGGCCCCCCTGGAATCGCGCCGCCGGTGAGCCGCCATACCACGCCCTCGCGCGTCGTCCGGTCTTCGAGATCGAGCGGCGTCGGAACGGTGTAGCGGGCGAGCTCGAAGAGCCCCGCTTTCGGCAGATAGGCGCGGCCGGGATCGCCGAGCAGCACCAGCGCGCCGGCGTCGGCGAGCTGTCGGAGCCAGAGCGTGAGCCGCTCGGAAAGCGGCCGCTCGTAGCACATGTCGCCCACCAGCACGACCTGCCAGGGCGACAGGGAGCTGCCGATCACATCCTCGCTCATGACCCCAACTTCGAGGCGGTTGAGCGCAGCGTTGAGGGCGATGGCGACGGCGGCGAAGGGGTCGATCTCCGCTGCGGCCGCTCGCGCCGCGCCGACGCGCGCCGCTGCCAGCGCGAGCAGCCCCGAGCCGGCGCCGAAATCGAGCACGCTCCGGCCGCGCACGAGATCGGGATGGTCGAGGATGTGGCGCGCCAAGGCTTGGCCGCCGGCCCAGGCGAAGGCCCAATAGGGCGGCGGCAGCTGCGTGCGGTCGAGCACGGCTTCCGTCGCCTGCCACAGCGGCGTGATCTCGGTGGCGAGATGGAGGCGGATCTCCGGCACCAGCGGCGGCGCGGTGATCGCCGTGTTGGCGCGGATGAAGGCGGCGGGCTCAGACAACATGTGCGGCGATGATGCCGATGAGCAGCAGCCAGCCGGTCCAGCGATTGGAGCGGAACTTGGCGAGGCAGTCGGCGGGATCGTCGATATTGACCCGGGCCGCTTGCCAGAGCAGCTGCAGCAGCGCCGCGCCGAGGCCGAGATAGAACGGCCAACGCATCGCCGCCGCCGCGCCCGCCTCGGCCCAGAGCGCCGCCGCGGCGGCGTAGAACGCGAACAGCCAGGGCCGCGTGCGCGCGCCCAGCGCCAGCGCCGAGGACTTGACGCCGATCAGCGCGTCGTCCTCCTTGTCCTGATGGGCATAGATGGTGTCGTAGCCCAAGGTCCAGGCGATGCCGCCGAGATAGAGCCAGAGCGCCGCGGCGTCGAGCCGGCCGCTCGCCGCCGCATAGCCCATGAGGGCGCCCCAGTTGAAGTTGAGCCCGAGGAAGAATTGCGGCCAATAGGTGACGCGCTTCATCAGCGGATAGGTCGCCACCAGCAGCAGCACGAAGACCCCCAGCACTATGGCGAGACGATCGAGGCTCGCGAGCACGGCGGCACCGAGCGCGAGCTGGGCGACGAGAAAGAGCGCCGCCTGGCGCAGCGACACCGCTCCGCTCGGCAGCGGCCGCGTCCGCGTGCGCGCGACGCGCGCGTCGAAATCGCGGTCGATGATGTCGTTCAGGGTACAGCCCGCGCCGCGCATCGCCACCGCGCCGATGCCAAACAGCGCGATGAGGCGCCAATCCGGCCAGCCCGGCGCCGCCAGCGCGATCGCCCACCAGCCCGGAAACAGCAGCAGCCAGGTGCCGATCGGCCGGTCGAGCCGCGCCAAGCGGATATAGGGGAGGAGCGCGGGCGGGGCGTAGCGCTCCGCCCAATCGCCGCTGCGTATGTCGCTCATCGCGGCGCGAGCGGGGAAGGGGGCGGCGTCGCCATGTCGGGCATCGTCATCATCGGCTACTCTCCGAAGCGGCGCCATCTTGCCCGCCGCCCGCGCCACGGCCAAGCCCGTCCATGACTGCCGCAAAGACCCGCCTCTACGTCACCACCGATCTCGCCGGCGGCCTCTCGATCGGCCTCGAGCCGTCGCAGGCGCATTATGTGAAAACAGTGTTGCGGCTGGAGAAGGGCGCGGCGCTCGCGCTTTTCAACGGGCGCGACGGCGAGTGGCTCGGCCGCATCGACGGCGTCGGCAAGGGTTGGTGCTCGGTGACGCTGCACGAGCAGCGCCGGCCGCAACAAGCCGTGCCCGATTTGTGGCTGCTCTTCGCCCCGATCAAGCGCGGGCGCATCGATTTCCTCGTCGAGAAGGCGACCGAGCTCGGCGTCGCGGCGCTTCATCCGGTGCTGACGCAGCGTACCATGGTCGAGCGCGTCAATCTCGACCGGCTGCGTGCGAATGCCATCGAGGCGGCGGAGCAAACCGAGCGGCTTTCGGTGCCGGAGCTGGCGGAACCCGAGCCGCTGCTGCGGCTCATGGCGCGCTGGCCCGCGCAGCGTCGATTGCTGCTATGCGATGAGAGCGGGACTGCGCTGCCCATCGCCGAGACCCTGCGCCACGCCTCGCCCGGCCCTTGGGCGGTCCTGGTCGGGCCGGAAGGCGGCTTCGCCGAAACGGAGCTTGACGCCCTTCGTAAACTTCCCTTTGTTTCACCTGTCGGTTTGGGCCCGCGCGTGTTGCGCGCCGACACTGCGGCATTGGCGGCGCTGGCCGTGCTGCAAGCGTTCATTGGCGACTGGCCAGCGCCGCTCCGGCGTTGACGCCGACGATTGTTAGTCGTGACCAGGGGATCGGGGGTTTTCGCACCGTGTCTGCTCCATCGCTTTCCGGCGGTGCGCCGATCACCGACAAGCGGCAGCTCGTCGAGTACCTTGCTGCTGGCGCCAAGCCGCCGGCGCAATGGCGGATCGGCACCGAGCATGAGAAGTTCGTCTTTCGGGTCAAAGACCATGGCACCGTCGCCTATGGCGGCGAGGACGGCATTCGCGCCCTGCTCGAAGGGCTGATGCGTTTCGGCTGGAAGCCGGTGCATGACGGCGCCAATCTTGTCGGCCTCAGCAATGAGGAGGGCGGCGCGATCTCGCTCGAGCCGGGCGGCCAGTTCGAGCTGTCAGGCGCGCCGATCGAGACGCTGCACCAGACCTGTCACGAAGTGACCGAGCATCTCCGCCAGGTGCGCGCGGTGACGAGCGAGCTCGGCCTCGGCGTGCTGGGGTTGGGCTTCCATCCGACGGCGCGGCGCGAGGATGTGCCGTGGATGCCGAAGGGGCGCTATGCGGTCATGCGCCGGTACATGCCGACCAAGGGCAAGCTCGGCCTCGACATGATGCTGCGCACCTGCACCGTGCAGGTCAATCTCGACTTCGAGAGCGAGCGCGACATGGTGCGCAAGATGCGCATGAGCCTCGCGCTGCAGCCGGTCGTCGCCGGGCTTTTCGCCAACTCGCCTTTCGTCGAGGGTAAACCGAGCGGTTATCTCAGCTACCGCAATCATGTCTGGACCGATGTCGATCCGGACCGGACGGGGCTGCTGCCTTTCGTGTTCGAGCCGGGGTTTGGCTTCGAGCGCTACGTCGAATACATGCTCGATGTGCCGATGTATTTCGTTTACCGCAACGGGCAATACCTCGACGCCGCCGGGCAATCCTTCCGCGACTTCCTCGCGGGAAGGCTGCCGGCGCTGCCCGGCGAAGTGCCGAGCATGAGCGACTGGAACGACCATCTCACCACCGTCTTTCCCGAGGTGCGCCTCAAGCGCTACATCGAAATGCGCGGTGCCGATGGCGGTCCATGGCATCGGCTTTGCGCCCTGCCGGCGCTATGGACCGGGCTCTGCTACGACGGCGCCGCGCTCGACGCCGCCTGCGACCTCGTCGCCGATTGGACGCTCGAGGAGCGCGAGCGGCTGCGCCTCGAGGTGCCGCGCCTCGGCCTCAAAACGCCCTTCCGCGACGGCACGGTGCGCGAGATCGCCGTCAAGGTCGTGGCGCTCGCCCGCGCGGGACTCGGCCGGCGCCGGCGGCTCGACAGCACGGGTCAGGACGAAGGCCACTATCTCGAGCCGCTCGCCGAGATCGCCGATTCCGGCCGCACCGCCGCCGAGCAGCTCCTCGACGATTTTGCGACGCGCTGGGGTGGCCGCATCGATCCGATCTTCGCGCAAGAGGCGTATTAAGGCGAGCAGCACCCGCGTCCGGGCCGCGCGCCCCGGGGTTTTTTTGCGGAACCTCGACGCAGCCGGGGCGTTCTCAAAGTGCAGCCTTAAAGCGGCTGTGTGACTTGTCTCCAGCGCCCCGCGGCCTGTCCCCCCACGCTGCGGGGCGCATCCTTTTGCGCCATAGCGAAGGCGCCGGGGTACCCAGGGGCTTCGATCACCGCTTTTTGATCAGCGCGCGAGATAGTAGGTCAGAGTCACGACGACGCGCACCCGCTTGTCGATCGTGCTCTGCTGGACCAGTCCTTGGCGCATCGAATAATCGGAGGGGGTTTCCGCGCTTTGCGCTGCCGCATCGCGCGAGACGATCGAAAAGAACCCCTGATTGGCCGCTTCGATCGAGCCGACTTTGCTGCCTGCATCGTTGGCGAATTGCTGCGCGGCGTCGCGCGCGTTTTGCGTCGCCTCGCGCAACATCGGCGCCTTGATGTCATTCAGCCCGGTGAACTCGAAATCGGCATTATTGGCCGTCAGGACGATCCCCTGCCGGATCAGATCGTTCAATTCGTGCATCGTGCGATCGACCCGCTCTACGTCGTTCGACCGTACCAAGATCGTGCCCTTTAGAATATAGCGGTCCTTTTCGGACGCGTCCTTTGGCCGATAGGGATTGGCGAGCAGGTCGGTCACCTCGACATTGTCGGATTTGATGTCGGCCTTCGGAAATCCCTTCTGCGTGAGGAAGCCGGCGAGCGCGTCCTCATCGGCGCGCGAGCGCGCATAGACATCGGCGAGATCGCCGCCGGTGAGCGAATAGCCGATTTGCCACAGCGCGAGATCAGCCTTCACGTCGCGCTCGGCGAAGCCCTTCACGCTAACGGCGTTGGACGCGAGCCTGCCCTTGTAGAGGGTCGTGCTGATGAAATAGCCGGCTCCCGCGAGGCCCACCGCGATTGCGAGGCCCAGAACCGCTGCGGCGATCTTGATGGCTTTGTCCATCACCTCAGCTTGAGCGTCCTTTGCGGCTCAACTGCGGCGCGCAGGCGATGTTTTGGCGATGTTTTTGCGTCAAGGATCTGGCGCCCGCTTTCTCGTCACGGCGGTCCTCGCCGTCGGGGCGGCTTCACTTTTGCGCGAGGCGCAGGACCGACCAGCGGTCGGGCGCCGCCGATCCTGCGGCAGGCGACAAGCCCGAAAGCGACATCCAGCGCGAGCGGAACCAGGCCGAGGACGAGACCTCGACCCGAATGCGGCGGCTCGCCGGCGGCCCCTCGAGCCCGATCGCGCGCCAGGGGATGAGCGCTTCGCCGACGATGCGCGGCTGATCGGCGCCGAAATAGAGGACGCGCGCTCCCGGCACTGCGGCGCACCGGTTCTGCCCGGGCGCGTCGGCTGCTCCGGCGCAAAGCCGCGGCGCCATCATCGGGTGATTTCGGTCCTGCGCGCCGATCTCCCCGCTGCGCGGCGGAATGAAGTAAAGGGTGAAGCGCCGCGGCCCGGCACCGGCATCGAGGTCGAGCTCGACGCGATAAGCCTCGCTGAGCGGGAAGTCGCCGTCATAAGCGAGGAGATCGAGGTCGTCGTAGTCCTGCCCGACGGTGGCGAGCGCGAGCCCCGCCTCGCTCCAGGCGAGATAGGCTTCGCCGAACGCCACTTCGCCCGGCTCGGGCTTCAGCGCCGGCAGCAGCGAATGCGGCTTCGGCCAATCGATGAGCGAATCATGCTCGGCATCGATGCGTGCCCGCGGCACGGTGAATCCCTGGAGCGCCTGGCGCGCCATGGGATGCCCCGCTGCGTGAATCTCGGGCAGGGCGCGGTTGGCCGCGGCCAGCGCCTCGACCAGCCGGCGATAGGGCCGGTCGCGGATGTCGACCAGCCCGAAATTGTAATCCTCGCGATCGGCGCGGCCGCCTTCCGGATAATCGTAATACTGGAACCAGTGGAGCCCGAGAATATCGGGGAACTCGGCGAAATCGCGCGCCGCCGCCGCCGCGCCGCGGGCGCGCTCCGCTTGCGTGTCGACGGTCATGAGATGGCCGTTGTTGCGGTTGCCGGTGCGATTCTCGCGCGCGGCATAGAACCACTCCGAGACTAGCACGGGCTTGCCCTGCCCTAGGCGCGCGAGCCCGTCGAAGTAGTAGGGAGCAACCCAGCCTTCGGGGCTGTCGACATTGTAATTGGTGGCGATGACGTCGACATGCCGCGCCTCCGCCTCGACCGCCATCGGATCGTAATAGATGGGTAGCCGATCCCCCAGGAACAGCGCTTCGGGATCGGCCGCCCGCAGCGCCGCCGCGCTCAGCGCGTAGTAGCGCTCGGCCACCACACGGGTCCATTCGCGCACCGCGGCGCTGCCGTTGCCGCCCGGCCGCAGCCGGGTGATGGCTTCGGCTTGCAGCAGCTTCTGCCAGCTGTCGACGCCGGGCGGCGGCACGAAATCGGCGGTGAAGCGCTGCCAATCATCGTCATAGTCCCGGCGCAGCTCGGCCACCCAGCGCTGCTTCGTGTAATTCGTCGCCGGCTTTGCCGAATAGAAGACGAAGAGCGCGCCGCCCCACCAGCCGACCTCGTTGTCGGAGAAATAGCCGATGCGATAGGGCGTCGCCCGATAAGGCGCGGTGAGGCGCCGCGCCTCCGCCGTCATGCGTTCCGGCATGGCGGGGTCGAAGGGATCGAACCAATGGAATTTGCTGAGCCGCCCCAGCTCGAGATTGATCACCGTCGGCAGGCGCAGTTGCTGCGGGGCAAGCGACCAGGCGCCGGTACTGTTGAAGCCCCAGCCGAGCAGCCGCGCGCGCGTCGCTTCGGCCCAAGCGTCGAGGCTCGGCGCCGCTTGCTGCCAGCTATAGTGCGGCCGGCTCAAGTGCGCGCCCGAAGCGCCGCCATCGACGACATTGACGCCGGTCGAGAAAAAGCGCTCGCCGCAGGGCGTCTTGAGCCAAGCTTCGCCGCGGCGGTCCCGCTCGACCGTCCAGCGCGTGGTGGGCGCGTCACCGAGATCGCAGGCGCGGCCAGGGGAGACGATGCCGAAGAGCAACAGCGCGGCAATCGCGGCGGGTCGTGCTAGGCAAGATCGTCGAACCCCCACCTCACCCTCCCGCTATGCGGGCCCCTCCCTCTCCGCCCCTGGGGGGCGGAGAGGGAGGGGGTGAGGTGGGGTGACGCACGAGTTCAGCAGTCAACCGCCGCCGCCGCGGACGAACGTGCTTCGCTCAGCCTAGCGCTCACTTCGCCGTGCCGCCGACGGTGAGCCCGTCCATGCGCAGGGTCGGCTGCCCGACGCCGACCGGTACGCCTTGGCCGTCCTTGCCACAGGTGCCGATGCCGTCATCGAGCTTCAGATCGTTGCCGATCATGCTGATGCGGGTGAGCGCGTCCGGGCCGTTGCCGATCAGCGTCGCGCCCTTGACCGCGCGGCCGACCTTGCCGTCCTCGATGAGATAGGCCTCCGACGCGGAGAAGACGAACTTGCCCGAGGTAATGTCGACCTGGCCGCCACCGAAATTGACCGCGTAGAGGCCGCGCTTCACCGAGGCGATGATCTCCTGCGGGTCCATGTCGCCGGCCAGCATATAGGTGTTGGTCATGCGCGGCATCGGCGCATGGGCATAGCTCTGGCGGCGGCCGTTGCCGGTGGGCCGCATCCCCATGAGACTCGCGTTGAGGCGGTCTTGCATATAGCCCTTGAGGATGCCGTCCTCGATCAGCACGGTGCGCGAGGAGGGCGTGCCTTCATCGTCCACCGTCAGCGAGCCGCGCCGGTCCCGCATCGTGCCGTCATCGACGACCGTGACGCCCTTGGCGGCGACGCGCTCGCCGATGAGGCCGGCGAAGGCCGAGGTCTTCTTGCGGTTGAAATCCCCTTCGAGCCCATGGCCCACCGCCTCGTGCAGCATGACGCCGGGCCAACCCGGGCCCAGCACCACGGGCATCTCGCCGGCCGGCGCCGGCACCGAGCCGAGATTGACCAGCGCCTGGCGCAGCGCCTCGTCGACCTGGGACCGCCACTGCCGGGGATCGAAATAGCGATGATATTCAAGGCGCCCGCCGGCGCCGGAAGAGCCGGTCTCCATCCGGTCGCCATCGCCGACGACGATGCTGACATTGAGCCGCACCAGCGGCCGGATGTCGCCGACGCGGGCGCCGTCGGGCCGGATGATCTGCACGGCCTGCCACGAGCCGGCGAGCGATGCCGTCACCTGGCGGACGCGCGGATCCTTGCTGCGCGCATAGGCGTCGATCTCGGCGAGAAGCTTCGCCTTTTCGGCGAAGTCGATCTGCGACAGCGGGTTGGCGTCGGTATAGAGGCTTTGATTGGTGCCCTGGGGCGGCAGCGCGAAGTGCGCGCTTTCCCCCTGCTGCACTGCCCGCACGGTGGCGGCGGCGCGGCGGATCGCCGCTTCGGACAGCTCGGACGCATGGGCATAGCCCGCCGCCTCGCCCGACAGCGCGCGCAGACCGAAGCCTTGCGCCGTGTCGAAGGCGGCGCTCTTGATGCGGCCATCGTCGAAGGCGAGGCTTTCGGACTGGCTGTATTCGAGGAAGAGCTCCCCGTCATCCATGCCGTGCAGGGCCTCGGCGACGATCGCCTCGACGCGGTCGCGGTCCATGCCGGTAGCGGTGAAGAACAGCTCGTCGGTGCGGGCGAGATCGCTCATCGGTTACTCCTTGCGCCTCACTGCTTATTGCCAGAGCCGCGGGCCTCGTGCCAGGGCTTTGGCTGCCATATGGGCAGGAAGCGGCCGAGGAGAAGTCCGCTCGCGGTTGTTCGAGCGCATAGCGAAGCTAGCCTGCGGATTATGCGGCATAAAGTCGCAATGTTGCGGTTGGCGTCGCGCCGGCCCCGGCGCTATTACCAGGGCGTTCGGCGGTGCCCGCCGGCGCATCGCGGCGGCGGCGGTTCAGCCTGCCGCCTTCCGCCACATCCGAGACGGGGGCTCTTAAGGCATGGGATTGGTTCGGACGGTCGCATCGAAGGGTTGGGCAACGATGCTGCGCCGCGCGCCCCGGCTCGGCCTCGCCTCGGCCGTGCTGGCTGTGGCCGCGGCGCTCGCGCCGGCGGCGCTGGCGGAACAGGCGGTCGATTGGCAGCTCGACATGCAGCCGGCGGCCTCGCCGGTGCGCCAGGCGATCGATTCGCTGCACAACGAGCTGCTCGTCATCATCACCCTCATCACGCTCTTCGTGCTGGGGCTGCTACTCTATGTCATCGTGCGCTTCCGCGCCTCGGTCCATCCGGTGCCGTCGCAGACGACGCACAACACGCTGCTCGAGCTGTTGTGGACGACGGTGCCGATCCTCATTCTGGTGGTCATCGCCATTCCGTCCTTCAAACTGCTCTTCTATGTCGACCGCACGCAGCATGCCGATATGACGCTGAAGGTGACGGGACATCAGTGGTATTGGAGCTACGAATATCCCGACAACAAGGACATCTCCTTCGACAGCACCTTCGTCGAGACCAAGGATCTGAAGCCCGGTGAACCGCGCCTCCTCACCGTGGACAACCCCGTGGTTGTGCCGGTGGGCGCCAAGATCCGCATCCTGGTGACCGGCACCGACGTGATCCACAGCTGGTTCGTGCCGTCGATGGGCGTGCAGGAATATGCGGTCGTCGGCCGCATCAACGAGAGCTGGATGGAGGCGCTGCGGCCGGGTACGTATTACGGCCAATGCAATCAGATTTGCGGCCTCGACCATCCCTTCATGCCGATCGAGATCAAGGCGGTGTCGAAGGAGAATTTCGACAAGTGGGTGGCCAATCCCAAGATGAAATTCGCCGCGAACGGCGATCCGCTTCCAGTTCAGGTCGCCGCCGCTTCGGAACGGCAGGCGCGATAGGCATCGGACGAGGATAGACTCATGGCGTACGGAACCGCTCACGGACACGAGCACGCGCACGACGATCATCGGCCGGGCTTCATCACGCGCTGGCTGTTCTCGACCAACCACAAGGATATCGGCACGCTCTATCTCATCTTCGCCATATCGGCGGGGCTGATCGGCGGCCTGTTCTCGGTGCTGATGCGCATCGAGCTGATGACGCCGGGCGATCACCTGATGCAGGGCAACCATCAGCTCTACAACGTCATCATCACCGCGCATGGCCTCATCATGGTGTTCTTCATGGTGATGCCGGCAATGATCGGCGGCTTCGGCAACTGGTTCGTGCCGATCATGATCGGCGCGCCCGACATGGCCTTTCCGCGGCTCAACAACATCAGCTTCTGGCTGCTGGTGCCGTCCTTCTGCCTGCTGCTCGGCTCGACTCTCGTCCCGGGACCGCCCGGCGGCTATGGCGCCGGCGTCGGTTGGACGGTCTACGTTCCGCTCTCCGGCCCGCTCGGCCATCCCGGCCCCGCCGTCGACATGGTGATCTTCTCGCTGCATCTGGCGGGCGCGTCCTCGATCCTCGGCGCCATCAACTTCATCACCACCATCTTCAACATGCGCGCGCCGGGCATGACCCTGCACAAGATGCCGCTTTTCGTCTGGTCGATCCTGGTGACGGCGTTCCTGCTGCTGCTGTCGCTGCCGGTGCTGGGCGGCGCCATCACCATGTTGCTCACCGACCGCAATTTCGGTACCACTTTCTTCGATCCTGCCGGCGGCGGCGATCCGCTGCTGTTCCTGCACCTCTTCTGGTTTTTCGGCCACCCCGAGGTGTACATCATGATCCTGCCGGGCTTCGGCATGATCAGTCAGATCGTCTCGACCTTCTCGAAGAAGCCCGTCTTCGGCTATCTCGGCATGGCCTATGCCATGGTGGCGATCGGCGTCATCGGCTTCGTCGTCTGGGCGCATCACATGTTCACGACGGGCATCAGCGTCGATACGCGCGCCTATTTCACCGCCGCGACGATGGTCATCGCCGTGCCGACCGGCATCAAGATCTTCTCCTGGATCGCGACGATGTGGGACGGCTCGATCGAGTTCAAGACGCCGATGCTGTTCGCCACCGGCTTCATCTTCCTCTTCACCGTCGGCGGCGTCACCGGCGTGGTGCTGGCCAATGCCGGCGTCGACGTGGCGTTGCACAACACCTACTACGTCGTCGCGCATTTCCATTACGTGCTGTCGCTCGGCGCGGTGTTCTCGCTCTTCGCCGGGTTCTACTACTGGATCGGCAAGATGAGCGGCCGGCAGTACAACGAAACCTTCGGCAAGATTCACTTCTGGACGACGTTCATCGGCGTCAACCTGACCTTCTTCCCGATGCATTTCCTCGGGCTTGCCGGGATGCCGCGGCGCATCAGCGATTATCCCGACGCCTTTGCCGGCTGGAACATGGTGGCATCGATCGGCGCTTATATCTCCTACGCCTCGACCTTGTGGTTCATCTTCGTCGTCTTCCATACGCTGCTGGCGGGCAAGAAGGCGGCGGCCAATCCTTGGGGCAAAGGCGCGACGACGCTCGAGTGGACGCTGCCTTCGCCGCCGCCCTTCCATACCTATGAGGAGCTGCCGCATATCGCGCCGAGCGGCGGCCATTGAGCCTCTGAGAGGATGATGATGGTGCGAGCGGCAGGAAGCGACGGCAGCGAAGGGCGCGGCGCCAGCGTGCGCGCTGCCGGCCCTGCGCCTTGCTGTCGCGGTTCTGACGGCGGCATTGGCCGATGACTGACGTTTCGACGTCACCCGCGACGGCGCGCGCTCTCGCCGGTCCGGCGGTCAGCGACTATGTCGCCTTGCTGAAGCCGCGCGTCATGTCGCTGGTGGTCTTCACCGGCTTCGTCGGCCTCTATCTCGCGCCCGGCTACATCCACCCCGTGCTGGCGGCGATCGCCGTGCTATGCATCGCCGTGGGCGCCGGCGCCGCCGGGGCCATCAACATGTGGTATGACCGCGACATCGACGCGGTGATGCGGCGAACTCAGGGCAGGCCGCTGCCGGCCGGGCGCATGGCGCCCGGCGAAGCGCTGGGCTTCGGCTGCGTTCTGGCCGGCGCATCGGTCTTGATCATGGGGCTGGCCGTCAACTGCTCGGCGGCGGCGCTGCTGGCGCTGACCATTGCCTTTTACGTGTTCGTCTACACCGTCTGGCTGAAGCGCCGCACGCCGCAGAACATCGTCATCGGCGGCGCCGCCGGCGCCTTCCCGCCGATCGTCGGCTGGGCCGCGGTCACCGGCGATGTCGGGATCCCGGCGCTGCTGCTCTTCGCCATCATCTTCTTCTGGACGCCGCCGCATTTCTGGGCGCTGGCGCTCTATCGGTCGGGCGATTATGCACGGGCCGGCGTGCCGATGCTGCCGGTGGTCGCGGGCGCGCGCGAGACGAAGAAGCAGATGCTCGCCTATACCATCCTGCTCTGGCCGCTGACCTTGGCGCCGGCGCTCATTGGCGTCGCGGGCGCGCTCTACGGCGCGGCTGCGCTGGTGCTCTCCGCGCTCTTCACCCTCTTGGCGATCCGCGTCTGGCGCGACGACGGCGAGCGCAGCGCGCGCCAGATGTTCGCGTTCTCGATTCTCTATCTCTTCCTGCTGTTCGCGCTGCTGGTCATCGATCGGGCGCCCGGTCTGGCCGGCACTTTCGGCGCTTCCCTGGGTTAAAGCGATGCTGACGATGGCTGATGAGCGGCAAAGGCAACAGCGCGCGAGGAACTTGGCGCTGCTCGTCGTCCTGCTCGGACTCGTCGCCCTGTTCTTCGTGATGACGCTCGTCAAGCTGGGGGCGTTCTGATGCGGCCCGGGCAGCGACACCATCACGCTCAGCTATACCCTGTTCCGCGCCAAGGACGAAGCGCCTCGGGCGGCTCTCGTCGATTGACGCGTCAACGATCCTGCGCCAGAGGCAAGCCATGAGCAGCACCCACAGCGAGCCGAAGCACCCTTACCATCTCGTCGATCCCAGCCCCTGGCCGCTGATCGGCGCGATCTGCGCCGGGCTGATGTTCGGCGGCGGCGTCCTCTACATGCATGGCGGCCCGCTCTGGCTGGTCGCACCGGGCCTCATCGGCGTCCTCGCCATCATGGCCGTGTGGTGGCGCGACGTCATCCGCGAGGCCCAAGTCGAGGGCCACCATACGCCGGTGGTGCAGATCGGCCTCCGCTATGGCATGGCCCTCTTCATCGCCTCCGAGGTGATGTTCTTCGCCGCCTTCTTCTGGGCTTTCTTCACCTCGAGCCTGTTTCCGGTCGGTGGGGTCTGGCCGCCCAAGGGCATTCATCCCTTCGATCCCTGGGATATCCCCTTCCTCAACACGCTCATTCTCTTGACCTCGGGCACGACGGTGACCTGGGCGCATCACGCGCTGCTCGAGAATGACCGCAAGGGCCTGATCCAGGGGCTCGGCCTCACCGTCCTTCTCGGCATCAGCTTCACCTGCCTGCAGGCCTATGAGTACAGCCACGCCGCGTTCGGCTTCAAAGGCGGCATCTACCCCTCGACCTTCTTCATGGCGACGGGCTTCCACGGCGCTCATGTCATCATCGGCACCACATTCCTGCTCGTGAACTTCTTCCGCGCGCGCGCCGGCCACTTCAAGCCCGATCATCACTTCGGCTTCGAGGCGGCGGCCTGGTACTGGCACTTCGTCGACGTCGTCTGGCTCTTCCTCTTCGTCTGCATCTATTGGTGGGGCAGTGGCGGCGCGGCCGGCGCCGGGTGAGCGAGCCTTTCTATCCGCCGGTCTCGCCGCTCTTTGCGGCACTCTTCTGCCGCTGTCCGCGCTGCGGCGAAGGCAAGCTCTATGACGGCGTCTTGACGGTGGCGGCGTCCTGTACGCGCTGCGGTCTCGACCTGCGTGCGCAGGATGCCGGCGACGGGCCAGCCGTTTTCGTCGTCCTCATCCTCGGCGCGCTCACCGTCGGCCTCGCCATCATCGTCGAGATCCTGTTCTCGCCGCCGCTTTGGGTTCATGCCGTGCTGTGGACGCCGCTGGTGATTGGCGGCGCGATCCTGTTGCTGCGGCCGTTGAAGGCAGGACTCATCGCGTTGCAGTACCGCCACCGCCAGCTCGGCGCGCCTTCGGCCGACTGAAACTCAGAGATCGGGCGCGGTTCGGGGCGGTTTGTCGCGGACGATCACAGGGCCGTTCTCTTGCGTCCAACCGGCGCTTTTGAGGGTCTCGACACATTGATCGCCGAGCGGATCGATATCGGTGGCGGTGCAGACTTCGGTGGCGCCGTTGTTGGGATTATAGAAGGTCATGGGCTCCTGCGAGCACATCGTCATCGCCAGCGTCAACAGCATCGCCAGGCCGGCCGCACGCCTCATCGACCTCTCCCCACTTGCCGCGCGACTATAGCCGGCCACGACGCCATCTGCACGCGCTTGCACCGGGCGCGGCGCCTTGCCTTTCACCGCAAAACACGTAGCTTGGCCTCGTCCGCAACGTCTACCCGGCAAGCGCACGGCCGGTACCGGTGCGGACGGTACACGGGTGTCGCAGCGGGTACATGCCTCACAAGAGATCTTTGGTCTGGCCGAGCGTCTTCGCCTTGCTAGGCTTCATCCTGCTGCTCGGCCTTGGCACCTGGCAGGTTCAGCGGCTGTTCTGGAAAGAGCGTCTCATCGCCGAGCGTCACGCCGCGGTAACGGCGCCGCCGATCGCCCTGCCGCGTACGCTCGCCGCCGCCGAGGGGCTCGAATATCGCCATGTCGCCGCCACTGGCACGTTTCTCAACGACAAGGAATTCTTCCTCGGCGCCACCGACGATATCGGTCATCCCGGCTATCACGTGATCACGCCGCTCCGCCTCGGCGACGGCGCGGTCGTGCTGGTCGATCGCGGCTTCATCCCCGAGGACCGCAAATCCGCGGCGAGCCGCACCGCGGGCGAGCTCGCGGGCGAAGTGACCGTGACCGGGTTGTTGCGCCTCGCGCCGGCGGCAAAGCCGCATTGGTTCCTCCCCGAGAACAGCGTCGCGCGGAACTACTGGATCTGGGTCGACATCTCCGCGATGGCCGAGGCCGGGCATCTCGACCGCGTGTTGCCCTTCTATATGGATGCCGACGCGACGCCCAATCCCGGCGGTCTTCCCATCGGCGGCCAGACGCTCCTCGACCTGCCCAACAACCACCTTCAATACGCCATTACGTGGTACGCGCTGGCGGTGGCGCTGGTGGTCATCTACATCCTCTTCGTTCGCCGCCGCCGCGCCGAAGGAGAAATCCGTGAGCGTCACGCCCTATAAGACCCTCGAGGCCCGCTTCGCGCGGCTCGGCGCCGTACAGGATGCGACGGCGATGCTGCAATGGGACAGCGCCACCCTGATGCCGGCCGGCGGCGCCGCTTCGCGCGCCGAGCAGCTCGCCACGCTCAAAGTGGTGTGCCACGAGATCCTGACCGACCCGGCGATGGCCGATCTCGTCGCCGGCGCCGAAGCGCAGAACGACCTCGATCAATGGCAGCGCGCCAATCTCGCCGAGATGGAGCGCTTGCGGCTGCATGCGACGGCGGTGCCGGCCGATCTCGTCGCGGCGCTGTCGAAAGCCTGTTCCGCCTGCGAGATGCGCTGGCGCGAAGCGCGGCCGGCCGGCGATTTCGCGGCGGTCCTGCCCGAGCTGCGACACGTGCTGGAGCTCGTGCGCGAAGTGGCCGCGGCCAAAGCGGCGCCGCTCGGCACGAGCCCTTACGAAGCGCTGCTCGACGAATACGAGCCCGGCGGCAGCACCGCGGCAATCGACCGCTTGTTCGGCGAGCTCGCCGCCATGCTGCCCGGTCTCATCGACCGCGCGCTCGAGCGCCAGGCGCGCCGCCCGCCGCCGCCGCCCTTGCCGGGCCCGTTTCCCGTCGAGGCGCAGCGCCGGGTCGGGATGCAGCTCATGGAGCGGCTCGGCTTCGATTTCAAACATGGGCGGCTCGATGTCAGCCTCCATCCCTTCTGCGGCGGCACGCCCGACGATGTGCGGTTGACGACGCGCTATGACGAAGCGGATTTCGGCCGCGCCTTGATGGGTGTGCTGCACGAGACCGGCCACGCACTCTATGAGCGCGGCTTGCCCGAGGCCTGGCGCCGTCAGCCGGTCGGCAATGCCCGCGGCATGAGCATCCATGAGAGCCAATCCTTGCTCGTCGAGATGCAAGCCTGCCGCTCGCGCGAATTCATGGAGTTCGCTGCGCCCTTGCTGCGCAAGGCGTTCCACGGCGTCGGTCCGGCCTGGGAAGCGGAAAATCTCTACCGGCTCAATACCCGGGTCGCGCGCAGCCTCATCCGCGTCGATGCCGACGAAGTGACATATCCCGCCCATGTCATCCTGCGTTACCGGCTGGAGCGCGCGATGATCGCTGGCGAGCTTGCGCCCGAAGATCTGCCCGCGGCCTGGAACGAGGCCATGCTCGGCCTCATCGGCATCGCCCCCGCGAGCGACCGCGAGGGCTGCTTGCAGGACATCCACTGGTATGACGGCGCCTGGGGCTATTTCCCGACCTACACCTTGGGTGCGATGACCGCGGCGCAGCTCTTCGATGCCGCCAAGCGCGCCGAGCCGCGCATTCTCCCCGGCATCGCCCATGGCAATTTCGCGCCGCTCCTCGCCTGGCTGCGCGAGCATGTGCATCAGAAAGGCTCGCGCTACTCGACGGCAGAGATCGTGACGCAAGCGACGGGGCGCCCGCTCGACGCCAACACCTATGAGCGGCATCTCGAGGCGCGGTATGTCGCCGATTGAGCGCGGCCGCGCCGTCATCGCTTCGGGCCTCGTGCTGCTCCTCGGCGGCTGCTCGTGGATCCCGTTTCTCGGCGACAGCGCGCCGCATCTCACCAATCCCGCCGTCGCCGCATGCGAGGACAAAGCCGAGGCGCTCGGCTATGACGGGGTCGGCGAGCGCCAATCGGCGCCGGAGAGCAACGGGCGCTACACCGTTGTTCTCGACGTCCTCCAGAATGAGGGCTATGGCCAGGTCACCTGCAGTTACGACCCCGCCAAAGGAGCCGATCTGGCGCCTCCGAAGGCCGCCCAGAAGTAGCGGGGGGCAGAGTTGCGGCTAGGCCGTCGGGACGATAGGCTGCACCCCCTCTCGGCATAAGCCCCTTTGGTATCTTTGTGCGCTACGTCAGTACCCGCGACGCCCGGACTCCGCCGGAGCGCCTTTCCTTCGAGGACGTGCTGCTCGCCGGGCTCGCGCCCGATGGCGGGCTTTACGTCCCGGAGGATTGGCCGCGCCTCGAGGCCGGCCAGATCCGCCACATGCGGGGGTATTCATACGCCGCGATCGCCGAAACGGTGGTGGCGCCGTTTATCGGCTCCGAGATCGAGCCCAAAGCGCTGGGGGCGCTGATCGCCGGCGCCTATGCCGGCTTCGGCCATGCGGCGGTGGCTCCCCTGAAGCAACTGGGCCCCGACCTATGGTTGATTGAGCTGTTCCACGGACCAACCCTGGCGTTCAAGGACTACGCCCTGCAGCTGGTGGGCCCGCTTTTCGACCATGTCCTGGCGCAACGGCGGCGGCGCGTCACCATCATCGGCGCCACCTCGGGCGACACCGGCTCGGCAGCGATCGAGGCTTGCCGCGACCGTGCCGCGATCGACATCTTCATCCTCTATCCCGAGGGGCGGATTTCCGAGGTGCAGCGCCGGCAGATGACGACGGTCGCTTCGGCCAATGTCCACGCCATCGCCATCGAGGGCAGCTTCGACGACTGCCAGGACCTGGTAAAGGCGATGTTCGCGGATGCGGCGTTCCGACAGGCGTTGAACCTGTCGGCCGTCAACTCGATCAACTGGGCGCGCATCATGGCGCAGCTTGTCTACTACGTCGCCGCCGCGGTGGCGCTGGGGGCGCCGGAGCGCCCGGTGTCCTTCGCCGTGCCGACCGGGAATTTCGGCAATGTCTACGCCGCACATGTCGCGCGCCGCATGGGGCTGCCGATCGCGGAGCTGGTCATCGGCACCAACCGGAACGATATCCTGGCGCGCTTCATCAACCAGGGCGCGATGACACTCGAGCCCGTGGTGCCGAGCCTGTCGCCGAGCATGGACATTCAGGTGTCGAGCAATTTCGAGCGGCTCCTCTTCGAGCTCAAAGGTCGCGGCGGCGCGGCGGTGGTGGCGGCGATGGGCGAATTGCGCAAGACCGGCACCTTGCCCGCCGACGAGCAGGCATGGCGCGCCGCGCGGTCGCTCTTCTCGGCCTGCCGTGTCGATGACGAGGGGACGCGCCGCTCGATCGCCGAGACCTGGCGCGATACGGGCGAGCTCCTCGACCCGCACAGCGCCATCGCCGTCGCCGCGGCGAAGGCGGCGCGGCGCGAGACGGGTGTGCCGATGGTAGCGCTCGCCACCGCCCATCCGGCGAAATTCCCCGAGGCGGTGGCCGAGGCGACGGGCGTCCGCCCGGCACTGCCGGCGCGGCTCGCCGAGCTGATGCGGCGGCCGGAACGGCGGCCGCGTCTGCCCAACGATCTCGCCGCCGTCGAGGATTATGTGCGCGCGAAGGCGCGGCCGATCGGTGAAGGAGGAGCGGCATGACCGTGCGCGTGACGGCTCTTAAAAACGGCATGCGCGTGATGACCGATCGCATGGCCAGCGTCGAAACCGTGTCGATCGGCGTTTGGGTCGATATCGGCACGCGCCACGAGCCGTCGCAGATCAACGGTGTCGCGCATCTGCTCGAGCATATGGCGTTCAAGGGCACCGAGCGGCGCTCGGCGCTCGACATCGCCGCCGAGATCGAGGCGGTCGGCGGCCATCTCAACGCCTACACCTCGCGCGAGCACACCGCCTATTACGCCAAGGTGCTGAAGCAGGATCTGGGGCTCGCCGTCGACATCCTCGCCGACATCCTGCAGCGCTCGATCTTCGATCCCAAGGAGCTGGAGCGCGAGCGCGCGGTCATCCTGCAGGAAATCGGCCAGGCGAACGATACGCCCGACGACATCATCTTCGATTTGTTCCAGGAGCGCGCCTTCCCGGATCAGGCGATGGGGCGCCCGGTGCTCGGCCGTGTCGAGATCATCCGTCGCATCGACCGCGACACCGTGGCGGGGTATATGCGCCGTCACTACGCGGCGAGCGGCATGCTGCTGGTCGCCGCCGGCAATGTCGACCACGACGCGCTGGTGCGATTGGCGGAGCCGGCCTTCGCCGAGCTGCCGCTCGACCGTTCCGCGCGCAGCGAGGCGGCGCGCTATGTCGGCGGCGAGCTGCGCGAGCCGCGCGACCTCGAGCAGGTGCATGTGGTGCTGGGCTTTCCCGGTTTTCCCTTCGGCGACCCCGACTACTACAGCGCGTCGGTCGTCTCCTCCGCGCTCGGCGGCGGCATGTCTTCGCGCCTCTTCCAGGAGATTCGCGAGAAGCGTGGCCTGGTTTATGCCATCTATTCCTTCACCCATGCCTATAGCGACAGCGGACTTTTCGGCGTTTATGCCGGCACCGGCGAAGACGAGGTGGAGGAGCTGATGCCGGTGCTGTGCGACGAGATCCGCAACCTCACCCAAGGCCTGGCGCCGGCCGAGCTGGAGCGCGCCCGCGCTCAG
>Ga0335077_10002407_pt1 | contig 22309 bp, 16 predicted proteins | sample Lox_Sample_31_FD_207151 | JGI IMG/M metagenome (GOLD analysis project Ga0335077, IMG submission 207151) | Soil microbial communities from Loxahatchee National Wildlife Refuge, Florida, United States - Lox_Sample_3.1 | ecosystem: Environmental > Terrestrial > Soil > Wetlands | place: USA...
CGCGCCTGTCCCTGCGCGCCTGTCCCTGCGCGCCTGTCCCTGCGCGCCTGTCCCTGCGCGCCTGCGCCTGTGTGTGCGTGCCCGCGCGCCGGGCTCCTGCCCGGCTTCACTACTTCCGACGAGTCGCACAAGCCGGGATCGACAGGCAGACACCGTAAATATTCTCGCGCCGGCTATCGCGTGCCGCCCGCCTGCTTCCCCGGGACGCCCCCCGGGATCCCCCCGAAGACAATGCCCTGATTCGCACCGCGCCGTCCGTTAAGCATCAGGGGTGTTGCCGCCGGGCGTGCGGGAGCCACCGCGCCGTCAGCTGAAGATGGTATGGCGCCGGTGGACGGCCTGAAGCAGGCCGATGGCGATCATGTTGGCGAACATCGCGGTTCCGCCGTAGGAGACGAAGGGTAGCGGCAGGCCGCTGACCGGCATTATGCCGACCGTCATGCCGATGTTGATGAAAGCCTGTACCGCGAACCAGCAGGTCACACCGGCGGCGACGAGGGCGCCGAACTGGCTGTCCGCGTGCGCCGCGATCCGTAGCGACCGCGTGAGCACCACGCCGAGCAAGGCGATGACAGCGATGGCGCCGATGAAGCCGAGTTCTTCGCCGGCGACCGTGAAAATGAAGTCCGTCTGTTGCTCAGGTACGAAATGACCGGCGGTCTGGGCGCCGTGGAACAGGCCCTTCCCGAACACCCCGCCGGAGCCGATGGTGATCAGCGCCTGGCTCGCGTCGTAGCCGGTGCCGTTGGGGTTGGCCGTCGGGTGCACGAACGCCGTGATCCGCTGGATCTGGTACTCCTTGAGCAGGTGCAGCCGCCAGACGACCAGGATCGTCCCGACCGTGATGAACAGCAGCGCCGCGATCCAGCGCAGCCGCGCGCCGGAGACGACCACCATGCCGAAGATCACAACGGACATGATGATGGCGACGCTGAGGTCGGGTTGCAGCAGCACCAGGCCGAGCGCGGGGAGTGACACGGCGACCGCGAGTGCTAGATCACGCCCGCGGGGTGCACGGTCGCCCTCGCGCAACTCGCCGAGCACGAGGGCGAGCACCAGGATGAGCGTCACCTTCGCGAACTCCGAGGGCTCGATCTCGAAACCGCCGCCGATCACGATCCACGAACGCGCACCGTTGATCGTCGTGCCGAACGGCGTCAGCACCGCGAGCAGGCCGAGGCAAGCGAGCACGTAGCCGATCGGGCCGTACGCGCGCAGCGCACGGTAGTCGAGCATGCTGACCCCGCCGAGCAGCGCGAGCCCGATGGCCACGTTGAGCAGTTGCTTCTTCAGGAACGCCTGGGGATCGCCACCCGATTGCAGCAACTGCGGCCTGGTAGCGGACCAAATGAGCAGGGTGGACAGCACGGTCAAGGCAAGTACGGCGCCGATCAGGACCCAGTCCAGGCTCCGCACCGGCGACCCGCGCGCGGTGGCGCGGCCGAGCAGCGAACGGCGGCGGCCACCGAAAGAGCCGGTGCCTGGCGTGCGGACCACGGGTCGCACGGCCTGAAGCCTGCGGTAGTCCGCGGCCGGCAGGCGGTGGCCGCGCGCCGCGCCCGCTGACCTGAAGCCCGGCAGCATTACGAACCACCACCCTGGTACCCCCGTGGCGGGGAGATCATCCCGTCAGGTTGGAACGTGGGCAGAGCCGAGGGACGCGTGCCATTCGGAAACGCGCCCTGGTGTCCCTCGAGACCGTAGATCCCATCCCAGATCTGCCGTGCGGCAGGCGCGGAAACGTCCGCCCCCTCACCCGACTGCGGGACCATGACGATCACGACGTACTTGGGTTTGCCGAGCGGCCCGAATGAGGCGTACACCGAGGTTGCCTGGCCCCCGGCGACCTCGGCGGTGCCCGTCTTGCCCGCGACGAACACCTTGCTGAGCGGGAAACCAGCGAACGCCCCCGCGGCGGTGCCCTGCGTCGTCACGGCACCGAGCGCGGTCCTGATATACGCGAGCACGCTCTGGGAGACGGGTAGGTGTCCAACCACAGGCGGCGTGATCTGCTGCTCGACCTTGCCGGTCGGTGAGATCAGCGCTTCCCCGACCCGCGGGCTATAGAGGGTACCGCCGTTCGCGAGTGCGGCGTACGCACGGGCAAGCTGCAGCGGGGTCACCAGCACATCGCCCTGGCCGATGGCAGCGTTCACCGCGTCACCGGGCAGCCAGATGTAACCGGTCTGGCAGTCGTCGGCCTCGATCTGTTGCACGTAAGATCCGTTGGCGTTCCCGTACTTGCAGTCGTAGTTCTTTGTGGCATCCCAGTACTGGACCTTCCACGCCCGGTCCGGCACCACACCGGGATTTTCCTCCGGCAGATCGACGCCGGTCGGCTCGCCAAAGCCCCAGTCAAGCTCCATCTTCTGCATCGGATCCTTGGGGTGTGCGGCCGGCGTGCCGTTCGGGTCGTCCTTGAGCCACATCTGGTAGGCGATCTGGTAGAAGACCGTGTCACACGACTCCACGAGCGCTTCGTGCAGGTCCATGTCGCCCATCGAGGCGCTGGTCCAGTTGTTGAAGGTCCGGCCGGCGATGTTCACCGATCCCGGGCAGCTGATCAAGCTGCCCGGCCCGTAGCCGTCCGCGAACGCGGCCGCGGTGGAGGTGACCTTCCAGGTCGATCCGGGCGCGTACTGGCCCTGGGTGGCGCGGTCGAGTACCGGCTCGCCGTCCGCCGAACCGAAGAGGCGGTTGAATTCCTGCTGCGAGATGCCGCCGGTCCAGACGCTCGGGTTGTAGGTCGGATAACTCGCCATGGCGACCACCCGGCCGGTCGTCGTCATCACCACGGCCGAACCCGAGTCCGTGTCGTTGCCTTCAGCGCGGGCCTTGTCTATCGCCTGCGCGAGCGCCTGCTCGGTGGCCGCCTGAATCCGTGCGTCGAGGCTCGTGACCAGATCATCACCTGGTTGCGGCGATGTCTCGCGTACGGTCCCCGTGACATCTCCCGCGGCGTTCACCGATACCACGCGGCTACCTGGGCTGCCGCGAAGCTGCGCGTCGTACTGCTCCTCAAGCCCCGCCTGGCCCACGAGATCGACCCCGGAGAACCCCGTAATGGGCAGGTGACGGGTCCGCATCTCCTGCTGGGTGATCGGCTGCAGGTAGCCGAGCACCTGCGCCGCGTTGACCCCGTCGACCCCGGTGTAATCCACGACCGGCTGGACCTGCGCGCTCACCCCGGGGAACTCCTGCTGGTTCTCCATGATCTGAAGTGCGACGCGGTCGGTTACGTTCTGGTCGACCGGGATCGGCTGATAAGGCGAACCGGGCCAGCATGGCTGTGACACGCCGGTCGTGCACATCCGCGTCTGCTCCTCGATACGCCGCAGCGGCACGCCGAGCACCCCCGCGAGCCGCTTGAGCACGCTGGCTCCGCCGTCGCTGAGCGTGGCGAGCACGGTTGGCTGGACCGAGACGACAAGCGAGGTTTGGTTGCTCACCAGGGGACGCCCGACGTCGTCCAGGATCTGCCCACGCACCGATGGAATGATCACGTCGCGCGTCTGGTTGTCCGCCGCGAGCTTCGCGTAGGCGGTTCCGCTCATCACCTGGATATCCCATACCCGGCCGACGAGTGTGCTAAGCAACGCCGCGACCAGCACATAGAGCACCAGTAGCCGACGGCGCGACGCCACGTTCATCGCAAGCCTCCCCTTCGCCTGCCGCCGATTCTCCAGATCGCCTGCCAGCCGTTGCGCGGTCGCATATCGGCGAGCCAGCCGCCGCGACGCGATCCGGCCCGCAGGCCGCCACCACGCAGCCCGGTTCGGGCGCCGCCGCGGAACGCGCCGCCGCCGCGGAACGCGCTGCCGCCACGGAACGCGCTGCCGCCACGGAACGCGCTGCCGCCACGGAACGCGCTGCCGCCGCGGAACGAGGAGCCGCGGAACGACGAGCCGCCGCGGCGTGACCAGCCGCCGCGGAGGCCAGCGGCCGAACCGCTGCGGACGGAGGATCGGCCGCGGAACGCGCTGCGACCCTGTAGCCCAGAAGCTGAGCCGCCGCGAAACGAGGAGCCGCGCAGCGATGTGCTGCCGCGGAACCGGACGCCAGCGGATCGCGTCCGGCCCGATCGGGTGCCGATCCCCGCAGTGGCCCGCCCGGTGCTTGACCGCGCCGCGGTGAACCGTGGGCTGGCAGGCCGACGGTCACGCGATCGCAGCCCGAGCGCGCGGCCGGTTCGCGACCCAAGCCGCGATACGCGGCCGGTGCCGAAGCGCAACCGGACCGGCGCCCCGCCGACCAGGCTGCCGCTGGAGAAGATGCCCCGCTTACCGCCGCCCGTCGTGCCAGTCAATCTCGGCGCGCCAAACCGCAGCCGTGGCGACGGCGACGGCCGGACGCTGCCAGACTTCCCAGGCGGCTTCGACGGCCCGAACCGCAGCCGTGGCAGCGGTTGCCGCCGCCCTCCGGGCCCGGCCGCAGCGCCCGTTCCGCCACCCCACCCGTCTGGTGCACTGCCGCTCGCCGCGAGCACGCCGCCGCGGGTCCCCACACCGATGCGCTCCGGCGGCCTGGCCGCGCCCAGCCTGAGCCTGGGCTCCCTCGGCTGCACACCTGCCCGGCGCGCCGGGGCGACCGGCGAGCCCGCTCGCGCAAGCGCCGCGGCTGGGGCGTCCGCCTGTTGCCCTGCCCACGTGGTGATCCTCAGTACCAGATAGAGCACGAACGGGCTGAGCAGCAGGTCGTATGCGACGGAAAGCGGAAGCACATTCCGCGCCGCCGCCCAGGTGACACCTGGCTCACCGAACGTCACGCCGACCACCGCGTAAAGGATCGAACCGCCGAGCGCGCCGAGAGCCATCGCGGCGATGGGCAGTGAGGCGGACCTGTTGATCTCGCCGGCCGCCAGGCCGGCGAGATATCCGATCACGCAGAAGACAAGGGCGTACGCGCCGATCGCGTGACTAGCCGGTGGCGCCAGGTCCAGGGCCAGGCCCGCCCCGAACCCGGTGACAAGGCCGGGCAGCGGACCGCCGCTCAGCGCGAGCGCGACGACCACGAGCAGAACCAGGTTGGGCGCGATCCCGCTGGGCAGTGGCAGCAGGTCGAGCACGGTCAACTGGAGCACCAGCGCGCTCACGACTAGCGCGCCGTAGATCAGTACCCGCGCCACCTTATCTCCCTATGCTGCCGGCGGCTGCCGGCTGGATGGCGCGCTGGACGGCCAGTTGGATGGCCGGTCGCGCGGCGGGCATGGTGGCACGGCGGGGGGGAGAGCCGCCTGTGACCATGGCGGCTTGGGCAGCTGGCGTGGTGGCCGGGGTGGCCGGGGTGGCCGCAGGTGATACTCCGGGTGACGGGCTCGCCCGCCCCGCGTGGGACCGGCCGGCTGACGGGCTCGGTGACGGGCTCGGTGACGGCCTGGGCGGTAGCACGGAGTCCCGCGGGTCGTGGCGCGGTGCCACGATCACCACCCCCACCACGTCCAGCGCCGTGAACTGCACGAACGGGCGCACGATCGCGGTGCGGGTCAGTGCACCCGGCGTGCTTGCCACCTGGCTGACTGTGCCGATCGGGACGCCGGGCACGTAGGGATGACCACTCACCGAACCGAGCGTGACGAGGCGCTGGCCAGCCTGCAGGACCGCATTGGCGTCGAGCAGTTCCACCCGCAGCCCGCCCTGGGCGGACAGGCTCTTGCCTGTGCCCTGGACCACGCCGATCTCCTGCGTACCCTCGAGCCTGCAGCCGACCGCGGAGGAAGCGTCCGTGGCGAGCAGCACCGTACTGGTGTCCGTGGTCGCCTGGATCACCCTGCCGACCAGGCCCGCATCGTTCAGCACGGTCTGATCCGTTTTGACCCCGTCGCTGGTGCCCGCGTCGATGGTCACCGTGTCCTCATAGCCTTGGCCAATCCCGATCACATGGGCCGCGACCAGCCGGTAGCCTCCCAGCCCTCCGACCTGCAACAGCCGGTTGAGTTCGGCGGCATCGGCCTTGTTGAGCTGCGCTGCGCTCACTTCGGCGCGCAGCCGCTGATCCTCCTGTTCCAGCGCCTGGATCTTGCGACGCGCCGACGGCGCGCCGGCGACCGCCTCGAAGAATCCGGTAACCGGCCGGGTGACGTCGGCGGTGACCCGCTCGACCGGCCCGAAGAAGGCAGCGGAGATTCCGCGCATGCCGCCGACCGTTGTGAATCCCCGGTGGTCGAGCGTGATCAGCCCGATGGCGACGATCAGCAGGACGCCAAGGACAAGCCGCGTCCGCCGGGTGTCGTGCACTCAGCCACCCCCAAGGTGTCGTCGGCGCGCAGCTAGCGGCGCGTCTCCGGCACGAGCACCTGCTGCAGGGCGTCAAAGTCCTCGACGCACTTGCCAGTCCCGAGAACGACAGAATCCAGCGGATTGTCGGCGAGATGGATCGGCATGCCGGTCTCCTCCCGCAACCGTTCATCCATGCCCCGCAGCAGCGCCCCGCCACCGGTCAGCGCGATGCCACGGTCCATGACGTCACCTGCGAGCTCGGGCGGGCACTTGTCGAGCGTGGTCTTGACGGCATCCACGATGGTGGAGACCGGCTCTTCGATGGCGTGCCTTACCTCCTCGGCAGAGATCACGATGGTCTTTGGCAACCCGCTCACCAGATCCCTGCCGCGAATCTCGGCGTGCTGCTCATCGGGCGAGGGGTAGCCGGAACCGATCGCCATCTTGATCTCCTCAGCCGTCCGCTCGCCGAGCATCATCGAGTACTCCTTCTTCGCGAACGTGATGATGGCCTGATCGAGTTCGTCGCCGCCGACCCGGATGGATTGGGACGTGACGATCCCGCCGAGTGAGATCACCGCTACCTCCGTGGTCCCGCCGCCCACGTCCACCACCATGTTTCCTGTCGGCTCGTACACCGGCAGGCCGGCGCCGATTGCCGCCGCCATCGGCTCCTCGATGATGTAAACGCGGCGCGCGCCCGCTTGGTGCCCGGCCTCCTTGACTGCGCTCTGCTCGACCCCGGTGATGCCGCTCGGCACGGCGACGACGAGCCGGGGTTTGGCCAGGTGCCTGCGGCGGTGAACCTTCTGGATGAAATACCGCAGCATCCGCTCGGTCACGTCGAAATCGGCAATAACCCCGTCTTTCAGTGGCCGGACCGCGACGATGTTGCCGGGTGTCCGGCCGATCATCCGTTTCGCCTCAACACCGACTGCGACGATCTTGCCACTGTTGGTATTGAGCGCGACGACCGAAGGCTCGTTCAGCACGATCCCGCGTCCGCGCACGTAGACCAGGGTGTTCGCGGTGCCGAGATCGACCGCCATGTCGCGGCCAAGGAACGCCAGCGTGTTACTCATGAGAGACGAGAGCCTTCCCAATACTTTACTTTGATTTGCTGAGCTGTGATGTGCTCATTACGTTCAATGCCGATGTCGCGCGCGGGGAACGCGGCAACGTGTCATTCATCGACCGGCGCGAAACGGGTTAAACAAGCTCCGGAAAGAAGATCTTGATTTCCCGTTCTGCGGAGTCGGGCGAATCGGAGCCGTGCACGATGTTCTGTTGCACTTCGAGCGCATGGTCGCCCCGAATTGTACCCGGCGACGCCTCGACCGGATCGGTCGCCCCCGCTAGAGCGCGCACGGCCTCGATGGCCCGCGGCCCCGCCACGACCATGGCGACAAGCGGCGCCGATGTGATGAACTCCACGAGCGAGCCGAAAAACGGCTTGTCCGCGTGCTCCGCGTAGTGCTGCCGTGCCGCGTCCGGATCCAGGGTCCGCAGCTCCAACGCCACGATCCGCAAACCTTTGCGTTCAATACGGGAGACAACGTCACCAATCAGGCCACGCTTTACACCATCGGGCTTGATCAGGACAAGGGTGCGTACAGACAAAGATTCACCTCGTCGGAACTTGCTTGGATTGATCAGCTGAAGCAATCGAAATAGCTCTGCGTCCGGAGCTTACCCGGACAATGGGGTGCTGACGCAGGCACGGCACGCCCGTCCGGCCGGCGTAGGCGCGACCGCCGTAGGGCCCGGCGCCAGGCCTGCCGCGAGTAATGAGCCAGCCCCTGAACGGCTGCCGCTGGCGGCGCTCGGCCATCAAGGCCGCCGACGCCGTTCTCGCCCGCGGACGGTGCGATAGCTCAGTCTTCATCACGATTCGCAACTGTCTACTAACAGATTGCACCCAATAGAGACGCTAACTGGTACGCCGGCCGCGCCCGTTCAGTTCGTCAGGGTGTGTTCGACGCGGTAGCCGAGCCACATGCCGATGACCCACAGGGCGGCGAAGACCGCGCCGAGGAAATACATCACGGGCACCGCGACGCCAAAGGCGATCACCGCCGCCTGCAGCACGGTGCCGGCCACGTAGGGCCACCGTCCCCACCGTCCGACCATGCCAGCGAGCAGCACCGCGGCGACTGCGACCGCCGCGCCCACGCTTCCCGCAAGCGCCGGGCGGACATGCCCGATCACGATGGCAACGGGGATCGCAAGCCCGATGACGATCGCCTCGAACACAAGGACCGTGGCACATAGCCGCCGCATCGCGATCCTCAGCCAGGGTGGCCGCGGCTAGCACGGCCGCCTTGAGCACGGCCGCCTTGAGCTTGGCCGGCGTGAGTCTGGCCGCGGCCGGCCAACCCGGCCGGCCGGGTCAGCAACAGCCGCGCCTCGCCCGCTGTCACCACCGATCCGGTGATAAGGACGCCCGCGCTGCCTGGCGCTGCACCGCCGCCGGAGCTTTCCGCCGCTGCCTCTGCCGCGTCGGCGAGGCCAGCCGCGATGTCGATGGCGTCGTCGAGCCGGCTAGCGGCCTGAACTCGCTCCGAACCGAAGATCTCGATGGCGAGTTCCGCGAGGGCAGCCACGTCCATGGCGCGTGCGGAGGAGCTACGGGTGACCACGACCGCGGAAAGCGCCGGCTCAAGCTCTTCCAGAATGCCGGTTACGTCCTTGTCCACACTGACCGCGAGCACGCCCACCAGGGGGGCGAACGCGAACGACTCCTCGACGGCCGCCACCGTCGCGGCCATCCCCGCGGGATTGTGCGCCGCGTCGACAAGCACGGTCGGGCTGCGCCTGACCACCTCCACCCGGCCGGGGGACGTCACCTGGGCGAACGCCTCACGTACGAGCGGCGCGTCGAGCGCGCCCCCGGTGTCCCCCACCGGCGCGATGCCCTCGGGGGGCAGCGTGCCCGCGGGCACTCCGGCGAACGCTTCAACGGCCGCCAGGGCGCACGCCGCGTTGCTGGCCTGGTGCGCGCCGAACAGCGGCAGAAACAGGTCATCGTATTCGCTGCGCAACCCGCGCAGCGTGAGCCGCTGGCCGCCGAGCGCCACGTCCCTTTGCAGAACCCCGAATTCAAACCCCTCACGTGCCACGCTGGCACCGGTCTCTGCGGCACGGCGCAGGAGCACCTCGGCCGCATCCACAGGCTGCTGCGCGATGACGGCGACCGCGCCCGGCTTGATGATGCCGGCCTTCTCCGTCGCTATCAACTCGATCGTGTCGCCCAGGTAGCGCGTGTGATCCATGGAGATAGGGGTGACGACCGCAACGGAACCGTCCGCCACGTTGGTCGCGTCCCACGTACCGCCCATGCCCACCTCGATCACGGCGACGTCCACGGGAGCGTCAGCGAACACCGCGAACGCCATCGCGGTGAGCACTTCGAAGAAGGACAGCGGGGGGTCACCGCTGGAGTCCGCCAGCTGCACGTAGGGCAGCACCTCCGCATAGGCGGCCACGAAGCGATCCTCGCTGACCGGTTCGCCGTCTACGCTGATCCGTTCCCGCATGGACGTCAGATGCGGGCTGGTGTACCTGCCGGTACGCAGGCCACGCGCGCGCAACAACACGTCGATCATGTTCGCGGTCGACGTCTTGCCGTTGGTACCTGTCACATGGATGACGGCGTACGACTGCTGCGGCGAGCCAAGCAGTTCCATAAGTGCCTGCATGCGGTCGAGTGAGGGATCGATCTCCCACTCGACGCCCCGGGCGCGGATCGCTGCGTCGACATCAGCGAAACTGGCCGGCTGGTCCGAGCTCACCACACCGTGCACCGGGTGAGGGTGCGCCGTCTTGAGGATGCGCCGTGCCCGGGCGTGCCGTTGGCGGCCGCACAGGTGCGGGTTAGGCGGGCAGAGACAGTCACGTGCGAAGCCTACTCGGGGCTGACGGGCGCTCCTTCCGCCCGGTGGGGGGTGGCTCCGGGCGGGGCCGTGGCTCGCCAGTGGGGGCCGTGGCTCGCCAGTGGGGGACCGTGGCTCGCCGGTGGGGATCGTGGCTCGCCGGTGGCGGTCGTGGCTCCCGGCGGGTCTCAAACAAGCTCTTGGCTGGCAGATACGCTTGGCTGGCTTTGCCGGCGCGCCAGAATCCAGCTTGCGGGGTGTGATGACGCCAGACAGCTTCTTCCTCTCCGAGTGGCATGCCCGCCGGCCCGGCGAACGGCGCAGCTTGCCGCGGGCGCGGAGCCTTGCCGCTGCGCTCGGCCTCCTTGAACAGGCCAAGCCCGTGCTGAGCGTGGTTGGCTCCAAGGGCAAGGGCACGACGGCCATTTACGCGTCCGCTTGCCTAGCCGCGGCCGGGTGGCGGGTGGTGACCGTGACGAGCCCTGGGTACCGTCGTGCCGAGGAGCGGATCCGCGTCAACGGCCGCGCGATTTCACCAGCGGGGCTGCTCGAACTCGCCGGCCGGTTGCAGGCGGCACTCGGCCCCCGAGCCGATCACCCGAGAGCCGATCACAAGGGACCCGATCATCCCCGAGCCGGCGGCCGCGCGGCCGGCCGCGCAGCGGATCATTCCCGAGCCGACCGCTCCCGAACCGACCACCCCGCGGCCAGCCACCCCGCCGCCAGCCACCCCGCCGCCAGCCACCCCGCCGCCAGTCGCGGCGCAGCCGATGGATATCTCGCACCGACTGGCCTCTTCACACTGGCCGGGATGCTCCACGCACGGGAGGTGGCCGCCGACGTGACCGTCCTCGAGGCGGGCATGGGCGGAACCTCCGACGAGATCAGCCTCTTCACGCCGACCGTCGCCGCGCTGACGCCGATCTTCGCCGAGCACCTGGGCGTACTCGGCGACACGCAGGCCGAGATAGCGCGGGACAAGGCAGGCATTGTCACTCCGTCGACCCGTGCCGTGCTGACGCTCCCTCAGCCCGACGACGTGGCGCGGGAGATCGCGGATACGGTCAACAGGCAGTCCGGCGGCCGGGTGCAGCTAGAGGTCGTCGATCCTGGCCGCACGCCGGTCCCTGCGGCACTGCTTCCGGCCGGCCTGGGCGCTCGCAATGCCGTACTCGGCTGCGCCGCCGCGCTGCGACTTCTGCGGACACTTGGCCACCCGCCGCCTGTCCGCGCCCAGCTTGCCGCGGTCCTAGGCTCGCTGCGGCTACCTGGCCGCCTGTCACGGCACCAACTGCCCGGATCAGGCACTGAGCTGATTGTCGATTCGGCGATCAACCGAGCCGGGATCGCGGCGGCGCTTGCGGTGACGGTCGGCTGCTGGACCGAGATTGATCACGTACTGGTATGCCTGCCTGATCACAAGGATGTACCCGGAGCGATTAGCGAACTCGCTGGGCTGCCCGTGACGTTCGTGCGGCTACCGGACGAGCGCCTGCGTTTCGACCATCCGCTGCCGGCCGACTGGAGGGTCATCGACGCGGCGGATCTGACGCGCGAGCTTGTGACCGGTCTCGGTCGCAGGGTCCTCGCGCTCGGCACGGTCTATTTCACCGGCCGGGTCCTGGACCTCGTGGACGCCGACACCGAGCGCCTGTTCGTCTGCTGATTCCTGAAGGTGCCCGCCGATTAACGGATCGCGACGTCCGCAGCCCATGTCGGCACGGACCCGGGGCGCGTCACGCCGTGGGCAGGGACCCCAGGGTGGCCTCGATGCGAGCGATCTCGGCCACTGCTGCGGCGAGGCGCTCGCGGGTCGCGGCCACGACAGCTGGCGGCGCCTTCGCGGTGAACGCGGCGTTCTCGAGCTTCCTGCCGGTCTGCTCCTGCTCCCGCCGCGCAGCGGCGAGGTCTTTCTCGAGCCGCCTGCGCTCGGCGGCGACGTCGATCGCGCCCGCGAGGTCAAGCCGGACAGTCACCTGGTCCACGGGCAGCGACGCCGTCTGGGCGAAACCGGGCGGCGGCGGCGTCAGCCGCAGCAGCGCGCGGATGTGCGGCTCGTGCCCGGCGAGCGGGGTGCGCTCGATGCCGTCGAGCGCGGCAGCGACATCCTGCCCTGGGCGCAGCCCCTGGTCGGAGCGGAACCTGCGGACTTCGGTGACCAGGCGCATCAGGGCGCCGATCTCCGCCTCCGCGGCGGGGTCAGGCACAGGCCCGTCCGCCGCGCCAGTTGCCGGCCAATCCGCCACGACGATCGTGTCTGCGCCGGTCAAGGCGGTCCACAGCTCCTCTGTGATGAACGGCATCACGGGGTGCAGCAGGCGCAGCAACCGGTCGAGCACGTAGCCGAGCACGGCGCGCGTGGTGGTGACGGCGGCTTCGGCGCCGGAGTTGAGTGGCGTTTTGGCCAGCTCCAGATACCAGTCGCAGACCTCGTGCCAGGCGAAGTGATACATGGACTCGCAGGCGCGGCCGAACTCGAATTCCTCCATGGCACCATCGACCTCGGTGGTGACCGTGGCGAGCCTGGACAGGATCCACCGGTCGGCGACAGAAAGCGCGGCCACGGGCGGCAGCCCCGCCCCGGCGGTAGCGCCGCTGCGCAGCGCGAACCTGACGGCGTTCCACAGCTTGTTGCAGAAGTTTCGCGAGCCTGCCACCCACTCCTCGCTGACAGAGACGTCGCTGCCGGGGTTCGCACCGCGGGCGAGGGTGAACCGGGTGGCGTCCGCGCCGAAGCGGTCGATCCAATCAAGTGGATCCACCACGTTGCCCGCGGACTTGGACATCTTCTTGCCGTGCGCGTCGCGCACCAGGCCGTGCAGCGCGACGACGCGGAACGGCACGGCGTCCACCGGGTCCTGGTCGCGCATCGCGTACAGCCCGAACATCATCATCCGGGCGACCCAGAAGAACAAGATGTCGTATCCGGTCACCAGCACGCTCGTCGGATAGAACGCGCGGAGGTCGGGCGTATCCCGCGGCCAGCCCAGGGTCGAAAAAGGCCACAGCGCGGACGAGAACCAGGTGTCGAGAACATCGGGGTCCTGGCGCCAGCCCTCGCCAGCGGGCGGCTCCTCGCCCGGCCGTGGGCAGACCACCTCGCCGTCCGGTCCGTACCAGACCGGGATCCGGTGGCCCCACCACAACTGGCGGCTGATGCACCAGTCGTGCATGTCGTCCACCCAGTCGAAATACCTGGCCGCAAGCTCTTGCGGGCTGATCCGCACACGTCCGTCACGTACCGCGTCGCCCGCCGCCTTGGCGAGCGGGCCGACCTTGACGAACCACTGCATGGACAGCCGGGGCTCCACCGTGGTGCGGCACCGTTGGCAATGCCCGACCGCGTGCAGGTACGGCCGAACCTCGGCGACGATGCGCCCCTCTTCGCGTAGCGCGGCAACGACGGCGGGCCGCGCCTCGAACCTGTCGAGGCCGAAGAACGGGCCGTGGGCGGTGATGACCCCCCGCTCGTCCAAGACGGTGAGGCTGGGCAGGTTATGGCGGCGCCCGATCTCGAAGTCGTCTGGATCGTGCGCGGGTGTCACCTTGACCGCGCCAGTGCCGAATTCCGGGTCCACGTGCGGATCGGCCACCACAGGGATGCGGCGGCCTGTCAGCGGGAGTGCCACGCTGGCGCCGATGAGCCGTGCGTAGCGCGGGTCATCGGGGTGCACCGCGACGGCGGTGTCGCCGAGCATGGTCTCGGCGCGTGTGGTCGCCACCACGATCGTGTCATCACCGTCGCCGTACCGGATCGAGACCAGTTCGCCCTCGTCCTCACTGTGCTCGACCTCTATGTCGGAAAGCGCGGTCAGGCAGCGTGGGCACCAGTTGATGATCCGTTCTGCGCGGTAGATGAGCCCGTCGTCGAACAGGTTCTTGAAGATCGTGTGTACAGCGAGGGAAAGGCCATCGTCCATGGTGAACCGCTCGCGGGTCCAGTCCACGCTGTCGCCCAGCCTGCGCATCTGGCCGAGGATCTTGCCACCGGACTCCGCTTTCCACTGCCAGACCCGGTCGACGAAACGCTCGCGGCCGAGGTCGTGACGGCTCAGTCCTTCGTTGGCCAGTTCACGTTCGACCACGATCTGGGTGGCGATGCCCGCGTGATCCATGCCCGGTAGCCACAGCGTCGTGTGGCCCTGCATGCGGCGCCTGCGCACCAGTGCGTCCATCAGCGTGTGCTCGAAGGCGTGCCCCATGTGCAGTGAACCTGTGACGTTCGGCGGCGGGATAACCAGCGAGAACCTAGGCGAGCCAGGTGCGGGATCGGGGGTGACCGGATAGGGGGTGAACAGGCCGGCCGCTACCCAGCGGTCGTACCACCGCGGCTCGACATCGGCAGGTGAATACTGCGAGGGGAATTCCCGAGATCCGTTCACGTCAGCCGATTCTAGTGGTGCGTAACGGGCCAGGCTTACCGGCTTGCTAGGGGCGGGCGGAATCCCGGTCGAGCCCGTCGCTGGTGAATCCCCGCGTAGCCATGAACGTCGCGTGCCCGCCGACCGCAGCCAAGATCAAGAACCTGGCCCACCTGGCGCCGGTGCAGCATCGGTACGACGTCTTTGGCCCATGGGTCCGGGCTGGACCCGTCGGACCGGACGGCCTGCGCGCGCCACGTCGAGTCCCACTGAAGGTACGCGGTGGATGTTCCCCGTGCGGCGTCAGGTTCCATTTGACGCACCGCGGCGCGACCTCACCCGGCCGCGAGTCAGGCCGACTTCTCCCGCGGGGTCCGCTTGGCCGGCAGTTCCCGCGGCACAAGGGTCGGGTTGACGTGCTCCAGAACGGCTGCGCCAGTAATCACAACCCGTTCGACGTCCTCACGGCTCGGCACCTCGTACATCACAGACAGGAGTACTTCTTCCATGATCGCACGAAGCCCGCGGGCCCCGGTACCACGGAGGATCGCCTGGTCGGCGATGGCTTCGAGCGCGTCCTCGGTAAATTCCAGATCCACGTTGTCAAGTTCGAACAGCCGATGGTACTGGCGGACGAGCGCGTTTCGCGGCTCAGTCAAGATCAAGATGAGGGCCTCGCGGTCCAGGTTGTGCACGCTGGTGATCACCGGCAGCCTGCCGACGAACTCTGGAATCATGCCGAACTTCAGCAGATCCTCTGGCATGACGTCGGCGAAGGCGTCGGGCGAGACCCTGTCCTCCTTCGAGCGGAGCACCGCGTTGAAGCCCATGCCCCGGCGGCCGATCCTTTGCTCGATGATCTTCTCCAGGCCTGCGAACGCCCCACCGCAGATGAACAGCACATTGGTCGTGTCGATCTGGATGAACTCCTGGTGCGGGTGTTTACGCCCGCCCTGCGGTGGCACCGACGCCGTCGTACCCTCGAGGATCTTCAGCAGCGCCTGCTGCACGCCCTCGCCTGAGACATCGCGGGTGATCGACGGGTTCTCGCTCTTGCGAGCGATCTTGTCGACCTCGTCGATGTAGATGATCCCCGTCTCGGCCTTCTTCACGTCGTAGTCGGCCGCCTGGATCAGTTTGAGCAGGATGTTCTCGACGTCCTCGCCCACGTAACCCGCCTCGGTAAGTGCGGTCGCGTCCGCAATGGCGAACGGCACGTTGAGCAGCTTCGCCAGGGTCTGCGCGAGCAGGGTCTTGCCCGACCCGGTCGGGCCGAGCAACAGGATGTTCGACTTGGCAAGCTCGACCGCGTCCTCGCGGGTCCGATCGCCGCCGCCACCGGAGTGGACCCGCTTGTAGTGGTTGTACACCGCGACTGAAAGAGCCTTCTTGGCCTTCTCCTGGCCGATCACGTAGCCGTCGAGGAACTCGTAGATCTCGCGCGGCTTCGGCAGGTTGTCCCACTTCAGCTCGGACGGTTCGGCGAGTTCTTCTTCGATGATTTCGTTGCACAGGTCAATGCACTCATCGCAGATGTACACGCCGGGCCCGGCAATGAGCTTTTTGACCTGCTTCTGGCTCTTTCCACAGAACGAGCACTTCAGCAGGTCACCACCATCGCCGATGCGTGCCACTCAGCTACTCCTTTGCGTGGGGCCGCCTGTGGCAGTGCGGTTGGTGCCACCTCACCGCCTTGCCTAACACTGACGCTACCGCCTTATGAGCGTGCCGTGCCCTTTCCGCGCCGCCCGGGACGGGTAGATCCTCCCAGTTAGGATGACACTACCTCGGCCCCGGCCTTCCGGTTGGACAGAACCTCATCCACCAGACCGTATTCTTTCGCCTCTTCCGCTGTCAGGATCTTGTCACGCTCGATGTCCTTGCGCACCTGCTCCTCGCTCTTGCCGGTGTGCAGGGCGAGGATCCGCTCGAGCGCGGCACGGACGCGCATGATCTCCCTCGCCTGGATCTCGAGGTCGCTCGACTGGCCGTAACCACCCTCGGTGGCCGGCTGGTGAATCAGAATGCGCGAGTTCGGCAGCGCCATCCGCTTGCCCGGTGACCCCGCGGCGAGCAGCACCGCCGCGGCGGACGCCGCCTGGCCGAGGCAGACAGTCGCGATCTCCGGGCGCACGTACTCCATCGTGTCGTAGATCGCGGTCATGGACGTGAACGAACCGCCGGGCGAGTTGATGTACATCGTGATGTCGCGGTCGGGATCGATCGACTCGAGCGTCAGCAACTGGGCCATCACGTCATTCGCCGAGGCGTCGTCGATCTGGACGCCGAGGAAGATGATCCGCTCCTCGAAGAGCTTGTTGTATGGGTTCATCTCCTTGACGCCGTACGTGGTCCGCTCCACGAACGACGGCAGGACGTAACGGTCCTGTGGGGGTGGCCGGAATTGGGCGCTCACGTGGGATGCCTCCGCTGTTCGTGCGTGAGTTTGTCTGCTGCGGGTCACGAGACCGGCCCCTCAGAAGGTACCTGCGTGGCGCTGCGGACCACGTGGTCGACGAGGCCGTAGTCCTTCGCCTCCTCGGCGGTGAACCACCGGTCGCGGTCGGAGTCGGCCTCAATCTGGTCGGCCGGCTGGCCGGTGTGGAAGGCGATCCGCTCGGCGAGCGTCTGCTTCACATACAGCATCTGCTCCGCCTGGATCTTGATGTCCGACGCGGTACCGCCGATGCCACCTGACGGCTGGTGCATCATGATGCGCGCGTGCGGCAACGCGTAGCGCTTGCCCGGCGTTCCAGCGCAGAGCAGGAATTGCCCCATCGATGCGGCCAGGCCCATCGCGACGGTCTGGATGTCGTTCGGTATGTACTGCATGAGGTCGTAGATCGCCATGCCGGCGCTCACCGACCCGCCTGGCGAGTTGATGTAGAGGGTGATGTCGCGGTCGGCGTTCTCGGCAGCGAGCAGCAGCAGCTCGCCGCAGATGCGGTTGGCGATATCGTCGTCGACCTGCTGGCCGAGGAACACGATGCGGTGCCGCAGGAGCCGCTGGAACACCTGCTCCGGCAGCATGGGCGGAGCCTCCGCGACTCGCGCCAGAATCCGCGATGGCTGATCGAAATCCGCAGGCGTGGTCACTAGCTCACCCGTTCCGTCTGAGGCGGTTTGCCGTTTGGTCTCGTTGACTGTGACCTTAACGCGGGCCAGGCTTCGCCGCGTCCTCAGATAGTCGCTGTTCGCTGTCGGCTCAGCAGATCAGGTCAGTGGATGCTCGGACGGGGACACTCGCACCGGGACACTCGCACGGGACAGGCGAGGAGCCAGTTACGACTGTGCGCCCGCATCTGCCGCGCCGGCTGCGCCCGGTGACACGTCGGCGTCGCGCGGCGTGGGCCGCCCAGCATCGACCCGCCCAGCATCGGCCCGCCCAGCATCCGCCTCCGCAGCGGCGGCCTGGCCAGCATCGGCCCGCCCAGCGTCGGCCTCCTCAGCGTCGGCCCGCCCAGCGTCGGCCTCCTCAGCGGCGGCCTGGCCAGCATCGGCCCGCCCAGCATCGGCCTGGCCAGCATCGGCCCGCCCAGCATCGGCCTCCTCAGCGTCGGCCCGCCCAGCATCGGCCTGGCCAGCATCGGCCCGCCCAGCATCGGCCCGCCCAGCATCGGCCCGCCCAGCATCGGCCTCCTCAGCGGCGGCCCGCCCAGCGTCGGTCTCCTCAGCGGCGGCCTGGCCAGCACCGGTCTCCTCAGCATCGGCCCGCCCAGCATCGGCCTCCTCAGCGTCGGCCCGCCCAGCATCGGCCTGGCCAGCCGCGGTCTCCTCAGCCAGGGCTTCCTCAGCCTCGACCTGATCAGCCTCGGCATCCTCGCTAAGCGCTGCCAGGTCGACTTCGTTGCCTGAACTATCCTTGACGGCCGCGCGCCGCACGATGAGATCGAGCGCCTTGGCGCGCAGGACATCGCTGACGGCCGACCCGATCTGGCCGCTGTCACGCAGGTGCGTGGCTAGCTGGTCGGGCGACACGCCCATCCGCTGTGCCTGCTGCACGACGAAGCTGGTCAGCTCCGCGTCGTCCACGCCGAGCTTTTCCTGCAGTGCGAACTGGTCGAGCACGAAGTTGGCCTTGATCGTGCGGATGGCGTCACGCTCAATCTCTGCGGCAAGCTCGTCCGCGGACTTGCCGGCCGACTCCAGGTAGGCGTCACGGCTGGCGCCGATGCGCTCAAGCTGGTCGTCGAGGGAGCGGTTGCGACGCTCCACTTCTTCAGTGACGACGGCTTCGGGTAGCGGAACGTCGAGCTTGCCGAGCAGCGCTTCGATCACACCGTCGCGTGCCTGGCCCGCCTGCTGCAGCCGCTTCACCCGCTCCAATTGCGCGCGCGTACCCGCCCGCAGCTCACCGATCGTGTCGAACTCGCTCGCCGACTGCGCGAACTCGTCGTCGAGCTCGGGGAACTCCTTGACCTTGACGCTGTGCGCGGTGACCGTCACCTCGGCCTCCTGGCCGGCGTGGTCGCCGCCGCTCAGCTCGGTGGTGAAGGTCGCGGATGCGCCGGCCGTCATCCCCGCGAGCGCCGCGTCGAGCCCGTCGACCAGCGAGTCGTCACCGATCCGGTAGGACAGGCCGCTCGCCTGCGCGTCATCCACCTCCTCGCCGTCGACAGATGCGGACAGGTCGATCGAGACGTAGTCGCCCTCCTCGGCCGGATGGTCCACCGTCTTCAACGAGGCGAACCTCTCGCGCAGGCCGCCCAGGTACTCCTCAACCTCATCCGGAGTCACCACGGCGTCTTCGACGGTCACGGCCATCCCGTCGACGTCGGGCACCTCGAATCTGGGGCGCCGGTCGACCTCGGCGGTGAAGGCAAGTTGCTTGCCGTCGTCAAGCTCGGTGATTTCAAGCTGCGGCTGGCCAAGCGCGTACACGTCGTTGTCTTCCAAGGCCTTGCCGTAGAGCTGCGGCACCGCCTCGTTCACGGCCTGCTCGAGCACCGCGCCGCGGCCGAAGCGCTGATCGATGATGCGTGGCGGCACCCGGCCCGGCCGGAAGCCTGGCACCCGGACCTGCTTGGCGACCTCGCGGTACGCACGGTCAAGGCTCGGCCTGAGCTCGTCGAAAGGAACCTCGATAATCAGCTTCACCCTGGTCGGGCTCAGCTCCTCGACGTCGGTCTTCACTTACGGTGTCACTCCTTCGGGCCCGCATATGCGGAATCGGCGCGCGTCGCGGCAGCCGTTCGGGACTTTGGGGTATCCCGGCTCCGATCAGGTCGCTGCGTCTGGTCCGGTCACTTACGGCTACGGCCGCCCAGTCTAGCCACGGTCCTAGCGTGCGGGAGGCGGCTGCGCTGTCCCGGTCGCGGTGAGGCGCTGGCTCAGCCAGCCAAGCGCCGGGCCGAGCTCGCGCTTCCAGGTACGGAAGTTGTGCCCGCCCGAGGGGAGGATGAGCCCATAGCCGTGCATCGGCGGGCGGATCACGCGCAGGAACTTGATCGTCTGCTGATAGTCATCCTCGCCGACGCGGCTGGTCGTCAGCAGCACCGATACGGGCGGCGGCGGCCGGTGGCCGAGCCGCCAGAACAAATCGTTCTCGGCCCGGTATGCGGCGCTGTGCCCATACAGGCTGCCCGTGGTGAAATCCTGCAGCGCCGAGTAATAACCGGACAGCGAGACCGCGGCCGCGAAGCGATCAGAGTGCATCATGGCGAGCTTCACCGCGCAGTAGCCGCCGGTGGAATCGCCCATGACCGCCCAGCCGTCGGCGCTCGTGGCGACCCGGAAGGACCGCTCGACGGCGAGCGGGACGTCTGCTGCGAAGAACGTCGCGGCTTGCGGGCCGCCGGGGATATCCGTGCACTCGGTGTCGCGTGGCATGTCGACCGACGAGAACATGATGATGAAGACCGTTGGCCGCAGCCGGCCTGCCGCGATCGCTGCGCCTGCCACTCCCGGCAGGTTCAGCCGGGTGATCTCGCTGCGCGGGTCGCTCGGGTATCCGGAAAGCACGAGCACCGCGGGGAAGAGCTGATGAGCGTAGGCGCGCTGGAAGTACTGCGGCGGCAGATAGACATAGGATCTCGCGGCCGTGATGCCGGTGCGTTCGCCGGTGATCTGGACGGTCAGGATCTCGCCCTTCGCCGCGGCTGTAGCGGTGGCCGCGGCCGGGGTGCTGCGGGTGGCCGCCGGGGTATGACCGGCCCGCGGTTGCGGCGCGGCGGATGCGCCCGCAGCAAGCTGGGTGTACGTGACGACGATCGGCGGGGGCACGGGGGGGTGGCCGGTGCCCTGGCCCCCAGCCGACGTGGCGCTCGCGTGCGTGCCGACCAGGTCTGACCACGACACGATGAAAGAGAAGTAGGAGTTGAGCCCGCCGAGGACCGCGACGATCGCGGTGAGCTGGGTGGCGATCAGCAGCCCGGTCCTCGCCGCGGCGTGCGAGCTCTTACGGCCGGCCACGCGCGGCCAGAGCAGGACCGTCGCCGCCATCGTGCCGACCGCGACCAGGCTCAGCAGGGCCAGGAACGGGCCGCTGGTCGGCGCCATCACGGCACCGTGGGCGCCGAACCCGGTGCGGGCGCCGTGACCGCCGCCATGATCCGGTCAAGAGCAGGGGCGAGCGGCCGCGGGCCCGTGGCGAGCGTGATCTGCGTAACGTGCGTGGGGAATCTGACCGGAGAGAGGAAGGCCCGCGCCGGGGCCGGTGTACCGGTTGCATCGTCCCCGCTGCGCACCCGCGGTTCGCCCTGGCCTGCCCGCAGGAAGAACAATGAGATCGGCTGCGGTGGCAGGTTCACCAGCCGCCAGCTGAGGTCGTTCTCCTGGCGGATCAATGGGCTGCCGCCTGACAGCCACCAGCCGGCTGTGCCCGGCCGGGTGCCTGCCGATCCCGGCGGTGCACCGTAACCCGCGAGTGGTGCCGCCGCCACGGCGAACCGATCCGAGTGCGCCATGGCGAGGGAAAGTGCGCAGTAGCTGCCGCTCGCGTCGCCGAGCACGGCCCAGCCGGCCGGAGCCTGGGTGGCTGGATAGGCTGACTCGATCGCGGTGGGAAGGTCCTGTGCGAAGAATGTGGCCGCCTGCGGCCCTCCTGGCACGTCGAGACAGCCGAGGTCACGGCCGGCTCCGCGTGCTCCGCCGGTTCCTTCGCCGATTCCGCCGGCTCGGCCAGTTCCGCCAGCGGCAGATGCGCCGACCATCACGTAGATCGCTGGCCTCGCCCGCCCCGCGTCGATCTCCGCGGCTGCGGTCACTGCGAGCGAGACCGCGCTGTAGGGGTCGCCAGCGGTCGTGACGTGATCGGAGATGACGACGATCACGGGGAACGTGCGGCCGGCCTGGGCGGGGGAGAAGGACTGTGGCGGCAGGTAGATATACGCACTGGCCACGATGCCCGACCGCAGGCCTGTGATGCGGACCAACTGCAGCCGTCCGTAGCGTGACCAGTCGTGCCCGGTGGTCAATGACCAGGTCGGACCGCTCCGGCCAGTGGCCGTCCGCGAGGCCAGCGCCCCGGTGCCCCGCGTCCGGATCGGCGCGCTCTGGCCGCCGCTCTGATGGTGCGGAGCGACGATGACGCCGGTCGTGTTGTTGGTGCCGAACAGGTCCGGCCACGAGGCGAAGAAGCCGAACGACTTGTTCACGCTCAGGAAGATGACGAGCATTACCGTGACCTGCGCCCAGAGCAGCAGGCCGATCCGCGCCAACAGGTGCGATGGCCGCGGGCTCGCGAGCCGCCGCCACATCCACAGGGTGCCCGCGAAAGCGGTGGCGGCGAAGAACCCTGCCAACCCGATCAGCAGCCCGCTCGTCAGGCCCACAGCTCACCTCCCCGCCGGCCAGGTCGGACGGTCCGCCCCGCGCAGCCGCCGCCAGCCGCTGGCCTGAGCTGCGCTGCGCTGGCCTGGCC
>Ga0335077_10002408_pt1 | contig 22309 bp, 23 predicted proteins | sample Lox_Sample_31_FD_207151 | JGI IMG/M metagenome (GOLD analysis project Ga0335077, IMG submission 207151) | Soil microbial communities from Loxahatchee National Wildlife Refuge, Florida, United States - Lox_Sample_3.1 | ecosystem: Environmental > Terrestrial > Soil > Wetlands | place: USA...
CGGCATCTGGCCGGGCGGCTCCGAGATCTCCGAGTAGGTCACGGATCGCGAGCAGGACGGAGGACGACATGGCCACCGGTGACATCAAGGACCCGTATCTCGGGGGCAATTTCCTGGTCGAGATCGACGGGATCTCCCGCGGCGCCTTCCAGCAGGTGAGCGGGTTCGACTCGACGGTATCCATCACCGAGTACCGCGAGGGGAACGACATCGCGCGGCTGCGCAAGCTGCCGGGGATGGTCAGCTACAGCAACCTGCAGCTCCGCTGGGGCATGGCCGACGACCGTGACCTGTACGACTGGCACCTCGCCGCCGTCAAGGGTGACGTGCAGCGGAAGAACGGCTCCATCGTGCTGATGGACAGGCGCGGCACCACGGAAGTGGCGCGCTGGAATTTCGTCCGCGCCTGGCCGACCGTCTACAACGGGCCGGACCTGGATGCGCAGACCGAGAACGTCGCGATCGAGATGCTCGAGTTGGCCCACGAGGGCCTGGAGAGGGCGTGATCACCGTGTTCCGCACCGAGTTCGAGTTCACCCTGCCCTGCGGCTTCCTTGACGACGAGGGTTCCCTGCACCGCGAGGGCGTGATGCGCCGGGCCACCGCGGGCGACGAGATCCTGCCGCTGCGCGACCCCCGGGTAGTCAAGAACGCCGCCTACCTCACCGTGATCCTGCTCAGCCGCGTCGTCGAGCGGCTCGGCTCGGTGGATCCGGTGAACCCGCAGGTGATCGAACGGCTCTATGCCACCGATCTCGCCTACCTGCAACGGCTCTACAACGAGTTGAACCGGCTCGATGACGGCGCGTCCGAGGTCAGCTGCCCGCAGTGCGCGCACGCGTTCGTGCCGGAGGTGGTGGGCGTGGGGGGATGACGGGCTACCCCCTGGACGCGCTCCACCAGGAGGTGGCCTTCGTCGCCTATCACCTGCACTGGCGGCACGACGAGGTGATGGCGCTGGAGCACCGAGATCGGCGGCGCTGGATCGATGAGATCTCCGCTCTCCACCGCGAGATGAGTGTCGGCTGAGATTCCACAGAAGGGAGAGCGAGACATGGCGACATTGGGGAACCTCTGCGCTGCCTGGGCTTCCGGGCTCGCCGCCCGGCACCGCAGGGTGACCGCACGCGTGCCTACCGTAGCGCGGACTCCGCTTCCGCTCGCCGCTGCGACGGCGCTGCCCGGGCCGCCAGCCCGGATCAGCGTCACGCTCGCCCCGCGGCTCACGATCGCGTCGTCGTACATGCTCCACGAACGCGCGGACCGTGCACCGGGTCGCAGCGGTCTCCCGCCGCGAATCGCGGACCGGTGGCAGGCGCCACCGCTCGGGCACCTGGCAGTGTCTGCGGCCACGAACGTGCCTCCGGCCCACATGCCGCTGACCACAGTGCACGCACCGGCGCGCCCCGGCCGTGCCCTGCTCGCCACGGCCAGTGCGCCCGCACATAGACCGTCTTCCCTGGTCCGCAGGCACACGGCGATGCCTGACCCGGCGGTGCGGCACGCGCGCGCCGAGGCCTGGGTCCGCCCCGTGCTGCCCGCCCACCGCCCCCTGGTGACCCCGGGCCGCGCAGGCGCGTCACCCACAGAAGGGCCCGCCCTACAGGCCTTCCCCGCCGCCGCGCCGCAGCCCGCCCTGGTGACCTCCGCCCCCGTCGCGCTGCCCGAACCCGAGATCGCCCGGCTCACCGACCAGGTGATCCGCCGGCTGGACCAGCGCGCCGTGGCCCGGCGCGAGCGGCTCGGCCGCGGCTGAGGGCGGCGGAGATGGCGCTAGAGAAGGCGACGATCACGATCCCGAAGACCCGCGACTTCTTCCAGGTGCTGTTCAATCCCGAGGAGTACACCGTCAGCAGCAGCGTGAACTACGCGCAGGCGGGCGTGCCGGGGCTGAACGGGCCGATCCTGCAGTTCGTCAATGGCGGGCTCACTACGCTGCAGATGGAGCTCCTGGTCGACACCTACGAGGAACACCGCGACGGCGACCGGGTGCTCAACCGGGCCGGCGACGACGTGCGCGACCTCACCGGCCGGATCACCTCGCTGATGGAGGTCGCCGCCGCCACGCACGCGCCACCGGTGCTCCTTTTCACCTGGGGCCGGATGTCCTTCAGCTGCGTGCTCGCCCAGGTGCAGCAGCGGTTCGTCATGTTCCGGGCGGACGGGACACCGGTCCGCGCCCGCCTGTCAGTGACCTTCAACCACTACCGTACGGCCGAGACGGAGGCCAAGGAGGTCAAGCGGGAAACCGCGGACTACTCCTCGGTGCACGAGGTGTGCCAGGGCGACACGCTCGCGGCGATCGCCAGGCGCAGCTACGGCGACCCGGTGATGTGGCGGCCGATCGCGCTCCGGAACGAGATCGACGACCCGCGGCGGCTTGAGCCCGGCGCCCTTCTCGTCGTCCCCCAGCTGCCCTACCAGTACCCGGAGACGGGGGAGGTGTTCGGCGGATGAGCGCGGAGCCGTCGTTCGCGCCGGAGTTCGCGTTCACCCTCAACGGGCGCCCGGCGCCGGCCGCCATGCGCGCGTCAGTGACCTCGGTGCGGCTGGAAAGCGGGCTTGAGGGAGCGGACCGGCTGGAGCTCGCGCTGGTGAATGAGAACCTGCGGTGGCTCGACGACCCGGCGTTGCAGCTCGATGGCGGCGTGCGGCTCGACCTCGGCTATGCGCCGGACCCCTTGACCCGCGTCTTCGACGGCGAGATCGTCGCGCTCGCCCCGGCGTTCCCGGCCGGCGGGGCGCCGACCCTCACCGTGACGGCGCAGGACCGGCTGCGCCGACTGCAGCGGGGCACGAAGACGCGCTGGTTCGCGGTTCCCGTGGTGCGCGTCGGCCAGTTCCCGATGTCCGACCTCACCGTCGCCTCCCTGGTCGCGCTGGAGCACGGCCTGGTTCCCGCGTTCGAGCCGGTCGGGGCGAGCCTCGCGGCGCTGCTCGGCGGGGTCGAGGTGGTGCTGGCCGTACGCGACCCTGACGCGGCGCAACGGATCATCCGCAAGCAGTCCGCGGAGAGCGACCACGACTTCCTCCGCCGGATCGCGGCCGAGAACGGGTGGGAGCTGACCGTCGACCATACCGGGCCGCTCGGCGGCTCCACGCTCCGGTTCTTCAGCGCCACCAACCACCTGACGCCCGACGTCACGCTCCGCTGGGGCGCGTCGCTGCTGGGCTTCACCCCCCGGATCAGCACCGTCGGGCAGGTGCTCGCGGTGGAGGCGCGGGTGTGGGTGCCGCAGATACGGACGGAGTTCACAGTCCGGGTCGGCTGGGACTGGGACCGGGGCAGCCTGGAGATCAGCGTCGTGCCCAGCTTCGGCGCGCCGGCAGCCTCGGCGACCCTGCCGAACCCCGGACTCTCCGGCACTGGCCACGGGCTCACGGAGCGGGCGGCGCTCCGCGCCCGGCGGCAGACCGAGCGGCGGGACCTGCGCCTGCAGAAGCCGTCCGGCTCCGGCCCGTCGGTAACGCTGCTCGACCGGCCGGTGACGCCGGCGACGGCGCCGCGGGTGATCCTCGGGACGCTCGTTCCGCTGCTGAACCGGCGGCTCACCGCCACCGGCAGCACGATCGGGGACACCCGGATCCGGGCGGGAACCGTGCTGCAGGTCGAGGGCGTCGGCCGGCAGTTCGGTGGGCTGTACCGGGTCACCCAGGCCACCCACACGGTCGACTCCGGCGGCTACCGGACCTCCTTCGAGGCACGCAAGGAGATCTGGTTCGGGTCGATCCCGCTGCCAGCACAGGGCGCGAACCCGGTCCGGGTGCCGACGTGACCCGCGACCCTGAGGAGGAGCCGAGATGACGACCGCCACCGAACCCGGTGAGGACCTGCAGGACGGCAGCGAGCGGCGGATCGACGGCGTCGCCCTCGCCACGGTGGTCGACAACGTCGACCTCACCGGCCAGGCCCGGGTACAGCTGTCCATCGCCTGGATGCCCGACGTCGCGCCGTGGGCACGCGTGGCGACGCTCATGGCCGGCCCCGACACCGGCACCTACTTCGTGCCGCAGCCTGGTGACGAGGTGCTGGTGGCATTCCAGCACGGCGACCCGGCCGACCCCTACGTCGTCGGCGCGCTCTGGAACGCCCAGGACACACCGCCCGCCACCAGCGCCCGGGACGCGCAGAACCGGTTCCGGATCCGCACCCCGCTAGGCCACAACCTGGAGTTCGACGATCAGGGCCAAACGGTGACCCTGACGACGACCACCGGCCACACCGTGACCGTGGGCCCGACGGAGATCCGGCTGGCGACGGACAAAGACACCGCGACGGTCTCGCTCGGCGCCGACGGCGCCGTCGCGGTCAAGGCCACTGGAGCACTGACTCTGGAGGCCCGCAGCATCGAGCTCAAGGCGCCATCAATCGCCGTCAAGGGCGGCAAGGACGTCGCCATCACCGCGGGCACCCAGTGCAGCGTCAAGTCCGCCATGGTCGAGATCAACTGACCATCGATCAACCGAGGAGATCCCGTGCCTCCTGCAGCGAGAGTCGGCGACCCGACCGCGCACCCCGGCGTCGTGACCGGCCCCGGCGTGCCGGCCGTGCGGATCGCCGGGAAGCCGGCCGCCGTGCAGGGCGACCAGCACACGTGCTCGTTCCCGCCGCCCGCCGGCCCGCACCCGCCGTCCCCGTTCCCCGTGGGCAGCTCCAGCGTCCGGATCTGCGGGCGCGCGGCCCTGCGCCTGGGCGACCAGGCCGGCTGCAGCGCCACCGTCGTCGGCGGCGCCCCAACGGTGGTGATCGGCGGATGACCGTGACCCCGGGCGCGGCGGCCAGCTGGGACCCGAAAGCCTTCCTCGGCCGCGGCTGGGCGTTCCCGGTGCGGCCGGCCGGGGACGACGTCGCCCTCGTCGCACTCGAGGACGACGTCCGTCAGTCGGTGCGGATCATCCTGGGCACCGGGCTGGGTGAGCGCGTGATGCGGCCCGACTTCGGCTGCGTCCTGCCGGAACTTGTCTTCGAGCCGATGAGCACCACGACCAAGGCGCTGGTCCGGCACGGCGTCGAGGAGGCGCTGACCGCCTGGGAGCCGCGGATCGACGAGGTTCGCGCCGAGGTGACGGCCGACCCGTCGACGCCGGGGCTGCTGCTCGTCGAGGTGCGCTACCGGGTGCGCAGCACCAACACCTTCTACAACATGGTCTACCCGTTCCACCTGCGGGAGGGCCGATGACGACAGCGGACCCGCAGGTGATCCTGGCCGCCGCGCTCGCCCGCGCGCCGGGGCTGGTGCCGGGCTGGGAGCCGGCGCCAGGCAGCGCCGGCCGCGCCCTGCTCGAGGTGGCGGCCCGGTTCGCCGGCGCGCTCGGCGAGGCCGCCACGCAGGTGCCGGACCGCACCCGGCTGGCGTTCCTGGAGAGCACCGGGCTCAACCTGCTGCCCGCGCAGCCGGCCCGCACCCCGCTGGTGCTCACGCTGCTGCCGAACAGCCCGCTCGGCGTCACGCTCCCGGCGGGCACACAGGTGGCGGTGGCGGGCGGCGACGGCGACCCGCCTGCGTTCGCCACGGCCGAGACGATGACGCTGACCCGGGCCCGCCTGGCCGCCCTGTACACCGTCGACCCCGGCACTGACCGGTGGACCGACCACAGCGCCGACCAGGCCGCCGGCTGCGTGCTGTTCAGTGCCGCGGACCAGGTGGAGCACGGCCTCTACCTCGGCCACGACGAGCTGTTCGCGCTGTCCGGGACCGCCGACGTGGAGGTGTCCGTCCGGCTCACCCGCGACGCCGCCCCGGCCGGCCCCGACCTTGCGTTCACCTGGGAGTACCTGGGTACCGCGGGCTGGCTGCCGATGCGGGTCCTCGGCGACTCGACCGGGCGGCTGATCCGGAGCGGGTCTGTCCGGCTGCGCAAGGCTGGCGGGCCCGACGCCATGCGCGCCGCCCTGGACGGTCACGAGAGCCACTGGATCCGCGCTCGGACGACGACGGCGCCGATCGCCGTCCAGATCCTCGCCGTGCCCGCAGGCGGCGGAGGGTCGCGGATAGAGGTCGACGGCTCCGGCCACCTGCGCGCCGGGGACGAGGTGACCGTCAACGGCGCCGACCGGGCGGTCGTCGTCGACGTGCAGGACGGCCGGGTGGAACTCTCCGGGCCGCTCGTCGGGCTCACGCCAGGGCGGGACCTGCGCAGCACCCGCCGACCCGATCCGCTCACACCGCTCGGCGCCGATCCCGTGCGGGTGCCGGCGCTCGACGACCTGCGGGTGCGCGCCGCCTTCACCCACACCGGCATCGTGCCCGAGGCCGTGCTCGCCGCCGGCCTCCCGGCGGACGTGCATGGCAGCTTCGCGCCGTTCGGCGCACAGCCGGCCACCCTCGCCACCTTCCACGTCGCGTCGCAGGAGGCGTTCTCCCATCCCGGTGCCGAGGTCGGCCTGCGGCTGGCGTTCTTGCGCCCCGGCCGACCGGACCCCACAGCGGGGGTGCCACCGCTGTCGCTCGACGTCGAGTACCACGACGGCACGACCTGGCGGGACCTCACTGGCTTCGCCCTGGCCGACGGCACGGACCGGTTCACCCAGGACGGCGAGCTCGTGTTCATCGCGCCGCGGGACTGGGGGCCGGTGGTGGTGGAGGGCGACCGCCAATACTGGGTCCGGATCCGGATCCGGACCGGCGGCTACGGCTCCCCGGCCGGCGTCCGCCCCGACCCGACGGACAACTCGAAGGTGGTGCTCACCCCGGACACCCTGCAACCGCCGGTAGTCGCGTCCCTTGGGCTGCGGTTCAGCCTGCGCACCGACCGCTCGCCGCTTGACCACTGCCTGACGCTCAACGACTTCCGGTTCACCGACCGCACGCAGGACGCGCTCTGGCCGGGCCGGGAGCTGGAGCCGTTCACCCCCGGCACCGACCTGCGGCCCGCGGTCCACCTGGGCTTCGACCAGCCGCTGCCGGCCGGGCTGGTCAGCCTGTTCATCCTGCTGCCCGACACCGGCGTCGCCGCGGGCGGCGACGCCTCCTCCGACTACGCCTGGGAGTACGCTTCCGCGCGCGGCTGGTCCCCGCTCGGGGTCCTCGACGACACCGGCGGCTTCCGGCGCAGCGGGACGATCCGGTTCTCCGGGCCGCCGGATGCGGTACCAGTCGACGGGGTTGGCGGCGTGCTGCACCGGGTCAGGGCCCGCCTGAAGCGCGGGACCGTCCCGGAGCCCATTGCGCTGCAAGGGGTCTGGCTCAACGGCGGGTGGGCGCTGCAGCAGCGCACCGTGGCCGGGACGACGCTGGGCACGGGCGATGGCACGCCGCGGCAGAGCCTGCGGTTCCCGCCTCAGGACACGCCGGTGCTGGAGGGCGAGGTGGTGGAGGTCCGGGAGTGGACGGGCACCGGCGAGGGGTGGCGCAGCGCAGTCGTCGGCCTGACCGAGCCGGACGTGCGGTTCGAGGACGACCCACTGACGGGCGCCCACCGCGCCGTCTGGGTGCGCTACCGGCGGCGCGACCACCTGCAGGGCTCCGGCGTCCGGGACCGGCACTACACGCTGGAGCGTTCCGCCGGCCTGGTCCAGTTCGGCGACCGCCGACACGGGGCCATGCCGCCGCCGGGCAGTGAGATCCGGGCCACGTACGCGACCGGCGGCGGCGCCGGCGGCAATGTCGCGGCGGGGACGGTGACCGAGCTGCGGTCCGCGGCACCGTTCGTAGCGTCGGTGACGAACGTGGCGGCGGCGGCCGGTGGCGCGGACACGGAACCGGTCGCCGCCGCGGCCGAGCGCGGCGCGGCCCGGCTGCGGCACCGGGACCGGGCCGTCACCTCCGAGGACGTGGAGTGGCTCGCCCTCGAGGCGTCGCCGGCCGTCGCCCGGGCCCGGTGCGTCCCGCTGCTCGGTGCCGAAGGGCCGGGCATGCCCGGCCGCCTGACGGTGGTCGTCGCGGCCGGCGGCACGCAGCCGATGCCACACGCCACCCCGGAGCTGCTGCGCCGGGTAGAGGAGCACCTCGCCACGCGGGTGCCCGCGGCGGTCGCGGGCCGGGTGCGCGTGGTCGCTGCGTCGTACACCGTCGTGCGCGTGGTCGCGGGTGTCGTCCCCGCCGGTCCCGCCGCGGCCGCCGACGTCGAGGCGCGGCTGCGGCGACGGGCGGATGCGTACCTGAACCCCACCTACGGCGGCTCCAGCGGCCGTGGCTGGGCCTTCGGGGAGCCGGTGTTCCAGTCCGCGCTGGCCGCGCTGCTGGAACGGACCGAGGGCGTGGACCACGTCGTCGACCTCGCGCTGGAGCTGGATGGGTCGCCGGTGGCCGAGATCGGCGACGTGCCAGTCGACCGGCTCGTCGCGCCCGGCGACCACGAGATCCGCGTGGTCGTGGCGGAAGGGGCGCCCGGATGACCCTCCCGCTGCCGCGCCTAGACCGGCGTTTCTTCCCTGACCTGGCCAGCGAGGGCCGCGCGCTGCTGCCGGTCGAGGCGCCGGGCTGGACCGACCACAATGCGAGTGAGCCGGGCATCACGCTGCTGGAGCTGCTCGCGGCGGCCACCGACACGACCAGCTACCGGCTGGACCGCACCCCGGCAGCGACGCGGCACGCCTTCGTCCGGTTGCTGGGCGCGGAGCCGCGGGTCCGGCAGGTCGCGACGACGGTGCTCGCCCTCGAGCTCGGGCCGGGCGGCGTTCCGGCCGTCCTGCCCGCAGGCCTTGAAGTGACCGGCGGCCCTGGCGCGGTGCGCTTCACCACCACGCGGGAGGTGGGCGTGCTGGCGGCCCGCCTGGTAGCGGTGACCACGGTGGCCGGGACGGACCGGACCGCGCGCCCGGTGGGTCTCGTGCCCGCGCGGTACCCGGCCCTCGGCGAGGAGCCCGCGCCCGGCGACGCGCTCGAGCTCGTCTTCGACGGACCGCTGCGCCCACCGGGTAGGGTGGTGTCGCTGCACGTGCGGGCCGGGGCGGACGACGAGGAGGGCGAGCTGCGCCGGGCGCTGGCCGAGGAGGCGGCCGCCGACGCCGTGGCCTGCGGTCGCCCTGTACCCGGCACAGTGCCCCACCACGACGCCCGCACCGTCTGGGAATACCGCACCGCGGCCGGAGTCTGGGCGCGGGCAGCCGGCGTCGAGGACGAGACGCGCGCCCTGACGCTCGGCGGCGCGGTGCGCTTCATGGCTCCTCCGGCCGCCGGTCCCGAGGCGGCCGCCGTACCGGGCGCGGTGCGCTGCCGGCTCGCCCGCGGCCGCTACGAGTGCCCGCCGAGGATCGCGGGCGTACTCGTCAACGCCGTGCCGGCGCGGCACGCGACGGCCGTGCCGGCGGCCCCGCTCGGCACCGACGACGGCGGCGCGCCGGAGGCGTCGGGCGCTGCGGGCCAGCGCGCCTGGCTTCCGGACCGAGACGTCGTGCCGGGCAGCAGTCGGCTCGTCGTGCGGCTCGCCGGTGGCGCCGCGCAGCCTTGGACCGAGGTGGCCGACTGGGACCGCAGCGGCCCGCACGACACGCACTACCGGCTCGACCACGGCACCGGCCAGGTCGCCTTCGGCGACGGGCGCGCGGGCCGCGTGCTGCCCGCGGGCGCCACGGTGACGATCGGCTACGAGGCGGGCGGCGGCCCCGCGGGGAACGTCGCGGCCGGGACGCTCACCCACTGGGCTGGGCCGGGTACCCCGCCGGGCGTCGTCGTCCGGCAGCCGCTGCCTGCTACTGGTGGCGCCGCCGCTGAGGCGCTCGAGGACGCCCTAGGTCGCGCGCTCGGCCTACTCGCCGCGCCTCGCCGGGCCGTGACGCTGCACGACTTCGAGGTGCTCGCGGTCACCACGCCCGGGGCGGGCATCCACCGGGCCCGGGCCGTGGCCCGGCTGCACCCCGACCTCCCGGGGGTGCCGGCTGAGGGCTGCGTGACCGTCGTGGTGGTGCCGTGCGGCCCGCGTGACCGGCCGGTCCCGGCGCCCGGCCTGCTGCGTCTGGTCGACCGGCGGCTGCAGCGGCTGCGGACGGTGGCGACCGAGGTGCACGTCACCGGGCCGCGGTTTGTGTCCGTGTCAGTGCGCGCCCGGCTCCGGATCGCGGCACCCGCGGCCGTCGGCGACGTCGTGGTCGCGGCTCGCGACGCCCTCGCGCGCTACCTGGATCCGCTCGGCGGCGGCCCCACCCGCAACGGCTGGCCGGTCGGCCGCTACGTCTACCGGGCCGAAATCCAGGAACTGCTCATGGGCGTCCCGGGCGTCGTGGCCGTTGACGGCCTGCATTTGGCGCTGTCCGTCCCCGCGGCCGACGCGGGTGCCGCGGCGGCCAGCAAGTGCGGCTGCGGCGGTGCCGAGGCGCGCTGCGGCAACCTCGCCGTGCCGGCGGACGTGCTCGTGACCAGTGGAGGCCACCAACTTGAGGTGGCGGAGAGGAGGACGCCGTGACCCCCAGCGCGATCGAGCGGGTCAACTACGTCAACGGTAGCCGGCTGGAGGCCGCGGACCTGCGGCTCGAGCAGGCGTACCACATCGGGGTCCGGCGGCGGCTGAACCGCGCGCTCTACCAGGCCGGGGTGGCCGCGGGCCTGGAGGTCACCGTGGCGCCCGACGACCCGCACCGCGTGGTCGTCTCGCCGGGTGTGGCGCTCGACGAGGAGGGCCGCGAGATCATCCTGCTCGACCCGCGCACAGTCGAAGTGACGGGAATCCCGAGCACGACGGCGGGTGTCGTCTACGGCAACTACCTCGTGATCGCCTACGCGGAGGAGCCGGTCGCGCGGTTCGCGGACGGCTGCGGGCCGCCAGGCGCGCGGGTCACCTGGGGGGGGCCGTCCCGGGTGCGCGCCGAGCCGGTGCTGCGCTGGCGCGACGTGCTGCCGCGGCCGGGCAGCGGCGAGATCGTGCTGGCCCAGGCGGAGCTGGACGACCAGTGCGCGGTCCGGCGGCTGGTGCTGACCGTCCGCCGGTGGGTGCGACCGACCGAGCCCAGCCGGGTCGTGCCGGTGTCGCTGGAGGGCGAGAAGGACGTCGACCCCAGCAACCCGAAACTGCTGTATTTCCACGTCCGGGGCGGGACGCCGGGCAGCGTCGTGCTGCACCTGCGCTCGGCGCCAATGAGCACGCTCTACTACTCCGAGCTGGGCGGGCACACGCACGCCGACGGCATCGCGGTCGCTCCGGTGCCAGTGCACAGTCATGGGCTCGGCACCATCACCCTTTCCAGCGTGGACGGACACGACCACACGCCGATCATCTCGCGCACGGAGCACTCCGCCCCGGAGGACAACGGCATCACGACGTACCACTCGACGGCCTCCAACCAGAACCTGACCACCCGCACCGGCCTGACCCCCACGAAGGCGGGCGGACACACGCACACCGTGTCGACCGGCCAGCGCACCGCCGACGACGGTGGCGACACCCCGTCGATTACCCGGACCGCGGCGGCGGCTGGGGCGCCGGACCTGAACGCCCGTGCCGGTGCCACCCGGCGCTTCCTCGACGGATTGAATGTGCTGATCGACGCCAACAACGTGACCGACCTGATCCTCGGTTTCCTGCGTGGCCGCGACGGGGCGGCAGCATGGCCGCGGCTGGGCATCGGTGGCGACTCCGGTGGACAGGTCGACCGGCTCGCGCAGCCGCAGGGCACCGGTGCCCTCGATCTCGTCCAGCTGGGTCTCATCGATCTCGGCGGCGAGGAGCATGTGATCAGGCTGGAGCTGTCCGGTGACACCGGCGGCCGCGTCCTCTACAACCTCTACGTGGCCTGACCGATGGACGACGACCCGATCCGGTACGCGCTGCTGCGCGACGGTCGCTCATGGGAGGCGGAGCTCGGCGGGCTGGAGGTCCGGCCCGACGGCTCGCTCGAGCTCGCACGTGTGCCGGGTCCCGCCGACGGCAGCCCGGTGGACCGCCCCGTGTCCGGGGACGTGCCGCCGGCCGGGCTCGCCGTCCGCGGCGAGAACGAAGTGCTCGCTGGCGACGGCGACCGCCTGGTGGTGCTCGATGGCCTGTGCGCCGCGCGGCGGGAGATTCGGTTGCGCGGCGGCCCGGCCGAACGGCCGGGACATCCCCGGGCCCGCGAGGCGCGCGCGCTGCTCGTCACCGGCGGCCACATCCTGGTGGCCGACCCGGGCGCTGGCGCGGTGATGCGCCTGCTCCGTCCGAGCCTCCAGCTCGCCGAGGTGCTGCGGCTGGCCGGCGCGCCGGAGCCGATCGGGCTCGCAGTCGGGGCGGCCGGGCTATACGTGCTCGACGCCGCGAGCCGACGCGTGTTCCGGCTGCAGCGGGACGTGCCCGACGAGGACTTCCGGCGCGCCCAGGAGGCGGCCGGGCTGCCGCCGCGCCACCCGCGTTCCCTCACGGTCGGGCGGGGGCACGGCGACCCCGGCTGGGAAGGTCGCCGCACCGACGTCGTCTACGTCGCCGACGGAGACACCGCGGCGCTGCTCCGGCTCGACGCCGGCGGTGCGCCGCTCGCGCCGCTGCCGGGCGGCCCACAGCGGCCCGGCGCGACAGCCGCGGCCGACGCCCGGCTCTACGTCGCAGACGACGCCACCGGCCGGATCTGGGTCTTCGACGCGGCAGCGGACGGCTGGCTGGGCCCGCTCCCCCGCTGGCGCGGGCCCGCCGCCGGCCTCGCCGTCACCGCAGCGGGCGACCTGCTGGTGCACGCAGGCCCGGGACCGCAGATCGTCCGCCTCGCGGCCGGCGCCGACCGGGTCGAGCGCGCGCACCTGCTCGCGGGCCCGCTCGACGCCGGCGACGGGGCGGGGTGGGGTCGGGTGCGTCTACTGACCGCCGGTCCCACGCCGGGCGGCGCCGTGGAGCTTCGGGCCTTCACCGCAGACGACCCCGCCCAGGGCCCCGGACCCGGCTGGGAGTCGGCGGCGGGCACCGACGTGCTCGCCCCGCGGGCCGCACCCGAGGTGGACCCAGCCGCGCCCGGCGGGCCATGGTCCGTGCGCCCCGGCAGCCGGCTGCCACGGCCGCGCCGCTACCTCTGGGTCCGTGCCGACCTCGTCGCCGGTGCAAGCGCCGACCCCCGCACCTCGCCGGTGCTAGAGCAGGTGCGCGCCGAGAGCGCCGGCGCCGGCTGGCTGGCTCGCCTTCCCGCGCTGTACCGCCAGGCGGACGAGAGCGGTGAGCAGGCCGGCTTCCTACACGACTGGCTGGAGCTGCTCCGATCCATGCTGGGCGAGGTGGACGAGCGGCTAGACGAGCTGCCGCGCACCTTCGACCCGGCCGTCGCGCCCGAGGAGCTGCTCCCCTGGCTGGCCTCCTGGGTAGCGCTGGACCCTCCGCCGAGGATGCCGGCCGCACAGCTGCGCGACCTGATCCTCCGTGCTGTCGCGCTGCACAGCCGGCGGGGCACGGTGTCCGGCCTGCGCGAGCGGGTCGAGCTGTTCACCGGGCTTCGGGTGCGGATCGAGGAGGACTTCCGGCAGCGCCGGATCTGGCGGCTGGGCAGCGCGCCGCTCGGCACGGGCACGGCGCTCGCCCCGCTCGACCCAGCCGGGCTGGTTGCGGCCGACGAGGACGCGGCGCCCCCGGTCGGCGGCTTCACTGTGGGCGGCGCCGGGCCGCTAGCCGCCGGTGCGGCCGGGGACGCGCTCTTCGGCCCGGCCGCGCACCGGTTCCGCGTGGTCGTGCCGCCCGGGCAGCTGGTGTGCGACGCGGATCGCGCGGCCCTGGACCGGGTCGTCGACCGCGAGCGGCCGGCGCACACCGCGTACCACGTCTGCATCGTCGAGCCGCGGCTGCGTGTCGGCGTGCAGGCCCGAGTCGGGCTCGATGCCGTCGTCGCCCGCCGCCCGGCGCCAGGGCGGCTCGACGGCACACGGCTCGGGGCGACGGCCGTGCTCGGCATGGCCGACGAGACAGCGGACCGGATCGGCAGGGCCGGAGTCGCCAGGGCCGTGCAGCCCGGCGCGCACGCCGGCGCAGGGATCGGCGAGGGAGCGACGGGATGACGCAATATGACGTGATGAGGCACCGCGACGGCGGATTCGGCTCCCCGCGGCGCAACCACTACTTCTACAGCAAACTGCTTGACGTCCCGCACCTGGAGATGGAGCAGGGCTATGGCCGCGAGCTGCGGCACCTGCTCAACCGAACGAGCCTCGGCGCAGGCGTCCTGTGCGGGCTCGGGGTGGAGGCGCGCGAAGGACTGTTGCGGGTGCTGCCAGGCGTGGCCGTAGACGCGGCGGGCCGGGAGATCGTTGTGCCGGAGCCCTTCACCGTCGACCCGTGGCGCGCAGGGACCGGCTGCGGGCCAGAGCACGCCACGGAGCCGCTCGACCCGGACACCCGACACGAGGTGACGCTCTGCCTGGCCTACGACGAGTGCCTCACAGACTGGTCACCAGTGCACGTGTCCGACTGCGACCCCAAGTCCCGCTCGGCGCCGGGGACCGTCATCGAGTCCTTCCGCGCCGCCGTACACGAGGGCGCAGACGACGGTCCGCACGGCCTGACGCCGCAGCAGTGTGCGGGCATCTTCGGGCCGGACGCCGGCGTTGGCCGCGGACCGCGGACCATGGTTGCGATGATCGACGTCGGCGGCGCACCTTCGGGCCTGGCCGTCGCCGCCGACGGTACCCGGGCGCTGGTCCTCAACGACCTCGGCGGCGCCCCCGCGCTGCAGGTGCTCGACCTCGCCACGGCCACGGTCACGCACTTGCTGCGCGACGATCGACTGGCGGCACCGTTCGGCGGCGCGAGCGTCGCCCCGGAGGGAGGTCCCGCGCTCGTCACCCACGCCGGCGGAATCGCGGTGGTCGACCTCGAGGCGGACGACCCGGTGATCGTGGACGTCGTGCTCGCCGGGCACCCGTACGGCGCCGGGGCGTCGGCCTATGGCGGCTCGGTGGCCTACGCGCTCGACCCCGCGACCGGCCTCGTCGACCGCGTCGACCTGACCGCGGCCGCCGTGACGGACTCGATCGACACCGGGGGCCCGGTCCTAGACCTCGCGGTGTCACCGCCGGACAGCCACTGGCTGTACGTCGCGGGGGTTCCGGGCCAGGAGATTGTCCGGCTCGACACCACGGACGGCACCCTGTCTGCGGTGGGCGTGCCGGGGGCGGCGACTGGCACCGTGGCAGTCCGGGCCGGCGCCGACGGGCCGGAGGCGTGGACGGCGTTCCCGGGCCGGATCGTGGTCGCCGCAGAGACCGCGAGGCAGCAGTATCCCGGCCCGCCCGAGCCTCGGGACAGCGGCTTCGACCCCGAGGACGGCACTTATCACCTGCTCGCCGCGGACGCCGCCGGCGAAGTCCGGCTCACCTCCGTCGGCGCTGGGGAGGGCGAGCTGGACCTGCCCGCAGGCGCGTCGTCGCTGGCGGTCACGGGTGGCCATCGCGTACTCGTCGCGTCGCCGCCGGACGGGGCCGTGCTGGTCACGGACCGCGGTCGGCTGGACCGGCACCAGCTCATCGCCGAGCAGCTCTCCGGCCCGTGCCCGCCGGCGACCGGCGACTGCGTGCCGATCGCCACCGTGTCGCTGCTCCCGGGCGGCAAGATCGGCACGATCGAGCTGCGGCGCCGACCGATGCTGCTGAGCAACGCCGTGCTTCTCGACCTGATCATCTGCCTGGCCGCGCGCGTGGACGCCTGCTGCGGCGCCAGGCCGCCGGCGCGGATCACGATCGATCCGCCGGCACTCCCGCCGGGCCAGGTGGGCACGCTGTACCCGGACGTGAGCGTCACCGCCTCGGGCGGGCGACCGCCCTACGCGCTCGAGGTGCTCTCCGGCACGGTCCCGCCCGGCCTCACCGCGCAGTCGCCGGGCACCGGCCCGCTCGTTCTGTCCGGGACGCCTATCCAGGCGGGGACGTTCACGTTCGTCGTCCGGGCGACCGACGCCGACGGGGTGCTGGCGACCCGTGGGTACAGCGTCCCGGTCCGGCGGCAGTCTACCGAGGCGCCGATGCGGATCCGGGCCGTCGAGTTCCTCGCGTGCCACTCGATCGGGGCCGGCGGGTTCGAGACGGTCGTCGTCGGCGAACTGCGGCTGGGTGAGCCGACCGTGATCACGGACAACGGATTCTTCGGCATCCGCGTCACGTTCACCGAACCGGTCGACTTCTCGACCGTGACCACGGCCGAGCTCGGCGGCGGGCCACCGGACGCCGCCAACTTCCTCGTCACAGAGGGCGGCCGCGGCCCGCTGACCGGCCGGCTCTCGCAGACTATCCCGGTAGAGACAACGTTCCACGCCGACCTCCAGGGCGACCTCTGGCCGACCGGCGAGTACCGGGTCAGTCTGTTCGGCGACGACGACGGCCCGCGCCGCGCCGTGCGGGCCGCAGGTGGCGCTCAGTTCCGGCTCGACGGCGACGTGCCGGCCGATCCCACCGCCTACCCGCCCTCCGGTGACGGCCGGGAGGGCGGCACCTTCGCCTTCGACCTCGTCGTTAGCCACCCACACTGACCCGCTCAGGAGCACGCTGATGGACCTCATCGCCACCTCACGCGCCGGCGAGCCCCGTCCCGAGCGCGTCCGGTACCACTCCGAGCAACTGCTCACGGCCGACGACATGACCGCTGAGCAGGACTACTTCTGGAGGAAGCTACGCCGGCACAACCGGTTCCTGCACGGCTGGGGGGTCGCCTGCGGCCTGGAGGTGACAGCCGCCCCGACACCCGAGGCGCCCTGGCGGGTGTGCGTCTCCCCTGGCTACGCCGTATCGCCCCAGGGCGACGAGATCCTGCTCGACCGTCCCGCGCCCTTCGACCTGGCCGCTGACTGGCTGCAGGCGCAGGATCCGTGCACCCCCTACCCGTGCCCGCCACGCGGGCAGATGCCTGCGCCGGGCAAGGAAGACCCAGTGTTCCTGGCGATCCGCTACGCCGAGTGCGACGCGCGGCCGGTCCGTCGGCTCACCCACGGCTGCGGCTGCGACGACACCGACTGCGACTGGTCGCGGATCCAGGACTCGTGGGAGCTCGCGCTAACGTGGCAGCTCCCCGACGTGTACGCCGCCGCGGCGGCCGCGGACCAGGCGTGGCGCGACGCTGCTCAGGCCGCCGCAGCCGCCGGGGAGCCCCTGCCCGCGCCGGCGTGTCCGTCGGCCGCCGACGAGCCGTGGGTAGTGCTGGCGCGGATCGTGGTGCCCGCCGACCGCGCCGACCCGATCGCCACGATCTCGCCTCCGCTGCGGCTATTGCTAACGGCCGGGACGCTGGACGTGCTGCGTCACGGCTGACTGCGACCTAGTCAACGTGAGGGCGGGTCTTGCGCATCGAGTTCGGCGGTCAGTGCCATGGGGCCATGAAGCGGTATGTCTCTCGGAGATGACTTGTGCAACTGACGTAGAAGCCGGCGGCGAGCCAACCTGCGCTGGATGCGGCCCGGCTGTCCCGGGTCACCTCGGCTTATCCGCAGTGATGACGTGGACGGAGCTTGCTATGAGGACCTGGACGGACAGCTATGCGCCCTGCTGATCATGCTGGATGGCCGGCTGGGCAAGGAACAGGCGCACCTGCTGCACCATTTCATCGAGGTCGGCGAGTAGGGCCTGGCACTGGAGGAATCGCCCGCGCTCGCCCAAGACAAGACCGGCCTCACCGACCAGGAGCGCGGCGACACGCTGGCGCTGGCCCTCCAGGAGGAAGATGGACGATCTAGTACCCCATGCGCGGGTTCTGACCGCGCGTTACGGGTGTTGGCTGAATTACCTCTCTGTGGCCGATGCGGATAAAGGGAACCGGCTCGTCGGAGACGGCGGTTAGCCTTGCACCGGCGTATCCGAAGGCCAGTGATGGCCGGGCAGGCGGCCAAGGCGGCCTGGCCTTGAGCAGGTCGTCGAACGCGGTTTCTGACCGAAACCCTGATCAGTTTCGGCTGGTTCCGCGCAGGGTGCTGGCCGGAAGTCTTCCCTGTGACGCCAGCGACGCTGCTGGCCTGGCACCGCAGGCTGGCAGCGGGGAAGTACGGCACGAGCAAGCGGCGCAAGCCAGGACGCCCGCCGGCAAGCCTGGGCGTCGTCGCCTGGGCGAGGGAGAATCCGCTGTGGGGACACCAACGTCTCCACGGCGAGCTCATGATGTTCGGCGCGACAGCTTCGCCGTCCACCCGCAACCTTGACCTCGACCTCGGTGAGTCGCATCTGCGCACCGTCCTGGCCGCGTACCAGGCGCATCACAACACGGCTCGGCCGCACCAGCGCATCGCGCAGTACATCCCCGACGGCGACGGCGACGGCGACGGCGACGACCTCACCGTTGCCGACCTCGACCGCGAACGGATCTACCGAAACCCGTCCTGGGCGGCCTGATCAACGAATACTCACGCGTCGCCTGACACCCCCGAAGACTCGCAGGTCGTCAGCCGGATCCAATTTTCGAGCAGACACGCAGCACTTAGCCCCCAGCCGGACTTTTCAGGGATCTGGTTAAGCCTCTGACCTGATCGGTGAGGTTTTCACGTTTAGGGCTGGCCTGGGAAAACGCGGTCTGGCTGGGGCGCCGCCCACAGGTTAAGCGGGTTCAGCCCACACTTTCCGGAGGGCGCGGGTCCGGTTCTGGCCGGCCGGCTGATGCGCGCCGGCGGCCTGGCTAGCGGTTCCAGCGGGGGTCGTTCTCGGCGATGGCCAGGCTGAGTTCCTCGAGCTCGGTGATGAGCTCGCGCAGGCGGCGGTGGTTGTCGAACCACGGGGTGTAGTCGGCGAGCTGCTCATCGGTCAGGATGCGGGTGGCGGTCTTGCCGTTTTTCTTGCGGGTCCACTGGTGGTAGGGGCCGTGCGGCCGGGGCGGGTGGGCGCGGCAGCGGCAGCCGGGGTGGCCGCAGCGGGTCATCCGGTCGGCGACGGTGCCGGGCAGGGCGAAGCTGACGGCGGCGAGGCGGGCGGTGATCTCGGCGGCGATGGCCGCGGCGCGGGCGTGCTGGGCCAGGGTGGGCGACACGCTGTCATTGTCGCAGCCGGGGTGCCGCATCTCGTGCATCTCGTTAAGTATAAGTGCTGTATGCCTGATGACGTTGCCTCCTATATCGGACGGTGGGAGCCGCGGTCGGTGACCGCAGAAGCGGCGGCGTTCGCCCGGGATGTGATCAGCCGGGTCGCCCCGGGCGGACGGGAGCGGGCCAAGAACCTGCTGTGGGCGGCGGGCAAGCTCGCCGATTACGGGCTGGAGCTGGGGCTGGAGCCGGTCCCGGAGGTGTTGCTGCACCCGTCGGTAGCCGAGCGGTTCACCCGGTGCGCGCCGGGGCTGACCGGGGTGGCGCGCCGGACGCTGCGCACCAACCTGCGGTTCATCGGCCGCCGGGTGGTGCCGCAGCTGTATCCGGCCGACGTGCCGCTGCCCCGGGAGAGGTCCAAGCAGCCGTACGGTCCGGCGCAGATCGACGGCTACTTAGCGCTCGCCGATGCCCAGCCCACGGCGGAGCGGCGGATGCGGGCGGCGGGGCTGGTCTGCCTGGGCGCCGGCGCCGGCTGATCCGCGGTGACCTGCGCGAGGTGCGCGGCACCGACGTCGCGTGCCGGTCCGGCGGCGTGCTCGTGGCCGTGCGCGGCGCCCGCCCGCGGACCGTGCCGGTCCTGTCCCGCTACCATGCCCGGCTGCTGGCCGCGGCCCGGTTCGCCGGGACCGGGCTGGTCTGCGGCGGGACCGATCCGGGCCGCCGGAACCTGACGAACCCGCTGATCCGCGCGCTGGACGGCGGCACCGGCCTGCCGCGGCTGGACACCTCCCGGCTGCGAGCGACCTGGCTGGCCGATTGCGCGGAGCTGCTGGGGCTGGCCACGTAGTGCACGCCGCGGGGATCAGCTGCTCCCAGCGGCTCGGTGACCTGGTCGCCGGGCTGGAGCCAGCCGGCGAGGCCCGGGCGGTCACACTGCTCGGGGCAGCGCGCCGGCCATGATCCCGCTGGCAGCGTTCGAGGAGGTCATCGACACCTCCGGCGTCGCGGCCCGGATCGAGGTCCTGCTGCCCGCAGGCGTGCGGCCCCGGCAGCTGAGGGTGCGCACCCTGCTGGCCGGGATGTGCCTGGCCCAGGCCGATCACCGGCCCGCGCACCTGACTCGCGTCCACCAGGCGCTCACCGCGCTGCCCGAGGATGACCAGCGGCGGCTGGGCGTGCTCGCAGACTGGAAGCACGGCCCGCACCAGCTGACCTACCGGCAGACCGAGCGGACATTCGGGCTGGTCTCGGATGCCCTCGGCAACGACGAGCCCGATGGCCTGCCATCACCGGCGCTGCAGGCGATCTGCGATGACCTGCTCGAGGCCTCGGTCCCGGCCGAGTCCAAGGAAACTAGCCGGTCACTGGCCGTGGACTGGGCCGACCTGGACTCCTTCTCCCGCCCCCCGCCGCGCGGCACCAGCGACTGCGCCGACCCCGAGGCGTCCTGGGGCCACCGCAAGAACAACCTGCTGCGCAGCCAAGACGAGCTCTTCTACGGGTGGTACCTGTCCGCCGGCGTCATGGTGCGCGAGGAGAACGGGCCGACCGTCCCGGAGTTCGCCCGCCGCGCCACGGTCTCGTCGTGCCGGCATGACCCGGTCCGCGCGTTCGCGCCCGTGCTGACCGCGATGCCCGCCGCCGGGATCGGCCTCGGCGACATCCTGGATGATTCCGGCTACGCCCACCGCGACGCGGACGCCTGGGCGATCCCGCTGCGCGCCGCCGGCGCCGCCCTCGTCCAGGACCTGCACCCGCACGACCTTTTCCGGCCCCAAGGGCACCCACCACGGCGCCATCATCGCCAACGGCAACCTACTGCCCGCAGACGCCGCGGCCGCTGCTGGAACTCGCCCCGCTCGCCCGCACCGCCACCAGCCAGCAAGCAGCAGACCACGACCGCAAGACCGCCGAGACCGCCCGCTACAAGCTCGGACGTCTCACAGCCGACGACCAAGACGGCTACCACCGCGTGCAGTGCCCCGCCGCCATGGGCAAGATCCGCTGCCCGCTCCGCCCCGCCTCGATGACGCTGGACCGGGACCATCCCGAAATCCTGCAGCCCCCCGAACATCCCCAGGCCTGCTGCACGCAGCAGACGATCACCGTCCCCCCGGACGTGCTCGCCAAGACCGCGCAGAAACACGACTACCCGTCGGCAGCCTGGCGCCGCTCCTACGCCCGCCGCACCGCCGCAGCCACCCCAACGGAATGTCAGACCCGAACGTGAAAATAGGCCCCACTGAAACGTGAAGACCTCTGCGTGGAGCTGAGGGGATCCGAACCCCTGACCCCCTCCATGCCATGGAGCTTCGTACTGTTGGCTGGTGTGTCTGACAGTGGCTGGATGTGAGGTAGAGCGTGATTATCGAACGCTCGGAGAGGCTCGGCGTGGCTCCATGTCGGCCGAAGATGGCTCCCCACTTGGCTCCCCAAAATCTCGTTAGCGGCGCTAATGTTCGAATGGCAGCACCGTATCTCGCCCCCGGGTCCTGAGATTTCTATCGCGACACGGGGCCGTCGGCGCCGACGTCATGCCGCTGAGCCCGGGAGACTGCGAGGATAGATAGCAGACCCTCGCCGATCACTTCAGGAGGCAACGGGATGAGCGCCCAGCCCGACACGCCCGGCCCGGACACCGGTTCGTATGAGGTGATCCATCTAGGCGGGCAGGCCGCGGTCGTGGTGCCAGTGACCGACTTCCTGCGCCTGCGGGCCCTGGAGCAGGCCGCCACCCCCGAAGACCTCGAGGACGCGGAGGACACCGCGGCGGTGCTGGAGTGGAAGGCCCGGGACGCCGCCGACCAGACCACGTTCGTGCCCGCCGACGAAGCAAGGCGCCGGCTGGGTATCCCGCGGTGAGGCTGCGGGTCGATTACGACGAACGGGCGATCAGCCAGGCGGCCGCGTTCCTCGACGACCCGCACGGTATCCGCGCCATCCTGGACGCGATCGACCAGCTGGCCGACGATCCCCGACCGGCCGGATCGTTCCCGTACGGGTCACCCGACCTGCGACGACTGCGGGTCGGCCGGTACCGGGTCCTGTACGAGATCACCGAGGACGCGATCGCGGTCCGGCACATCGCTCGCGGCACTGCGGGTTGACATGGCCGGAAGATGATCCAAGCGGCTGGTGCCGGTTGCTCCGGTGGGATTAAGCGCTACGGGCGCTGAGTCTTCATCTCCGCGATGAAGTTCCGCCAAGACTCGGACTTGAAGGCCAGCTCTGGTCCTCGGCGGTCTTTGGTGTCGCGGATGAGAACGCGGCGGTCTTGCGCGTGGTCGCCGACTTCGACGCAGTTGCCGCCGCCTGAGCCGGTGTAGCTGCTCGTGCGCCAGGTGGCGCCGATTTACGTCCATCGACTACGCAACCGGGCGGGGCGACGCCCAGGTGCTGTTGATTTGAGCGCTCGGGTATCACCTATTGGTCAATCGGCCGCTTCCCAGTCGGCGTCGCGGTCCATCACGCGCTCCAGGATCCGCGGGGACGGCGGGATCT
>Ga0335077_10002409_pt1 | contig 22308 bp, 10 predicted proteins | sample Lox_Sample_31_FD_207151 | JGI IMG/M metagenome (GOLD analysis project Ga0335077, IMG submission 207151) | Soil microbial communities from Loxahatchee National Wildlife Refuge, Florida, United States - Lox_Sample_3.1 | ecosystem: Environmental > Terrestrial > Soil > Wetlands | place: USA...
CTACTCCATCTTCCGGCGCGGCCAGGACCTGTTTCTGGTGATGCGTGTGAATGACATCGATGCGGCGTGGGACGCGCTTGCGAAGGATCCTGTCAACCTGCGTTGGCAGGCGGAAATGGCCAAGTATTTCGAGCCCGTACCCGACCTCCAGCCCGGAGAGCGTTTTGCCATGATGAAAGAAGTGTTCTACATGGAGTGAGCCGAAATCGGGGCCGGGCTGTTCGCACGGCCACCATATTACTGCTCCGGATTTGCATCCACCTGTTGGCGCGTCACCTCACTCCGCGAAAACAGGTCTTGGTCCGCTTCCCCATGCCCTCGGTTCTGTTTTCGCACCCGCTGAAACTCTGCGAATGCCTTCTGCTGCTCGGCCGCATTTCCCAATGCCCTCTGCGCTTGCCCCAGGCGGTACCAAGAGACCTCATTCTGCGGGTTCAGGGTTATGGCCTTCCGTAAATGCGGCAGTGCCTCGGCCGGCTTGTGCTCCGCAATTAGAGTCGCTCCTATGCCCAAGTGAGCTTCCTCGAAATCCGGATAGTGCTTCAGGGCCAGCTCAAAGAACTTCTGCGCCTCTTCGAGCTCTCCAGCGTCGCGGTGGATCTGGGCCATTTCATACGCGGCGTTGCCGTTGGACGGGTCAAGTTGCAATTCCTGCTCAAATTCCTTCATGGCTTCGGACTTGTCGGTCGAGTTGTTCTGCCGCGCTCGCGCCAGCAGAGTACGCCCCAAGCGAAAATGAATCCCTGGCCGCCGCGGGTCGATTGCCAAAACCTGCCGGTACTCGCTTATCGCGAGATCGTTCGACCCCTGACTTTCGTAGGCCTCGCCCGCGGCCTGGTGCCTCCAGACTGAATCCGGGGCCGCTTGCGACAGCTTTTCAATCGTGAGGAACGCAAAGTTCCCATAAATTTTGCTGGTGTGATAGAGAACTTCGGGGTCGTTGGGGTAGGCGTGGTTCAGCTCCAAGGCTACCTCTACGGCTTTGTTGTCGCGCTGCAAACCGGTGTCGGCTCGAAGAAGCTGCAGGCCGCACATGCGCTTGATTGCTGGATCAGACGACTTGAAGCCCTTCTCAAGGCCCGGCATTGCCTCCTGATATTGTCCCAGCTCGGAAAGCGACATGGCGAGAAGGGTGTCCAGCTTGGGCAGTCCGGGTTTGAGCTTCAGCGCCTGCCGCAGCGTGGGCACCGCCTGATCGAACTTTTTTTCCTGGAAGTACACCAGACCCAGGCGGGCGTGGATTTCGGCCGTCTGGGGACTCAACTCGCGCAGCTTTTCGTATGCTCTTTCGGCCTCGGCATAGTGGTTCTGAGCCAGGGCTCTCTCCCCTTCGTCGTAGTACTTCCGCAACGCCTCGTCCGGAGACTGAGCGACGGCGAGCACAGCCCAGAAGGCGCGGAGCCCAAACGCGATGAGGATCGCACTTCTGGAAAGCGCCATAGGAGCGAGTGTAACTCCAAATAAAAAGGGCCCGCCAGACGCAACTGTCCGGCGGGCCTGTGGGGGCGCTGGCTAGAAAGTAAGTTTGCCACCCAGTTGAACGATGCGGCCGGGCGCAGCCGCAGTAATCTTGCCGAAGTTTGCGCTCCCGAGCGTCGACCCCGGATTGGTCAAACCTCCTTGTCCGAAACCAATCAGTCCCCCTGGAGGATCATCGAACTGGGGATGGTTGAAGGTATTGAAGGTGTCAATGCGCAACTGGAAGGCAACCCGTTCGCCAAACTTGAACGCCTTGGCCAGCCCCATGTCCCAGTTGTTGATTCCGGGTGCGCGCAGGAAGTTGCGCTTGGTTGTGCCATAGACGCCGGCCGGAGGATTCACGAAGCAGGATGTATTGAACCACTCGTTAATGCTCCTGGTGAACCCTGAGTTCGGATTGCAGCCGGGAACCAAGTCGGCCCGTTGGAAGAACGTTCCCAGAAGGCCGTTTACATCGGTAGCAGCAATCGAATAGGGGAAACCGGTCTGGAAGGTCGTCACTCCTGTTACTTCCCAACCTCCGACGAGCGCGTCTGCCACTCGACTCATGCTGCCACCAAATCGTTTTCCGCGACCGATCGGCAGGTTGTAGACGTAGCTGGCAACAAAACGATGATCCACATCGAAGTCGGAAGGGCCGTAATCGAGGTCAGGGTTGTGGTTGTTCATAAAACCCTGCCACCCGGTGCCGGCGGTTCCACCGATACCGGCGGCGGCGGACTTGTCGTCCATACTCTTGGCCCAGGTGTAGAGCGCAGTGAGTGCCAGAGAGGTGGTTCGGTGTTCCAGCTTGACGGTTCCGGCGTTGTAGTTGGAATAACCATGCCAATCGCTGTTGATATAGATTCCCGGAAAGTGAGCGTAGGGCAAGCGAGTGGTCGTCGGGCAATTGTGAGCAACGTCGGTGGGATCGGCCTGACAGAAGGGCACATCAGCCGCTGCTAAAGGAAAAGGTTGAGCGATCTGCCGACGATCCAACAGGTGGATACCCTTGGTTCCGACGTAATTCACCTCCAACGTCGTATTCCGAGCCAGTTCATGCTGAACTGAGAGGGTCCACTGTTCGATGTAGGGGTTGAGCGGATTGTCGGATTCGATCACCGCCAGGAACGTCAACGATGCAGGATCGATCGGATTCAGCGCAGTGAAACTCGGAAACAGGTTATCCGTGAGCTTAGGCGCCGCAGGATTCGTGGCGGGGGTCAGATTTTGACGGACGGCATATGGATAGAGATCGCCTGAATCGTCAATCTCCCGGCCTTCAGAGGAATCCCAATAGATACCATATCCGCCGCGCACCACAGTTTTACTGAACATGCGGTAGGCGAAACCTACACGAGGGGCAAAGGGCGTCTTGGATCCGGGGTGCGGAACGTTGGACCCGCAATATTCGTAAACCCCGTTGCCCTCAGGCGCAACGCCGTTGGTGGAGAGGGTCTTGTCGGCATAGCACAATCCTCCGAGCGGGTTCTTGTCATCCAGCCAGAAGAAGTGATTCGAAACCTCATAGGGTGCCGCACGGTAGTCCCAACGGAGACCGAGGTTCAAGGTCAGGCGATTCGTCACCTTCCAATCGTCCTGGAAAAAGGGAGCGAAATAGCTGAAAACGTGGTCCTGAGGATTGCCGGCTTCCTTTGTGCTGCTCAGCGGAGCGGGGAAGAATCCGCCCACGCCTTGATAGTAGCCGAGGAGATAGTCGGCTATGGCGTTCCCCGTGCCGCACTGCGGAGTAGGGCACGGCGTCGTGGTGCTTGTGATCAAGTCGTTGGTGAACGTGTAGTCTCCGAAGAAGTCGTTGTCCAAATTGCGAATCAGGTGCCAGCGGCGGTAGTCGGCGCCCATCGTGAAGGTGTGCCGGCCACGCACCATGGTCAGTGAGTCGGCGAACTCCCACATCGGCTGCCTGCTTGCCGTATAAGCATTGATCGGGCCGCCGGTGCCGCCGAACTGCGAGAGGGTAAGGTTCGGCCAGCTCGCCTGCCCAGAGGCAAAGTGAGGAAAAATCCCGGTCAGCGCCAGCTGGCTGATGGCGGCATCCGGCGGCGCCGGGCCGCCCTGGTTGGCAACCGCTGAGAGATAGCCGAAGCGGAAATTGTTCACCAGGTTGTGGCTGAAGCTGATGGTGTGAGAAACCGTCCAACTCTTTGAAATCTCGTCGAAGTTTAGGGTTCCGGGATCGCGAGACAGAGTTGTGAAGGTCGAGTTCGTATAGTTGGAGTAGGTTCCACGGCCGAAAATGGTTCCCAGGCGTCCCAGACTCTGATCGAGTCTGTAGGTTTGTTGGTTGCTGGTGATCGGTGACACGGCGGCCGCACTATAGTTGTTCCCCGTACAAGTGGGACAAGTCGGAGCAGGGAAGTAGACTCCCGCCGTAACCTGCGCGAAGCGCGAGAACCGCTGCGGAGGAATGATGTTGCCTGAGAAGGGCGCGCCGGTTGTCGGGTCAATCGGCATGCAGGGTCGATCGTTCGCCAGTTCCGCCGTGCACTCCGGCGTTCCGAACGCAGGCAATCCGGAGTTGGAAAAGTTGCCGCCCAGTTGAGCGGGATCCGGCACAATTCCCGTCTGTGCGCCGCCGTTTCGTATGCGCCAGCCCTCGTAGTTCGCCAACCAGAAGGTTTTGTTCCGGCCATCGTACAATCTGCCGAAGTAAACCGGTCCGCCGGCGACGAAACCAAACTGGTTTTGCCGCAGCTCCGGGAGGGGAGTGAACGTCCCTGCATTCGGCTCCGGGCCATTGGCGTCGAAAGCGTCATTGCGTGCCGTCTCGAACACCGAGCCGTGGAGTTGGTTAGTCCCACCCTTGCTCACGATGTTGACCTGATTGGCGCTGAATCCGTATTCCGCGGAGTAGTTGCCGCCCTGCTCCTTGAACTCCTGAATGGCATCCTGCGACAGGATGACTGCCGGAGTGTTCAAAGCCGTGTCGGTATTTACTAAGCCGTCCAGGGTGTAGTTGTTGGACTCAGGCCGCCCGCCGTTGATACTGATGGCGTTGCCGGCGCCTTGCCGCATTGTGCCCTGTTCGCCCTGTACGGTAACGGCACCTTCTCCGAGCAACAGCAACTGTACGAAGTTCCGGCCGTTGAGCGGCAACTCTTCTACCTGTTTCTGAGTGACCAGGGTCGTTACAGCCGCGGTGTCGGTATCGAGCGTCACTGCCGTCGCATTGACCTCGATCGTAGTGGAAACCGCTCCCGGCTTCAGCGCCACGTTGACCCTTGCTTTTTGGTCTACGCTCAGAACGACGCCGCTGGTCACCGCCTTCTGGAAACCAGTGGCTTCCACACTCACGCTATAAACACCCGGATTCAGGGAAGGTACCGTGAAGTCGCCGGAGGAACTTGTCTGAGTGTGAGCGACCACGCCCGTGGCGGTGTTGGTAACATTCACCTCCGCATTCGCAACTACTGCCCCGGAATTATCGGTAACGGTTCCAAGGACAGTTCCAGTGCCGCCGCCCTGGGCAAAAACCAAGCCGGCGGTTGCCAATGTCAGGACACACACAACGAGAAGACTGCGCGCCTTCGTGGGCATATTCCCTCCGATACTTTTTATCGGCCTGCCGGCCGTGATGTTCAAGCCCTGACCTTCGACTTGTGGGAATGGACCCGCGGATTCAGATCGAAGTCGCGGTAACACCCGGAATTCCTGCTGCCCCGCGCATCGACTCAGCGCGTTTTCTTCAGTCGTCAGAAATTCGCATCGGAACAGGCGACACTGATCGCCACTGGTCCCCCACACCGTCGCGCACTTTAGCGGCATCAAAATGGCGTTGTCAAGTAAAATATGAACTTATTTCTCTATTGAATTTACTGGGGAGCCACACGCATCTGCAGTGGCTGGGTGGCGAGTGCGCGGCGTTGAACTTCGACACCTCGTAAAAACGGTCAACCGAAGTCGTGCCGTCCACGCCGGCAGTGGAACCAACTCCAGATTCCACGCTATATTCGTATGAGTTTCTCCATTGGAACGAGGCAAGTGGATTGACCAGGCCATCGCCCAAACGTCTCTATCTCATCCCGGTGCTCTCCAAAGCCCTCGATATTCTTGAGCTATTGCAGAACGAGCAGGGGGCACTCACGCTGGAAGCCATTTACCAGCGTACGAACATCTCGAAGACAACTGTCTATCGCATCCTCAAGACGTTTGTACACCGCGGCTATCTGGCGCAGTCGCAGGACGGACTGTATCGCCTGGTGGCTCGCCCCAAGAAGGCGCGCTTCGGCTTCGGCAGTCAGTCGGCAGAGATGCCCTTCTCGGAGGCTGTGAGCGACAGCCTGAAGTCTGCCGCCAGCGCCGCCGGCGTGGATTTGATCGTGCTCGACAACCGTTACGATGGGCCTACGGCCCTGCGCAATGCGGATGAACTGGTGAGCAATCGCGTGGATCTGGTCATTGAATTTCAGATCGACCAGCGCGTCGCGCCGGTGATTGCCGACAAGATCGATGCTGCCGGGATTCCGCTGATTGCGGTGGACATACCTCACCCCCACGCGATCTTCTTTGGCGTGAATAACTACCGCGTGGGCTTTGAAGCCGGCGAATACCTGGCGCAGTACGCGCGAAAGACCTGGGGAGGCAAAGTGCGGTGGGCGCTCGGCCTGGACCTGGAGGAAGCCGGCCCCCTGGTACAGAGCCGGGTGACGGGGGCATTTGAGGGAATACGCTCACGCTTGCCAACGCTCCCCGATGAGTTCTTTGTGCGGATGGACGGGCGGGGCCTGCGCGACAAAAGCTACCGCCTGGTGCTGGACTTTCTACGGCGCCATCCCAAGGACCGTGGAATTCTCATCGCCGCGGCCACTGACACCAGCGCCTTGGGGGCGGTGCAGGCGGTGAAAGAACTGAAACGCGAAAAACAAATTGCGATCGTGGGCCAGGATTGCATCCCGGAGGCGCTGGAAGAAATGCGCGCACCGTCCAGTCCACTGATCGGTTCGGTTTCGCACGAGGCACAGAATTATGGCCCCAGACTCATCCATCTTGGCTTGGCGCTCCTAAGCGGGCAGCGCGTAGCCCCCTACAACTATGTGGAGCACAAGCTGGTCACAGCCGCTTCTGCGCGAGAGGCGCTGCGGGCGTAACCCGCCGAAGGGGACATCATCCGTGCGCACTTCATGTTCTCTTATAGAAATTGTTGCCCTATTGCACTCATAGGGTATGATAGCTGCTGCCGAGCGGGTACAGTCGGCGCGCACTAGCTCGTGGATTTTCTTCCCGTTGCATACGACAACCTAAGATCGGGTCCGTATGAAGGTCAAAACCACCTTGCGCTATCTCGAAGACCGCTGGGACCAAGGCACCGCGCGCGGACTTAGCGAAGCGGAGTTGCTGCGCTATCGTTCCAATCTGCTGGGCTCCGATCTTCGCATTACGAATTTTGGTGGTGGCAATACCAGTTCGAAGATCGACGCGATTGATGCTCTGGATGGCAGAAGACAACAAGTACTTTGGATCAAAGGCAGCGGCGGCGATCTGGGCAGCATTAAGGTGAGCGGCCTGGCGGCGCTTTATCTGGAAAAGCTGCGCGCTCTCGAAAGCAATTACCGAGGAGTGGAACACGAAGACGAAATGGTGGAGATGTATCCTCTGTGCGCGTTTGGGAAAAGCACCGTTGCCGCCTCGATTGACACGCCTCTCCACGGCTTTCTGCCGTTTCGCCATATTGACCATCTGCATCCCGATTGGGGAATCGCCCTTGCTGCCTCCGCGAACGGCGAGGAACGGATGACGGAATTCAACCGCCTCTTCGACCATCGGCTGGTCTGGCTGCCCTGGCAGCGTCCTGGCTTTGAACTGGCCATGATGTTGCGCCGCGCCGTGGAGCAGACTCCAAATTGCGACGGCGTGGTGCTAGGCGGCCACGGCCTCTTCACCTGGGGAGACACGCAGCAGGAATGCTACGAGAACACAATTTCGATCATTGACCAACTGGGACAGTTCGTGGTGGAGCATGTGGAAAAGAAGGGTACGCAAGTCTTCGGCGGCGCGTGTTGCGAAGCCTTAGCCTCGGGCCGCGATCTTGCGCTGGATATTTTTCCCTTCCTGCGCGGCCGGGTTTCGGCAGAGCGACGGCTCATCGGCAACTTCAGCGATCTCCCTGAGGTGTTGCGCTTCGTGAATTCGCAAGAGGCGCCGCTGCTTGCGCACCTGGGCACGAGCTGCCCGGACCACTTCATTCGCACCAAGGTCCGGCCGCTGTTTGTGCCCTGGGACCCGGCAAAGGGAGCTGCTAGACTGCGGCCCGCGATCGACTCGGCGCTCGAAGTTTATCGCCGGGAATACGCGGAGTACTACAACTCTTTCGCGCAGACTGATTCACCGCGGATGCGCGACGCCAGCCCGACGGTAGTCCTGGTTCCGGGGGTGGGCATGTTCAGCTTCGGCAAAAACAAGACCGAGGCACGCCTGGCCGGCGAGTTCTACGTAAACGCGATCCATGTGATGGAAGGCGCCACTTCCCTGGGAAACGGAGCACCGCCGGCAGTCTTGCCGCAGGCTGGAGCCGCCGCTCCCACCGAGGCGTTCAAGGTGCATTCGAATTACGTTGCCTTGCCTTTGTCGGAAGCGTTCCGCATTGAATATTGGGCGCTGGAGGAAGCAAAGATTCGTCGCCAGCCTCCGGAAAAGGAACTGAGCCGGCAGGTCCTGCTCATCGTGGGTGGCGGTAGCGGAATCGGGCGTGAAGTCGCGCATCTGGCAGCGGAACGCGGGGCCCATGTAGTGGTCGCGGACCGCGACGAGCGTGCCGCGGAGGGAACTGCCGGAGAGACGAGAGCGATTGCCGGGAAAGAGGCAGGGATGTCTGTACCGGTCGACATCCGCAGCCGTGCTGCGATACGGAAGGCACTGCGCGAGGTGGTTGCAGCGTATGGAGGGCTCGATATTCTCGTCAACACCGCGGCATTGTTTCCTCCCTCCGCCGACGGCCAAACCAGCGACCCGCAGTGGGGCGTCACACTGGACGTCAATGTAACCGCCAATTACCTGCTGGCAGACGAAGCCGCTCGTGTTCTGCGGGAGCAGGAACTCGAGGCCTCGGTTGTTCTGACGAGCTCGGCAAATGCGGTGGTTCCGAAGCGCGGCAGCGAGGCCTATGATGTAAGCAAGGCGGCGCTCAGCCATCTGGTTCGTGAACTGGCGATTTCTCTCGCACCCAGGGTTCGTGTGAACGGCATCAGCCCCGCGACGGTGATTAAGGGCTCGGCGATGTTTCCCCGCGACCGTGTGATCGCCTCGCTGCGGAAGTACGCGATCAGCTTCGAGGAAAGCGCAACGGATGAGCAATTGCGCTCTTTGCTGGCCGACTTCTATGCCAAGCGTACTCTCACCCATCGTGCCATTGATCCCAAAGATTGCGCGGAGGCGATTTTATTTCTCGCCGGACCGAAGTCGCGATGCACGACTGGGCACCTTGTACCTGTGGATGGCGGGCTGGCTGAGGCTTTCTTGCGATGAATGGGGTGCAGCAGGACGGCGACGGCAAGAGCCGGGAGGAGTCCCCGACACTCCAACGCAGGACCTCACGTGGTCACGGACCCAAGCCTGCACTCATAGCAATTGATCTGGGCGCGGAGAGTTGCCGGGTGTCGCTTCTGCGCTGGGTAGAGGGAGAACCCGATCTGCAGCTGGTCCACCGCTTCCCCAACGGCCCGGTCCATGAAGGGAACAGCCTGCGCTGGGATATTGGCCGCATATGCGAAGGAGTACGCAGGGGGCTGGAGCTCTGCGCAGGGCTCGCGCCTGAAGGAATTGCCGCCCTAGGAGTGGACGGCTGGGCGGTGGACTATGTGCGGCTCGCTGCTGATGGGAAGCCCTTGCAGAATCCCTTCTGCTACCGCGACGAGCGAAATGTGGCTGCTCTCCGCAGTGTGCATGCTCGCATTTCTCCGCGACGACTCTATGCGCTGACGGGAGCTCAGATTTTGACGTTGAACACGCTCTACCAACTCCACGCGGACACGGGCCACATCGAGCAGAGCTTTCCCTGGCAGAACGTGCCCGAGTTTGTGCTCTCTTACCTGGGTGGGAGGCGAGTCTCGGAATACACGAACGCAACCCACACCCAGTTGCTTGACGTGCGCAGTCAACAGTGGTGCGAGGAGATTTTTGAAGCTGCCAGGCTGGACCTGAAAGCCGCGCCACCCGTGGTCAAGCCCGGGAGCGTAGTTGGGCAACTGCAGGGGCCGCTGGCGGCGCTCCCGGCACTGCGAGATACCAGGCTGATCGCTCCCGCGTGCCACGATACCGCGTCCGCCATTGCCGGAATTCCCGCGCATGGCGACGATTGGGGCTTCATCAGCTCGGGGACTTGGTCGCTGGTCGGCGGTGTGCTCGACGTGCCCTGTGTCACGGAAGCGGCACGCGAAGAAAACTTCAGTAATGAGGGTGGCGTGGGCGGCAGGATTTACTTTCTTAAGAACGTAAACGGTATGTGGCTGCTGCAACAATGCATCGAACGCTGGCAAGAGCAGGGTACGGCGTGGATGCCCGAGAAACTGGTGGAAGCTTGTGTTGCGCTGCCGGCCCCGGAGAAATTGATCCAAGTGGACGATCCTACTCTTCTGCTGCCGGGCCATATGCCGTCGCGGATCAACGCGCAGCTGGGGCACCTGGGCGCATCGCCGATTCCAGAGGAGCCGGCGATGGCTCCTCGTGTCGCCAGTCTGATTTTTCATAGTCTAGCTGCGCGCTACGCCGCCGTGCTCGAGAGCCTCGCCCGGGTGACGGGCAAGAAGCTCAAGCGACTGTTCGTAGTCGGCGGCGGCGCCAAGAACACCTTTTTGAATCGGCTTACCGCCCAGGCCACGGGGCTGGAGGTACTCACCGGGTCAACCGAGAGCACAACCATCGGAAACTTCGCGATTCAACTTGCAGCGCTGTCAGGTGACTATACGGAAGAAACAGGAGTGCTGGGCTCCGCGGTGGCGAGTTGGGCCGAAGTACTATCGACCCGGCCGGTAAAATTGGTTTCCGCCCAACTTCAATCGGCGATCATCCAATGACCGAAATAGAAGTTGGGACGGTGAGGGGGTTGGAAGGGACTTTACGATGACGGAAAAGTTAGATGCACTGATTTTTGGTGCGCTGGATACATTTCAGATCGAGATCCCCTCCTGGGGATTTGCCAACACCGGCACACGCTTTGGCAAGTTCATTCAGCCCGCAGCAGCGACCTGCCTGGAGGATAAGTTCAGCGACGCCGGCCAGGTGCATGCTCTCACCGGCGCATGTCCGACTCTGGCTCTGCATGTACAGTGGGACTTGCCGAAAGGCTTGAGTGATGTGGGCCAGGTGAGGAAATTGGCGGAGAAGTACGGCGTCCAGCCGGGATCCATCAATCCCAACGTGTTTCAGGACCAGGAATACAAGTACGGCTCTGTCGGGAATCCTGACGCGGCAATTCGCCGCCGTGCCACTGATCATATTTTGGATTGCGTCGCCATCGCCGAGGCGCTGGGCTGCCGCGACATCTCTCCCTGGTTTGCCGACGGTTCCAACTACCCGGGAAGTCAAAGCATCCGCAACCGCATCGGCTGGTTTGAAGAATCGATGAAGGAAGTTCATGCGCGCTTGAATCCGCGGCAGCGCCTGCTCATCGAATACAAGCCTTTCGAGCCGGCCTTCTACCACACTGACGTGGCAGACTGGGGCATGGCTTTTCTGCTGGCGAAAACTGCGGGCCCACAGGCGTTCGTGCTGGTGGATACCGGGCACCACTACCAGGCCCAGAACATCGAGCAGATCGTGGCTTGGCTGCTGCACCACAAGATGCTAGGCGGATTTCACTTCAACGACCGCCGTTACGCCGATGACGACTTGACTCTCGGCTCGATTGATCCCTATCAAATTTTTCGCATCTTTCATGAAATCCACACCTACGGCTGGGAAATGGGCAGCCCCGCGGACGTGGCTTACATGATCGATCAGAGTCATAATCTGAAGGGCAAGATCGAGGCGATGATTCAGACCGTCTGCACCGCCCAGGAGCTTTATGCCAAGGCGGCCGTTGTGGATCGGGAACGCCTGGCAACGCTGCAGCAACAAGCCTCGCTGGTCGATGCGGAAGAAGCTCTTCGCGGTTCGTTCTGGCAGGACGTGAGGCCCACGCTGCGCGAATGGCGGCGCAGCCACGGTCTGCCGGAGGACCCACTGCAGGCTTTTCGCGAAAGCGGTTATCTGGAGCGCATCACCGCCGAGCGCCGGGAGCGCAACGTGGGCTCGGTCACGAGCTACGCGTAAAGAACCACATCTTCAACTATTGTGTTTCATTTCGCAAGTAGGCCCCGACCTCGCAGCCAGTTGGCCAGCAGCGTTGGCCAGACGCCGAGCGCCGGATCGTTCAGATCCAAACCAACCCCATGCGAGCCGTTCTCAAAAATATGAAGCTCAGCTGGAACACCGGCTTTTCGCAACGCCAAGTAGAAAGCAACGCTGTTTTCTGGAGGCACCAGAGTGTCGGCGCTGGTGCTGAATAGAAACGTCGGAGGAGTCTGAGGTGTAACACGAAATTCGTTGGAGAGTTCCGCACGCAATTTAGGATCAGCATTCTCTCCGAGGAGATTGTTGGCCGATCCCTGGTGAGTGTAGGGTGCTGTAAAGGAAATCACGGCATAGCCAAGAATCAGGAAATCAGGCCGGCAGCTCACGCGATCAATAGGATCGGATGCCGAGGCATTTCCGTTGTCGAAATGCGTCCCTGCCGTGGATGCGAGGTGGCCCCCGGCGGAGAAGCCCATCATGCCGATTCGATCAGCCTGAATTCCAAATTCCTGTGCTTTTGCCCGCACCAGGCGGATTGCTCGCTGGGCGTCGCCCAGTTCGATGGGATGGTGATAGCGTGGTCCCAGGCGATACTTGAGCACGAATGCCGTCACTCCCAAAGCATTCAGCCAGTTCGCAACCTGCCGGCCTTCATGGTTGGAGGCAAGCATTCCATAGCTGCCGCCGGGAGCCACGATGATGCCCGTGCCTGAAGCGCGGGGATTCAGTGGATAGTAAACGGTGATGCTGGGCTTGTCCGCATCGTCGTTGCCTAGCGCCCCGGGGGCAGAGCCCGGCCAAAGCAGGATAGTGTCAGGCTCGGAAACGAACTTCAATTGCGTGGACAGCGATGGCTGGTCCTTGGCTTGTTGCGCGTAACAAAGTGCACCCAGCGCCAGAACTGCTCCTGCGCACCACACCTTCATGGAACTCTCCCGGCGAAGATGATGATCTCTCTGCGTTCCCCGCGATCTTGCGGCGGAAGAAAACTCCAACCGCGAAAGACGCTAAGGTCGCGAAGTAGAACCTACGGATTTCCTTGTGGCAGGGTCAGCCGCTGGCTGCCAGCGTGAAGCGGGAAGATGTTACCCTTCCAGGTCAGTTCCCCTGAAATCCCGGCAGGCAGGCTGATCCGTGCCGCCACGTTCCCGGCCGAAACCACGTATTCGGTTTCGATCAAGCCTTTCGGGTGCGGCAGCCCCGCCGAAACATGCTTGAGCTCTCCGAGGTGAGGCTCGATGGCAACGGTCGCAAATCCTGGAGTCTTGGGATGAACTCCCGCCACGATAGTCAGCAAATCATAGTTTGGATGCGCACTCCAGGCGTGCGAATCCGAACGGGTAGGCTCGGGATTCTCGGCCCAGGTGGTCAGGCCGAGTGAAACCATTTCGTGCCACGGCCGCAGCAAGCGCAGATATTCGTCACCCATCCCGGCGTGCTCCAGGGCGCGAGCCAGATAGAACCGAAAGTAGTAGGTCGCCTGAGTCATAGGGGGAACAGCGCCGCCAGCGTCGAAACCCTCATCGCTCGCGGAAAGAATCCTTTTCAGCACGCCCTTTTGCCGTTCTTTGGGTATCACATCGAGCCAAATGCCAAGGATATTGGCGTGCTGGCTGAAATGCTTTTGGGCGGGAGTATCGGACAGCAACCCATATTTCTGGCTCCAGCAGAGTTGCGCCACGGCCTGCGAGGCGCGTGCTGCTGCAGCCTGGTAGGTTGCCGCCTGGCGCCGGTCGCCCAGTGCGGTCTCCATCTCGGCGGCATAGCGTAGGGCCTCGATGAACTGCAACGTCATGACCGACGACCTGCCGTCTTCGTCTTGCGGTGGCATGCCATCTTCAAAATCCTTTCCCCAATCCACAAAGGGCCACCAGGGAATCCTCGTGAGCAAGCCGTCCGTCCGCTGCCTTTGCAGAAACCAGTCGAGTGTTGTGCGTACTCCCGGCAGCTGGGCACGGACAAACTCGGAATCGTTGCGGTACATCCAGAAGTCGTGCACCATGCCGACCCACAATAAAGAAAACGTGGGAATGATCTGGACTAGCGACGAGGGATATCGGCTCTGGGTAATGCCGTCCGCAATACGCGAATCATTGAACGCTTCAATCGCCTGCCGCGCCAGACGGTCATCGCCAGCCACAGTGTAAGAGAGAAGAATCTGGATACGCGTGTCGCCCGCATACTGCAGGCGTTCCCAGTAGGGTGTATCCATGTAAGTATCGTGAGCATCGAGGCGGGCAGTTCGCCAGCTTATCTCCCAGATTGGCTTGAGAGAGGGATCGTCGGAATCAAAGTGCGCGCGCTCTTCGAAGGGAAACGCCGAAAACCAGGTGCGAAAGCCGGTGATTCGCAGCGGAACGTCTCCGGTCGTTACATCGAGTTGCAGGTAGCGCCATGTCCTCCAGGCGAGAGGCATGAACACCCGCACGTCGGAGCCGTCGGGCACAAATTCATCCATCATGCCGGTGATGTGCTTGCCTTCAATCTGGTTGCGATTTCCCTTTATTCCCTGGTCGTCCACCAGGGCTTCCGTGTAGGTAAGGCGCACAAAAGACCCGGCGCCGCCGCCTACCGTCAGCTCCGGGTAGCCGGTAGTCAGATGTGAGTTGTCGAGCAGGATGGCGGCCTGGGCGTGCGCAGGGACAACGACCTCCTTCTGTGGAAAACCTGCAGGCATTTCGATGCCGGAGACGCGGACCACTCTTCCAGCCGACACAACCTTCATCTCCATTGCGGGGAGCGGATCAGAAACCAGCTGCCAGTTGTTGGGTGCGTCTGTTTCACCGCGTAGAGCTCCGCGGCCGAGTGTCACCGCCTTTTTCCACATTTGCGGGCGAGAAACGGCATCATCCTTCCACGCCCAATCGACGAGAGAAGCTTGCAGCCGCTCGCCGGGTTCGGCGGCATAGTAGCCTTCAACATTCGGCCGAAGGGCTTGTATGCCGCGTTCAATCTCAACGTCCCAGCTGTCGTTCGTATCGGCCGAACGTTCGGCCTCGGTGACTCCATGCAGCAGGAACGCAGTCCGGTCACTCATTTGCGCGATGGCGGAACGCGTGCCGAAGTTCCACACGGTCGCTGAGAGGATGTTGTTGCCCTGATGCAGGAATGGCGCGATATCGAAGGTTTCATAGCGCCAGTGTGCCAAGTCGCTGCGGCTGGGGCCGCTCCCGACGCGCTGCTGGTTCACGTCGAAGATAAACTGATTGTCGGCGCTCGCGTGGACGGAAAAATGTTCCGGCACGTGGTCCAAGGTTATCGTCTTCCGAAAATGCAGGACGGCTTCATCCCGCTGCGGCCCGCCGGAGTCAGTGATCCACTGGGCGGCCCAGCGCTCACCAGGCATCCCCACGGAAGACTGCCCCGGCGCGCGGCCACTGAGCGCACATGTTAGGAGTACGCAGGAAAAGCGCAGCAAATGTATTCGCATTGCCGTGTGAAAGTCCCGGGAAACTCGGCTAAGGTACTCCTCCGCTACTGCGTGGTCAAACTTTCCAGCTTCACCGGGCCGAGCAATCCTGACTCCATGAGCGGAGAATCGGCCTTGTAGAACTTCCAGTCTGTAAACGTGTAAGTCTTCCCTGCCCCAGGCTGCAGGTCGCCGATCATGCGGTTGGGCCAGAGATTGGTAACCCTGATCTCCAAATGGTTTGTGCCCGGCTTCAGGGCCGGGGTGATATCTGCCTGGAATGGCGGCTTCCACAAAATGCCTCCCACCGCCCTGCCATTCACCGAAAGCTCAGCAATCTCCTTCACCTTACCCAGGTCCAGCACGACCTTCGCTCCCTGACGAAGCCAGGATTGCGGAACATCCACGTCTTTGCCGTAAGTGGCGGTGCCCGAGAAGTATTTCACTCCGGCGTCGGAGGAATCCGTCCAGGAGGACAAGGTCTCCAGCGAGATCTGTGGCGGCGCGCCCCAGTTCGGCGGAAAACTGACTTGCCAGGGTCCCTGAATCGTGGCCAGATCGCTGCTCACCAGATGCGGCAGCATACGTGATGGGCCGGCCGCCGGATGCCGGAATACTACGAACACCGATCCATCCGGATCCAATTGCAGCGGTACGCGCGTGCGCCCATCGGCGATGACGTATTCCGCCGGCTCGATTTCACCCGTATCGGGGTGCCAGAGTTCCGCTTCCCTGCCTTCGACCCTGAAGCTGGTTCGCACGTCCTCGGGCCGATCCTTCTGGTTCGCAACAAAATAAATGTCAGCGTCGGCCGTATGGCGATGGATCCACACCAGAGTCGTATCGACGTGCGGCCGATTGTATTCGAAATCAGGCGGTTCCTTTTCTGCAGCCAGAACATCCTCCGCCGACTTGCCCCAGTAAACCTTCCCTTTGCCATAGCTGTTCGTGGTTCCGCTCTTGCCGTCAATTGCGCCCCAGACGTCGTTGGCAATCGCACGAATCTCCACGTCTGCAGTGGGATACCCGGCGAGGCTAGGGGATTGCACCGGCCGGGGCGCAATCACGATCGCACCGTCAGCCACCAAATCGCGTATCTTTCGCACGACCGGCAACGTCAATTCATCTACATCCTCAGGAAGCACCAGCGCGCGATAGTTCATGCCCCCTGGGAGGACGATGCGGCCATCGCTGACGGACATACGGTTCAGCAGCACATCCGTGTTCACGTAGTCATAGCTGTATCCCGCGGGCGGTGCGGGATGCACTTCCTTCCAGAAGGGTACTGTGACTGGAGCTCCCTCGCCGTAGTAGTAAGCGAGATCGGCGGCGTAGGTCCCTTGCTGCAGCAGATAGGAACAGCGCGCCAGGTACGTGTTCCAAGCAACCGCCTGTTCGGCCCACGTGATGTTGCGCGTGTAGTGCTGCCCGAAAGGACCGAGCGTCATTCCGGGCTTGTGAGCGTCGTCCACGAAAGGCTGCTGGTCCGAGGTATGGAAGACAATGCGGTTCACTCCCATGGCCAGATAAAGATCGCCGGTCGCCTTCAGATAAAAGGGCGACTGCGCCCACGCCGGGATAAATGGCATGGACGTGAACGACTCCGTGGCCGCAAATGGCTTTCCGTAGATGTGTGCCGCCGAGGCAGCCTCGCGGACGTCCGCAGGATGCTCCGGTGTATCGCTTTGTCCGGGCAGCGGAGTCCAGAACTCGCCCATGGGTACATCCACCTGACCCTTGTTGAGCAGGCCATCGCCCACCGTTGGAAGACCCGCGCCCATGGCCTCCGCATAAAGCCCGATTCCATGCTGCTTGAAATACTCCGTCGCGGTGCGATAGTGATTCTCGGCTAGCAGGTCGGCGATGGTGCGCCGGAAGTCCCACAAGAAACGATCGCTCACGTCGGCGCTCTCGATGACCCGCCCGGTAAGCACCGGCAGATACGGCGTTGGATCGTAGCCCCGGCGCGTGCGGAACTGCTCCATCATGTCGTCGGTCCAGTTCTGGTTGTTCGCTTCCCAGCTGTCCATCAGGAAATTGCGAAAACTCTTGCCGAAGTACGGACCCAGAGCGCCGGAAATCATGTCTACATAGGTCTTCACATAGTTGTCTACGTGCTTGCGGCTCAGTTTGTCCACTTCATAGCCTGTGGCTTCGCGCGTCGCGGGGTGGTTCTTTTCTCCCGTTAAAGAGTAGCCCAGGCGCAGAACCACCCACCGGCCTGCGGGAACGTCCCAATCAAGCGTGCCGTCCTTCCGCATTCTCGATGTGAGATCGACGATGTTCTTTCGCGAAATCGCATCCCCGGCCTCCACCAGCGGCGTCGCCACAGTTTCGTACTCCAGCAGGTTGGCGAACCCTGCCTTCTCCTGCCAGTGGTTCACCCGTGGAGCGGAATGAAATTCGAGTTCCGCGAGCTTGAATTCGTGCGTGGGCGGGAGCCCCAGCATCGCGGCAAAGGGGTTGGGCGGAGCCGGGCGCAAAACGACGCGATAAAAACGGGCATGTATCTCAGGAAAGGAATATGTACGCACAGGGAATCCGGAAAAAGCGTGGCCCGGCCCAGGCAGCTTCACCAGCGTCACCCATCTTTCGCCGTCGTCGCTGGCCTGTACATCACCGTCAGGAATAGAGGCACCGCCAAAGGTGCTGGCCGTTCCTGCCGCAATCGTGAAGGCCTGCACACCGAATGGCTTGGCAAATTCAAACTGAATCCACGAGGGCTTCCCATTGTCCTCGTATGGGAGGGAAACGTTCTTGCTCACGTCGCCGTCCATCAAGGCAAACGCGTCCAGCGAGGCCGTGCTCGACGTCACTTTGGGATGCAGATCCGCCATTCTCACTTCTGCATCGGGCAGGCGAAAAGCAACGACTGCAGTGTCAGCATAATAAGTTGGATCGGGCGGGGCGGGCGGCAAAGGCGGCTGCGGCTTGGCGCCAGGCATCTCTTGCGGAGGAAATTCGAAGTCCGGCGGTAAGGGAATGTTCTGAAAGCGGCCATTGTTGGTTGGAGGATGTGCTAAGGTGCCGGTGAATTTCTTCGGGCCGCGAACCTCAGTCTCGCTCCACACCACCTTCTTCATCGCCTCTTCCGGCTTCACCCAGGGTCCAGCAGTCTCACTCCAGCCGCCCGAAGCAGCCATCGACATCTCCAAACCCAGGCGGTCGGCTTCCGCCCCCGCGTGCCGGAATGCCTCCTTCCACTCCGGAGTCATCCACACCAGCCGCTTGTCCACAAACACGGGGGTGCCTAGGTTGCCATCGAACATCTGCATGCCGCCGATTCCGACGCGCTTCATCCATTCGAAGTCGGCCGTAATCCCCTCTTTGGTGACGTTGCCATTGAGCCAGTGCCACCACACTCGCGGCTTGGCGGAATCCGGGGGCTGCTTGAAGCCGGTCTCGAGCGCGCCATTGTCCTGGGCGAAAACAAATGTAACGGCTGACAACTGCAGCGCGAAGCACACAAGAATTGCCACGAGGGTGCGAGGTCTGCCCATTGTTCCAGTCACCATGTTGATTTAGGAGCGGTCCGCAGTCACATTGGGACGCCGCCGAACTTTAGTGAGAGATAAGGGGAGATGTCAAGACTAAATTTGAACTTGTTTACCTATTGAATTTGCGAACATGCTGGGAGCGGCCACAGTTTTTCCTTCGTGGCGTTCACGCCCTTGGTGGTTGCTTCTGTCCGAGTGCTACCGCTGAATCGTAAAGCTGTACTTCCCCGCTCCCACCGCGTATACCACCTTCCGCGGATCACGCAGCACAAATGACGCCCCATCGCTCTGCCGAATGTCTTTGCCGCCTTCCATGATCTTCGCCGTCGCGTCGCCGGGGAAATAAAGCAGAGCCGTGGTATTCGCGGGTACGACGACCTCCCAGGTCACGGTTCCTCCGCCGACCTTCCAGGCCGAAGAAATCGTTCCATAAGGAGACTCATAACTCGCGCTCGCGCCGCCCAGTTCCTGGTTGAACTGAGGGTGCAGAACAATCCGGCGGAATCCCGGAGCTTCAGGTTCGTCGTCAATTCCGGCCGCGTAACGATACAGCCACTCCGCCACCGATCCGTAAGCATAGTGATTGTAGGAGTTCATGGAGGGGTCGCCCATCATCTGGTCGCCGTTCCACCGCTCCCACATCGTGGTCGCGCCATGATCGATCATGTATCCCCACGAAGGATAGGTCTTATTGAAGAGCAGTTGGTAGGCCACTTCGCTGTGGCCGCTGTTGCTGAGCTCGATCATGAGATACGGAGTTCCCAAAAATCCTGTGGTGAGATGGCCATCGTGGGCTTTGATGTCGTCCACCAGTTTTTCGGCAGCCGTGGCTCGCAGGCCCACGGGTAGCAGGTTCATGTGCAGTGCCAGCACGTAGCTTGTCTGGCTGCCGCTTCCCACCGTGCCGTCGGGTTTTACATAAGTCTGATTAAACGCCGCACGGATTTTTTCAAAGAGCCGGCGGTATTTCTCCTCGTCCTCGGCTCGATTGAGAACTGCCGCGATGCGCGTCATCAGAGAGGCATCGTAGGCCCAATAGGCAGTGGCAATCATGTCTTTGGGAGTTTCACTGCCGATGGCCAGCCAGTCGCCATAGTCATTGCCACGGTCGTTCAGCCATAGATGATTTGGATTGGCGCTTTCCAGGTGCTGCATCCACTTTTCCATTGCGCCCCAGTTCTCTTCCAATATGCGCGAATCGCGATACTGCACATAGGCCGTCCAAGGGATGATGACGCCCGCATCAGCCCAGCCCGCCACGCTATTGGAGACATCCCCCACATAAGGGGACACATCTGTGAAACCGCCTGACTCGCGCTGCGCATCGCGAATATCGGCGGTGAACTTGTGCGAGAAGGACGCGAGATCGGCATTGAACGCCGCCGTGCGCCAGAAGACTTCCGCGTCGCCCATCCAACCCAGACGCTCATCGCGCTGCGGACAATCGGTTGGCACGCTCAGGAAGTTGCCGCGCTGGCCCCAGAGAATGTTGCTCCAAAGCTGGTTCACGGTGTCGTTACCCGACTGGAACTGAATGGTGAACGGGGCATCGGTGTGAAAAACGACGCCTTCGACCGAGTCCTTGGCGGGAGTTCCGGGATAGCCGGTGAGTTCGATATAGCGGAACCCGTGAAAGGTAAAATGCGGCTCGAAAACCTCGGTTCCCTTCCCCTGCAATGTGTAGGTGTCGGTGACCGCGGCGGTGCGTAGATTATCGGTGTAGATTTCGCCGTCAGGCTGCAGCACTTCCGCAAACCGCATCCGGACCCGGGTTCCAGCCTTGCCTGCTACCTGCAGACGTGCCCAACCCACCATATTCTGTCCCAGGTCGAAAACGTAGGTGCCGGGCTTGGGGTTGGTCATCGTCTTCGGCTTCAGCGTCTGTTCCACCCGCATGGGTGGAAAATCTTCCGCGACCAGTGGCGCCTCGGGGGTCGCAGCAACTGCCACCTTTCCCCAGTGCGCGTCGGCGAAGCCGGGTTGGTCCCAGCCGCTTGGTTCCAGGCGCGCGTCGTAGGTCTCCCCGGCATAGATCTCCGAGAGCGTGATTGGGGACTTCGACGCCTTCCACGATTCATCGCTTCCCACGAAGTCGCGAGTGCCGTCGGCATAGTCAACCTCGAGTTGCGCCAGCAAGCGAACCGGGGGAGGGCCAAAGTTGTAGCGGGTCTGCAGCCAGGTTAGCGCGCTACCGTACCAGCCGTCGCCGAGGATCGCGCCCAGAACATTCTTGCCTTGCGTGAGTTGCGAGGTAACGTCGTATACCTGATAGACGATCCGCTTGCGGTAATCGGTCCAGCCCGGCGCCAGCACATCGTTGCTCACACGCTTGCCGTTCAGATAGAGCTGGTAGCTCCCCAGGGCGGTGGCGTAAATGCGCGCTGAGCGCACCGGCTTGCCGACGGCAAATTCACGGCGCAGCAAACTTGCCGGAAGAGCCGGCCAGGGCGTGCCGAGAGGCTCGTGGCCCACGTCGGAGATCACAACCGCGGCTGGCCACGAGGAATCATCGAAATCTCTCGCGAACCAGTTTCCACTTGCTCCCGCAGCAGTCTTCCACCCCGGACTGGAGACAAAACGCTCCACCTCTCCGTTTGCCAGTTGAACGCGAAGCAGCGCGACGAATCCTCCAGGTACTTGCACTCCTCGCCGGACTTCGTTCACAACCGCTTCGGCGGCCAACGAATTGTTGCCCTTGGCGAGAAATCTGGCGGCAGGGATAACCCGAAAATAGCCCCAGGGCTCGCGCTGTCCGTACCCCGTCGTGGGCGAGTGTTCGAGCACAGGCTGCCCGTTGATCCACGCAGCCACATTGTCTTTCGCTGTGATAAACAGGGTCGCGTCCCTGGGCCGCTCGGCCAGATTGAACGAGAAGCGAAACTGATGCTTCCCGGGAGTTGCGTTGGTCAGGCCATTGTCATTCGCCGCCCAGATCCACTTCACGGCTGATTCGTAGTCCCCCCGCTCCAAAGGCAGATCGCGCGTAATCCACTGTGCTTTCCAATCCTGCGTAGACAGCATTCCCATCTCCCACCAGGCAGTTTGGCTATACGATGACGGCTGCCCGTCTTGATCCCAGACGCGCACCTGCCAGTAGTAGCGGCGGCGCGACTCGACCGCCGGGCCGCCGTAGGCGACGTTGACGGACTCATTCGACTCCACGCGTCCGCTGTCCCACACATCGGCCTGGTTCTGTTTGAGCTTTTCCGCCGAAGTGGCGACGCGGACTTCGTAGGCGGTTTGCTTCGCGCCGCGGCGCGAATCCTGCAGCCACCACGACAACCGGGGATGGACAATATCAATGCCCAGCGGCTCTTGCATGGCTTCGCAGCGAAGGTGTACTGGAGCGCCGGCTTCGGCGGCTGATACCGATGCCGGTTCAGCGATCAGACAGGTGCATGCAGCGGCGATTAAAAAGAAGCTCAACCCGTTCAGATTCCAGTGCGAAGCACGGCTTTCCCCGTGGACCGCCCGCTGATCATTGCACACGTCAGCCCTCCTGAAGAGCCAATTTCCACTCAGCGTTTTCTTAGGCGCCGTGATTCATCCCTACAGCCTGAGAAGTTTCCGTATTGTACTTATTTTTCTTTTGGATTAACAGGAAGATTGGATTGTTAGAGCTTGATGGAATAGGGGTGCAGAGAAACCACAGGGACT
>Ga0335077_10002414_pt1 | contig 22287 bp, 24 predicted proteins | sample Lox_Sample_31_FD_207151 | JGI IMG/M metagenome (GOLD analysis project Ga0335077, IMG submission 207151) | Soil microbial communities from Loxahatchee National Wildlife Refuge, Florida, United States - Lox_Sample_3.1 | ecosystem: Environmental > Terrestrial > Soil > Wetlands | place: USA...
TCTCAAAGTAACGCCGGCTGGCTCAATTCTCTTTCTCCTCCTCGGCGGTATGAGGCTCCCTCGCGACGGCTAGGCGACTATCCGCAGGAGTATCGTCGACAAAACCTATCTGTGTACATCCTGTCGGGTGGCGCCAAACCGCCCGCATCAGCAGTTTCGGGTGAGGGCCCACCGGGTGATCGCGTCTTTGCCAACCAACCCATAGGGAACGCCCCAATAGACCCATCATAAGAGACGACAGCCCTTGACAGAAGGCTGAGTAAGCCACGGTTAGAAGACCGGCCAAGGGTGCGATTGGCAAAAGAAAGCGGACCACCCCTCGACCGGCAGGATGACGACGTTGATCCGGAATACGAGCGTTTCAGACATCCGCCGTCCGGCGAAGTCCGAGCTGCGCTTGGGGATTTTGCAAAACGGCTGATGGATCCTGACCCGATCTTGAAAGGGTTGCTGGCACCCGATAGCGCGGAAGAACACATCAACGCTTTGGCCGAGGCTGAACGTCAGCAGCGAAGACCCCTCACCCTGACGGGCAACTGGCGGCGCGCTTTCCGACGCCTCTGCGAGATCGCCGGGGTAAAGGATGGCCACGCCCACCGCTTCCGCGACACGCTGGCGGTGCAGTTGTTGCTGGAGGGCGTCCCCATGGAACGGGTGTCCATACTTCTCGGGCACTCTTCGGTGAAGGTAACGGAGCGCCACTATGCACCGTGGGTACAGGCGCGCCAAGCGCAGCTCGAGGCTGACGTGGCGAGGGTGTGGAACAAAGATCCTATCCTGCAGGCAGAATTACTTCGCACCGAAACTGTGGCGCTGGACGGGCGGCCCCAGTGAATGGTAGCGACATAAACCGCGACACCAAAACGACACTGTCGCTAAATAGCTGAAAATACAAAGGATATACTGGTGAGCCGGGCGGGACTCGAACCCGCGACCCTGTGCTTAAAAGGCACATGCTCTACCACCTGAGCTACCGGCCCAACTGTGAAATCAACGGCCTTAGGGAGGATCGTCCACCCGGGCTGCGCCTACGAAGCAATGAACTGCGCTCGCCGCGACTACCAATTCATCATATCAGGCATCGCCGGCTCGATGCGTGACTACAGGATTCAACAGCCGGGCTCAGTTGTGGGAATTCGGAGGCGGCTCAGTCACGATCTTGGAATCCACCGAGAATCTCCGGTAACGGCTCCACTCGATCTCCTCGTCCTGGGCAAGCCGCTTGACGAGGCCGACGCGGCCGCTCCCGGTCAGAAGCAGACGCTTGGGAAACCACAGCTCCCCCGTTACTTCGGTCTGCTCGAAAACCATTTTCGCCCCCGGGTGAAGACGGGCCAAGAACAAACCCCACGAGATGGTGTCGGTCGTTTCGGCCTCTACCCGCGCCCATTGGTAAGTGGCCTGGTCGATCCACATCCGGCCGCGGACTTTCAGCAGCATTTTGGCGTCACCGCTCTTGGCCTTGGCCCCGGGGCGGGGCACGCCTGAAACCACCCACACCGGACGGCCGTCCACCGTGCTCACGCCCTCGTACTTGAGGTCGAACAGTTCGGGGATTTCCGACAGAAACGCAAACTCGCGCCGCCGCCGCTTCTCGGCCTCCTCGAGCCGCCGCTGCTTTTCGGCGGGTGTCTCCGAACTCAGCTTTTCGGTCTCACGATCGAGTTTCTTCTGTTCGCTGCGCTGCTCCTCCGGGCTCAGCAGTTTGCCATCGCGCTCCATGGTGCGCCTGTATGGCTGCCCGTTGAGCATTACGGTTTCCCAGGCTTCGCGTTTGATCGATTCCACGTTGCCATGCGAGTCCAGGCGCTTCTCTACAGAGCGCGCCTGCCACGTGTAGTCTTTCATGCGCACCCAGTCGAGCTGATCGTGCGAGATGGAACGACGCACCAGGTCGTAGGGATCCGGGTCTTGCGACCAGACGGGCGCCAGCGGCAGGATTGCCATCAGGATGTAGCAGCCCAGCCCCACATCCTCATGGTACCGTGGCCCGCATCGGCTGTCTGTGAGACCGATGCCCACCCAACCTTCCATAACCCGGAACACGCCGGTCGCAGCGCTCTTGGGGTGGGCCCGCCGACTTGCACCGCCCCGGCCGCCGAGGGCTGCTGCGGGCAGCCACGGGGCTCGGCAGTTGCAGCCGCAGCCCCCCGCAGGCGTTTTTCCGACGAGCGGACCGCGCGCCTGGATCCAGTGCAAGTGGTGAAGAGCGAAGGTCCTTCCATGTGTCTGTCGGGTATGTGTCGCGGCAGGGCGATCGCGAGAAACGATCCCCCAAAATGGCGAAAGCGGCCGGGGGAGGCATCGACTGCCGTCCCGGCCGCTTCGGATGGAAGGGATTTGGCTGGCTACCCTTTCTTGGGGGCGGGGTGTTCCACTTGCAGGTTGTTTGTGACGGGACCGAAACTCAATCCGGCGCCGGATGCCCGAACGCCAGCGACATTCTTTTCCAGATCGTTGTTGACCACGCCGGTGAGCGTGACATGGCCGTTGTCCACGATGATGTGGATCGGAGGAACTGCCTGGATCGCATACCGATTCAAAGCCGGGTCACGGTAGATGGCGCGCGCAACCTGGAGGCGCAGGCGATCGTCTTCGATCGAGTTGGGCAGCACTTTCAGGCCATTGGTGACGCCGTTCACGCCCGGGATCCGGAAGACCAGCCGTTCGATGTCCTTCTTCTTGAAGGGCTGGTTCACCGCGCCGATCAATTCGACCTGGCCCTTGGCCACGCGGAAATTGATGTCGTCGAAGATGCTGTAGTACGCATATGTTAAGACTTCGTGACGAATGCTCCTGGCGATCTGCTCATCGCCGGAAGGCAGGTTGTCGTTGGAGGCCGCGGCGGCGATTCCCGCTCCCAGCAGCAAGGCCGTCATCAGAATTCTTGTCGGGAAGTTTGCTCTCATGTTCTTAGCTCCTTCTGCTCATTAGAACGAGACGGCCGGCAAAACGGTTTTACGGGTTTTGTAAAAGGATCGTAAACGTCTGCCGGATTCGAAGATAATGGCCCGGCCGGGGTTTTTGCCCAAAAAGGCGGGGCCTTTGCGCTAATCATGGGAGCTCCGAGAGCCGACGAATGCCTCGATCTTCTGGGCGAGCAGGCGCGGTGAAGCCATCAGCGGAAACAGCATCCAACGCACCGAAATCGGAAGCAGGATAGTGCGGGACGCGGTTCGAACCGTGTGTTCGTACTTCAGTTCCATGATCCGACCAATCTCGTCGCGGACCCGTTCCAGTCGATTGGCCCGAAATAGGAGCGCCGAGAGCACCGGACCAGTCCAGCGAAACAGCAGGTCTTCGGTGTGCAACTGTTGCTTCAGGAAGTCTGCGTAATACCGCATGACCTCATCGCCTACCTCATGACCGAACCTCGTGTTCAAAATCGGAATGCGATCGACCACCACAACCAGAACGAAGGCCGGCTCCTGTTTGCTGGCGGCCTGTGCGAAGGCGTCCTCAGCTTGCCTTCGTCCTGGCAGGCCGGTAACGGGGTCGGGCTCGGTGGAATCCGCTATTTGCTCAGCATGTTCCAATCCCCGCATCAGTTCCGCGGCGGTACGGGCAGCCTCGGTGCGCTGCCGTTCGGTTTCGAGCCGGATTCCGTCCAGGCATTCGGACAGCCTGTCCCGGATTTGCCGGACGTCATCGATTTTGGTGGCAGACTCTACCTGGCTTTCGATCTCCTTTAGTTGCCGAACATTGGTATCGCCCGACGCGGTAATCGCAGTGACCGTGGAGGTGAGCATCTTGACCATGGACTGGTACTCGACGCTTTGCAATCTGAGGTAGCGGTTGGTACGCCGGCGGTATTGTTCGAGCGACTCGAGTGCCGACTTCGACAGATCCAGGAGGTCGGCCGGCGAATTCGCCTGGTCGAGGCGTTGCTCGACGGCCGCGAGGCCCTCCCGCAGGTTCGCAAAGTCTTCCGGATCGCCCTCCAGGGAGTGCAGAACAATGCCGTTAAGCAGAAGTTTCACCATGCGCAGCAGCGCGGCTTCGGTTTCGCTGTCGGCGAGCAGCTTCTTCAGAGAGATCACATGCTTCCCAAATGTCTTATCGGCGCGGGAAGACAAATCGATTAGCCCCCACCAGGCCCTGCAGGCGCGGTGGAATCAGCCGATAAGATCTGCAGGAACTATGGAGTTTCAATCATCCTCGCTTCTGGCGGACGGTTGTTCGTATGCCGAGAAGATTCTGGAAGTCCCCGAGCGTGAAGACCTCCTGCGCTTGACGGCTGCGGTTCAGCACCTGTTCCGTGTCCCGTCAGCCTATGTGGAGTTGGTCGATGGCGGCTCAGAGGTGGTCTCGCGGATCGGAAACCCGGCGTCCGGCCTCTCGGGAGCGCCCCACGGCGGACCAGAGTTTACGGCATCCGCCACGCTGATCGCCTCAAGCGAAGTCACCTTGGGTTCGCTGGTAATCGCTGACTGGAGGCCGCGGCCCGATTTCTCTCCCGAAGATGCCGGCGCGCTGCGCGAGCTCGCGAGCGCCCTGGCGGCCAAAATGGAGCTTCGCCTGATCGCCTCCCAACTACGGGATTCCGACCTGGCGCTGCGCGAAAGCGGGTGCCGCTTTCGCGCGATCGCCGACAGCGCACCGATCCCTATCATTTGCAGCGGCTTTGACGGGGTCTCCACGTTCGTCAACATTGCTTGGCTGGACTTCACTGGCAGGGCGATGAACGAAGAAATCGCCGATGGCGGGTTTGGCTGCGTGCATCCCGAGTCTCGCAGGATCGTGTATGAGGCGTATTGGCGGGCGTTTCAGGCGCGCGAGCCGGTGACAGTGGAGTTCCCGCTGCGCCGCCACGACGGTGAATACCGCTGGATGCGCTGTCGGGGGCTGCCGCGATTTCGGGAGGACGGCGTGTTCGCTGGATACGTGGGTACGCTCGTCGATTTGACCGAGGGCCGTAGGGACCTCCCCTGACGGCCCGAAGTCGTGGAGCCCCCGTGGCCCACGTGGCGCAGGCACCCCTGCCGGGCACCCCTGCCTGGTGCGTCCCGAACCATTCTACCTAGGGATGGTGCCGGGCGAGCGACGCAGCAATAGCGCTGCCCGCGGCCACAGCGGCGGCACCCGAAGAACATCACCCCGGCACTCGGCCGCATGACAGAATCGCCATCCTGGAACGACTTCCTCGTGTGGCGCCACGCGTCATCACAGGCGGGCGCTGTGCAACGGCACCGCTTCGTGGGGTTGCATCTCGAAAAGCATGAGCCTCGCCTTGCGGCTGCACGACTCCTGCCGCAGTTTACCTCTCCAAGCCAACCTGGCCGCCGTGACCGCCCATCCGGTAAAATAGTTTCAGATCTTTTATTTCGTAAAGGAGCCCGGCATGACGCGGACTGTCTCATTTCGCCTGAACGGAAAGGCGACAAGCGTCACCACTGACGACGAACGCATGCTCCTTTGGGTTTTGCGCTCGGACCTCGGCCTTACCGGAACCAAGTTCGGCTGCGGCGAAGGATTATGTGGTGCCTGTACCGTAGTGGTCGGCAACCAGGCGGTGCGGTCCTGTGCGACGCCCCTCAAAACCGTAGCCGGAAAGCACGTGCTGACCATCGAAGGGTTGGGCGGCGAGCGCCTGCACGCCATCCAGCAGGCCTTCGTCGACCACCACGCTTTTCAATGCGGCTACTGCACGCCCGGCATGATCATGAATGCCTACGCCTTGCTGCAAAAGACTCCGCACCCGTCGCGCGAGCAGATCCTTGCAGCCATGGACGACAACCTCTGCCGATGCGGGACGCATGTCCGCATCGTCTCCGCCATTCAACAGGCCGCCGGAGCCGGAAAGGCAGGTGTGTGATGGCGACCCTGGAACTCACGCGCCGCGAGTTCGCAAAGCTTGGCGGCGCCGGGCTGTTCATCTTCTTCCAGACCGAACTGGCTGGCGCACAGGAGCCGGCGCGAATCCCCGGGCGTGTCGCTACGCCGGCCGATTTTAATGCGTTTCTCAAGATCGGCGAAGACGGCCGCGTGCAGTGCCTGGTCGGCAAAGTGGAGTTGGGCCAGGGCGCGATGACCTCGCTCGCCCAGGTGCTGGCCGAAGAGTTGGACGTCGCGTTCGACTCAGTGGACGTGGTGATGGGCGACACCGATCTCTGTCCCTACGACATGGGAACCTTTGGTTCCATGACCAGTCCGCTGCTGGTCCCCGCCGTGCGCCGAGCCGGAGCCGAGGCGCGGGCGGTCTTGCTGGCGATGGCGGGCGAGCGTTTGGGCGTTCCCGTGGAACGGCTGCGAGTGAGAAATGGCGTGGTCGCAGATGCCACGGAAGACGGCGCCTCGCTGAGTTACGGCCGGCTGGTGGAGGGCAAGCGCATCGAGAAGCACCTCGCCAATGTCCCGGTCAAGCCGGTCACCCAATTTCAGGTGATCGGGCAGTCGCCGCAGCGCAAAGACGCACTCGAAAAGGTGACTGGCAAGGCCGTCTACGCAGGCGACCGGCTGCCGCCTGGCCTGCTGCACGCCCGCGTCCTCAGACCGCCGGCGCACGGTGCCGCGCTCAAGAGCCTGGACACCTCCGCCGCCGAAAGGCTGCCCGGCGTTCGAGTGGTGAAGGAAGGCGACTTCATAGCCATGCTGCACGAACGCCCCGACCTCGCCGCGGCCGCTCTCGCCAAGGTGAAGGCGGAGTTCGAGTCTTCGCCAAAGCTCCCGGACCAGGCCACCATCTTCGATCACCTCCGCAAGACCGCGCCCCAGGCGCGTGTGATCGGACAGAGCGGCGACCTTGTCGAAGGCGAGCGGGTCTCCAATAAAGTTGTCGAACAGACGTATCTTCACGCTTACGGCGCGCACGCCCCCGTCGAAACCCATAGCGCCACCGCCATCGTGGAGGATGGCAAGCTCACCGTTTGGGCCAGCACGCAAGCTCCGTTTCTGGTAAAGGACCAGGTGGCGCGCGGCGCCGGATTCGATCCGGACCACGTCCGCGTGATCTCGCGCTTCGTCGGCGGGGGCTTTGGCGGCAAGACCGAAGCCCTCCAGGCCGTGCAGGCGGCGCGTCTGGCGAGGATTACGAACCGTCCGGTCCAGGTCGTGTGGAACCGGGCCGACGAGTTCTACCATGACAACTTCCGCCCCGCGGCGGTGATCAAGGTTCGGGCCGGAATCAATGCTGCGGGCAAGATCACCCTGTGGGACGTGGTGACCATCGGAGCGGGAGAGCGGGAGGGGAAGCCGTTCTACGATATCCCGCATCAACGGACTGCCTCGGCAGGCGGCTGGCAGGGCGGCAATCCGCCAGACATGCACCCGTTCGCGGTCGGCCCCTGGCGCGCGCCATCCGCCAACAGCAACACCTTCGCTCGCGAGTCGCACATCGACGTGCTGGCGGCCAAGGGCGGCTTCGATCCGCTGGAGTTCCGTCTTACCAACCTGACGGACCCGCGCCTGCGGCGGGTTCTGGAAACCGCCGCGAAGCAGTTCGGTTGGAGGGCCGGCAAGACGCCCAGCGGCCGCGGCGCGGGAGTCGCCTGCGGCGTCTATTCCAACGCCTGCAATGCGACTATGGCCGAGGTGGCAGTCGGCACCGACGGGCAGGTGCAGGTGCAGCGGGTCGTGATGGCGCTCGATGTCGGCGTCGTGTTGAATCCCGATGGACTGCGCCAGCAAGCCGAGGGCGCGGTCATGATGGGACTGAGTTCCGCGCTCTACGAAGAACTCCGCTTCCAGGGCGGCAAGGTGCTCACCACGAACTTCGACGATTACCAGATGGGCCGGTTCTCTTCGCTCCCGAAGATCGAGATCGTGCTGCTGGAGAATGAGCAGACCGCCGCGCTCGGTGGAGGCGAACCGCCCATTATCGCCATGGGTGCCGCTCTGGCAAATGCGATCTACGACGCCACCGGTAAGCGTCTCGTCGAATTACCGATGACGTCGCAGAAAATCAAAACGGCGCTGGGGTAGCGCAGGCACTCCTGCCTGGCGCTACTGCCCGTACCCATGGACCCGGCGGCCACCGAGATTCATGAAAGCCCGTGCCGGCGATGTGGCGCGGGCACTCGTGCGTGCCGCGTCCTGCTCATGGGGACGCTTGTCGGGCGTGGGCGGCTAGACCCACTCGAACAGTATTCGACAACCTACCTTTAACGCGGCCCGATGTTCGCCGCACGCGTACGCCACAGCGGTGCGTACAATGGTGTTTCATGCCCGAATTCGACGTGGTGGGCGTGGGGCTGAACGCCACCGATACGCTGCTCATCGTGCCCCATTTCCCGGCCTATGCCGGCAAGGTGCCGTTCCATGAGGAGATTCTCAGTCCCGGCGGCCAGGTGGCCAGCGCGATCGCGGCATGCGCCCGCCTGGGACTGCGTTCCAAATACATCGGCGCGATCGGCGACGATGAACGAGGACGCATTCAGATCGAGAGCCTGCGGTCTACGGGAATCAACCTGGACGATGTGCAGCACTGCCGCAACTGTCCCAACCAATCCGCCTACATCATCATCGACCGCTCCACCGGAGAGCGCACGGTGCTGTGGCGGCATCACGATTGTCTGCGCATCGACCCGGAGCGCATCGCGCCCGAACAGATCGCCAACGCGCGGCTGCTGCATGTCGATGGATTCGACACCCGCGCGGCGGCGCGCGCCGCGTCGATTGCGCGTAATCACGGCATCCCGGTGACGGTGGATGTGGACACCATTTATCACGGTTTCGACCGGGTGCTGCCGCAGGTGGACTACCTGGTGGCGAGCTCGGAATTTCCGGCGGCGTGGACCGGTGTGAACGACCCGTTCGAGGCGCTGGAGACGATCCAGAACGAATACGGCATGAAGGTGGCGGCCATGACGCTGGGTGCGCACGGAGCCCTGGCTCGGGAGGATGGATGCTTCTATTACTCGCCGGCCTACGTGGTGAACTGTGTGGATACCACCGGCGCCGGCGACGTGTTTCACGGGGCGTTCTGCTATTCTGTGTTGCAGGGCATGCCGATGCGCGACGCTCTCGAATTCTCGAATGCCATGGCGGCCCTGAACTGCACGGCGATCGGCGCGCGGGGCGGCTTGCGCGGGCTGGACGAGATCCGCGCCCTGATGGCGCGCGGCGAGAGAAGATCGCACCAGGAGATCGCCGAGCGAGCGGCTTTCCGAACCTGAATGTTTCCCTTACGCGATACGCAACCGAGCTACTCGAAGCCTGTCGTCACGGTGCTGATCATCGTGGTCAACATCCTGGTGTTTCTCTACGAGTTTTCGCTGGACGCGTATTCGCAGAACGAATTCATCGCCACCTACGGGCTGGTGCCGGAGCATTTCTCGTTCGCCAACATTCTGACCTCGATGTTCCTTCACGGGGGCTGGATGCACGTTCTGGGGAACATGTGGTTTCTGTGGATCTTCGGCGACAACATAGAAGACATCCTGGGACACGGCAAGTACCTGGCGTTCTATCTGCTCTGCGGGGTGGCCGCCGCGCTGACGCAGGTGCTGTTCAATTTCAACTCGCGGGTCCCCATGGTGGGGGCGAGCGGCGCGATTGCGGGTGTGATGGGCGCCTACCTGGTGAAGTTTCCGCACTCGCGCATCCGGACCGCGGTGTTCATCATCTTCATCCTGTTCCTGGATATTCCGGCGTGGGTGATGCTGATTTACTGGTTCGCCATCCAGTTCATCAGCGGGGTGGGAAGCCTCACCGAAACGCAGATCAGCCAGGGCGGCACGGCGTTCTTCGCCCACGTGGGCGGATTCGTGGCGGGGATTGTGCTGGTGAACGTGATGGGCGCCCGGGAGCGGTATTACCGGCGGCGCGATCTGTATTGGCGATGAAGCCCAAGGTGACCTTTTACACACGGGCGGCCTGCTGCCTCTGCGAGGACGCCAAACGCGTGCTGCAGGCGGCGCTGCGCAGCGCGGATTTCGACTATGAAGAGGTCGATATCGATAAGGACCCGGATCTGCTGCGCCTCTACAACGACCAGGTGCCGGTGATTGCGATCAACGGGCGCAAGGCCTTCAAGTACCGCGTGGAGATCAAAGAATTTCTCAGGAAACTGGCGGCGCGCGCATGAACCTCGATGTGCTGGCGATCGCGGCGCACCCCGACGATGTGGAGCAGACCTGCGGCGGGACCCTCATCCGCATGGCGGAGATGGGCTATCGCACCGGGGTTCTGGATCTGACGGCGGGGGACATGGGCACCCGAGGAACGCCGGAACAGCGGGTGGCGGAATCGGAGGTGGCGGCGCGCCACATGCTCCTGGCGTGGCGCGGCAACCAGTACATGCCCGATGCCCGCCTTGAAAACACCATCACGGCGCGCATGACGCTGGCGGTGCGGATCCGCGAGCTGAAGCCGCGAGTGGTCATTCTGCCCTACTGGGAGGCTCGCCATCCCGACCACTACCGCTGCGGCGAGATCGCCTTCGAAGCCTGCTTCCTGGCGGGGTTGAAGAAGCTGGACGAATATAGCGAGCCGCACCGTCCGTCCAAGATCCTCTACTCCAGCCTGTACGCCGATGTGAGGCCGTCGTTCATTGTAGATATCAGCGCGCAATTCGAGCGGCGCATGGCGGCGCTGCTGAGCTACGTCTCGCAATACGGCGAAACCACCGAGGGCGGCGCGCTGTTTCCCAACGAACAGGAGATCCGCGGCCGTTTGGGTGCCATTGCGCGGTTTTACGGGAACCAGATCGGGGTGAAGTACGGAGAGCCGTTCGTCGTGAAAGAGGCCATCCAGATCGACGACATTGTGACGATGCCGGTGCGGTCGATGTGACGGGCTGAAGCCTGCGTTACGATGAAACTTACGTTCCGCCCGCCGCGCGGACCATCATCATCATGCCTGCTACCGCTGCCGCCACGTCCCGCTACGCCAAACGCCGGCCGGCTTTTCTCGAGGCCGGCTTTTACCGGAACATTTTCGATCTCACGGTTTCCAGCCTGGGAATCGGCACGTATCTGGGACCCGTCAACGAAGCCGCGGACCGGTATTATACCGACGCGCTGATGGCCGCGGGCCAGGGCGGCATCAACTTCTTCGATTGCGCCATCAATTACCGGAATCAGCACTCCGAGCGGTGTATCGGCGCGGCGCTCCAGCAACTTCGGCGGGAGGAGATCGTGGTCTGCACCAAGGCGGGGTTCCTCACGCCCGGCGCGGTGCCTCCGCTGGAGGCTGACGACGTGGTTGGGGGCATGCACTCCCTGGCGCCGGCGTTTATCGTGGACCAGATCGAGCGAAGCCGCGCCAACCTGGGGGTTGACACGATCGACCTGTTTTACATCCACAACCCCGAAACCCAGCTCAGTTTCCGCTCCCGCGCCGATTTCGAAGCGCGCATCCGCCGGGCCTTCACACAACTGGAAATCCTGGTGGACCGGAGGAAGATTCGCTGGTACGGAATTGCCACCTGGGACGGCTTCCGGCGCAAGGAAGCGCTCGACCTGAAGCGCCTGGTGGAAATCGCCACCGAAGAGGGGGGCGCCGAGCACCACTTCCACTTCATCCAGCTTCCCTTCAACCTGGGGATGGTGGACGCCTTCGTGGAGCGGCCGGAGAGCGTGTTGGAAGCCGCGGCGCGTCTGAAAATCGTGGCCGTGGCCAGCGCTACGCTGTTGCAGGCCCGGGTTTTGTCGCAGATGCCCCCGGCGGTTCAGGATCTCTTGCCGGGACTCGAAAGCGACGCGCAGCGGGCCATTCAGTTCACGCGATCGACTCCGGGAATCGCGGTGGCGCTGGTGGGGATGGGGCGGCGCGAGCACGTGCTGCACAATCTCGGGGTCGCCAAGGTGCCTCCCGCGCCGCGCGAGCAGTATCTGCAGCTCTACCGGTGATGACCGCGATCGAAGTGGACGACCTGGCGCGGCTGGATGCCGCGGTCGAGGCCCTGCCTAACGATCCCGCGGTTTTCGTCTTGTGGCCGCAGGAAGGCGACCCGTACGTCTCCAAAACCGGGCTGCTGCGCCGCCGCTTGCTGCGCCTGCTCAAGGAGCGGGAGCGGCCCTCCCGGCTCCTTAATCTGCGGCACACGGTGAAGCGGATCGAGTACCAGCTCACCGGTTCGCCATTCGAATCGAGCGTGGTGCAGTACGAACAGGCGCGGAGGCATTTTCCGGAGCGCTACCTGGAAGTCCTCAAACTGCGGATGCCGCCATACGTGAAGATCATCCTGGGGAACGAATTTCCGCGCAGCCACATCACCACGCACCTGACGCGCACGGCGGGCCTGTACTTCGGGCCGTTCCGTTCGCGCGCCTCGGCCGAGAAGTTCGAAGCTCAGTTCCTGGATCTGTTTCAGATGCGGCGTTGCCAGGAGGACCTGGTTCCTTCGCCCGATCATCCGGGATGCATCTACGGCGAGATGGGCATGTGCCTGCGGCCCTGCCAGGAGGTGGTTGGGCCGGCGGAGTACGCCCACGAGATCACACGGGTGGTGGATTTCCTGCGGACGGACGGCCGGTCGCTGCTCGAAGCGATCGCGCACTCCCGGGACCGGCTGAGCGAGGAGATGCTGTTCGAGGAAGCCGCGCGGCAGCACAAGCGCTACGAGAGGGTGCAGGACGTGCTCAAGCTGCGTGACGATCTGGCGCGCGAGGTCGATCGTCTGAACGGCGTCGCGATTACGCGATCGCGGGCGCCGGCGGCGGTGGAGATGTGGTTCGTGCGGGATGGCAATTGGCAGGAGCCCCAGCGCTTTGGCTTTGAGGTGCAGGAGGGCAAGCCGGTGTCGCTCGATCGCAAGCTGCGGGAGACGTTCGCGGCGGTGAAGCCGCGCAGGCTGACGGTTCGGGAGCGGCAGGAATACCTGGCCCTGCTGGCGCGGTGGAGTTATTCGACGTGGCGGGAAGGCGAGTGGATCGCGTTCGACAGCTACGCGGAAATTCCCTACCGGAAACTGGTGAATGCGGTGTCGCGGGTGGCGAGGTAGACTGGAACTGATCGCAAGGAAGCCGATCCGATGCCGATCGCCGCTCACAAATCGCCGCCGCTGTTGCGCGATGGCGATCACCTGTCGCGCGACGAGTTCATGCGCCGCTAACTCCAGGATGTGGTTTAGGCGCGGTCGGCACTTAGCTGATGTCGGCAGATAGCGCTCCCCAGCCCGACTTGGCGTTGAAGATCCTTCCCGAGTTCGGCGGCCAATCCACGCTGGAAGGAGAGTATGCCGCCGGGGCTCCCGAGCTGATAGTCGAAGTCAGCCACACCACGAGCACCTGGGACACCGGCGCTAAGTTGCGCCTGTACGAGCGAAGCGGGGTGCAGGAATATATCATCGTGCAGCCGGGCAAGCGGAAACTGTCGTGGAACGTATTGCGCAAGGGCAAATATCGCGATCTGGAACCGGTCGAGGGGTTGTTTCGTTCCGGCGTATTTCCCGGCCTTTGGCTGAATCCCACGCAGCTTTGGAATTGCGATTATTCGGGCATGGCGGCGACGATTCAGCAGGCTGCCGCGACACCGGAACACGCAGCGTTCGTCGAGCGGCTGGCCCCGCGCGAAGCGATAACCCCGCGTTCCAGAGGTGCCGGGAGGATTCCGGGCACCATCACGCCCCCTTCGGATAACAGCCCAGAACTCGCATCATATCGGCGATCTCGCGCAGATGATTGAGCGCGTTCTGCACGTTAGGCGAGTCTACCTGCCCCAGAAAATCCAGATAAAAGAGGTACTCCCATGGTTTCCCCCGGAGCGGCCGCGACTCGATTTTGGTCAGGTTGAGATCGCGCAGGGCAAAGGCGCTCAGCGCGCGGAACAAAGCTCCCGGTACATTGTGGGTGCTGAAGACCAGAGACGTTTTCCAGGGAACATGACCGCTGGCGCGATACGGGTTGCGGCGGGCATATTCCGGGGTGCGGAGCAGAAAAAATCGCGTGAAATTCCGGCGGTCGCTCTCGATCGATTTGCGGAGAATTCTCCCTCCATAAATCGCCGCCGCGACCGAGGAAGCAATTGCCGCGGCGTCGGTGAGGCCTTCCTCCATCACCATTTTGACGCTGCCGGCGGTGTCGTAGAACGGAATTCGCTCGATTTGCGGGTTCTCCGCAAAGAAATCGAGGCACTGATTGAGCGCCACCGGATGGGAAAATACGCGTTTGATTCGGGAAAAGGTCACGCCTTTGGGAGCGATCAGGTTGTGGACAATGCGGACGCTGGTTTCGGCCACTATAGGCAATTCATAATTCTGAAGATGGTCGTAATTCTCGTGAACCGACCCTGCAAGGGTGTTCTCGATGGGGATTACGGCGCCCTCCGAGCGCCCTTCCTTGAGACTGCGGAAGACCTCTTCGAAGCGTTCGAACGGCAACACCTGCACCTTTGGACCCAGCAGCTTACGGGCGGCCTCCTGGCTGAACGCGCCGACCGCGCCCTGGAAGGATACCGGGTTCTGAAGCGATTTCCTCTTCATTCGGATTCTCCCTGCCACCGGCGCACGTGGGGGTCGGGCCTTCCGATCAGGTCCAGGACGCGATCGACGCTGTGGTCTACGACTTCCATTACCGTTTGGGGGCGATTGTAAAAACCGGGAATCGGCGGGGCGATAATGGCGCCCATTTCCGCGAGGGTGAGCATGGTTTTCAAATGTCCGGCGTGGAAAGGGGTCTCCCGGACCATGAGGATCAGCCTGCGCTTTTCCTTCAGCGTGACATCGGCGGCGCGGATCAGGAGGTTGGAACTGATGCCGTAGGCGATGGCGGACATGGTGTGGATGGAGCAGGGAGCGATGACCATGGCATCCGTGGGGTAGGATCCACTGGCCAGCCGACCCGAAATATTCCCTACTGGATAGGAAAAGTCTGCCAGGTTCTGGATGTCGCCTGCGAGTTTGCCGGTTTCCAGGTACAGGGTTTTCTGACCCGAGGTAGTCAAAATCAGATGAGTCTCGACATCCTTCTGATTCCGAAGGCGTTCCAGCAGGCGCCATCCGTAGATGGCACCGCTTGCGCCCGAGATTCCCACAATAATTCTCACGCCGCCTGCCTTCCGTGCTGTTCTGGTTTCAGAACAAAAAGCTCTGATTTGAGCTTGCCCACATCTCCACTCGCGGGATATAATCTCCTTCGTTCCAGCAGCTGTCCGCCTGCCGCGGAGGTGCCCGCGGAAGCAGTACAGCGAGGATCATAGCATGGACCGTGCCGGGGAGAGGCTCAAGCGGGCTCGGGAGCGTCTGAAACTGACGTTCCGCGATGTGGAACAGGCCAGTCAGGAGATCGCGGCCCGGCACAAAAATGAAGAATTTATTATTGCATTAAGCCGCCTCGCCGACATTGAAAATAAGGGCACCCTGCCCAGCATTTATCGGCTATTTAGCCTATGTCTCATTTACCGGCTCGACTGGGACGAAGTATTGAGCTGGTATGGCATTCCGCGCAACCAGATGGTGGCCGAAGCGCTTGAAATCGGCCTCGAACAGACTCACCTGATCCAGTTTCCCGTGAAAATCGGCAGCGAGAATTCGGGGGCACCCGAGGTTGAAATCGACCCCCGCCAAACCAATTATTTGAGCCAACTCCTGCGGCGATGGGCAAAATTGCCGATGGCTTTTCTGGATGGCTACGATTCACGCTATCATCGCTACGGTCTGATCGGCCTCGAGGACTGGTCGATGTACCCGATTTTGAACCCGGGATCGCTGGTGCTGCTGGACGACCGCCGGCGCAGAATTGTGTCGGAGGGGTGGACCAACGAGTTGGAACGGCCGATTTATTTCCTCGAGAGGCGGGACGGATACGAATGTGGCTGGTGCACGGTGGCGGGCGACCGGCTGCTGGTACAGCCGCATCCGTCATCGCCGGCGAAGGTACGGGTATACGCCTATCCCGGGGATGTGGATGTAATCGGCCAAGTGGTGGGCGTAGCTATGCTCCTGACCCCCCGTTTGCGGCGCCGCCATACCGGAGCAACTCCAAAAGAGTCTCCAGATCAGTGAGATAGAGCTGGCGTTCCACATCGCGGGCGGCCGGGGGGACCAGGTTCCGATAGACGTGGAAGACCTGTGCCCGTCCTCCCGAAGTCCTAATGTATTCGTCCAGATCGGCCTTTTGTTCAGCCAGCCGGAAGCTTATCCACTCAGAGAATACCTGATGGTGGCTGTGGCGCAGGGTTCGGTCGGCGCCTTCCGGGCCCAGCAGGGATGTCAGGGAACTGTGGGCGTAATGGTTGGAGGCGTTATCTCGCAGGGATGCCAGATACACCAGCCGTCCGAACACAGTAGGAATCTGTGAAAGCGTCCTGCGCCACAGTTCGGCGGCCGGCTCCCTAGCCGACAGCGATTTGGAATCGAACTCCAAACTGCGAATTCCCTTCGATGCGCCGCGACCCGCCAACCCGGTGGATTCCCCATATCGGTTCTCCTGGTACTGTCTAGGCCCCGGCAATTCATAATTCTATACCACTCGGGACGGAGCGGTTTCCAAGCCCGAATTTCCTTCGAATTGTGAGGGTCCGTCCATAAGGGTTTGTTCCACTTTCAGAATATTTGTGAGGAAATTGCCTTATGACGGTACGGTTCCATCTAGTATAGTACTCAGTTTTCCAGAGTTATGAGAGAGGAAGGACATTCAATGAAGAAGCTCGTGTTGTTGGCCATGCTTGCGATTTCATTCTTAGCCGCCCGGCCCCCCAAGGCGGACGCTCCCCTGCCGCAGTGCGATCCCTGCCCCTGGATCCGCTAACTTCGGTTGGGTGAACAGTTAAAAAGCGCGCGCCTGGTGTTAGAATCCTCGCAGTAAGGGTTTTTCGATGCCAGGCGCACCGCTGGTTTCCTATATTGAATGGCTCGCTCTGATAGGGTCATGTCTGACTGCGGCGAAGCTCTATAGGTCGGGACTTTACCATCGGTATCGTGTTTTCTTCGCGTACTTTCTCATCCGCGTTCCCAACGCTTTATTTCCGTTGTTTCTGAACCATAAATCCCCCGCATACTTCCGATATTGGGTCTTGTCCGAACCGCTGGTCTGGATGTTTTACATCTGGGTGGTTTTGGAGTTGTGCGGCCTGGTATTAGAGCGTCACAAGGGCCTTTACACCCTTGGAAAGTGGGCCATGTTCGCGGGAATGACAGTGTCGGTGGCGATAGCGCTCCTGAGCGTCTTCGCCAAAATCAAGGCCGCCCCTCCGCAACATTCTTTTTCTCAGAGAGTTTCGATCGTCGGCTATTTTTACGCCGCCGACCGGGCGATTACTCTGTGTCTGGCGGTTTTCCTGCTCCTGATGCTGTTGTTGCTGAGCCGGTATCCCGTGGCGTTGAGCCGGAACGTGGTAGTCCACACCTCGCTCTACACCGTATTCTTCCTGAGCAACACCCTCAGCCTGATTCTGGCGACGGTGTTGGGGGTAAAATCTTTTGCCAGTCTCGAAGCCGCGACTACTTTGGTTTCTGCGCTTTGCGTGCTAGCCTGGTTCGTCTTTCTTACCCCGGAAGGCGAGGCCGTACGAGTCAACATCCCGCATTTTACTCCCGAGCACGAAGAGAGAATCCTTTACCACCTGGACTCCATCAATACCGTCCTGCTCCGAGTGGCCCATAAATAGGCCCTTTTCCTTCGCTCCAGTACTCAATAGTACTAACATTACCTCCCGTCACTTGAATTCGTACGTAGTTCTACGTATTCTCGTAAAGACGAGGTTAAATCTCCTCGAAGAGGCGAAGCACGCGATGGAATTAACGATTGGGATTTCGGTTGTGATCTTCCTGGCTCTGGCCATGACATTGCCCGTCTTACTTCGAAAGATCGGCGGGGGTTGCGCCAGCCTTCCCGTAACTGCTGAATGGATCGATGAATTATCAGTCGAGCGTTACCGTCCGATGATGCGATTGTTGGACGGGGAGGATCTCGATTTCATGCGGTCGCAGCCCGGCTTCACGCCCAAAATGGCAACCCGCCTCCGGGTCCAGCGCTGCAAGATATTTCTCGGATATTTACGCTGTCTCAACGAAGATTTCAGGCGCGTTTCCACCGCCATCAAAATCCTGCTGGTGCAATCCAGAAACGACCGCCCCGACTTGGCGACGGCGCTGCTTCGCTACCAGGCCTCCTTTGCCGCGGGCATGACGATGGTCTATTTCCGCCTTGCATTGTTCCGGTTCGGTCTTTGTTCGGTGGATGTGACCAGTGTAGTTCAAGTGTTTGACCGCGTCAGCCTGGAACTGCGGACCCTGGTGCCCGTGGCCCAGCCGATGGGCGCCTGATTGGATTCGAACCCCGCCGAGGATTCTGCTCTTACCGCAACGGTCAAAGCTTTTTCAGTAATTCCTTCGCTTCTTTTAACTGCGGAAATTTCTTTTCGGCCTCGCGGAATTCCCGGGTGTGCACCCTGCGGCGGCAACCGCCATGCTCCACCGGATATCGCAGATGCAACATCTCGTGGAACATGACATATTCCAGCGCCAGGGGCGGAGTGCGTTCCTGGTCGAAAATCCGGCTGATGATGATGGCGTTATGGCAAGGGTCGAAATGGCCCAGCATGCTCCGTGACGCGTGACGACTCCACCCGAGCTGCGGCCGCCCCATCAAACCGTCGAAGAACCGGCCATTCAGGGACTCGAAGATCTCCTCCAGGTTGCGGCACCGCCCTTGCGGGCCGGAAATGAACTTGCGTCCCCGGATCCGGCGCACCAGTTCTGCCTGGCGGCGCACGTCGCGGCGATTCAGAAACAGCCGGTAGCGGTGCGAATGGCGGGGCGCGACCGGCTTGCGGTAGAGCTTGCAAATCAGGATGTAGGCCAGAGCTTCCATTACGGGAGCGGGGGCGCCGGCCAGCAGATCCGAAATGCGCACCTCCAGCCGTCCGTTCTCGAGGCGGATGAAACTGTCGGCATTGGCGAATTTGCAGAACTCTACGCGCAGATCGGGCAGCGGGGTTCGGGGCTTGACCACGTGGAAAACCCGGGCGTAGATCTCCTCGGGGGTCTCGAAGAAGAGCGATGTCTGGACGGCCTCGAGCCCCTGCCAACCGTCGGTGGCGGACATGCTACCACTTTAGCTCGCTTGCCGCGCCTGAAGCCGGGTTTGAGCGCAGGTTTGAGCGCAGGCAGCAAAAGATGAGTTACTCTGATTCCTTAGAGGAAAAGGAAGACATTGCTCAACGCCAAAATTACCGCGCTCGGCTGCTATACCCCGCCCGGAGTGCTCACCAACCAGGACCTGGAACGGCTTGTCAATACCAACGACGAGTGGATCATGGAACGGGTCGGTATCCGGGAACGGCACATTGCGGATGCCTCCACCGCCACTTCCGACATGGCCGTCGCGGCGGCCCGGTGCGCTCTTGCCCAGCGCGCAGTGGAGCCGTCCGAAGTGGACATGATCATCGTTTGCACCGTCACGCCGGATATGCTGTTTCCCTCTACCGCGTGCCTCGTCCAGAACGCGCTCGGAGCGCGCGGAGCGTGGGGCTTCGACCTGATTGCGGCCTGCTCGGGATTTGTTTACGGTCTGACCACCGGGGCCCACCTCGTGGCCGGCGGCACGCATCGAAAAGTGCTGGTGATCGGGGCCGATACCATGAGCCGGATCATCGACTACACCGATCGCGCGACCTGCGTCCTGTTCGGAGATGGCGCCGGGGCCATGCTGCTGGAGCCGGCGGCCGATGGAGACGGTGAATACGGCTTCATCGATTTTCTCGGCGAGGTGGACGGCTCGGGCGGCGACTTCCTGAAGATGCCGGCCGGGGGAAGCCGATTGCCGGCCAGCCACGACACCGTGGAGCGCCGCCTGCACTACGTCCACCAGGAAGGGCAGCAGGTGTTCAAATATGCCGTGCGCAAGATGTACGAAGTGTGCCGCGACCTGCTGCAGCGCAACGGCCTCACCGCCAATGATGTGGCTGTCATGATTCCGCACCAGGCCAACATCCGCATCATCAACGGGGCGGCCGACCGGCTCGGAATGCCCGCGGAAAAAGTGCTGATCAACATCGACCGCTACGGAAACACGACCTGTGGCACCATCCCGCTGGCCACCCGCGATGCCATTGCGCAGGGAAAACTCAAGCGCGGCGACCTGGTGCTGTTCGCCGCGGTGGGAGCCGGGTACACCGTCGGTGCGAGCCTGTGGCGCTGGGCTTTTTGAGTCTCACCCCTTGACGCAGACTACCTGACGCAGCGTGTGCACGATCTCGACCAGATCGGCCTGTGCCGCCATTACCGCCTCGATCGGCTTGTACGCCGCCGGTGTTTCGTCGATGACTTCCTCATCCTTGCGGCATTCCACGCCCTCGGTCATCCGGATGTGGTCTGCGACCGTAAAGCGGCGCCTGGCTTCGTTGCGCGACATGGCCCGCCCCGCTCCGTGGCTGCAGCTCGAGAAGCTCTCCGGATTGCCCCTGCCGCGTACGATGTACGAGCGGGCGCCCATGCTGCCCGGAATGATTCCGAGATCGCCCGCGCGCGCCCGCACCGCGCCCTTGCGGGTGATCAGGACGTTCTCGCCGTAGTGGTTCTCGCGAGCCACATAGTTGTGATGGCAGTTGATGGCCTTCAGCTCCGGCTGGAACGGCGGCACGCCGCCTGAATCGCGGACCCCCGCGAGGATCTGTTCCATCATCAGGTGGCGGTTCCAGCGAGCGTAGTCCTGAGCCCATTCCACCGCTTCGACGTAATCACCAAAGTGATCGGTGTGCTCCGGAAAGTAGGCGAGGTCGATGTCCGGCAGGTTGATGAAGAACTTCTTCATGTCCTGGCGCGCGAGATCGATGAAGTAGTTGCCCATGCGGTTGCCGACGCCGCGCGATCCGCTGTGCAGCATGAACCAGACCGCGTCCGACTCGTCCAGGCAGACCTCGATGAAGTGATTTCCCGTTCCGAGCGTGCCCAGGTGGTTGGCGTGATTGCCACGATCCAGCTTGGGATGCCTGGCCAGGATCGCGTCGTAGCGCGTCTTCAACTCGCCCGCCCAGACCGCCTGGTTGCGCGGCGGAATGTCGTGCCAGGCGCCGCGGTCGCCCGGCCCGCCGTGGCTGGTGCGTCCGTGCGGCACGGCACGCTCAATGGCAGCGCGAATGCCCTTCAGGCTGTCGGGGAGGTGGCGCGCTTGGAGGCTGGTCTGGACGGCCATCATGCCGCAGCCAATGTCCACGCCCACAGCGGCAGGAATAATCGCGCCCCTGGTGGGAATCACGCTCCCGACGGTCGCGCCTATGCCCCAATGGACGTCGGGCATCGCGGCGATCCACTTGAAGATGAAAGGAAGCTGCGCGGCATTGAGAAGTTGCCGGCGCGCCTCGTCTTCGAGGGGGACGCCCCTGGTCCACGCCTTGACAGGCACGCCGTGCTCCGGCGCAATCACGTTGTAAGTGGTCTCCGGCATTCCTCGCTCCTTCTCAGACTCAGGGCACCGCCTTTTCCGCCGGCGACAAAATCGGCGAGAGCTTCCAGACCTTTCGGCCCGGAACGGGCTTTCGACGCCCGCTTTACCATGTACTCCCGCACGGCATTCGCCGGCGATTCCGTGCCGGCGGCAGGCCACCCGGAGCAAGAGAGCGTTACCGCTCCGAGCGGGTTACGAAACCCCGCCGAGATTTGCGCTCCCGCGGCGTGACGCGAGCCCGGCACTGCAGGGGCCGACAAGAATTTCGGTCGAGACAAGGTGTGGTAAGAATGTAGTCCCGCCGGCATTCGGCCCCAACAGCTTCCATACAACCACCATTTTGATCCGTTACCGGCGACAAGAGTTGGCGAGAGTTCTCCGGACCCGGATCGGGTCCCGGACGCACCCAAAGCGATGTACTCCCACCGGCATTCGCCGGCTGGATTCCAGAAAAGGCCGACAAGAAACGGTCGAGACATTGGCATTGTGTCAAAATGTAGTCCCGCCTGCATTCGGCCCCGGTCATCCCGGGGCAGGCCGTTGACCTGCCCCTCGCTTACAGTTCCACTGCTTCGATGCGATCGATCCAGTGCTTCGGCTCGAGTTGCCCCGCTGCGAAAGCCGAGATCACCTCGAACACCTGGTCGGAGAAGCCGCCGATGTTCAGGATGTCCACCCGTTCCGAGGCCTGCGTCGTGCGGTTCGGCTGGACATCCAGGCAAACCAGCCTAGCCTTCGGATTCCGCTGCCGGAACTCCGCCCACTCGGCCATCAACGCAGTGCCCAGCCCGCGCCCCTGATCCACCCACGACTCGTTATCCGAGACGAAGACCACCAGGTCCGCCTTTGCCTTCCGTCGATTCAGAAGGCGAACGGGCGCGCTGCAGTTCGTGCCGCCGCCGCCGATGGAGGCGAGGCGCCCGGCGTTCGTCATCACGCTGTCGCGCGAATTCAGATCCACCCGAACCACCTCCTGCTCGAACGGCAACACCGTCGCGGACGGGTTCTTGCGAACCAGCGA
>Ga0335077_10002415_pt1 | contig 22282 bp, 19 predicted proteins | sample Lox_Sample_31_FD_207151 | JGI IMG/M metagenome (GOLD analysis project Ga0335077, IMG submission 207151) | Soil microbial communities from Loxahatchee National Wildlife Refuge, Florida, United States - Lox_Sample_3.1 | ecosystem: Environmental > Terrestrial > Soil > Wetlands | place: USA...
CACCGTATGGCGTCCTCGGAACACTTCCAGATGGGGTGAACAGAAGGACCGGCTCCACTGACCGCTGCGCATACCTTTCCGAAATAGTCCAGGATTGGCGCCGCCACGGCTCGACCGCCGGCAAACTCCTCTTCGTTGGAACTCGCATACCCCCTTAGTCGCACAGTCTCGAGTTCCTGCAGCAACCTTGCTCTGGAGGTGATGGTTCTGGCGGTCCGCCGCGGCAGGCCATGTTCTTTCACAAACTGGTTGAATTCGTCCAAGGTGCGGTACGCCAGCAGCACTTTGCCCAATGCGCTGGAATGGGCGTAGAGCGGATAACCGAGGTCTACATCGACTTTAATGGACTCGGGGCTTTCGACTTTGTCCACGACCACCGCCCGGCCCCTCACCCACACCGCGATGAGAGCGGTCAATCGCGTCTTCTCGACCAGCCTGTGCAGTGCGGGCTCGACGATGGGCCGATGGCCGATCGTGCGCAATGCGCCATACGCCAGCTCCACAAGTCTCAATCCGATCTGATACCGTCCGGTTTCTTTGTCTCTCCGAACGTAGCCTTCTCGCTCGAGCCGGCTCAGTATGTACGAGCAGCTACTGGCTGCCATGCCCATGCGCCTGCTAATCTCGGCGTTCGTCAGCCCCACGCCTTCCCGGGCGACGATATCGAGCAGAGTGAGTGCGCGTTCGAGCGAATTCGTTGCAGCGCGTGGTTCCATAGGTCGCAGAGATCCGCGGCGTCGATAGCCGGGATTATACGCACTTTGAAGTTGCTTATGCGCAACGACTTAAGTCCTGCCTGCTGACGGAGCCTGCCTGGGGACACCGCTCCAAAGGGTTCCGTAGTGCGCTGTCTCCCTTCGAAAATTCTTTTGATGTCTTCAATATGCTGAACGCCGATCTTGCGCCCTCGCGAGTCGCGTCGCACAATCCCCTCGACTGCCGCACTCGCGCGTGAACATCACCGGATGCCTGCGGCAGCCTCTCGATTCGATGGTGGAGGACTCCTACCATGGCGACCTGGAGCGAATTCGTTGAGCAACATGGGACCCTGCCGGAGTGGCCGTATCCCGTACGTTACGACCAGGAGAGTGAGATAGACGCTGACGTCCTCATCATAGGTGGGGGCGTTGCAGGATCTCACGCCGCGATCAGCGCCGCCCACCAGGGAGCCAAAGTCGTCATCGTCGAAACCGGTCATCTGAAGCGCAGCGGCTCGGGAGGCACCGGCGTTGACCACTGGCACGGCGCCTGCAAGAACCCTTGCTCGAAAGTAACGCCCTTGGACTACACCACGGCCGTCATGGAGAGCGCCCACGGTTACTCCAACGGAATCGCGCGCTACATCACATGCACGGAAGGTTGGGAGACGCTGCTCGAGTGCGAGCAGATGGGGGTGCAGATCCGAGACGTGCACGACGAGTTCAAGGGCGCGGAATTCCGGGACGACGAGACGAAGCTGATGTTCGGCTACGACTATCGGAACCGCCACATCGTGCGCATCTGGGGCTTTAACCTGAAGCAGTGCCTCTACTACGAAATGAAGAGGCTCCGCGTCGGGATGTACAACCGCACGGTGGTGACGAGCTTGCTCACAGAAGGCGGACGGCAGGGCGGCCGAGTCGTTGGCGCGACCGGTGTAAACATGCGGACCGGCGAATTCTATATCTTCAAATCGAAGGCCACGATCATCGCCAGCGGAGGCGCGGGTCGCCTGTACTCCTTCGCGCCCGAAATGACGGCTGCGGGAGCGATGAGCACGATGAACAGTTGTGGCACGGGCCACGCGATTGGCTGGGATGCGGGCGCCGAATTCGTACAGATGGAACAGACAGCGCCGGGACGCCTCAGCGGGTATGGATACGCCCCCTACAGCATGGGCAACACCAGCAACACGTATCACGGCACTTCGATTGTCGACGCCAATGGAAAAGAGGTCCCATGGTTTGATCCCTTTGGCCGAGAGCTGCACACGGTCGAGGAGCGATTCCTTCCGTCTGAAGGACAACGGTTCCAGCTCGGCATCGGCATCGGTCTTCAAATGTACGGGGACGTGTACAAGTGGAACGACCTGCCACGGGACCTGCCCGAGCGCATCCGCCGAGGCGAGTTCCAACTGCCGCTGTATGCTGATTTGACGCGCCTATCGGAGATGGAGCGGCGCTGCATCTGGGGAATGATGATCGGAAACGAGGGAAAGTCACGCATCCCCATCTACGACACACTCAGCAAGGCGGGATTTGACCCCGATAAGGACCTGCTCCAGGCGCCGGTGATGCTGCCCGAGGCATACCAGCATTCCAACTTCTGGGGCGGCACGCCGATTCCTCATCTGCGAAGCCTCGCTGGCGGAGGCTTCCTCATCGACTGGGACTTGAAGACGTCGCTTGAAGGGCTTTATGCCGCCGGCACTTCGCCGGTCTTCGGTGCGGGGTGTCACGGCGAGTCGCACACAATGGGCAGGTACGCAGCACGGAAGGCTGCGGACTACGCCAAGGACGCGGCCGAGCCGGTGGTGAACCGCAAGCAGGTGGACGCGGAAAAGGAACGCGCCTATCGGCACGTCAAGCAAAACAAGGACGGCATCGGATGGAAGGAGCTGAACGCTGCCGTCGCCCGCGTGATGCAGGACTACTGCGGAAGGTACAAGAACGAACGTACTTTGACGCGAGGGCTGAGTCTTCTGAATGAACTCAAGGAGAATGAAGGCGCCACAACCTACGCGGCTAACCCTCACGAACTGGGGCGCACGCTCGAATGTTTTTCGCTGATCACGGTGGGAGAGATGGTGATGCAGGCATCACGGCTGAGAAAGTGCAGCACCGCCTATCTCGATTTCTACAGGCTCGATTATCCTCAGATGGACCCGCCGGAATGGGAGAAGCACCTTCCCATGAGACAGGAAGACGGCCGGGTGAAGTCGCGAGAACTTCCGCTCGACTTTCATCTTCGACCGCCATATGCCTCGAGTTATGAAGAAAACTACGCGCGCCACGCTGGTCAACTCGAGAGACAAGGAGTCCATCAGTCATGAGCGACAAAATCTACATGACACCCAATCCCCCGACGCCCAATAAAGGGATGCTGTTCGACGACACCTTGTGCAACGGTTGCAATCTCTGCGTGGACGTGTGCCCGACGGACGTGATGATGCCCAATCCGGAGAAGCACAAGGCTCCGATCGTGCTGTATCCCGAGGAATGCTGGTACTGCGGAGTTTGCATAGAAGAGTGCAACCATGGTGCGCTGAGAATGTCCCATCCGGCAGGCCAAAACATCTCGGTGAATTGGAAGCGCGTGGAAACGGGCGAGTACTTCCGGCTGGGGATGAAGAATCCTCCTGCGCCGAATCTACGGCCGCCTTCCGGGGGAAGACGCTGACGCTGTGTCTCTGCGCTCGAAAGTCATGCGACGTTCGTGATTCGGGAAACGCGTTCCATAGGCTGAAGGCCGATATTGACGGGCCGCACGCGATTTGAGAACAGCTAATCGCTTGCAGAAAGCGATTGCGACTTCGTGAACTCCGCCAGTCCTGCGATGGACGCAGCTGCTGTTGCAGCCCCTGAACCTGCGCCCAGCACGGTCGAACCTTGGCCCAGCCCTGGCCAAGCGTGGCACGGCGTATTCGTCCTGGCTCTGGGGCTCATGATGACGTATCTCGACCGGGGCATCCTGAGCCTGCTGGTCGAGCCGATCAAACGCGACCTTCACATCAGCGACACGCAGATGAGCCTTCTGATGGGTTTTGCGTTCGTCTGCTTCTACCTGCTGGTGGCGCTTCCGATCGCCAGGCTCGTCGACTACAAAAGTCGCCGCGCGATCCTGGGTGTCGGCACGGCGATCTGGAGCCTGACCACGGCAATCTCCGGATTGACGCGCACGTTTGGCCAACTGTTCATGTGCCGGGTCGGCTCGGGAATCGGAGCGGCGTGCAGCAGCCCGGCCTCCTTTTCGATGCTCGCGGACTTGTTTCCTCGCGAAAAACTGCCGAGGGCGTTCGCCGTCCTGTTCTTCGGCATGTTTCTCGGGGAAGGCGTTGCCCTCATCGTGGGAGGCACGCTGGCCGGCCTGTTCATGAGGCTCTCGCCTGTGACGTTGCCGGTGATTGGGATGCTGCACGGTTGGCAGTTGACACTGATTGTGATCGGTCTCCCGGGGTTGCTGGCGGCCGCCCTCATGGCCACGGTGCGAGAACCTGCGCGGCGCGGACGGGTGGCTGCCAGTGGCGTCGACGCGGCTCAGTTGCCGAAACGGCCCCCGGTCAAAGACGTGCTAGCGTTCATTTGGAAAAACGCCGGCGTCTTCGTGCCGATGTTTGCGAGCATGGGAATCTCGGCGATGATGGGATTCGGTATCCGAAGCTGGGCGCCGTCCTTTTACGTTCGCACGTTTCATTGGACGATCGCTAGGTATGGGCTCGTGCAGGGCTTGTTGTCGCTGACCGTCATGCCCATCGGAGCGCTCACCGGCAGTTTGATGGCCGAGCGATTAGCCCGCAAGGGATACGACGATGCCAACATGCGCACCGTCTTCATCGGCCAACTATTGGCGTTGCCCGGAATGATTTTGTTCCCACTGATGCCGACGCCCGCCCTATCGATCGTTCTGGCCACCGCATATACATTCTTTCTCTATTGGACCAACGCGCCCATGAACGCCGCGCTTCAAATCGTGACTCCCAACCAGATGCGGGGACAGGTGACGGCATTTTTCCTCCTTGTTTATAATGTCATCGGATTCGGCCTGGGACCGACGGCGGTGGCGTTGTTTACGGATTATCTGTTCCACTCCGAACGGATGGTCGGACGTTCGATGGCGGTGGCCACATTAACGCTGGGCTCGCTGACGGCGATCATCATGTGGTTCGGCGTGAAGCCCTATGGCCGCGCGATGGCACAATTGAAGGCTCAAGAAAGCCTTGCTTCTTGACCGGCACGATGGTGGGCCGCAAATAGAATGGATCGATCTAAATCAGTCGCGACAGTTACCTCTTCCCAGCCGCCGGCCAGACGGGCGTGGGAGGAAAAACGGGAGCAGCGGTTCGAACGATGGCTTTCCGCTCCCGGGATCCGCTTTGCCAATCTTGCCGCGGAACAAGGCTACCGAGCGCGCCTGACGCGAATCATTCGAGCGATCCGCGTACAAGAGCCTGACCGCGTCCCGTGCCTTCTTCCAGCCGGCCAGTTTCCGGCCGCCTACGCTGGAATCACGGTGCGCACGGCCATGTATGACTACGAGGAAATGAAGCGTGCATGGCGAAAGTTCCTCTACGACTTCGACGGGGACACGTGCGTCATTCCAGGCGTGAGTGTCACTTCCGGAAAGCTTCATGAGATTATGAAGACGCGAATGACGGTGTGGCCCGGCCATGGCCTCGACGAAAACGCCCCTATGGCGCAATTCGTAGAAGGCGAGTACATGAAGGCCGACGAATATGACGCCCTGCTCAAGGATCCTGGCGATTTCTTCATGCGCGTCTATTTGCCTCGCACACTGGGAGCCTTTGAGCCTTTTCAGAAGCTGCTCCCCTTCAGGCGCGCCTTTGGGATGCCGGCAGTTTTCCTGGGAGCCTGCATGCTTCCGGAGGTTCAGGAAGCGTTTCAAGCAGTCATTGACGCAGGCAAGGAACTCGCGAAATTCCGTCAGGCGGTCGCGGAAATCTCGAAGGAAGCACAGGCCGCGGGATACCCGCCGTTCCACGGCGGATTCGCTCATGCCCCGTTCGACCTGTTTGGCGATACCTTGCGCGGGACCCACGGAATCATGATGGATATGTACCGCCAACCGGCCAAGTTGCAGGAAGCGATGGAAGTCGTAACGCCCTGGATCGTTGAGGGAGCCGTGGCCGGAGCGGATGTCTCGGGAGTACCAATCACCTTCATGGCTCTGCACAAGGGCGACGATACCTTCATGTCCGATAAACAATTTGAGACTTTTTACTGGCCCGGCTTGAAGAAGGTCATATTGGGTCTGGTAGCGGAAGGTTGCGTGCCGCTATTGTTCGCCGAGGGCAGCTATAACAAGCGTCTGGAAGCCGTGAAAGATCTGCCGGAAGGCTCCGTCATCTGGTGGTTCGATCGCACGGATATGGCCCGAGCCAAGAAGATTCTGGGAGACAGGAACTGTATTGCGGGCAACGTGCCGACTTCGCTGCTGTGTACGGGAACGCCGCGAGAAGTGAAAGAGCATTGCAGGAATCTCATCGAGGTCTGCGGGAAGCGTGGCGGATACATTTTGACGGGCGGCGCTCAGGTTCACAATACCACCCCGGAAAATCTGCGAGCCATGATTGAAGCGGCAAAAGAATACGGCGTCTATCAGTAGTCTCGCGGGATCGATGTTGGGACGCGCGTGTTCCTGTCCGATCAGGAGTAAAGTGTATGTGCCATCCACTAACTTTCCGATCGATTTTCGGCTGTCGACGAATCGATCGGCGGGCCGGGCCATTACCGGGCCGTTGGCAAGGCGTAGGGTCCGCGCAGAATCGCCCTATTCAGACTCGATGCAAATGAATCGCGGCGGTTAAGACGAACCGCGCGCTACCTTAGCGGCGAACTCCATATTCCTTTCCAGTGTCAATCATGGCGTGCACGTTTTCCGCTTTCGCATTGTCGACCGTCGCACCGGTCGAAAGAATGAAGGGAATCCCTTCTGCTGACTTCCACGCCTTGGAGCGTTCCTCGAATCGCGGCGCGGCCGCCCGCGTCCCTGTGGCTGGCTTTCCGTTCCCCCAATGCCTCCCGAGGCGTTCGCGCGACCCCTGTGCGCGTCCCCCAATCGACACGCTCCGCCGCACGCCCACCCTATAATGGCCGCCCTGACGAATACCTGGCGTGACCTGTGGCACGATTACCAGTGACGGATGTCACAGCCCCCAGAAGGTGTATATTGCACGCTTAACGCAGCACTTACGATCCCGCTCTCGGCATGGGCACCCTATGGGTGCCCGCTATTTTAGAGGCAGCGTGCGGGCCAAAGGGAATTGAGGAGGCTCATCGTGGAGGACAGGAGCAAGCAACTGGTGCAGATGATTGCAGACATGCAGGAAGAGGATGCGGTAAAGCTTGCGCGGGAGATGCTGGACGCCGGATACGACCCGGTAAAACTTCTAGGGCACTGCCGGGAGGCAATGGAGATGGTGGGCAAGCGCTACGCAGCAGGCGAATACTTCCTGCCGGAATTGATGCTCGCCGGTGAAATGCTCAAGGCGATCGGGGATATGGCCAAGCCTCTCATCAAACAAGACACATCTGGAGCCAAGACGGCGGGTACGGTCATCATCGGAACTGTGGAGGGCGACTTGCATGACATCGGCAAGAACATCGTCACGTTCATGCTCGAAATCAACGGGTTCAAGGTAATCGACCTTGGCATCGATGTGCCGGTTTCGAACTTCATTGACAGCATCAGGGAACACAAACCCCAAGTCGTTGGCCTCAGCGGCTTCCTCACCCTTGCGTTCGACGCCATGAAGCAGACGATCGAAGCGATCAAGGCGGCCGGCCTGCGCGAAAACATCAAGATCATGATCGGCGGCGGGCAGGTGGACGAGACCGTGAAAACCTACACAGGTGCGGACGCCTTCGGCCTGAACGCTATGGATGCCGTTTCCCTCTGCAAGCAGTGGGTCCCTGCGTGAGCGCGGGCGGCGCGACTGCGTCGGCTTCGGCTCTTTACGATCAGCGGCTGAAGCGCCTGATGGACGCGATCGAGCTTCGCGAACCCGACCGGCTTCCCACGATTCTCTTCTCGCACTTCTGGGTGGCGCTCTATTCCGGGATGACGTTCCGCCAGGCGATGTACGATTATGAAGGGCTCGCCGCAGCGATGCTCAAGGCCATGGTGGACCTGGAGCCGGACGGCTATCAACCCGTGCACGCCGCGGTGGCGTTTGGTCCAACGATGGACATCCTCGATTACAAGCAGCTCGAGTGGCCGGGCCATAAGGGCCTCGCAGAAGATGTTCCATTCCAGTATCTGGACGCGCAGTACATGGCTCCCGAGGAGTATGAAGACTACGTTCGGGATCCGACCGGTTTCATGCTCCACAAATACATGCCGCGGGTTGCCGGCGCGTTCGAGCCACTTTCGCAATTACCCTACTATCCCGGAGTCCTCCACACGCGCATCATCCAGTCGATGGAATCCTACGCGCGGCCCGAGGTGCGCCGCGCTCTCGAGACAATGATCAAGGCCGGCGAAGAAATGCAGAAGATGCGCGCCATACAGAGCCGGCTGATCCAGGAGCTGAAAGATCTGGGTTTCCCATCCACCGCTCACGCCACGAGCCATGCCCCGTTCGATGTGGCCGCCGACTACTTGCGCGGTTCCAAGGGAGCCATGCTGGACTTGTTCCGCAATAAGGACCGCCTGCTGCACCTTCTGGACCGGCTGACGGTGCTGATCCCGCCCACCGCCATCGAATCCGCCAAGGCAGCCGGCGGAAACATGATCTTCGTTCCCCTGCACTGGGGGCTGGACGGGTTCATGTCGCCGAAGCAATTCACTACCTTTTTCTGGCCGCAGTTTCAGAAAGTGCTGCTCACGCTGATCGAGGCGGGGCTTCACCCTCACGTATTGTGGGAGGGAGACTGCACGTCGCGGCTGGATTTAATCAAGGACGTGCCTCCCGGAAAATGCGTCTACTTCTTCGAGCGCACGGACATGTTCAAGGCCAAGGAAGCGCTCCGCGGCAAAGTGTGCATCCGCGGCAACGTGCCGGCTTCGATGCTGATCGCCGGCACTCCGAACGAAGTCCGCGAGCACTGCAAGAAACTCTTCGACACGGTGGGCGACGGAGGCGGCTTCATACTGGATGCGAGCGTCGGCGTGCCCGACGAAGCCAAGCCCGAGAATGTGTTGGCCATGTTCCAGTGCGCCAAAGAGTGTGTGTACTGAAGGACCGCATGCCGGTCATCACCTACCCACGGCTTTCATTGGAGGTCGAGGACATAACTGCCTCCTGGGGTTCACGGCGCGAAAGGCTGGCTTCCGCACGCGTGACGGAATTGCTCGCCGAATTGCTCGCGCGGATCGAAGCTGAGCGCTGGGTTCAGCCGAAAGCCAGTTTCCGAGTCTGGAGAGTCGTGGACAGCGCGCGGGACTGGCTGGGACTCGAAGGCGGTTCTCGGATTTCTTCGCCCGCGCTCGGGCATCATCTGCCCGGCGCTACTCACGTGGCAGCCGGAGTCTGCACGATTGGAGACGCAATCGAAAACCACGTCAGGCAAATGTTTGCGTCAGGCAACCGTCTCCGGGGTGTGATGCTCGATGAAATCGGGACGCTCATGCTGTTTCGCCTGGGTGATCAGCTCGAAGAGGCGATGCAGGCCGAGGCGGCGCGGCACGGTCTGGATGCCAGCGCCGCACTGAGTCCGGGCGACGACGGCTTCGCCATTCCGCAACAAGCCGTAGTCCTGGAGCTTGCGGGCGGCGCCGACATCGGCGTTTCGCAGACGAGCAGCGGTATGCTCGTGCCGCGCAAGAGCTTGTCGGCGGTGGTCGGTTTCGGGCTTCGAATGCCGAAGGAAAGTCGCGCCGAGCGTTGCGAGCGATGCGAGGCCCGGGAGCGATGCCCTCACCGCTGGCCGAGGACGTCCGGGGTTGCGGCATGAGATCCGCGCAGGAATCGTCTCGCACAAGCCACTCCATCACATTCGAACCCGACGGACAGCAGGTTTGGAGTCTCCCTGCCGAAACTCTATTGGATACCGCGCATCGCGCCGGAGTGCGGATCGCGAGTGTGTGTGGGGGGCGCGGGCTCTGCCAATCGTGTGTGGTTCGGGTGACGGAAGGCCCGGTCGAGCCGCCTTCCCAGCAGGATATAGAATTCTTTTCGCCGGAGGAGATCGCAAACAACTGGCGCCGGGCATGCCAGACGTTTGCCCGCGGCGACTGCCGCGTGGAAGTTTCGGAGCGCGCCCGCGCCGTCCCGCTGCGCGCGGAAGTTGAAAGCGAGGACGTGTGGGTGCGTCCCGATCCGGCCGTTCGACTGTACCCGGTTACGGTCAAGCCTCCAACGCTGACGCATCCTACTGCCGATGACATCCGGCTGATGAACGCCTTGAACGAGAAGTGGCCGGGTACCTGTTCGAAGGTTGACCTCGAAGTGTTGCGTCGCCTGCCGGCTGTCTTGCGTGCAAACGGCGGGCAAGTTGTCGCGCTCATTCGTTTCGGCGAAGTGATCGGTGTCGCCCCGCCGGGGAAAGAACCGCTGCCGGGGCTTGCCGTGGATATCGGTACGACCAACATCGGCGTGCTCCTGGTCGACTTGCGCAACGGCCGCACGCTCGCGAGCCGCGCAACAGAAAACCCGCAGACGAAGTACGGCGCCGATGTGATTACACGCATCGGCAAAGCGCGAGCGTCCTCGGAAAACCAGAAGAAGCTGCATGATCTAGTCGTATCAGAAATCAACGCCGTGGCCCAGGAGCTGTGCGAGTCACAATCCCTCAATCCTGACCGGATCGCCGACGTCGTAGTGGCCGGCAACACGGTCATGAGCCATCTGCTGCTGCAACTTCCGGTGGACCATCTCGGCGCGGTCCCTTTTGTCGCCGCAGCCGCGAGCGCAGCGGATGTGAAAGCCCGCGACATCGGGATCAAAGCGGCTCCCGGCGCGTACGCGCATGTGATTCCGAACATCGCGGGATTCGTTGGCGGCGACCACACCGCGATGTTGCTCGCAATCGGTGCGGACCGCGAGCAAAAGACCATCGTGGCTCTGGACATCGGGACCAACACGGAAATATCGCTCGTCCACAAGGGGCAGATTCTGACGATTTCTTGTCCTTCGGGACCAGCGCTGGAAGGCCGCCACATTCGTTGCGGCATGAGGTCGGCGCCGGGTGCGATTGCATCCGTGGCGATATCCGGCGATGACGTGCGCATTGGAACGATCGGAAATGCGCCGCCGATTGGAATTTGTGGATCGGGTGTGCTCGACGCGACCGCGCAGCTTTATGTGGCGGGCATCGTGACTCAAACGGGCCGGATGGCAAAGGAAAACCCTCGAGTGCGCGTTCGCGATGGGCAATCAGAATTCATTCTCGTTGACGAAAGTAAGGGGCAAGGCAAGGCCGTCGTGTTTACGCAGCGCGACGTTCGCGCCGTCCAGCTTGCGAAGGGCGCGATTCTCGGTGGAATTCAGGTGCTGCTCGAAGACGCTGGACTGCGCGAGGCCGAAATCGACCAGGTGATCATCGCCGGGGCTTTCGGCAACTACATCGATCTTGCGAGTGCCTTGGCAATCGGCATGTTGCCGGACTTGCCGCTCGACCGCTTTGCGCAGGTCGGCAACGCCGCAGGAATCGGAGCAAAGCTCGCGCTCGTATCGTACCCCCACCGCGCCACCGCTCAGGCCCTCGCAGCGAGCAGCCGGTATTTCGAGCTTGCAGGAACAGAACGTTTCAATAAGGCGTTCATGCGTGCGATGCGTTTTCCCGACCGAAGGAAGAACTAAGGGGAGGTAATCATGGCGATTCCAGGTGTCAGCATTATCGGCGACCGCATCAATCCCGGCTTCAAGGCTACGAAAGCGCTTGTCGAGGCCGAAGACATCAAGGGCTTGCAGGCCCTGGCGGTGCGCCAGGTGCAGGCCGGGGCGTGGTGCCTCGACGTGACGGTCGGGTCGCGCGGATACCAGGATTCCCATTTCCTCACGGAAGTGATCAAGGCATTGCAAGCCGCCGTCGACGTGCCTCTTTGCTTCGACTATCCCAGCGCAGCCGTGCAGGAGGTGTGTCTGAAAGCGTACGATCCGGCAAAAGCACAGGGCCGCAAGCCGGTCGTGAATTCGATCGCCGAGACGCGGCAGGAAATGCTGGAACTTGTGAAGATTTGTCCATTCCAGGTCGTGTTGATGGCCTCCGAGCGCCTGGAAGATGGCGCAGCAAAATCCAACAAGCTGACGAGCGAAGTGCTGGGCGTGGCGCAGCGCATGACGGCAACTCTGACACAGAAGCACGGGTTCAGCCATGGAGACATTTTCGTTGATGTCACGATTCATAGCCTGGTGTCCGACCTCGAGGGACTTACGAAGATGGCGCTCGAGGCCATTCGCTCGATCGGCCAGGCCCCTGAACTCAAGGGTGTTCACGTCATCGGTGGAATGACGAACATCGGGAACATGCTGCCGCCACTGAAATTCGACGGCGTTCCTTTTCGGCAGGTTGTAGAGAATGCGTTTCTGACGCTTGCGGTTCCGTTGGGGTTCGACACGATTATGGGAACGCCGTGGAACGCTTTCCAGCTGCTTCCTGACGACAACGTTGTGCTGAAGACCCTGAAAGACTTCATCGACCTGAAGGGTCTCAACGCGATACGCAGGCTTCGTCAGGTCTGGGCGCAGGGTCAGGAATCGAAATCTGCGTCGCAGAAGTGAAATTGCAAACGCCTGACTAGCGAGTTTGCCGGACACGTTCAGCACTCGAGGGACGATGCTCAGTAATGCGACTAATCCAAAGTTAGAAGGCTAAGGTCGTGACTCGATCCCCAATCCACTGACTTGCCTCCATTCGGGTCAGTCTATAGCCGTCGCCATTCTCTGTTTTTTTCCTGATAACTTCACCGTTTGGACTCGTCTAAATCTCGCTTCTCTTTGGTGAGAGATTCTGCAAAAGGAGCTTGTGTCCTCAATCGCAACCCCAAAGTCGTCATATTCGCTGTGTTTTTCCCTGTTAACAGGGAATTTGGACGAGAAGCAAGATTCTCGCGAGATTGCTGTCTCACTCGGACGTTGCCTAGCCGCACACCAATTCTAACACTTGGGGCTCGACCAATTGAACCGAAACAGTTTAGGATATGAAACATGAATCAAACAGAGCTAAAGAAGTTCACTAGCTGGCTAGGAAAGCGCAGCTACGCGGCGCGTCTCGAACATCTGGGTATCGCGCGCATCCGCGAGATTGCGCGAGAAAACGGCAAAAAGGGCGGGCGTCCGCCGAAAAAGGATGGTGCGCGATGAGCGTTTACAGGCGTGGAGACGTTTGGTGGTACAAATTTCGCTTCGCGGGGCAGATGATCCGCGAATCCTCAAAGAGTGAGAGCAGGACCGTTGCGAGGGACGCCGAGCGTGTCCGACGCCGCGAGCTAGAAGAAAGCTGGAATCAGATTAAGCGCCGCAAGCTACCTCCCCTGTTCTCCCTCGCGGCGGCAGACTGGCTCAAAACGCGCACGAGCATCGCTCCCTCGACGGAGCGCAGCTACAAACTCGCCATTTCTCAGTTAACGAAGGACTTCGGAAAACAATTGCTCTGTGACCTCTCCGGGGTAGACCTGGCGACCTACCAGACCCGCCGTAAGCGCGACGGCGTGAGCAATCGCACGGTCAACCTTGAGCTGGGAGTATTACGGAGCATTCTCCGGCGCTATCGGATGTGGGAACCAAAGGACTTCGAGAAAGGGTTGATCGGCTTTGACAAGGACATCGAAAGAGAGCTTCTTGGTGCCACTTCCCCCTTTGTTTTTAGCGTCGTGAGAGAGCGTAGCGTTCTTCGACTACTCAAGTTGATCCAATGCGATAACGGCAAGATCGGTACCTACGCCAAACTGGTAGATGATCGCAACGACTCCGCGCATTCAAACGGAAACATCTTTTACAGCGAACCTAGGGCGCTAGACATTAAGATCTCTGAAATCCTCCGCGTCGTAGACGAAATCCAAACCCACTCCAAGCCCGTAGTCGAGCGCTGTTACCAAAACTTCCTGCTAGGCAATAACAACCCCGAAGAGCGCGAGTACCCCGACGCCAGGGACCACATCCGTGAAGTCCTAATTCACCAGAACTATCTGTCTCAAAAGGACATCGAGATCTGTCTCGCCTACGACCTGTCGCACTTGAGAACCGGTCCTGACTTTCCAGCCATCGAAGTCCTGCACCAAAGTCTTCGCGATGCCTACGCCGATACCGAGGAATGAAACCGAATCGACACCATGAACGCGACCAGGAGCACTCTCGACTGTGCCCAAATTTGTGCCCACCCTAGGTACTAAAATATCGCAAGTGGTCGTAGAGTAGGCCGTGGGAGAATCGGCTGTACCGGCGCGTAAAATCAACACCGTAGAAAACCATCGCACTCAGTCTCAGTTGTCCTTGGACGGTCTCTTAATCAGCGGGTTGGAGGTTCGAGTCCTCCCCGGCTCACCAGTAATACGAGGGATCTAATGTTCGGGCGGCGCGCCATGCGGTTGCGTTGATCGAACGGGAACGTTTCCGCGGCAGCGGGTTGGAGTCCCGAAGTATCGGGACGAGCCTCCCCGGCTCACCACTTCTTTAGCCTTCAGGAAGTGTGCAGAATCACCCGTGCGGGCACTGTAGCGGGTGGCCGTGGTTTCTGCGCTTTTTGCTCCGATCCTGACCCTCCTTTGCCATTGGCCAACCGCGCCCGCCTTTTTCGGGAATACTTACCCGTGCCCGCGGCTCGCAAAGCTGTAGGGCCAGCGTCCTGAACCTCAAAAATTCGGGCCGCCCGCAACCTCAGAACAAATCACGATGGGCCCTCGGAACGGATCTTCTCGGATCTCCACCCGGTCCGAAGTCAGCCTCGCGCAGGGGCTGATCGCTCGGAATGGGCTCAAGAACCAGAAAAGAGATCCGTGACGCTCGCCCCGAACTTGTTAGAACGAGATTGTGACCGCGATCCCGATGCCGGGGTAGTTGCGGTCATATAGGTAGTACCCATCGCCGGTGTAATCAAGATACACGTCGTCGGTTTCGTACCATAGAGGAGGCCACGATTCCGGCCACGGATCCATGAACGTCACCCAATAGCCGTCGTACTGGAAGCGCGGATACCCGCCCACGAAGAGCATCGGAAGGCGGTTGATGCGAAAGAAGTGGCTGCTCCCGAAGTAGAGCCTGAAACGGTCGTCAGGAACTCGGTAACCGTTGTAGCCGCCGCGCTGCTGCCAGGTGCGGTGGTCGCTACTCCACGAAGTGGCGCGAGACTGGACGAAACCGCTGCGCACCTGCCCCTGGTGCTGCGGCACGCCGCTATGGTGGACGCCGCCATAGGTGGGGCCGGTGGGCTGGACGCCGCCATGATAGGCGCCGCCGTAGGTCTGCTGCGGTCGTGGCGCGGGTCTGTTAGCCGGCTGCTGATGCTGCTGTGCGGGTTGCTGCTGATGCTGTTGCTGTGGAGGTTGTTGCTGATGCTGTTGCTGTGGGGGTTGCTGCTGATGTTGCTGCCCCTGTTCCGGTCTGCCCTGATCCTTTTCGTGTTGCTCTCCCTGTGCGTATGCAGGCGCGGTGGTTCCGAGGAGCAAAAGCAGGGCCCCAGCGCTGATAGCCAATTTCATGGGCATGCGTGTCTCCTTTTGAAGATCTAGCTGGGATTTCCTTTTTTTACTTCGAAAACGGGAAGAATTGCAATTGGACTGGTATCTGGGCGCTGGTTGGCGCTGACAGTTACAAGTCACCACTCCCCTTTTCCCTTATAGTCGTACTGTCAAGCGCGCGAAGTGATCCTGGTCACAATGGGCTGTGTTTTCCTTAAATGGCAAGAGGAGCTAACTCTTCAATTGGCGGGTTGGAGTCCCGAAGCACCGGCACGAGCCTCCCCGGCTCGCCGCTTCTCTTCAGTAACCTGCGAGAGGATCTCCGATGTAGTTATTGCGCAAGCCGGTGGCGTGCGACTTGCAGCTGGCGGGCTGTTGCCACGTTGCCAGAAACCGTTTGCACTTCGCTTGACGCGACGAGGCCGGTCGCAATCCAGATCGCGTGGCGGGCGACCGCGTACTTTCCGCCGTCGCGTTTCGTCTCATGCCAGAAAATATGGTCCCCGGTGATGAAGATCGCCGTCGCAATGGAACCCCAGGCGAGTAGCCTTCCATCGCTGGGATGGAGTCCAAGCAGGGAATTCTTGTCAAAGCAGCCGGATGGATTTACGTGCTGGCAGTTCATTGAGGAGGCGACGTCGGCCGTGAAGGCGTAGGCGATCACGGTGTCGGAAATTGCGAGTTCATGCCGGATCACGAAGTGGCCGACCTTTTCCGGAAAGCGGCGTCGATGGAGGGAAATCTGCGCCCGGGCGGGCAGTGCAAAGGGGAACAGGATCATCGCGAGCACAAGCGCGCGCTTCACGGCCGCGCCGAGGGCGTGCAGGCGCGCGCTGCGCGAAAATCGGAAGTTGAGATTCGTGAAAGACGTGGCCCGGGTGTGGAATGCACGAAAAGCGCCATGTTGTGCCGGAAGGAATTGAGCGCAGAAGTGGAGTCTTCTGAGTCAAATCGCATGTGATGAGGTACTGTCCGGTCAGGTGATCCCGTTTCATTCTGGTTCGGACCCGCGGAAATAGAACCAAAACGGTCAACGTGCGCGTTGGGCGTGAATGCCGCGGCGGCGCGATGCGGTCTTGCGTAATACGGAACACCTTCCTGCGGTGAGGCGCCCGGCGTCTGGCGAGTCGGGATAATCTGAGTCCGGGGTCAGGGCACTTGGGAGCTTGGGCGAATAAGCCGAATCGCGCGTGGGCGCGCTTGACGCCGCGGCGGCTAGGCTGGCTATCTTTAGCCGGGGCGACGGGTGTACTCGCGCTCGCGGCGTGGCTGCGGCATTTCCGCTCCGGACTCGATCTGTGGCTCTACGGCGAGGTCGAGGTAACCACAGGATTCCTGGCACTGATGTTCGCGGCGATCGCGGTGGCAAGATTCCGCGGCACACGCGACCGCCTTTCGCTTGTCCTTTCGTGCGGATTCGTCGTCGTCGGCGCCACCCTGATCAGCTCGAGCTTCGTCATCTTCCGGTCTCCGCAACCCAGCCCCGATGAATACCTGCGCGACCCGGCGACGTGGGTGATCGGCTGCACGATTGTGGGGCTTTTGATGGTGGCGGCGGTTCACGTGGAGCGCCGACTGCCGATGTCCCGCCACCCGCTCAGGGAGATTGCGGCAGCGGTGTGCGCAGTGCTGCTGCTTGCGGCCGGGCTGAGCGGCGTGCACGGGTGGCTGCCCGAAGATTTCGTGGTGCATCCGGGCGGAGCGTTCCCGAGGCCCGGAAACCTGTTTCCGGCGCTGCTCTTCGCCATCGCGACGGTGGAATACTATCGCCGCCTCGACTACGCGCACTCCGCTTTCGATCACTCGCTCTACGTGACGACGGGATTGAGCATGGCGTCGTCCCTGGCGGCGAGCCAATCCCAGTACCGGCTGGACGGCCCATTCGCGCTGGCGGTAGGGCTGCAGTTTGCGAGCTACGCCGCGCTGGTTGCAGGCGCGCTGCTCGACAATGTGAGGCTGTTCGAGAACGTGCGCCGGATGGCCACGAGCGATGCCCTGACCGGGCTGGCGAATTACCGGCGCATCGTCGACGCGATGGGAAACGAGATCGAACGTACGAAGCGGACGCGGAGGCCGTTTGCGCTGGCGCTATTCGATCTCGACGGGCTCAAGCGAATCAACGACGAGTTCGGGCACGGCGTCGGCAGCCGGGCGATTTGCCGGGTGGCCGACGGACTGCGGCTCAACTCGCGCGCGATCGATACGGCTGGACGTTACGGAGGGGATGAATTCGCGCTGATCCTGCCGGAGACGAGCAAAGAAGCCGCGCGCGACGTGTCGCAGCGCATCTGCGAGTACATCGCGAAGCAGGAAGAGCTGCCGCATATCACGGTGAGCTTCGGCGCAGCCGTCTATCCGCAGGACGGCGACTCGCTCCTGAACATTCTGGCTACCGCCGACCGCGCCCTCTACGAGGCGAAAGGCCGCCCTATCCGCAGGCTGACCGCGGTGACGTGAGCGAGACAGCCCCCGCCGTTTTCAGATTGTCGTCTTTCGACTTCCTCGAAGCACAACGCAACACAACTTCCTAGTGCGCGGACCGGACGGAGGGTAGCTCGATGCCGAGGAGTTTCGCGGCGTTGAGCAAGAGAATCTTCGGGCGCACCGTGTCCTTCAGAGGAAGCGCCGCGAATTCGGCGAGCCAGCGTTCGGGAGTCATCATCGGGAAATCGGTGCCGAAGAGTGCTTTGTCCTGCACGAGCGTGTTGATGTTGTGAACGGTGGACTCCGGAAAATACCTGGGCGCCCAGCCGGAGAGGTCCATGTACGTGTTCCCCTTGTGGCGGAGGACGGCGAGCTGGTCGTCGTGCCAGGGCCACGAGGGATGCGCCATGATGATGCGCATTTCCGGATACCACGCCGCCAAATTATCCATGTACGGGATCGGCTTGCAGTATTCGAGCGTGACGCCTTTTCCGCCGGGCGAGCCTGCGGCGACAGCGGTTGTCCCCGTGTGAAAGATGACGGGAAGATTCAACTTCACGATCGTTTCGTAGATCGGGAAGAAGCGCTCGTCGTTGGGGTTGAAACCCTGGGCGGCCTGCTGGAATTTCATGCCGCGCAGGCCCATGTCCGCGCAGCGCTTGACTTCGTTTTCGGCGATCTTGCCCTTCCATGGATCGACGCTGCCGAAGCCGATGAACGTGTTCGGGTACTTCTTCATCCAGGCGGCCGTTTCGCCGTTGTCCATCTTCACGCCGGAGCGGGTCTCGGCATCCACGTCGAAGATGACCGCCATCATTTCGAGGCTCTGGTACATCTCGGCCATGCCGTCGGGATCGGAGCTCCACTTACCCGTGCTCATCGGAAGCCCAGCCTTAACCGCCGGGCCCCAACCCTGCTTGGCGCGCTCGCCAGTCAGGATGTGGACGTGCATGTCGATCGCTTTGAGCAACGGGTGCTCCGAAATCAGGCGGTGGCTTGCGCCGCGTGGAAACTGGCTGGGACGTCCATCTCCTTGCAGTTCGGAGAGACGCGCAGGGGCGCTTCGGTGTGCGACTGGACCGTTTTCGGATCAAGGCCCGGCGCGACTTCACGCAGAAGCAATCCTTCCGGCGTCACGTCGATCAAGGCCATGTCCGTGAAGATGTGCTTGACGCAGCGAGGAGCGGTCAAGGGAAGGGTGCACTTGTTGAGGATTTTCGGTTTGCCCTTGTTGGTGACGTGGGTCATCGTCACGATAACGTTGCGCACGCCGAAGGCGAGGTCCATCGCGCCGCCGACGCCCGGAACCTTCTCGCCGGGAGTGCGCCAGTTCGCCAGATCGCCGTTCGCCGCGACTTCCAGGGCGCCCAGCACCGCATAGTCGACGTGGCCGCCGCGGATCATTGAGAACGATGTGGGGTGGTCGAAGACGCTCGCACCGGGAAGAAGAGTGACGTACTGCTTCCCGGCGTTGATGAGGTCGGGATCTTCGTGGCCGGGTTGCGCCAGGGGGCCCATGCCCAGGATTCCGTTCTCGCTGTGGAAGAAGACCTCTTTGTCCGGGCCGATGTAGCTGGAAACGAGGGTCGGAATGCCGATCCCAAGATTCACGTAGCTGCCGTCGGGCAGCTCGCACGCGACTCGATACGCGATACCTTGCCGTGTAAGCGACATTCCTACCTTCCTTCCGTGGTGATTTTCAGATACTCGGGATGACGGACGACTTCAACGACGCGATCGACGAAGATGCCCTGCGTGTGAACGTCCTCCGGATCGATTCCGCCAACCGGCACGAGCTCGTCGATTTCGGCGACGACAAACTTGGCGGCGGTCGCCATGGGCACGTTGAAATTGCGCATGGCCATGCGGTAGTTCAGATTGCCCAGGCGGTCGCCGCGATACGCGCGCACAAACGCGAAGTCGGCGTGAAGCGCTTTCTCGAACACCATTTCGCGCCCGTTGATGACGCGGCTCTCTTTGCCGGCGGCGAGATCCGTGCCCGCACCCGTCGGCGTAAAAAAGCCGCCGAGGCCGGCGCCGGCCGCGCGAATCCGCTCGGCCAGCGTGCCCTGTGGGACGAGTTCGAGCTCGATCTCGCCCTTCAGGTACTTCTCCTGAAAGGACATATTTCCAGGATTGCTTGGGAACGAGGCGATAAGCTTGCGCACCTTTCCGTCGTGAATCAGGCCGCCGAGCGAATGCGTGCCTCCGCCGGAGCCATTGTGGACGATGGTGAGATCCTTCGCGCCCTGAAGCCTTAGCGCTTCGAGAATCTGTCCCGGAAGGCCGGGATCGCCGAAGCCGCCGAGCAAAATCGTCGCGCCATCAAATACCCCTGCGACCGCTTCTTTGCATGTCTTGAGAGTCTTATCCACCATGGCCCTGTCCCCGCCCCCGAACTTTGAATCGGCAATTTAGCATGCGCGGCGCGCAAGAATCAATTCGGCAATTGGCCGGCCGCGGCGCGTTTGACGCCGCTCAGCTTTCTTTCGCGATTTTCGCCGGCCAGCTCATGCCCCAGGAGTAGAACGCCAGGATGATCAGCACGTCCACCGGCAGACCGAAGACGATGTAGAGCACCGGCATGAACAGAATCGATATGTGGAGCACGAAGGCCTGAAGAAGTATCTGCAAGGGAAGAAACAGGGAAAGGTGGCTCATGGTCAGAGCCGTGAGCAGCGTCTTGCGAATCAGGCCGAAATCGAAGATGTAATACGTGAGGCCGAATAAAATCGGAACGAAGGAGATGAGCGCAATGGTGTAGCTGACGATGCCCTCCATGTAGCTGTCGGGCGTGTGAGGGAAACGCGCGGGCGCCCAGAAAAAGAACGCCAGAGACGTCACTTGAATGAAGAGGACGGCGCGCAGCATGTAGGTGACGGGCGTGAATCGGGGCGAGAAGAAATAGCTCGCGGCCCAGATCGCGACCACCACGGCCGCGGTGATCCACCACGTCCGCGCATCGGGAACGGATCCCTCCATCCGGGGAAAGGGAATCGTAAAGCGGATCAGCGACGTGATCTGGTGCTCACGGAGGCCGAGGTCGGAGCGGAGCGCCAGCATGATGAGTCCTTGATGCAGGGCAAACCGCCACATGCGGCAAAGCCATGGCAGCGAAACCAGCCAGATAAAGGAAAACAGGAGCACCATCAGGGCCGAGGTGAGCATGTCGAGGGGCCCGAGAACGTAGCGCGTGAGCGCGCGGTGCATGTTGATGACGCCGCCGCGATACCCGAGGAAGCGGCTTCGATCGGCAAACCGGGGGGCTTCGGTGGCGTCGGCGGGAGTGGCGCCGCGATTAGAACTCTTTAAAGAGCCCAAGGCTGCCACCACCTCGCTGGTAGAACGGGCTGTGATAGTAGTCCGCCACAAGATTGAAACCCCAGTTCTTGCCGACCCACTGGCGCCAGGTGACCGTAAGGTTCTGGCTTTCGAAGCGCGAGAGCACGGTGGACGGCCCGACGATCTGATAGGCCTCTTCTCCGAAGCCGGCGTTGACGGTGACGTAGTGCTGCTTGTTGCGCCCCTCGGTGACGGCGATGAAGCCCGCCGGTGAGAATACGGTGCCGGGATTGCTGACGTTGAAGCGGATGCCGTCCTCGACGATCCATGGACTCTGGAAGTAGTACGTGGTGCCGAAAAACACGCTCTGATCGCGGTGAACGTCCTTCGAGGCGTAGTAGCCGTAGCCGAGCGTGGTGATGAACTGTTTGCGGCTGCTCCATTTCCGGTTGACGAAGGCATCGGCGCGGAAGCGCGGCCAGAAGAAACCGCCGACGCTCGAACCAAGCGTGAGCGAGGCGTACCAGTCGGGATTGAAATTGTAGGTGTCGCCGGCAGCCAGATACACGCCGCCGTCGCCGAACTCATGCTGCCCGTTGACCTCGCCGTTCCAGACGTTTTTGCCGACCGTAAGCACTCCACGAGCGTAGCCGCCGCTCCAGTCGCCGAAGCCGTTTGTGAGCTGACGGTAGCTGGCGCCGACCTCGACGTAGTCGGTGAGGATCTTCTCCGGAGCCGGAGGAGTCACGGGGCCCGGCGTCTGCGGAGTGGACTGAGGGGGATCGGCGGATGCGGCGTCTTGCTGGGCGTTTACCCGCAGCGCGAACGAGAGGCTCAGGATCGCGAGCGCCACGAGATGCCGTGACACGCGGCGGATCATCGGTCCGATACCCTGGCCTGGACCTCGAGCTGATTCCCTTCACCCGCGATCACGATCCACCCGCCGTCATGCTGCGCGACCGTGGCCGATCCCAGTACGACGGTGGGTTGGCTGAAACGGTTCATGGGAAATCTCCACGCCTGATGGGCCAGCGTCCCCGAATCGGCAGCTACGAGAGACGCGAGGCCGTCACGTTCCGTCAGCCTCCACATCACTTTCTTGCGTGAATTCAGGAAATTGGCGATCTGAGGCATTGTGTACCAACGGAAGCTTCCCTGCGCGCGGAGCTGCGCCGTTTTTTCCAACCAGTAATGAACTTCCTGGCGATAGGGGAGAATACCGGGCGGGTGAAAGTAGGCGAGGCGCACGACCTGGCGGCTGGAAACGAAATCGGTGAGCGCTTCGAGCCATTGTTGTATGACG
>Ga0335077_10002416_pt1 | contig 22277 bp, 28 predicted proteins | sample Lox_Sample_31_FD_207151 | JGI IMG/M metagenome (GOLD analysis project Ga0335077, IMG submission 207151) | Soil microbial communities from Loxahatchee National Wildlife Refuge, Florida, United States - Lox_Sample_3.1 | ecosystem: Environmental > Terrestrial > Soil > Wetlands | place: USA...
TGGAAGACTTGGTATTCTTCTTCAAGGTCGATCTCCTTATCTGTTGTGATTGCACCGTCGAGTGCGTTTGATCACCGGTAGCTTAACGCCATCCGTGATCGGGGATCGACCTTCTCACCCCATCTCATAATCCCCCCCGACCGAGCACGGCACGCCTCTAGGTGGACCCTCTATTTCTTCTTCTTCGGCGTGAACACCGCCCCAGATTTCGGACACCTCATCGTGTCGAAGTCGATGCGCATGATTTCGTTTGGCGGGAAGGTGTGGCCGCATTCCGTGCAGGTCGTGTTCAGCGCAGCGAGAACCGCATCCATGTTGATCTTGCCTCGCGGGGTCACGGGGGTGAACGATAGCAGGCGCCAGAGGCGAATACAAGGCGAAAGTACGTACCTCCTGAACGTTCGCTATAAGTTGTTCGTCGTTCATCGCTGCATATCTGCGAGTAAAGTAAACCCCGAAAAATTCCGCGTTCCACTGGTGCATGGCCGCAGTCCCCGTCACCCTCGGTGCGGTGGTGTTTTTCCAAGAACCTATCGACCCAAAAAACAGGAATTCCTCGATGAAGGGCTTGGCGGCATTTTGAGTGCAATCGAGATGTTACGCCATTTGAGAGTTCCGTCGGTAACTTGGTTAAGCATTCACAAGAGCTTACACTTCCGGCTGTGGCTATAGGGCGATCCCAAGCAGCACTGTTGTTTATGGCGGTAGTGATCCTCGTCTTCGTGTCGCTATTCTTCCGAGGAATTCCCGCACCAATCCAAAGTGCTCTTTTCTTCGGAGCGCTGCTTCTCGAAATTGCGATGATTATTGCCGGATGGTGGTTTTGCTTCAAGAATCAGGAGGCTAACGGTGTTGCCAATTGGCGGAGACGCATGGCGCTGCTTGGGGCAATCGCCAACACGACCGCGTTTGCTATCCCGGCTGGATCGCTCGTCTACATGATGTTTTACCCCACCATCGCACGCCACACGCACACACCCATGATTAACGCGGACAAGATGATCCTAGCGTGTCTAGTGTTTTCATTATGTGGCGTTATTGCGGGAAGTCTTTCTCCGGCGAGAAGCCGATTTGCGACGACGCTTGGCAGTCTGATCATCGCTCTCTTGATCTTAGCGATCCCTATGGGAGTCCTCTGAACCACAGCGCGGAGTGTCAGATGTTGTAAGCAGGCGATTGCACTCAAATTTCGACTGCTTTCGAATTGGTTCACATCTGAACGTTTGAGCCGCACGGGGAGCGCAGGGGCCTCGGCCACTTGAATGGACCTCGCCGACCTCACTGTCTGTGCCGGAATACGCGAGCCACGGACCTCTGAAGGTGTGAGAATCCGCAGCCCTGACGCTAATCGCGTCAACCGGATGAATCACGTCACCCGGCGCGCTTCCCGGCACGCGCACCCGATGTCCGCTGCCACCGAGTGCGCACTTTGCTGTCTTCCGCCAGCAAAGTTCTTCATCGCACCTGTCGAGCACCGGCAAGGCGTGTATCTCGCCGATGCTCGTCTCCGATGGCGCAGAAGCGAAACACCGCCGCTTCGCAGCATCATCGTGGTGCGTTCTCCACTGCGGCCCATGGAAGCCGCCGTGAGGAATCTTTCAATCCAATCTGCACGCGCTGGTCCCGAGTGCTGTGAACGGTAGACCACTCGGGACCTTGGCGTGCATTCCCCTTTGCGTGGGAACCTAAACCTGCGTCGTGCGCCGATGGTCCTCGATGTCCCATGAGCGGCCCCGCCCGTGCGAATTCCCTCGGAGCCACACTGTGCGGCGTTCATCCTCGGCGAATTCGATTTTCAGTTTGAGCGGAAAATCCGCACGGCCGCAGGCATCCTCACTGCGCCAGTTCCACCAGGTCAGCTTGCCGTGCTTGTCGAGTTCAAATGACGCGATCCTGCCCGGACTCGCGCCGGTCTGGTCATCAAACAAGTCGCCGTGGAGCGGCCCCGGCGCTTGGCCGAGTTCGACCATCGCGGCGGCCACGCTCTCGAGCACGAATTCCTTTACGTCGGTTTCATTGAGCATCGGCTTCTCCCTTTCAGGCTGCTGGCGTTTCTGGAATGAGCCATCCCGGTCCGGTCCGTCGAACGAATTCTGCGAACTCGTCATCACGCAGCGCGATCCGTTCTCCCGGGTGGAGTTGAACGTCGCGGATGCCGAGGTGACCGTGGGCGACGTACACCTTCTCGTCCTTCTCCGGGACGACAACGCCTTCAAGGCTCAGATAGCGAAGTTGCGCACATGCACCCCGCAGACGAGTCTTGGTGAATTCAACGAACGAGAGGCTCTCGCTGGTCGGCGCTTTGGTGATGTCCACTAGTGCCCGAAGCACACCATCCGTGATGCCGGAACGCAGCTTGTGCGCAAAGGTTCCATCGAACTGCGCCGGATCCATCCGGGTGAGTTCTCCTGCGACTCGGTCAGACACCGACACCAGCCCCGCAATGTGACTGTGCAATCCGCGCATGGCGGCGACGACCTTTGTGTTCAGCCCGTCGAGTCCCTTAATTTCGGTTTCGAGCATCTCGATCACTGCGGCACGTTCAGCGCGTCTGAGTTCGGCCTCCTTCGTCTGGATGCTCGCGGTGAGAGTCGCTAGTCCAGCCGCATAAGCCTCCTCGTTGTCCGCTGCGGCATGGCGTTCCTGATCCAGCGAGCGAAGCTGGCGCTCTGCGCCGTCGTCATCGTCGCGCATGTTCACCACCAGATCGGCGCGTGCGCGGTCAAGTTCGACCTTGCGCTGGCGGTTGAGGCTTCGCCTTGTTTCCAGTTCGTGCTTCTTCGACTCCAGCGAGCCGAGTTCTTTCTTGACCCGTTCAACGACCGTCATCGTGATCCTCCTCGCTTTTATTTCCGTGTTCCTGACGCATCTGCGCCTGCTGTAGCGACGATCCTGCCGTTGCGGTTATCGGTAGATCAAAAAGTCCCACGTCGCCTTCGACATCGGTCGTGCAAGGCGCGTGGGGACTGCTGCGGTGACCTTCGGCGTGCGTGCCGCCCGAGCCGCCATCACCTTCGCCACCGCTTGGCACGTATCGCCCTGCGTTCCGGTCGCGGCGAATTCTTCATCGAGCAACTTGCCAGCCTCCACGCCGATCTGAATCCCCTCTTCGACTGTCATGCTGTTTTCCTCCTGTCACTTCGATTTCCACATGTTCCTGCGTCCCCGATTGGCTCACTCAAGGCGCCGATGCTCGTCGATTGGACAATTCGGGTTTCGCTTAACGTGGAAACTCACGCCCGTTTGCTTGTCGGGCCGGGAATAGTCGACGTGACACGTACAGAGGTCGGCAAGAACCACGGTCCCATTCTCTTGCCGATAAACCGAACGCGTAACGCCTTCCATGGTGCCGCGCACTCGCTGCTCCACTTTCTTGAAAAACACTCCCTTTTTTTGTGGCATTGCTTTTGACCTCCAAAAAATCCCGCCGCCATCCGAGGTTTAAGACGCGAGTCGCCTGCGCTCCCACTGAATCGCGGCTGCAAAATCGTCGCGCAGGATCAAACCTGCGATCATGCCGTCACCATCCAGACCGAAGCCGAGGTTGGCGAGCGCCGTAATGAATTCGTCAAGCGTGCACCGATAGCCGCTCCACCGGAAGAACTCACGGCGGAGGATCACCGGATTGCTGGAACCGAGGGAGCACGCGACACATTGCGCACGGCGCCATCGCACGACGTTCCCCACCAGACGTTCCCCGAGGATCCGGGCGACTTCGTGACCCTGTCGCTCAAGTTCTGGAATGAGGTGCGCTACGGGTTCGGGGACTTCGCAGCGGAGCCGCCCCCCGGCGACGGACAGCACGGCTCCAGCGTTGTCGAGTGCGCGAACGAGGTCGGCGGCGTTCACAATTTCACCTCCACGATTCTGGCGGCAGTGTGCGCACTCCCAACTGCCGATTTCCTTGCCACCTGTTCTCGATTCACAACCTCGTTTGAGAACAGGTCATCGGGTCGGGAGCAAGCTGTTCTCCTGTTCTCACTTAAAGCTGTGAGAACAGGAGAACAGCTTGACTCCCCCTGACCTGTTCTGCTGTTCTCGGGGCTGTTCTGAGTTTGAGAACAGGTCGGGAAGTAGCACAGGGCAGCTCCGCGTTTCTCCTCAGTCCACAGAATCCCTATATTGTTTTTGACCAGCGTGACGAACCGCTGCTTCATCATGCCGGACTGTTTCCACCACGCGTTCTGGTTCAGGCCGGGGGTCGCAGTGATGATTTCCAGTAGCCTGTCGGTCTCGGCTTCGAGCTTCACGAACTCCGGGGAATCGCAGACCTCGAACGTTCCCTCCTCGAAGTTCGGTCGGATGGTGACGCAGATCCGCGAGCCGAACCTGTTCTTCGTGCACTTCAAAGTGATCAGGCCGCTTTCGTCGGACATTTCCTGCAAGAAGGCAACGTCGGCTGCACCCTTGATTGCGGACGATCCGCGCCCCGTGGAACCTTCCGTCTTGGCGGGATGGTGCAGGATGACCACGGCTCCGCCTGAGGCAGCGCAGTAGCGCAGTATCTGCATGACCCTCATCATCTCGGTCGAGTCGTTCTCCTCAGCGCCATGTGCGTAGCGAAACGGGTCGATGATGATCAGCGGCTGCGTTTCCTTGGCGATGGTGAGCAACAGTTCGTTGTCGATCTGCGGCGGCTGTTGTTCGAGCCAGGTTCCCCACACTTTGAGGTCGGCGATGGGAGCGCCGGCCATCACGTCGAGTCGTTCCCGCACCGCGAAAGCCGGATTCTCGTAATCGAGGAATAGCACCGGCGCGGCGTGACAGCGCCGACCGAGGAACTTACTGCCGCTGGCGACCGCGATGGACATTTTCTGAGCGAGGTAGGTCTTGGCCGTCCCATCGCTGCCCGTCCACAGGGTGATCGTCTTGCGAGCGATCATGCCATCAACGAGGTACTCGATTGGCGGGATGTTCATCGTCATAACGTCCGGGAGGTCGTAGAAGCGCCGGATCGGTTTTTCAGTGTGCGTGACAGCTTCGCCATCGAATTCGAGTGCCACTCCGTTGCCGCCGTCGCTCATGGCACCACCAGTTCGACCATGCGGCCCTGATCATCGCGGACGAACCCATGTGCCAGCACTGACTGAACGGCGGCGTGTCGAAGATGAGGGCGTTGAACGAACTCGGTGCGCTGTGGCGCAGGGGCGAAGCAGAGCAGGTGATACGCTGCCGATGCTCCACGCAGAGCGGAAACCACCATCGCCATTCGCCGCCAGCACTCCTCAGTTTCCGGGATGGTGATTGAAGGATCACGCAAACGTTCGGCAGCGTGACGTTGAACTGCTTCGAGCGTGTGAATGTCGTGCCGGTATCGCAACCGCAGTGCCTTCTCGGCGGCACGAAAATCGAAGGCCGCTTGCTCACGACGTTCACGTTCTGCCTTCTGTTTGCGAAAGTCGGCTGACGACACACTCCCGCAAGATGATTCCCACGCGCCGAGCGACTTCGCGGCGGTCACGAAATCGACTCCATCGCGCTGCATGACGAAGTCGATCACGTCGCCGCCCTTCGCTCCGCAACTGAAGCAGCGGAACCCACCCGTCGCCAGGTTGACGCTCAACGATGGATGTCGATCAGGATGGTGGAACACGCATGTCGCTTTCGCCCATCCGCGTGACGGGCGTGAGAGTCGTGGCAGTTCTTTCGCGTAGAAAACCGCAGCAGGTAGAACGGCTTCACGACGAAAGAATCCCCGAGCAGGCATGTCAGCGAAGCAGACCTGCGGGTCGCTCTCGTCCCGCATGATCGGCACGGTGACGCAGGCGAGCTGGTCCGCGTGCACACCTGCGTCCGGCATGATGCGCGTCGGAGACAATTCAGCGAGCCTCCATCTGCGCGACCGCCACGGGAGCCACGACCCGCTGCCGCAGATTCTTCCTGCTGCCTGAATCGGTGCGTCCCTTCTTCGTCGGAGTGCTGTGCGACTTCGACTTGCGCGGTGAAGCTGGCAGGCCTTCGCGCTCGATGCGCTCCACCTCGGCGGCTGGAATCAAGCGCCGCGATCCGAAGGGCAAGGTCTTGATCAGACCCTTGTCAGCGAGCCGGGTGATCGTCCAACGGGACGAACCCCATCGCTGAGCGCATTCCTCTATTGCGAAAAACTTTCTCACTGCTGCGACGACCTCGACCACCCTGCACCTCCTGCTACAAACTGCTTCCTAACTGTGTAGCTGTCTGTATACAATAGCTGCATGTAGGAGGTAAAGACGACATGCTTACTACGCAGAAACGGCGAACTCATTTACTACCTGAGCGAGCCGAACAGATTTTGATGGAGTGGGCGAATCTCGGCGATGGTGTAGGGGTTGACAAGCTCTCCGAGCGAATCAAGGGCGCAACATGGTTGATGCTGGCCTTTTCTGAAACTTTTCAACTTAGCCGGCAAGCTCGCGCAGAACTTCTGCGGCTAGACGGAATCGAGGAACCGACCGATGAACAGTTGGACCAGTTGGACCTGCTGGACGCTCGACTCCTGCTGGTGGAACAGATCAGAGAACTGCTGCGTCGTGTTTGGCAATCGAACAGTCAGCGCGACCGCGAATGGCTGATCTTTGTAATACGTGCAATCCACGATCGCTTCCTGCACTCCTCTGGTTCGGCTGACAGCAAGGACACCTTCATCGGCACATTTCGTATCGAGACTGACCCGGCAACAGGCAAACCTGCAATGTACCAGGAGAAGTCGTTCGATCCGCTCACATCCCGACGAATGCATCGACAGCAGCGACTGAAAAATTACCTTCGACGGCAGAGCCAGCTACCAGAAGTCGAATTGACCTTCGATCTTGCAGCGGATGTTCATGCTCCGGAGATGAACACGTTCGAGTTGGTGCTGCACTACTTTCAGCGCAACGAGGATAGGGCACTAAGGTGCGCCAATCCTGAATGCCCCGCGCCGTTCTTCTTCTCGACAAGGCAAGGGCAACGATATTGCGGTACGGACTGCTCCGGGAAAGCGAAGCGAGAACAGAACCGAGAGTGGGCGCGCAGGAGCCGCAATGCGGCAAAAAAGCAATCACTGAAAAGGAGAGCCGAATGAGCAAACGCAAGAAAGACCGGCTGTACAAGCGAGGCAACATCTTCACGTTCAAGTACAAGGACCCCGACACCGGGAAGTGGCGCGAGAAGTTCACCGGAGCGCGCTCAAGGGACGAGGCGCTGGAATACCGCGACGACTTCTTGCGAGACCTCAAGGAACGCACGCTGCCAAGTGACAAGGCATCGTGGACGGTGGAGCAGGCTGCGACCCTATGGGTGAAGAACCATGCTCCACACTTGACCTCACGGAAAGCGCGGAGCAACGAGCAATCGTATCTTCGGCAACTGGTGAACCTGCTAGGGCAGAAGAAGCTGAAACACCTCACGCTGGACGACCTCAAGGCCTATCAACAGAAGCGCGGCCAGACGGTGCAGGCACGGCCAATCAACATCGAATTGGCGATACTGGTGAAGGTCTTGAAGGAGGAGAACCTTTGGCGTGGATCGCTGGAGGGCTTCAAACGTCTCCGTGAACCGAAAAGCGTCATTGGTCAGGCGCTGACTGTCGAGCAGTTGGGACAGTTGGAGTCAGTCGCCTGCACGAATGATGCGTGGCAGGTCGCTTATTATGCGGAGGCCCTTGCCAGCAACACTGGTCTGCGCGGCGGTGAAATTAAAAAGCTGCGACTCAGCAATCTCGATCTGGAAAAACGTCGTTTACAGATCGTGAGAAAGGGAACGAAGTCGGATGCTGGGGAGCGGCTGGTGCAGTTGAACCACGCAGCGACGATAGCAGCCTGCAAGCTGTATGTGAGGGCCGAATAGCTCGGGGCTTCCGATCCAGAACATTTTCTGCTCCCTGCGAACCTGTCGCGCCACACGAAGAAGCTCGATCCACTCGTCGGCAAGCTCGGCTTCGATGTCATGCGACACCAGCAATCGTGGGACACTGCGTGGAGAAGTCTGCGCAAAGCCGCAGCCGCAGCCGTCGAGAATGCTGCAAAGGAAGCTGGCCGCAAAATGACTATGCAGGAGCGCGAGAATGTTGATCGTTTCAAACGCCTGCGCTTTCACGACATGAGGCACAGCTTCATCACCCTTATGGCTGAACGCAACGTACCCCTTCCCGTGGTGCAGTCGATGGTTGGACACATGTCAGCCGAGATGACGCGCTACTACACGCAGATCAGTGAGCGCGCTCAGCGCGAGGCTGTGGAACTGTTGGACAAAAAGCCCCTGACTGGCGCGGTTTGTGGGGAAATGTGTGGGGAAACCCCTTCAGAGCCTCTACCTGAAACAGCTAAGCTGTTGAATTGATGGAGCGGGAGACCGGGATCGAACCGGCGACATCCAGCTTGGGAAGCTGGCGTTCTACCGCTGAACTACTCCCGCTCAGTCGGAAGACGAAACTAAGCTTACCACCGGCGGCAAGCCGTCTCAACTTCTCCGGCAAGCTTCCATACCAATCTCCCCACACGCCGGACAACACCTGGTGGCCCTCGAGCGATAGCCTATTCGAACTTCATTCCAAGCCTGAAGTATTTGTGGGGAGCCTCGCGAATGTTCTCTTTCAGTCGCTGCCTCGTCAACGGAGTGATGCCGATCACTGATAAATCAGAACCAATGCACTACGCTTCCCCTGTCTGCTTCTCCCACAAGAAGTTCCCACCGAAGGGAAGAACGTGTCTGTCTCCCGAAGCGAGTCACGATCGCTTGTGGCCTCATGGAATATTCCTTGGAGCGTTCAACATGACATATTCTCGATGCATCCTGATTGCCGTTCTAATCCTGATCATTGGTAGTGCCCGATCTGCCGCCCAGGACTGGAAAAAATTTGTTTCTACCGACGGATCTTTTTCGTTTCAATATCCGGCTGACTGGGGCGATGTGTTCGAAGGAGAAAACGGGCAGTTTGAGCTAAGATCGCCATCCGGCGCCGAGGTCATTTGGATCGGTGTCCGTCCTGCGGAAAACGGCAAGAGTCCATCGGAGTATGCCAATGCGCTCATGGCATTAATGCACTCCAAGAATCCGCAGCTGCGTGCTTCCATGCTGAAGGCAGACAATAATCAGGCGAACTTCGAGTTCTCCTACCAGGACTTCCTGGTGCCACTTCACCGCGGGAGCGCCATTGTTTTTAAGAAGAGAGATCATGTTGTCTTCCTTACTTACGACGTTTCCGCTAGTCAGTACAGTGCCCTTAGAACAGGTCGACTCATGTTTTTAATTCCCTTATCCGTCACGTTCGACGATGCTTCACCAGACCCTGCGTCATCGCTCATGCGTCAGTGGAGTACCGAGATTTCTGGTGGCATTTCTGCTCCTGGTTCGAGTGGGGCGTCCTTTGGCGACGGCTACACCTTCTACTCGGATGGCACATTTCGCTATGGGCTGATCGGCGGTCTTGGCGGCGTTGCCGTTGCGACAACCGAAACTGGAACGTTTGCCGTCGAAGGTAATGTCTTGACACTTCACGCCACTGCCGTCCGGTCGCAGTCTTCGGGTTCGAGTCACATCACCGTCGAACCGGAAAACGAAACTCGAAAATACAGATGGTATCTGGAAGACGAGAAAACACTCGTGTTGATCGATCCCGAAACAAAGGCGCGCGACAAGTTTCACGCCGTAATTAAGTGAAATGTCTGATGCTGTCCTCGTCGTAACTTGTGGGGAGGCGAATAATTGTCAGTCTTCAAACGGGGCTCTATCAACGCAGCGGGCGACTGTCGTTGAGTGCCGTCCAGCCGTTAAGCGACGAAGTTAGTCCTTCGTGAACCTGCGTACCCTTGGTGGTTCGTAGCCTCTAGTTGTTTCCATCGTGAAGACCATGCGGGTTTCGTGATCTAATACCGCAATTCTCTGCACGAAGGACCATTCATGCGCCAATCGAAGCTCGATTCGTCACGCCGCAAGTTTCTGAAGAATGCAGTTACGGCCAGCACTGTGGCTGCAGCCTTTCCGGCGCTGGGATCTGCCCACGAACTTTCTCGCTCCACAGCGCCCGTCGAGGCCGAAGTGAAGCCGTTTGAGCTCGACGAAATTACCATCGCCGAGTTACAGGATGGCATGAGGTCGGGCAAGTTCACGGCGCGCTCGCTCGTCGAAAAATATACGTCGCGAATCAACGAGACCGACAAACAGGGCCCCGCGGTCAATGCAGTCATCGAATTGAATCCCGATGCTGAGGCCATTGCCGATGCTCTGGATCAGGAACGCAAATCCAAGGGACCGCGCGGACCCCTGCACGGCATTCCGGTTCTGATTAAGGACAACATCGACACGGCCGACCGCATGATGACCACGGCCGGATCGCTTGCCCTTGTCGGTTCGAAGCCGCCGAAGGATTCTTTCGTGGCGCAGAAATTGCGCGCGGCTGGCGCACTGATTCTAGGCAAGACGAACCTGAGTGAGTGGGCGAACATCCGCTCCAGTCACTCCACCAGCGGATGGAGTGGGCGCGGCGGTCTCACCAGGAATCCGTACGCGCTCGACCGCAATGCGTGTGGGTCGAGTTCCGGTACGGGCGCGGGTATCTCCGCCAATCTCGCGGCTGCCGGGATCGGCACCGAAACGGATGGTTCAATTGTGTGTCCGTCGTCCTCCAACGGCCTCGCTGGGATCAAGCCGACAGTCGGATTGGTGAGTCGCAGTGGCATCATCCCAATCTCGCACAGCCAGGATGGTGCGGGCCCGATGTGCCGCACCGTGCGTGATGCCGCGATCGTCCTGGGAGCGCTCACAGGGGTCGATCCGGAAGACTCCGCTACCGCGGCGAGCGCTGGAAAAGCGCAGACAGACTATGCCCAATACTGTGATCCCGACGGATTAAAGGGTGCCCGCATCGGGATTGCGCGGAAGTATTTCGGCTTTCACGATGCGGTCGACGCGCTGATGGAAGAGGCGCTCGACGTAATGAAACGCCATGGCGCCACTCTGGTTGATCCTGCCGACATCGAGACTTTCGGCAAGTTCGATGATACGGAATTACTTGTGTTCCTGTACGAATTGAAAGCCGATCTGAGTGCCTATCTTGCGCGTCTGGGATCCAACGCTCCAGTACGTACCCTCAAAGACATCATTGACTTCAATAACCGTAATCGAGAAAAAGAAATGCCGTATTTTGGACAGGACTTATTCACCAAGGCAGAGGCGAAGGGCCCACTTACTGAAAAAGCTTATCTTGATGCGTTGACCAGGAATCATCAGTTGGCGCGCACTGAAGGCATCGATGCCCTCATGGACAAGCACAAACTGGACGCAATCGTTGCTCCTACGGGTGGGCCGGCCTGGCTTACCGATCTGGTGAACGGCGACCATGTGGCCGGCGGCAGTTCGAACGCGGCGGCGGTTGCGGGTTATCCCAATATCAATGTGACCGCCGGTTCTGTTTTCGGGCTGCCGGTAGGTATCTCCTTCTTCGGCCGCGCCTGGAGCGAGCCTACCCTTATTAAGCTAGCCTATGCCTTTGAGCAGGCTACTAAGGCGAGAAAAGTTCCCCGCTTTCTCGCGAGTGTAGCGACATAACTCGCTTGTTCCCTCCTGGATTTGCTAGACAGATTAGAAATTGACAATTTTGAAGTGTGATTACTGTGTGGGTGAGGTGTACCCATGTTAGGCTGTATCCATGAGGGGGTCTTAAATGACACACCTGAATAAGGCAGTAGCTTCTCTACAAAGTGAGTATTCTCGTCTTCAAGAGGAGATGGAGAGAGTAGGGAAGGCATTAGCTGCCCTTGGTAGCGGAAACGGAGCCAGGAGAGGGAAACGAATCCTGAGCAAAGAAGCCCGTGAGCGCATCGCTGAGGCGCAGAGGCAACGCTGGGCCAAAGTGCGGAAGGCCAAGCAAGGCAAGTAGTGATCATTTCGCAAGCGCCGCAGAGGGCCTTGTTCGCAGTGTATCTTCCTTTGTGCGAGTGAGGCCTGAGCGGGGCCAAGAATCCCCCCGGCTTGTTCCCTATCCAACATGTGTAGAGGCCGCCAAAGGCTGCATCAGTTGACGGATTGCTCGTCCTTTTTCCGATCATCGTTGCTGGCCGCGTGCCTGATCTCGGCCCAGATACTCGTGTGTCTCCCGGTTCTGTCCATCGCAGGAGACCGTTCGCTGCAGAAACTCGTAACGCCATCCACAATCATCGTCAAAGATGGACATCCGGTTACCTTCGCCATTCATGCCTTCATCGAGTTCGAGTCGCTGCACGACGCGTTCCCTTATATCGAATCCCAAACCGGGCGCTGGAGGGGTTCGAAGAAACTTGATGCTGGCTCGCGGCAGCGCTTGGGCCGCCAACTACTTCGAGAGGCGGTTGAAAGTCGCGTTGTGTCCATGACCGATGAGCGACCGCTCGAATTACTTATTACCCACACGAAGCAGGAACTGAACGATGCGCTCGCCCTTGTGAGGGAGCCGCTGCCGTCGGGCTACAACGATGCCTTCCTTGCGGTGCAGGAGAAGTGGAAACACTCCCTGAATTGCTGGAGCGCTTCATCTTCGATTCCCGGACGCGTACTCTCAAACTGGTATCCGATCGACGAAGGGATCGCACTTTACGGCGCGACCTATGATTCGACGGAGCATTTCTGGCAGGCCGTAAAGTACCACCCGGATATTACTGTCGCGCGGTTGAGGGTGTTGCTCGATTTTTTTCAGCAGCGGGATTGGAAACCTTGGCTGGCTCGCCTGGACGACGATCCGGATCTGTATCTGCCCAATGCCTATGCGGTGGAGTTCTTGCGTAACAATCTTGCACGCGAGCGGCTCCAATGGTTCCGTCAGGAGCTGGATCGGCAACAACTGCTCCCCGGCGACCGTGCCCGTCAGGTGCAGCAACGGTGGGGAAGTCCTTTCCGATTCAGCGCATTCGAAGAGAAAGTATTGTGGGGCGACTTAGCCGATCTTTTTCATCTCGTTTATGTCTTTTCTCTGCCAGAAGATCCAATAAGAAATCAGTTGGCAGACCGGCACTTCGACGGAGTCTATCTCGGCGACCGGAAGATAGGTTTCATCAGCCAGGAATTTCGCTCACAGATGCTTGAGATTTGGAAGATAAAGTACCTGCAAATGCCGCGTTTCCGCGAGGTGATTGCATCGATCCCCATGGAAATTCGCCTTGAGCACTTCCTCAACGATGGCGATTCCCCTGATATCCCGATTCCGGTGTACGTGGAGTATCTCAATCAGATCAGGCAGCTCGCCAGAGTGAAGGACTACTGAGAGTTCAATCCGCCGGGTTAAAGTGTTGATTCCTGTTTCTAAGTCCACCGGAACCATTTCAGTGCCAGGACAAATGAAACCCCGCCCCACAGAATCATGATCAGTATGCGCGGCCATTGATGCAGGAGGGGTGTGCCTTCCAGAATGCTGGCGCGCAGCGCGTCATTGAGCGCGGTTAGCGGCAACGCCTTGATCAGCGGATGAATCATGGCCGGGAATCGCTCGTACGAGAAGAAGACGCCCGAGAAGATCCACATCGGCATCATCACGAGGTTGATCAGGCCGCTGACACTCTCGATCTTCTGAGCGCGGCTCGCGGTCAGCAGTCCCACGCCTCCGAAGGTCAGCGAACCAATGCCTGCGATCAGCGCAATAGCCACGATTGATCCCAGCACGCGCATGTGAAAGAAGAGCACGCCGAACAGCAACAGTAAGCCAACCTCGATGATCATCAGGATCAGGCGGCTCGAAGCCAGTGCCATTAGAAAGTCGGTGCGGCGCATGGGCGTGCCCACGAAGCGCTTCAGCAGCTTGCGCTGCCGCATGTCCACCAGCGCGAATCCGATACCCCACATGCCGGAGTTCATCAGGTTCATGCCCAGCAAGCCGGGGATGAGGAAATCAATGTAGCGTGAACCGGGCTCGGAGGATGCGGCGGACGCGGTGGGCACGGTGTCTTTGCGACCGGCCGCAACCTGCAACGCATCGTCGACTTCCGCTTTGGCTAGCACGCTCTCGGGACGTGCGGGGTCGTAGCGGTAGATAACCGTTCCGTTGCTTCCCCGCTCAATAACAAGATCGAATTTGCCCAGGCGAAAGCCTTTGTGCGCCTCATCCTGGTTGAGCACCTGCACCTTGATCTGATCATGCTGCGGCGAGCGTGCCAGAAGATTCTGTGTTTCCTGCGATCCCGCTCCTTCTACGATGGCAACCGATGCCGCATTGCCCGGCTTGTTGCGGAAGGCGATGCCCAGTCCGAGCGCCAGCAAAAGCGGGAATACAAACACCCAGAACACCACCTCAGGCTCGCGCTTGAGTTCGAGCATCCGCGCCATCAGCAGGTGCGAGTAGCCGGACCACCGTCCGTTACGAGGCGGAGGCGTAACTTGCTCTGTACCAGTTCTAGTGGGAATTTCTTGGGCAACGCTCATATAGATACAGGTTTCTTGTTGAATAACCCTCTCTTGTCATCCTGAGCGGCGTTTTTTGCCGCGGAGGACCTATGCAATCTACTCTGTGCCACAGAGTGCAGAGTTCCTCGGCAAAGAGCGCGGCTCAGCATGCCACAAACCTTCGAAGGCGATCAAAGATCGATATGACGCCGCTCGTCAGCGTGCCTCCGGCTTCCACTTATTCAGAAACTCAATCAGCACTTCCGGCGTCAGTCCGCGTGCGTCTTCGAATTCACCATTCTTCTGGCTGACTACCAGCTTGCCATCGCTCTCGGCAACTGCCAGCGCCGGGACTCCCTTGTTCAGCGGTATCTGGTAGGCGTGCACGAGGTCGGAGTTCTTTTCTTCCTCCGGGCCAAGATCGATATGTATGACCTCGTAATTCGCCGCGAGGATAGGAGCCAAATCCGGGCGCTGGAAGGCAAGATCGAGTACGTGGCAATCGAAGCACCAGTTGGCCCCGAATACGAGCAGCAGACGCTTGTGCTCGCGCGCGGCCCTTTCTCCCCCCTCCTTGATTTCCGCGTGAGCGTCGACATTCGCCGGATAGATATCTTTCTTCATGTTGGCAGGCTGCGTCAGTTGCGGAGCATCTGTACGCTCCACGGAGATCAGGCGCCACCGGCCGCCAATCTGTTGCCACGATTGATCGTCCGTCAACGACGTACTGTTGCCGTCGCTGGAAACGACTTGGCAGCGGAAGATGAAACTGACGTGGCCATGGCGGGGTTCGTTGCGGACTACCTCCACCGTCATGCTACGCGGCTTCAGCGAGAGCCAGAAGTTGATGTCGGCTTCGGCTTCGCTTGCGACAGAGTTGATCTGTACCTTCGCAACCGGTTCGATGCTGTAAAACTCCCTCAGAGCAGCAGCATCGCCGGAGAGAACGGCTTTCTTCCATTGCTCAAATGGGGCGAAGGTGGGTACTGCTGTCTGTGCGACGACGAAGGTAGCCGCAAGAACCAATGCCGTCCATGCGAATTGAACTCTCTTGCTCAAACCAGAAGCTCCTTACTCGTCGCGCAAATGCCGGCCCGTAAGGTTCACGAACACGTCTTCCAGACTGGCTTGCCGCGTAGTCAGATGCTGCAATGTGCCACCTTGCTTGTCGATGGTTTCGAGCAGCGCTGGGATCGTCAGGTGCGGCTGTTTGACATTCAACGCGATCAATCCGTCGTCTTCGCGCACCGACTCGACACTCGGCAGGGCGCGCCACGCAGGCACCGCCGCGCCATCGTGGTTGCCGCTCACCGAGAACTCCACGACGTGATGCCCTCCCAGCCGGTTGATCAGATCGGCGGGAGTTCCTTCCGCGATGATTTGCCCGTGATCGACGATGGCCAGCCGGTCGCACAGGCGCTCGGCTTCGTCCATATAGTGTGTCGTGAGAAGAACCGTGCCTCCATTTTGCTGGAAGGCGCGAATGATGTCCCAAAGTTGCCGGCGACTCTGCGGATCCAGGCCCGTTGTCGGCTCATCGAGAAACAGTATCTTCGGGTTACAGACTAGAGCTGTAGCCACTGCAAGCCGCTGGCGCTGACCGCCGGAAAGCTTTCCGACCCAGGAGTCAGCCTTCTCCGTCAGCTGCAACTGCTCCATAACCTCTTCGGTGGGCCGCGGTTCCCGATAAAAGCTGGCGAACAGGTCGATGGTCTCGCGCACGGTCAACTTCTCCGACAGACGCGTTTCCTGCAGTGAGATGCCGAGCCATTCACGCATTTCCTGCTCGTTTTCATTCCAGGAATGCCCGAGGATGGAAACCTGCCCAGACGTCGGCTGCAGCAAGCCTTCGAGAATCTCGATCGTGGTTGTTTTGCCGGCTCCATTTGGGCCGAGCAGGCCGAAGCACTCCCCGACCTGGATTTCAAGGTTCAACCCACGCACCGCCTCGACTTTCCCGTCGTAGTTCTTGCGCAACTCGCGGCATTGGATCGCAACGGCCATGGGATGGAGTCCTGAGCGGGGGGGCAACCCACAATTTCAGTAACCGAGGTCGTCATTATACAAGCCGCAGATGGATTGTTTGTTTTGCGCATCGAACACACGCGCCATGGCTGCAAGGTTCGCGTTGATGTTGCTGATCCCCGCTAACGCACCATGAGACAAACCCAGTTGTAACGGTCCGCCGCCGCAGAAAAAGTGGATATGACTCCCGTTCGCGCGCCTTCTCCGTTGCTGGGCGCCTGGGGATCAGAAGTGTGCTTGTTGTGAGCCCACTCATGGGAATCAAGTTAGCCAGTGCGACGCCGCGCCGATCGCCGTTCGAGGTCTTCGGCGCCATCAGGCCTCCAGTCCAATAGACTTCCGACAAGACCCGACCGTCGGGCATTTTCGTAGTGCCTCCTCCGGCATGTCCGTGAAGCAAGTTCGAGTGATCCACCCCGAGTTCGTATACCTTGTCCATGAGATTGATGATTAGGCTGCCTTGGGTAATGTAGGCCACAAGATCCACATCAGACACCTCGCCGGCATGAGGGCCGATTCCCGTGTTCCAATGATAGGATTGTGGTTACAAGGCGCTGATTTCGCGGTACGGCTTCTGACATGAAAACAGATATGCCCAACGGTTTCACTATTGGCGGCGTCATAGCACAAATCAATCCCGAGGCCGTGTCGCCGGAGGCTCACCAACGGGCGATGGAGCACCTCTGCGAATCCTGCCAGCGTCCGCTGGGAGAACACTCCTTGGAGGAGTACATCAAGTGTTGTGGTAACAAAAGCAAGAAGTGACTTTTGGGGCTAAACCGCCTCGTGGAGTTCAGAAATTTTCGCGCGTCGCTGATTAACGCGGATCAGGTCAAAGTACCGTTTGAGCTGTTTACCGTCCGCCTGCCGAACCTCGCCGGGCACATCGACCTGAGGTGAGAGAAACAGCTGCAGAGCCTGCATGGTGGATTGAGCCTCCTTCGCAAAGTGGCGTCGGTGGACCGCGACGCTGCAGTGCCGAAAAGGGAACGGCAGTATACAAGGAGTAATTCTTCCCGCTTCTGGGATTTACCCCCCTTGCACTCCACCAGCTCTGCTAAGTGCCGCTGTTACTTTCGTTTCGTCAACATGACGCGAAATGGTGATCCCGGTCACAAAGTTCCGTGATGAGGGCCATTTGCCCTGCCGATAACTTGCATGAAGATGTGCTTGGAATAGGACAGCTGTGAGCGTCTTCCAGTTTTGGGAATCCGCGGCAGGGGTGAGGTAGGGAGGTTCCGATGGGCACTACGAATGTTCATGAGCCAGAGCTAAGAGAGGTCAAACCCGCGACACGTCCTTCGGCGGCCGTGCTGCCCAAGTCCGATATCGTCACCGGGGCGAAGTTTACGCCGAGGCCGATGTTCGCCGACAGCATCCTGGATTTTGACAGGCAGAAGAAGCGGCAGGCTTTTGCCACGACAACCTCCTTTGTTTTGAACTGCCTGGCGCTGGGCGTCATGCTGATCATGCCGCTGGTATTTACTGAGAGCTTGCCCAAAGCCCAGTTGCTTACATTTCTGGTAGCGCCTCCTCCCCCTCCTCCCCCACCCCCCCCGGCCGCCGAGCAGGTACAGAGAGTGGTACGGCAGATCCAGACCGACCTGCTCAACACCGGCCAGTTGCGGACCCCGTCGCGCATTCCGCAAAAGGTGCAGATGATTCATGAAGAGGAGGCGCCGCCCCCGATGCCGGCCACCGGCGCAGGAGTGATCGGTGGAATTGGAGGTGTTCCCGGTGGACAAATTGGAGGCGTGATCGGCAGCATCGTGAGCGCCACCGCGAACGCTTCAGTTCCGAAATTTGTGCCCCCAACCCCTCAGCGCGTACGCATATCGCAGGGCGTGACCAGGGGATTGTTGATTCAGAAGATCGAGCCGCAATATCCCCCGCTGGCGCGGGCGGCGCGCGTGCAGGGTGAAGTGGTTCTGAGCGCAGTCATCGACGCCAATGGCCAGATCACGAACCTCCAACTGGTCAGTGGACATCCCATGCTGGTTCCGTCCGCGATCTCAGCCGTCAAACAGTGGCGTTACAAACCCTATCTGCTCAACGGGCAGCCGGTTGAGGTGGAAACCACCATCACCGTGATCTTTTCCTTGTCGTCATGAGGCTAAGGTTCTTTCTGGGAGTGGCAGGAGTTTGAACATGGCTTCGGAATATACCTATCGCGTTTCGGCCTGGTGGACCTCAGGCCGCACTGGACTCGCCAAGTGCGAGTCCTCGCCCAACACGATTCACTTCTCGGAGGCAGCGGAGTTGGGCGGCCTTCAGGGCCGTTGGACGCCCGAGCAACTGCTGCTGTGTGCCTTGGCAGGCTGCTTTACCACGACGTTTCATGACGTGGCGCGGAGCGCGAAATTTGAATATACCGACCTGGAGGTGGAGATCGAAGGCTGTGTCCGCCGCACCAGGGCTACCGGATGCAACTTCAATGAGATCCTCATCCGTCCCCGGTTGAAGGTGCATTCGGAAGATCAGATCGAGGCTGGCCTCACGCTTTTGCGCCGGACGAAGTCCGTGTGCATGATTTCGCGCGCCATTACGGTTCCGCAAACCCTGGAGCCATCCGTGGAAAGCGTGAAGATGCCGGTTGAGGGCTGGACCAATCAGGATACGGTCGTCAAGCTTGGGGTGTGAGGCTGGGCCTCGTGTGCCAAATGGGGGACGACGAGGGGGGTGATTATGATGTTTTCCTACAGACTCGTTCGTCTGATTGAATCCCACGCTGATGCGCTTGCCGGGGGACTGGAAGAGAAGGTTCAGGCCAGTTCCCAGATCTCCCATTTCCGCAATGTTCCTCCGCACGAACTGAGAGAGCGGGTGTATGAGATTTACCGGCACCTGGGCGAGTGGCTTCTCGGGAAAAACGAACTCGATATTGAACACCGCTATCGCGAAATCGGCGGACGCCGCGCCCGCCAGCGCGTACCTCTTAGTGAAGTCATACAGGCCATTGTTCTCACCAAAGAGAATCTTTGGGAGTTCCTCAAGAGCGAGGCCGTGATGGACCGCGCCGTGGAAATCATGGGGGAACTCGAACTTCTGCAAATGCTGGAAATGTTCTTCGACCGGGCGATTTATTATGCCACTGTGGGGTATGAGGAAGAGGTGGCCCGAGCACCGCATGAGGCGGGAATGCTGAGGGTCGTCTAAAGGGGAGCGAATAAGGATGTCGATGTCATGGGAGATGGAATACAAGAAGCGGCTGAGAACGGCAGGCGAAGCGCTGGAGTGCGTGAAGTCGGGCATGCGCGTCTACATTCAGCCAGGATGCGCCGAGCCTGAAACCTTGGTCGAGGCGCTCATGCGGCGAGCGCCCGACGTCTTCGATGTAGAAATCGTTCACATGATGACGATGGGCTGCGCGCCCTACGTGGCACCGGAGATGGCGGGCCACTTCCGGCACAACGCCATGTTCATTGGCGGGAATGTGCGCGATGCCATCAACGATGGACGCGCCGATTACACGCCTATCTATCTCAGCGAGATCGAGGGCCTGTTCGAGAGCGGGCAGATGCCGATCGATGTGGCGTTGATCGAAGTCTCACCGCCCGACTCTCACGGCTTCTGCAGTTTCGGCGTGGGCGTCGATACGACGCTCACGGCAGCCAGGGTTGCCCAGCACGTTGTCGCGCAGGTAAATGACTACATGCCGCGCACCTACGGCGACAGCTTCATTCATGTTGATGACATTGATGCATTCGTCGAGTCGTCGCGCCCCCTGTGCGCGCTGAAGAAGCCCATTGTCACCGATCTACAGGTCGCGATTGCCAGGAACGTTTCAGGCCTCATTGAAGACGGTGCCGTTCTGCAGACCGGGATCGGGGGTATTCCGGATGCCGTCCTTCCCATGCTGATGGACCGCAAGGATCTCGGTGTCCACAGTGAACTGGTATCCGACGGTGTGATTCCGCTGATCGAAGCCGGAGTGCTGACGGGTGCGCGCAAGAATTTCAAGCCGCGCAAAATCATCCTGGGCTTCGCGCTGGGGACGAAGCGGCTTTTTGATTTCATGGACAACAATCCCATCTTCGAGTTTCATCCCACGGCCTATACGAACGATCCGGGATTGATTGCGCGTAATGACAAGATGGTGGCGATCAATTCGGCGATCCAGGTGGATCTCACGGGCCAAGTCTGCTCCGATTCGATCGGCAATCAGTTCTACAGCGGAATCGGCGGTCAGGTGGATTTCCTGCGAGGAGCGTCACGCTCGAAGGGCGGCAAACCGATCATCGCCATTTCTTCCACGGCTAAGAGCGGCAGAATTTCTCGAATCGTGCCTGTGCTCGACCCGGGCGCGGGAGTTGTTACGTCGCGCGGACTGGTTCGCTACATCGTGACCGAGTTTGGAGTGGCATATCTGCATGGTAAGTCGATTCGTGAACGCGCCAAGGCGCTGATCGAAATTGCCCATCCCGACTTCCGTGCCGAACTGTACGAGTACTGTGAAAAAACAAAGTGGTTGCAGCATCCTCAAGCGGCGCAGACCGCAGTAACGAGATGAAGTCACGAGGTGAAGCAACCGCATAAAGAAGAAATGAGGTGGCCACCATGGCGGGCCCAGCGCGCGGCAAGGTCACAATCGATGTCGAAGAGTGCAAAGGATGCGGGTTGTGTGTCGAGTCGTGCCCGCCCAAGTGTCTCGAACTCTCTCCTGAACTGAGCCATTACGGCGTGCATCCGGCGCGCTATTCGGGCCACGATTGCACCGGTTGCGGCATCTGCTTCTATTGCTGCCCGGAGCCCGGTGCCATCACTATCTACCGCCTGGTTCCTCCGCCTAAGGTCGTCGCGAATCCCGTGCAGGCAGGAGGCGAACATGCGCCAGCTCTGTAAAGGCAACGTCGCCGTCATCAAGGGTGCAGTGCTCGCCGGATGCCGCGCCTACTACGGATATCCGATCACCCCGGCCAGCGAGATCGCCGAAGCGGCGGCCCTCTATCTGCCCGAGGTGGGTGGAACGTTCGTCCAGGCCGAAAGCGAGACTGCGTCGATCAATATGGTCTTCGGCGCTGCCTCCGCAGGACAGCGCGTGATGACGGCATCATCCGGTCCGGGACTCAGCTTGATGCAGGAGGGGATCTCGTACCTCGCCGGAGCCGAACTGCCCTGCGTGATCGTCGACGTGATGCGTGGAGGACCAGGGCTGGGCAACATCGCTCCCGAGCAGAGCGATTATTTCGCCATGGTGAAAGGTGGCGGCCACGGCAACTATCGCAATTTCGTGGTGGCTCCCGCGTCGGTGCAGGAGATGGCGGATCTCACCATCCTCGCTTTCGAATTGGCAGACAACTACCGGAACCCGGCGGTCGTTTTGACCGATGGATTCGTCGGGCAGATGATGGAACCTCTGGATCTCCAATATCGCGAGATCGTCGCTTCGCCAAAACCTTGGGCGGTGCAGGGAACCGCCGGCACGCGCCAGAACATGATCAGCTCGATCTTCCTCGAGCCCGACGATCTGGAAGAGCATCAGCGCATGGTGGAGGCGAAGTACATCCGCGCACAACAGAAAGAAACACGCTGCGAGCAATACCGCACCGAGGATGCAGATCTGCTTGTCGTGGGATACGGCATCGTTTCACGCGTGCTGCGCTCCGCTGTCGACCAGGCACGCAAGCAGGGTATCAAGGTTGGGTTGTTCCGGCCGATCACCTTGTGGCCGTTCCCGTCGGCTGAGCTGGCCAGGACGTCATTGCACGTCGACAAGCTTCTGGTCGTGGAACTCAGCAACGGGCAGATGCTCGAGGATGTGAAACTGGCGCTCGAAGGTCGGCGTCCCGTTGAGTTTTATGGCCGGGTCGGCGGCAACGTACCCGGAGTCGAGGAGTTGTTGGCAAAGATCGAAGAGCATGCGGGAGTGGCCGCGTGAAACGTGTAGCCGCCGCTACACAGAATGTCCAAGAGGATCTCATCATGGCGGACCGCGTAGTGCTGGAAGA
>Ga0335077_10002418_pt1 | contig 22267 bp, 19 predicted proteins | sample Lox_Sample_31_FD_207151 | JGI IMG/M metagenome (GOLD analysis project Ga0335077, IMG submission 207151) | Soil microbial communities from Loxahatchee National Wildlife Refuge, Florida, United States - Lox_Sample_3.1 | ecosystem: Environmental > Terrestrial > Soil > Wetlands | place: USA...
AGGCGATCCGCCAGCGGGCGCTCGACGATCTCGATGCGTGGCTGGAGATCTTCGAGCGCAACGCCACCGCGCGCGGCGCGACCGTGCTCTGGGCGGAGACCCCCGCCGAGATCAACGCGCACGTGCTCGAGATCGCGCGCCGCCACGGCGTGTCCAAGATCATCAAGTCGAAGTCGATGGTGAGCGAGGAGTCGGCGCTCGACCGCGCGATCGAAGCGGCGGGGCTGACGGTGGTCGAGACCGATCTCGGCGAGTACATCCTGCAGATCAACGACTACGAGCCGCCGTCGCACCTGATCGGCCCGGCGCTGCACAAGAGCAAGGAGGAGGTGGCGGAGCTCTTCGCGAGGCGCCACGCGACGCCGCTCAAGACCGGCATCGACGAGCTGTGCCGCGAGGCCCGGGGCGTGCTGCGCCAGCACTATCTGACCGCCGACATGGGCATCTCCGGCGGCAACTTCTTCGTGGCCGAGACCGGCTCGGTCGTGCTCGTCACCAACGAGGGCAACGCGACCCTCACCACCACGCTGCCGCGCGTGCACGTCGCCATCTCCGGCATCGAGAAGGTCGTCCCCACGCTCGAGGACGTCGCGACGCTGCTGCGGCTGCTGACCCGGTCGGCGACCGGACAGTCGATCTCGAACTACGTCGACATCCTGACCGGCGTCAAGGGCGAGGGGGAGGCGAACGGCGCCGAGCACATGTACTTCATCGTCGTCGACGCGGGCCGCTCGCGCGTGCTCGGGAGCGAGCTCCGGGAGGCGCTGCGCTGCATCCGCTGCGGAGCCTGCATGAACCACTGTCCGGTCTACCAGAACGTGGGAGGGCACGCCTACGGCTGGGTCTATCCCGGGCCGATCGGCTCGGTCCTGACGCCGGCATACGTCGGCATCGAGAATGCGCTCGATCTGCCGCAGGCGGCGACCTTCTGCAACCAGTGCGGCGTGGTGTGCCCGGTCAAGATTCCGCTGCCCGATCTCATGCGCAAGCTCCGCGAGCAGCAGCTCGCCCGGGGCCTGCGACCCAGGCACGAGCGCGCCGGCCTCAGGCTGTGGTCGTGGCTGGGCACGCACCCGCGGCTGTTCGCGATGGCGATGCGCACGGCGGCGCGAGTGCTCGCGTGGCGCGGCGGCCGCGAGCGGCTGCTGCACCGGCTGTCGTTCGCGAGCGGCTGGACCGACGGTCGCGACCTGCCGGCGCCTGCCGGGCGCACCTTCCGTGACTCGTACCCGCAAAGGAAAGCGAAGTGAACGCACCGCACGTCATTCCCTGCATCAGCCGGCGGGGCGAGAGCCTGGGCACCGAAAACGCCTTCGTCGTGCTGGCCGAGGTGAACGACCTCGTGCGCCGGGGACGCGACATCGTCTCCTTCTGCATCGGCCAGCCCGATTTTCCGACGCCCGTGAACGTGCAGGACGCGGCGATCGCGGCGATCCGCGGCGGCAAGCACGGCTACACGCCGTCGGCGGGCATCGACGAGCTGCGCTCCGCGGCCGCCCGCGACATGGGAGCGCGCCGCGGTCTCGAGATCGCTCCCGACGAGGTCGTGGTCGGCGCCGGCGCCAAGCCGTTCATCGCCTACGCTATCGCTTCGGTTACCGACTACGGCGTCGGCGACGAGGTGATCTATCCGGTCCCGGGCTTCCCGATCTACGAGTCGCAGATCGTCGCGAACGGTGCGGTGCCGGTGCCGGTGCACCTGCGCGAGGCGCGTGACTTCGCCTTCGACCCGCACGAGCTGCAGGCGCAGATCACCGCCAAGACGCGGCTGCTGATCCTCAACTCGCCGCACAACCCGACAGGCGGCAGCTTGAAGCGCGACGACCTCGAGTCGATCGCGGAGATCCTGCGCATGCATCCGCAGGTCTGGGTCTATGCCGACGAGATCTACTCGCGCCTGCTCTACGACGGCGAGTTCCTCTCGCTCGCCTCGCTACCCGGGATGCGGGAGCGCACGATCATCTCCGACGGCGCGTCGAAGACCTGGGCGATGACGGGCTGGCGCGTCGGCTACATTGCCAACAGGACGCTCGCGCCGGTGTTCACGCGCTGGATCACCAACACCGAATCCTGCGCTTCGCAGCTGAGCCAGTGGGCGGCGGTCGAGGCGATCACGGGCCCGCAGGACGCGGCGGAAGCGATGCGCCGGTCGTTCCTGGAGCGCCGCGATCTCATCGTCAGCCTGCTCAACGCCGTCCCGGGCATCGAGTGCAAGACGCCGGGCGGCGCTTTCTACGCCTGGCCCAACGTGACCGAGGTCTGTAAGCGCACCGGCTGCGCGGACTCCGAGGAGCTTCGCAGGCGGCTCCTCAACGAAGCGGGCGTGGCCGTGCTCGCCGACATCCACTTCGGCCGCCGCGTCGCCGGCGACGGCCAGCACATACGGTTCTCCTACGCGGCATCGCCGCAGGCGATCAAGGAAGGCGTGGGCCGGATCGACGCGTTCGTGCGCAGGGGCGGCAGGTAGCGCCGCGCCATGGCGACCGCGCGGGACAACATCCTGGGTCGCGTGCGCGCGGCGCTCGGCAGGCGGGCGCGCGACGAGCGAGCGCTGGCCGCCGCGCAAGCCTACATCGCCGCGCACGCGCAGGGCCCGCGTCCGAAGGTCGCGGGCGATCTGGTCGAGCGCTTCATGGACCGTGCACGCGACATGCAGAGCACGGTCGAGCGCGTCGAGGAGCGGGGCGAGATTCCGCGCCGCGTCGCGCGCTACGTCAACGGTCTTGCCGCCGCGTCGTCCGCAGAGAGCTCGCGCTCGGGCGTGTGCTGGCCCGAGCTCGCCGATCTCGACTGGGCGGACGCCGGCTTGCACATCGAGGCGCGGCCGGCGACGGGAGACGATCGCCTCGCGGTGACCGGCGCGTTCTGCGCGATCGCCGAGACGGGCACGATGGTGATCCTCAGCGGCGCGGCCACGCCGACCGCCAGCATCCTGCTGCCGGAGACGCACGTGGCGGTCGTACGACGGGAGCGCATCGTCGCCGGCATGGAGGATGTCTTCGCGCTGTTGAGGCGCGAGCGCTCTGCGCTGCCGCGCGCGGTCAATCTCGTGTCGGGTCCTTCGCGCACGGGCGACATCGAGCAGACGATCGTGCTCGGCGCGCATGGGCCCTACCGGGTGCACGTCCTCGTGCTCTAGAAGAGCGCCGCGCAGTGCCGGCGGAGGAGGGCGCTGCAGCGCGAACCCCCAGCGGCGCGGCGCGTTACGGTCCGAGGCTTTGTTGCCGATTGTTTCGGAAAGCCGCGGGCGTCCGCGGCATCGTCAACCCGCGGGCGCCGTGGGCCGTTCTCTGGCTGTGCAGGCTTTCAACCAGGAAGGAGGCAGGACGTGAACTTCAATCGCATCGGAGCTACCCTGATCGTCGCCGCCGCGCTGGGCCTCTCGGCGAGCGCGAGCGAGGCTGCCGCGGTCTCGGTCGACGTCGCGGTTGCGCCGCCGCCGCCGCGCGTGATCGCGCCGCCGCCGCCGCGGCCCGGCTACGTCTGGCTGGACGGATACTGGCGCTGGAACGGGCATCGCCACGTCTGGGTCAACGGCTACTGGGCGCGGACGCGCCCGGGCTATCGCTACGTTCCGGCGCACTGGGTGCAGGCGGGACCGCGCTGGCACTTCGTGCCGGGCGCGTGGGTCCGGTGATCCGGGGTTGAGCGCCGCGAAGCCCGGAGCGGAGAACGGGTTTTTCCGGTGCGGCGCGCGGCGCGCTGAGCCCGGGCAAGCGCTAGGTTCGGGTGCTCGGAGCGGCGCACTCCTGCGACGGCTACCAGCAGTCGCTCACCGACAGCGAGCCGGTGACTCCCTTCACGCCCTGGTCGGTATAGGTCATCGTTCCGCAGGGATCGCCGACCTGGTTCCCCGCGGGAGCCGCGCGCAGCGTGTAGCTCGAGGCGGTGAGGTTCGCGAGCGAGAGCGTGTAGTAGCCGTTCTGCGTCGTCGCGGGCACGCTGATGAGCGTGAGCGTCGCGGTCGAGTAGGTTCCGTGCTCGGTCATGTAGCGCTCCATCTGGCCCGCGGCGCCGATCAGCGCGGACTTGGCGTCCGAGCGCCGCGTCTTCTGCATCTGGTTCTTGTACGCGGGCAGCGCGATCGCCGCGAGCACGCCGACGATCACGACGACCACGAGCAGCTCGACCACGGTGAAGCCGCGGCTGCGTGCGGATCGCGTCCGGTCAATCGACATAGATCACCGCCACCCTCTGGTGCTTCTTGTCGCTCGGATCGAGCGTGAAGCTCACCGCCGCACCCTTCTTCAGGCTGGCGAGGCTCGCCGGCTTGCCGCTGCGGCTGAAGACCTTCACCCGCTTCGGATCGAAGCTCAGGCTCTGGCCGTGCATATGGAACGTGCCGCCGGCGACGCTGACCGCCTCGATGGTGCCGCGCCGCAGGCCGGAGCTGTCGTCGGAGCGGCTCTTGGCCGCCGCCGGGGCGGAGAACTTCTGCGCCGTCGCTGCGGGCGGTGCCGTGGGAGGCGTCCCCTGCACCGTGATCGCCGTCGCGGCGTTCGCGATCGAAAGCATTCCCAGAAGCAGCAGTGCCGGTTTCATCTGGCTCCTCATTGGATCTGCCGCCACGACTTGCGGCCTTGCGTGCCGAGACCCGCGGTCTCGCCGATGACGTCGACGCTGCCGGCGGACGTGTTGACGTACTTGTTCTCGAACGCCGGCGCACCGCCCGGAGGCGACATGCGCAGGAAGCCCGCGGCCGCCGGGATGCTCGCGATCTCGCGGCCGCTCGTGTTCTCCTGGGCGTTCTGGTAGCTCACGAGGTCCGCCGACGAGATGGTGTTGTCGCCGTTGGTGTCGAAGGTCGGCGTGTCGTAGCGGTTGCCGGTGGCGACATCGACTTCCATCACCCAGCCGCTGCCGCCGTAGCCGCAGGGGTCGGTGTTCGGGATCAGCGTGTTGAAGACCACGCGGCCGGACCGGATGTTCGGGTCGGTGACCATCCGCTCGCCGGACGTCGGCAGGTTGATGTACCAGCCCTTCTTCGACGCGTAGTAGGTATCCGTCGACACGGTGTTGTCTCCGGGCAGCTCCGCATCGAGCGTCGGCGCGCCGACGGCGTGCGTCGTGAGGCGGTAGGTATTGCCGTCGGTCCCGGTGGCGGTGTTGACGACGCTCTGGTGCACGAGGCTGTTGATCGAGCCGACCGCGGCGCCGAGATCGCGGATGCCGTAGAAGGTCTGCGGGTCGGTGTTGTTGTTGTCGCTGTTGTCGATGTAGCGCCCGGTGCCGAACACCACGAGATAGCCGCCCTGCGAGAGCTTGGTGACGTCGGGCCGCGTGGTGATCGGCTGTCCGCCGGTCGAGTACAGCGGCGAGCCTCCGAACGCGACAGCCCACGCCGACGGCGTGGCCGACGTCAGGTCGAATTTCCACATGTTCCCGGCCAGGTCGCCGGCGTAGACGTAGTCCGCGATGCCGTCCCCGTTGGTGTCGATCGCGATCCCGCCCGACACGCCGTCCGGCGTGCCCGTCGATCCGGCGCCGGTGTCGATCTTGGCGGTGAGGGCCCCGGTCTCGGCGTCGATGACGTAGAGCACGGCGTGCCCGGTCGAGCTCGGCGTGCCGTCGGCGTCGCTGTTGTTGTAGCCGTTGCCGACGATGACCGACCACTTGCCGTTGTTGGTCTTGACGATCAGCGGCTGGGCAAAGATCGAGCCCATGTCGGAGTCGTTGGAGTCGTTGAACTCCCAGCGCACGATCGACGAGGCGGCCGATTCCCCGAAGCTGCTCGGGTTGGTGATGTCGAGGGCGTAGAGGCCCTGGCCGCCGGCCCCGAGGGCGCCGGCGAGGAGCGTGTGCCAGGCACCGCCGTAGAAGACGTCGCCGATCGTCGGCGAGCCGTCGACGTAGTAGTGGTGCGCCGGGGGAGAGTTCGAGTCGGCCGCGAAGCTCTGCGTGCTGAGCGCGCTCAGGTTCTTGTAGACGGGGCTCGGCACGTACGCGAGCGTCTCCACGCCGGTGCGGGCGTTGAAAGCGTGCAGCATGCCGTCGTCGGCGCCCACGTAGATCGTCGGCGTGCGGCCCGCCTGGGCCACCGCGAAGGAGCTGTACGGCGCCGATTCCATCGTGTCGGGATAGCCGAAGTCGGGCACCGCCACGTAGGTGGGCGCCGAGTGAACGATGTCGCCGAGCTTGCTCGTCGGGCGGTTGCGGAACGACGGCGTGCAGGTCCCGCAGGTGCCGGACTCGTTGGCGGAGTTCCCGCGCAGCCACTGGACGCGCTGCGATCCGAAGCCGTCGGTGTTGCCCGCCATGTCCGAATTGAGGAGCGTCGACTGCGCGAGGTCCATCTCGGTCGAGCCGGGGGTGCCGGGGAAGCTGGTGGGCCAGCGGAACGCAACCCCGTGCGAGCCGAGACCCGCCGAGGGCTTGTAGGTGAGGACCGTGCGCCCGGTGTCCCAGTTCTGGGTGTTGATGATCTGGCCCGCGTCCCAGACCTGGTGCCCGATCGAGCCATCCGAGTTGACGGTGTAGGAGATGAGCTCGCCGGACCAGTCACCGCTGTTGAAGCGCGCCTGGTAGAGGTTCGTGCTCGTGCCCCAGGAGCCGGTGTTGAGCGACACGGCCGATGCCGCGGCGGTCTTCGACTCGATGTCCACGGCGATCGCCTGGAAGGCGGTCGCGAGCGCGCCCGCATCCGAGGCGAGATACGCCTGGTTGGTGCCGCCGAGATAGGCGAACTGGTTGAGCACCGCGATCGAGCCGGGGTTGGCGACCGTGTCGCCCATGCCGACCACGTAGGACTGCACGTCGTAGGTCTTGCCGCCGACGGAGAGGTTGCGCAGCGGGGTGATCTGCGCGAAGACGTCGTTGGCCGCTGGCGAGTACGTCCATGTCTTGGACACCGGGTCGTACACGTTCTGCTGCTGCGACAGCGGGTACATCGAGTCCCAGCCCGCCATCGACGCGGTCGGGTTGCCGTCGGTCGCGAGCAGGATGAAGTTGCGCTGGCAGGAGAGCGAGATCGGCGTCGAGCCTCCGGTGAAGTAGCCCTGCGCCGTACTGAAGCTCCCGGCGAGCGGCGTGAACACGGCGCTGTTCTTGATGTCGGGACCGTACTGCGTCTCGTTGCCGAGCAGCGTCATGAGATTGCTCAGGTGGCCCGACGTGCCGGAGGGCTGAACCGCCTCGACGACGTTGCCGTAGCCGTTCACGTCGGAGTAGAAACCCCAGGCGCGATACGCGTAGAGCTGGCGCGTGATCGGCGGATTGTTGGGCAGATAGCCGGCGTCGGTCGGGCTGAAGCCGAAGCACGTCCAGAAGTTGCTCATGTTCGCTTCGAAAGCCGCTCCCGGGTTGTGCGTGAACCAGAAGCAGTACGTGCCTCCGGCGCCGGCCGTGGTCGCCCAGGCACCGGAACCGAAGTAGCCGATGTAGAGCACGTCGTTGATGTCCGGGTCGTCGCTCGCCCGGTCGTAGGTCACGTAGTTGCCGCCCGGCGAGAACGGCTGCGGGTTGGGGATGCAGCGCAGCCCGTTGTTGGATGCGGACACCCCGCCGTCGGCGCCGCCCGGCACGCAGTCGTCCGTGAAGACCATCGTCTGGTCGTTGCCCAGCCAGTACGGATACGTCGAGTACAGCCCGGGCCCGTCGGTGTAGAAAGTCTCGAGCCCCCAGTTGAAGAGCGACGAGAACGAGTTGATCGTGTTGCGGAGCACCGTGCGGGCGGTGTTGCCGCGCGTGGTGGGGTCGTCCCCGGCGATGAGCTTGCCGGCCATCGTTCCGTCCATCGACTCGGAGTTGTCGTAGATCACGAGCACGTTCGGCAGGACCCGGTGGGTGAGGAACAGCGGGTACTGCGCGATCGACAGCGGATCGGCGAGCGCCGCCGACGCCAGCATCGAGGCCGCGAGCAAGGCGAGGAACGTCTGTTGTAGGGTCTTCATTGGGTCACGAGGAAGGTCGACTGAAGGATGACGTGCGTCTCGGCTCGCACACCCGTCGCGAGGACGGTGAGCCGGTACGCCGCGCCGCCCGACGGCGGGGCGTTGATGCCGATGCCGGCGCTTCCGCCGGGCCCGACGGGCAGGCCCGACAGTTTCTCGATCACGTACAGCGGCTGCGCGGCGACGTCCGGAAGCGCGGCGACGCCCGTCTGGCTGCCGTAGACGCGGCGCGAGCCGGTGTCGGTCCAGTCGACCAGCTTGGAGATGTCCTGCGACGTGGGCGAGGCCCACGTGGATGGAGGCGTGCACAGGCCGGTCGAGCAGGATGCCGAGAACACGGTTCCCGGCGTGATGTTCAGCGCGACGTCGCTTTCCGCATCCCGCAGGGCGGCTTCGGCTGCCTGGAAGGCGACGTTGGTGTCCCGGGTGTTGCCAGCCATCTTCTCCTGCAGCAGGGTGCTGTTGAGCGCCGCGACGCCGAGCATGGCGAGCACCAGCAGGAACATCATCGAGGGGAAGAGCGACATGCCGCCCTGGCCGTGACGCAGGGGCGGGGACGCGAGGAGACGGAGCATCGGCATCACGGCACCCGGTTGCGGACGGTCACCACCGAGGCCATCGTCGTGCGGATCCTGCGATCCGTCGGCGTGGTCGACGAGCCGTCGAAGCTGTACTGCTGCGGCTTGGTCGCGACGTTGTCGCGGGTCGTGCCCAGGAGCACCTGGGCGCGCAGGCTCACGACGTTGGCCCAGTTGCCGACGGCGTCCGCCGTCACGTAGCGGTTCGCGGCGCGCTGCCCATCGAGGTCCTCGCCGAAGAGCAGCGCCAATCCTTCCACGCCCTCGACGATCTCCTCGGGCTGGGCCTGGCCGTCGTAGGCCGGTACGCTGTTCGACCAGAGCGAATTGATGCCGGGGCGCCGCGAGCTGGGGGCGATGTAGTAGGTCCGCGTGGTCATGCGATAGACCGAGGCGTCGCTGCTGTAGACGTGTCCGAGGTCGGCGGACGTATTGCCCGGCGCGACGGCGTCGCCCGCCGCATGGCCGATCGTGCCGGCTCCGGAATCGAAGCTCGTCGCGTTGAAGATGGCCGAGTTGGAGCAGTCGGCGACCAGCAGGACGTCGCCGGCACCGATCGAGCTGCCGGCTTCGACGGACAGATCCGCGGTCGAGCTGGCCTGCTTGGCGACCAGCGGTATGCCCGGCCCGTCGACGAGCCGCACGGTGATCACGTCGCTGCCGGAGAGCGGCGCCGGCGCGAGGGCCGAGATGCTCGAATCGAGCGCGGGAGACCACGTGCCTTCGCTGCTGCCGGCATAGCCGGCGACGCCGTTGGCATACTGATAGGGGTACGCCGCCGAATTGAGCAGGTTCGCCGGCGTGACGGCGGCGCCGTTGCAGCCGCGGAACGCCGCCATGCGCAGGTCCCGCTCGATCAAGTACATCGCGAAACGGCCGTTCTCCTGCATTCTGGAGACGGTGTCGTTCACCCGCGTGAGCTGCTTGCTGTTCACGTAGATGATGCCGATCACGATGATCACCAGCAGGCTGATCACCATCCAGACCATCAACTCGACGAGGCCCATGCCTCGTTGCGGGCGCGCGCTCATGGCCGCAGAGCCGTCGAATAGCTGTGAGCCGTGCCCTTCTCCGACCAGAAGATCTTGATGGCCAGGACGGTACCCTGGCCGTCGCAGGCCGGCGCCGCGGCGGTGCCGTCGTCGGGCGTGCTGTCGATGCAGATCACGCCCGTGCCGGAAGGCAGCAGCGACGCGACCTCCGAGCTCCAGTCGTAGTAGTCGTTCTGGGCGAGCTGTGCCGAAGTGCAGCCGCTCGAGATGCAGCCGGGGTCGCTCGCGTCGCCTTCGAAGTCGTTGTAGGAGCCGGCTTGCACGCCGGGCATGTTCGCGCGGACGCGGTCGGCCATCTGGTACGACAGGTACACCGCCTTGCTGCGGAACATCGAGTTGTTGGTCGCGACCAGGCCGCTGATCTGCAGCGTCGCGAACCCAACGAAGCCGATGGAGACGACGAACAGCGAGATCAGCGACTCGATCAGGCCGGCGCCGCGCTGGCGCAGGGGAGGCCGCTTCATGATGCGCTGCACGGCGAGGCGTTCGGCGCGACTTCGGCGACGTCGGTGAGCCCGCTGGGCTGGATCGTGACGTCGAAGCCACCGAGCGTCGTGTCGACGGGGCACACCCGGACTTCGACGGGCGTGGTCTGTCCGAGGAAGCCCATCGGCGTGAACGAGAACGCCGAGCTCGTGCCGCTGCCGACGATCACGTTGGCCACCGATTCGTGCGTGCGCAGGATCGTCTCGCCGCCGTCGTAGGAACCGTTGCCGTTGGCGTCGACGAAGACCCTCCAGCCGTTGCCGAAGGGATTGCCCGTGACCGACGAAGTTGCGCCGACGACCACCGGGACGCCGCGCCGCATCGCCTCGCTGCGCGCGTAGGCGACATAGGCGACGAACTCGTCCTGCGTGGAGTACACGCGGTTGTTGCCGATGGTGGAGCTCATCGATACCGCGGCCAGCGCGGAGAGGATCGCGAGCACGGACAGGGTCGCGCTGAGCTCGATCAGCGTGAATCCGCGCGTGCGGCGCGAGCTCGCGATCGAGCGTGCGCGGTGCTGCAGATCAGTACAAGTCTTCATAATCCACCCGAGTTGATTCGTTTGTCCGTTGTTCTGTGCTCGACACATTGTCGTTTGTGAATCTCCGGCGCATCGTGACCGCCGCCACGACCTTGGGTGCAACGCGCATGCCAGAAACCAGGCCGAAGGAGGGGAGCCCTGCCAAGCGGTGGCGGCGACCGACCAGCGGAAAGATTTGCCGGAAAAACGGGCGGATGCGCAGCTTCGCGCGCGTGGCCGATACCGCGTCGCAGCCCGCTTCGAGGTCGCGCAGCGCGACAGAAATGACGCAATGCGGCGGCAGTCCGCGGCGCAGCCTGGAGGAGCCCGCGCCGGTCGCTTGTCGACTACGAGCCGCGGAAAAGACCGCGTGGGATCCCTGTGCAGTTTGTCGATCGACCGCCGCAGCCCGGTGCCGCCGGGCGTTTCAATGTGACGCAGCTTGTAGGCTGCATGTTTCGGAGCGCCGCAGGTGCAGGCACCGACCAGGCCTTCCCCTCGTCGCGCCTCCGAGCGGACGCGAAGGGGGCAGGCGAGCGCACCGCGGCGCAGCTACCCGTGGCGTGCTCTTTGCTTGTCAGATCAGGATCGGACCCCTAGACTCCCGGGCCGAAGGGGGAGGCGAGGGACCCGCCCGTGGCGATGGCGCTTTCAAGACAACTGAACCGGCTCGATCACCCGACGCAAGAAACGTCGGGCGAGGACCGGGAGGCTCTCCTTGCGCTTTCGCAGCGCAAGCTGAACGCCCTCGGGATGCCCGTGTGCTACATCGACGCGGGCCAGCGTTTCCGCTTCGTCAATCGCGCGTTTCTCGACTGGACGGGCAGGACGACGGCCGAGGTGCTGGGCCGGGAGATCATCGAGGTCGACGGCCGCGAGCTCTACACGCTCTACCAGGCCTACGTCAATGCGGCGCTCGCCGGAGAGCGCGTGGGCTTCGAGCGGCAGCTCTCGAGCGCCAAGCGCAGCGCGTTCTGGATCCGCGTCGACTACTACCCTGACCGGGGCCCGCGCGGCGAGATCCGCGGCTTCCTCGCGACCTATACCGACGTCGACAACATCAAGCGGCTCGAGCTCGAGGCGGGCCAGCGCGAGCACCGGCTGCGCGTTGTCACCGACAGCGTCGGGCTGCCGATCTGCTACTTCGACCGCAGCCTGCGACTACGCTTCGCCAACAAGCCCTACGGCGACTACATCGGCGGCGCGGTCGACGACCTGCTGGGCCAGCCGCTCAAGCACTTCGTCGCCCCGGAGGCGCTGGCAGAGCTCGCCAACTACGTCGAGCGCGCCTTCGCCGGCGCGACCGTCTCCTACGACCGCAACGAGCGCTCCGCCTCCGGGGAGCCGCGCTGGGTGCGCATCACGCTTTTCCCCGATCGCGAGCCCGGCGGGCGCATCGGCGGGGCGTTCTGCGTCATCAACGACATCGAAGACGACGTCCGCATCCGCGAAGCGCTCAAGGCGCAGGAAGCGCAGCTGCGGCTGTTCGCCGACAACATTCCCGGCCCGATCGCGTACCTCGACAAGTCGCTGCGCTACACCTTCGTCAACCAGGCGTTCGCCAACTGGGTCTGCCGGCCGCAGGACCAGATCTACGGCATGACGCCCTACGAGGTGATGCCCTCCGACGTCACAGCGTTCCTGCGGCCGATCATCAAGCGCGCGCAGGAAGGCGAGAACGTCGACTACGAGCGCGTCGGCGTCTCGGTCGACGGCCAGCGACGCTGGATGCACGGGCGCATCGCGCCGGACGTCGACGGGACGGGCAAGGTGCGCGGGCTGTATTGCACCGAGTACGACATCCACGACCTCAAGCTCACCGAGCAGGCGCTCGCCGCGCGCGAGGAGCAGCTGCGGCTCTTCACCGACAACATCCCGGAGCCGGTCATCTACGTCGACCGCGGCGGGACGTTCACCTTCGTCAACGACGCCTTCCTGCGGGTGATGGGCCTCGCCCGCGAGGATGCGATCGGCAAGTCGCAGGAAGAGGTGCTCGGCACCGAGGTGTTCGAGGCGCAGCGCTCGTACTTCGAGCGCGCCTCGCGCGGCGAGAGCATCACCTACGAGCGCGCGGGGCAGGACGCCAACGGGCGGGCGCTGTGGCTGCGCAATCGCATCGTTCCCGACTTCGGCTTCGACGGAACGATCAAGGGCTACTACACGGTCTGGCACGACATCACGGACCTCAAGCTCGCTCAGGACGCGCTCGCCGCGCGCGAGTCCCAGCTGCGGGCGATCATGGACGGCGTGCCGGCGCCCGTGGCGTACATCGATCGCGACGAGCGCTGCCAGTACGTCAACCGCACGTTCCTGCACTACTTCGGGCTCTCCGCCGAGAAGGTGACCGAGCTGCGGCTGCGCGACGTGGTGGGTCACGGCATCTACCAGAGCGCCCAGGTGATGCTCACCCGTGCGCTGCGCGGCGAATCGACGTCCTTCGACCGGCTGGTGCCCGGCGCCAACGGCGTGCGGCGCTGGATGACCATCCGGGTCGTCCCCGACATGAGCAAGGAGCGCGAGATCGCGGGCGCGTTCGTGCTCATGAACGACATCCACGGCCTCAAGCAGGCCCAGGAAGCTCTGCGGGCGAGCGAAGCGGAGCTCCGGCTCATCATGGACAACGTGCCGGCGCGGGTGGCGTACATCGATCGCGACTTCCGCTTTCGGTTCTTGAATCGCCACAACGAGGAATGGCTCTCCGAGAGCCGCAAGGAGCTGACCGGCCGGCGCATCGGGGAGGTCGTCGGCGAGGCGCGGGGAAGCCAGCTCCAGCCGCTGCTCACCCGGGTGCTCTCCGGCGAGACGGTGTCGACCGAGCAGCTCCTCGTGCAGCCCAACGGCGAGCAGCGCTGGGAGTCGGTGCACTTCGCGCCCAATCGCGACGGCGAAGGCAACGTGATCGGCATCTACGCGGTGCACACCGACATCCACGACCAGAAGCGCAACGAGGAGGCGCTGCGCCGCGCCAACTGGATGCTCTCCTCGCACATCAACAACACGCCGCTCGCGGTGCTCGAGTGGGACCGCGACTTCCAGCTCGTGCGCTGGTCGCCCCAGGCCGAGCACATCTTCGGCTGGCGCGCCGAGGAAGTGCTCGGCATGCCGCTCACCGGAACGCAGCTCACGCACGAAGCCGACCGAGAGGCCGTCATCGCGCTGGTCAACAAGCTGATGGCCGGGGAGGAGCCACGCGCCACCGGCCTCACGCGCAACTATCGCAAGGACGGCGAGACGATCTGGTGCGAGTGGTATCACTCCTGCCTGCTGGACGAGAGCGGCCGGATCGTGTCGATCCTGTCGTTCGTCCAGGACGTCTCCGCGCGGATCCGGGCCGAGGAGCGGCTGCAGTACCTCGCCACGCGCGACGCGCTCACCGGGCTGCCGAACCGGGTGCTGCTCCAGGAGCGGCTCACGCAGGCGATCGCCAAGGGGCGGCGCGGCGGCCAGCGCGTGGGCGTGCTGTTCATCGACCTCGACCGGTTCAAGAACGTCAACGACTCTCTGGGGCACAGAATCGGCGACGAGCTTCTGAAGCGCGTCACGGCGGCGCTCGCCCACGCTCTGCGCGAGACCGACCTGCTCGCTCGCCTGGGCGGCGACGAGTTCATGGTGATCGTCGACGATTTCGACAACCCGGGCGTGCTCGGGCGCATCGCCCAGAAGCTGCAGGAGGCGATCTCGCAGCCCTTCGAGGTCGAGGATCACGAGATCTACGTCACCTCGTCGATCGGCATCTCGGTCTATCCCGACGATGGCGACGCGCCGGAGGAGCTCCTGAAGCACGCCGACGTGGCGATGTACCGCTCGAAGGAGCTCGGCCGCAACACCTTCCAGTTCTTCGACGCCGGCCTCGCCGCGCGCCGGCTCGAGCAGCACACGCTCGAGACGGCGCTGCGCACGGCCGTCAAGAACGGGGCGCTCGCGCTGCACTATCAGCCGGTGCTGCGCATCGCCGACAAGGCGGTGGTCGGCGCGGAAGCGCTGCTGCGCTGGCACGACGCGGAGCACGGTGACGTTGCGCCGCAGATTTTCATCCCGCTCGCGGAGGAGTCGGGCCTCATCCACGCGCTGGGCGAGTGGGTCCTGCGCACGGCCGCGGTGCAGTGCGCGGCCTGGCACGCGGCCGGGCTGCCGTTGACCGTGTCGGTCAATCTCTCCGGCCGGCAGTTCTATCGCGAGGACCTCGCGCAGCGCGTGAGCGACATCGTGCGGGAGGCGGGCTGCAAGCCGGAGTGGATCGAGCTCGAGGTGACGGAGTCGAGCCTGCTGCACGACCTCGACTCGATCAAGAAGGTGCTGCAGACGCTGCGCGAGGAAGGCTTCGGCGTGGCGATCGACGACTTCGGCACCGGATACTCGAGCCTTTCGCACCTCAAGCATTTTCCGATCGACACGCTGAAGATCGACATCTCGTTCATCGCCGACATCGAGACCGATCCGGGCGACGCGGCGATCACCTCGGCCATCATCGCGCTGGCGCGCGGCCTCGGCTTGCGCGTGATCGCCGAGGGTGTCGCGAGCCGCGAGCAGTTCGATTTCCTGGACGCCCGCGGCTGCGATTGCTTCCAGGGCCACCTGGTGAGCGGGGCGCTCGCCGCGGACGAATTCGCCGCGTTCAGCCGCGCGCGGCGCTGAGGGCGCGTTCCGTCATTCCAGCGCGGGCGGGAATCCGGCGTCTTCCCCTGGGCCACGGACCCCGCCGGGTCCCTGCGTTCGCGGGAGGGCGAGCTACGGCGTGGCCGCGACTTCTTTCTCGAGCCATTCGAGCAGCGGCTTGGCGGCGCTCTCCCAGGCGCGCTCGAGCATGAGCATGTGCGCGAGCCCCGGGACGATCGTCGCGTCGGTGCCGTAGAACGACGCGGTGGCGTTGACGTCGGCAGGGGTGGCGACGCGATCGCCCGTGACGCCGAGCACGAACGGGCGCAGCGAAGCGCTCGGGCGCAGCTTGTGCCAGGGCAGCGTGAGATCGAGAATTGCCCGCGGCGATTCGACGGTGAGGTGCGCGACCGCTTCGATCAGCACGACCGGGTCGACGTCGTCGCTGAAATAGAGCGGCCGCAGCGCGGCGAGCACGTCGCCCGAGAGGTGCGGCGCGTCGAGGCGATGCAGGTTGACGAGGTATTCCGGCTGATGCGCCGCCAGCCGGTGCGCGACCGGGCCCAGTCCCGCAGGCGGGACGGGGGCGAGGAGGGCGGCGCCGCGCACGGGCTGCGATCCCAGGAGGTGTTCCACGACGGCCGCGCCCATCGAGTGGCCGATGAGGATCGGCGGCTCGGGCAGGCCGCGGGCGACCTGCGCGACGTCCGCGGCGAAGTCGTCCAGCCCGGCGACGAACAGCGTCTCGCGGCCGCCGCTGCGTCCGTGACCGCGCAGGCTCAGCGCGTGCGCGGCGTAGCCGTGCTCGGCGAACCAGGGCAGGAAGTGCGGATCCCAGCACCAGCCGTCGCAGTAGCCGCCGTGGACGAAGAGCAGCGGCGGCCGCCCCCTGCTCCGGGCCGGACGCCGCCATCGGACTTCAAGATAGGGTTCGGGTGGTAGCATAAAGAGCGAGCGAGAGCGGCTTAAGTGATCGCGCTCGACGCCGAGCGCGTGGCTGCGGCCAGAGCGCTCCACACCGCCCCGATCCAAAACGCGCGATTCTACATGAGCCCAACCTCACGGCGCGAAAGCGGCTCGGACGCCGCCTCTCTTCCCCCGGGCTCCTACGACATCGACTGCGTCCGCTGCGCTCGCCTGGCGAAGTCTCTCGCCGCGGTGCGGGTGGAGCACCCGGCGTATTTCTGCCGGCCGGTCGCACCGTTCGGCGACCCCGCGGCGCGGCTGGTGATCGTCGGCCTCGCCCCCGGCAAGCACGGCGCGAACGCGACCGGACGGCCGTTCACCGGCGACTACGCGGGCCTGCTGCTCTATCGCACGCTGTTCGAGTTCGGCTTCTCGAATGCCCCCGAGTCGCTCGGCGCCGCCGACGGCCTGCGCCTCGCGGGCGCGCGGATCACCAACGCGGTCAAGTGCCTGCCCCCCGCCAACAAGCCGCTGCCGGCGGAGGTCCGCAACTGCAACGCCTACCTCGCCGCCGAGCTCTCGGCGCTGCCCGGCCGCGCCGCGGTCCTCGCGCTGGGGCGCATCGCGCACGACGCGGTGCTGCGAGCGCTCGCGCTGCCCGCGCGCGAGCACCCGTTCGCTCACGGCGCCAGCCATGCGCTCTCGCCCGGCGTGCGGTTCTTCGACAGCTACCACTGCAGCCGCTACAACGCGAATACCGGGCGCATCACTCCGGCGATGTTCAGAGCGGTGTTCCGGGCGATCGTCCGTCACCTCGACCGGGAACGAACGCGCGAGCAGGCTGCCTGACCTCCCATGTCATCGGTCCAGTCCGGTCCCGAGTCCACGGCGACCCCGGCGTTCGATCCGCGCGAGCTGATCGCTTCGCTCCCGAGCCTGCCCGGGGTCTATCGGATGATCAATGCCGCCGGCGAAACGCTCTACGTCGGCAAGGCTAGGGACCTCAAGAAGCGCGTGTCGAGCTATTTCCAGAAGAGCGACCACGAGCCGCGGATCGAGGCGATGGTGGCGCAGGTCGCGCGGGTCGAGACGACGGCGACGCGTAACGAGGGCGAGGCGCTGCTGCTCGAAAACAACTTCATCAAGTCGCACCAGCCGCGCTACAACATCCTCTATCGCGACGACAAGAGCTACCCCTACGTTTGCATCACCGGAGAGCGCTTCCCGCAGCTGCGCTTTCACCGGGGCAAGCTCGAGAAGCCGCATCGCTACTTCGGGCCGTTCCCGAGCGCCGGCGCGGTGCGCGACGGGATCGCGGAGCTGCAGAAGGTGTTCCAGCTGCGCACCTGCGAGCCGACGGTGTTCGCGAACCGCTCGCGTCCCTGCATGCTGCACCAGATCGAGCGTTGCACCGCTCCCTGCGTCGGCCTGATCGACGAGGGCGCCTACCGCGAGGACGTGCAGAACGCGGTGCTCTTCCTCCAAGGCAAGGCGAGCGAGGTGCTCGAGCGGCTGCAGCGCAGGATGGAGGAGGCGTCGAGCGCGCTCGCTTTCGAGGAGGCCGCGCGCGTGCGCGACAAGATCACTCGGCTCAACCGGCTGCAGTCGCGGCAGTTCGTCGAGAGCGCCACCGCGGGCGACATCGACGTCGTGGGCGCCGCGGCGGAGCGCGGCCTCACCGCGGTGAACCTGGTGATGATCCGCGGCGGGCGCCACATCGGCGACCGCAGCTTCTTCCCGCAGCACGCCGAGGGCGCCTCGGCGGCCGAGATCGTGCCGGCGTTCCTCATGCAGCACTATCTCGAGCGGCCGGCGCCGCCGACGATCATAGCGCAGGGAGCGTCCGACAGCGAAGTGCTAGCCGAGGTGCTGTCGGCGCAATCGAGCCGGAAAGTCGAGATCGTCACCAACCCGGGAGGCGAGCGGCGCGTGTGGACGACGATGGCGGCGCAGAACGCGGAGCTCGCGATCCAGCAGCGCCTCGCGCAGAAGGCGACGCAGGACGAGCGCCTCGGGGCGCTGCAGGAAGGTCTCGGCTTGCCGTCGACGGTGCAGCGAATCGAATGCTTCGACGTCTCGCACACGATGGGCGAGGCGGCCGTCGCCAGCTGCGTGATCTTCGACCGGCTCGCGATGCAGACCGGAGAATATCGCCGCTTCAACGTGAAGCCGGCGACCGGGGGCGACGACTACGCCGCGCTCCGGGAGGCGCTCACCCGGCGCGTCGCGCGGATCGTCGCCGGCGAGTATCCGGCACCCGACCTGCTGGTGATCGACGGCGGCAAGGGGCAGGTCGCCGTCGCGGCGGAAGTGCTGGCGGAGCAGGGCCTGCACGCGACGCACCTCGTCGGCATCGCCAAGGGCCCGGAGCGCAAGCCCGGGCTCGAGGAGATCGTCTTTCCCGACCGCGAAGAGCCGCTGCGCCTCCCCGCGGACCATCCGGGCCTGCACCTGCTGCAGCAGATTCGCGACGAGGCGCACCGCTTCGCGATCCAGGGCCACCGCGCCCGGCGGGGCAAGGCGCGCACGACCTCCTCGCTGCAGGAGATCGGCGGAATCGGCTCGAAGCGGCGCCAGGCGCTGCTTTCCCACTTCGGCGGCCTCAAGGGCGTGCAGGCGGCCAGCATCGACGATCTCGCCCGCGTGCCGGGCATCAGCCGCGCGCTCGCCGAGCGCATCTTCGCGTCGCTACACTAGGTGCAAGGTTGGTGCCGCATTTCCGACGTAGAATAACGGCCCATTCGTGCGGAGGACCGGGCGGGTTTCGTCCGGCGCACAGCGAAGGTCGAAACCCCGGAGGCGGCCGGCCCCGGGAAGCGTGATGTATTTCAATTTCCCCATCGCCCTCACCTGGCTGCGGATCATCCTGATCCCGCTGTTCGTCGGCGTGTACTATCTCCCCGATTGGTGGCTTTCGATGTTCGCGAAGAACTGGACCGCCATGTCGATCTTCGCGATCGCGGCGATCACCGACTGGGCCGACGGCTGGTTCGCGCGGCGCTGGGGACAGACCTCCGCCTTCGGCGCGTTCCTCGATCCGGTCGCCGACAAGCTGATCGTCATGGCGGCGCTGATCGTTCTGGTCTGGCTCGGACGCGCGGACGCGTGGCTGTGCATGATCATCATCGGGCGCGAGATCGCGATCTCGGCGCTGCGCGAGTGGATGGCGCAACTCGGCAAGTCGAGGAGCGTCGCGGTGGCGTTCGTGGGCAAGGTGAAGACCGTGGCGCAGATCACCGCGATCATCGCGCTGCTGCTCGACACCGCGTTCCTGCCGCGCTTCACGCCGATCCTGGGCACGATCGCGCTGTGGGTCGCGGCGATCCTCACGCTGTGGTCGATGCTGCATTACCTGCGTCTCGCCGCGCCGCATCTCAAGGCGGGAATGACGACGCCCTTCGAGCACACGTCCATTCGCATTGACCCGGCCGAGTCGGAAAAGATAAAATAGCCGGCTGTTTTGCTCCTGCACCAGATCCCCGATAGCTCAGTTGGTAGAGCGACGGACTGTTAATCCGCAGGTCCCAGGTTCGAGCCCTGGTCGGGGAGCCAAATCGTCAACAACTTACAGCGGGTTGCGGCCGAGTTGGGTCTATTTTTCGATCGATTTGGGTCTATTCCGCGAGTCAGAAACTGCCACCGGCCGCACGCGTAGGAGGTACCAGTGAACCGCGACACGGTGAGCGTTACGCTAAGCCCGCAGGACGATTGTTTCGTCATTTCCGTGGACGGGACCACAATCCGCGTTTCTCCCCGCCAATTTCAAAATCTGCTTGAGGAGTCTATCGCCGCCGCAGCACAACACATCGATGCTCACGAGCGAGAGAAAGGTAAGAAGTCGAAGGCCAAGAACGTACCTGTTGAGGCGATTCGATCAACAGCGATGGGTGCCAGCGCAGATCTCGGCGCGACCCAAATCGTGACCAGAATCGAAATAGGGCCGCTAGCTCTGCACTTCGCGGCGCCGAGAAACGTCGTGATCGAATACTGCGCGGAGGTGATGGGGATACTCCAGGCGGCAGGCATCGGTCCGCCAAGCGCACCGATGCAATAAAGTCCGATCGAGCAGGCACGGCCTCGTTTACTTCACCTCAGCGACTATCGGCCGCTCATTCGGGCGCACGCGTTCCGGCACCAGCTCCTTAAGGTAGATCTCGGTCGTTTTCACGCTCTTGTGACCGAGCAAGTGCTGCAACTCACGCAGTGGGCGGCCGGCGCGATACTCGTCCGTTGCACCCTTCGCGCGAAGATCGCGCAGACCGAAGTCCTGCACGTTGGCCTTTTCTGGGCCGCAGTAGCGCCGGAACATCGCGCCGATACCGTCGCGCGTGTAGGGCTTGCCGTCGCGGCGATGAACGAATGTTTCGCGAATCACGGGCTGCGCAAGGAATTCGTCGATGAGTCTCTCGAGCTCCCCAATGACTTCGATCTCTATCGGAACGCCGGTCTTCCCGCGCTGAAAGCGCAGCGCACGCTTACCGTCTGGTAGGCGAATGAGATTGCGCGGTCCAAGCGCCAGCACGTCGGCTGGAAGCGCAAGTGTGCGCACAGCAAGGGCCATGGCGAGTCGCACGGACGCGCCGGCGATCTCCCACACCTTTAGGTACTCTGCATCCGAGATGAGCCGCATACGGCGCTCTCGGGACGGCCTGGCGACCTCGCGACACACGTTCGTGCCGACACGCCCGGACTCGACGGCGTACGATAGGGCGGCCGAGAGACAGGCGAGTTCGTTCCGCACGTGCGATCGCGCATCCTGCGCCCGTTCATCTCGATAATCGACTACATGCCGCGGCTGAAGGGCGGAGAGTGGAATGTGGCCGAGCCCCGTCTTCAGGATTTCGGCGTCGCGCTTGTAGTCGCGCGCCGTGCGCTCCGAGAGCTGCCGCGCCTTCACGCGTCCCGGGCAAACCGTAGCGACGAAGAGATTCAGCAACCAACCGACCGTGCCGACCGGTTGCGATCCATCCTGACGCCACGCGCCGTAACCGGCGAGAGCAGCGGCGTAGTCGGTTCCGAAGTAGCGCCACGGCCCGTTGAGGAGCCGAGCGCGATACTGCTTGCCGTGCCGGTATAGACCGGGCGGGAGCGGGCGACTCGGATCAGTGCGCTGACGACGTCGCCCCATGCTTTCGCATCCCCTCCAGGTTGACTTCGAATACCGATGCCGATTCGCCCACGGATTCCGCGCCAAGTGCACGCTCTGCGGCGACTCGTAGCACCAAGAGCACGCCGTCGGTCGGGTGCGCGCGGAATGGTACCCCAAGCTGGCGCAGAACGCGCGCCTGGGCTCCCGGGCGGTTGCGACGGGTCAGCGCGACGAGTTCGGCCTCGGTCAAAAACATCGTAGACCGTTCAGTAGGGCGGAGCGCTCCTCGGCTGCTACGATGGAAAGCGCGACCCTTCCATCGCGAACCGAGGAGCGACCCATGAGCGATACGACGCCGTCCCTACCTTCATATACCGTCGACGTCCACAAGGGAAGGGAGAGCGCAACAGTCATGCTCAGCGGGTCGCCAGAGTTCACGACCGCGCAGTTGTCTGAGCTCATCGCCGTGATGGCAAAGGTTCGCGCGCAAATGCTACCCATGGTTCCCGCCGAGTCGGGGCAACAGTTCCACTTCGAGATTAATCCGCCTCTCACGGTTATTGCGTGCGTGGCTGGAGGGGCGATTCTCGGCATCCGGCATCCGGGATATGGCTGGATCTACGCGCAACTCCCACACGACGAGGTTCAGCGGATTGCGGATTACCTCCGAAAAGTGTCGGTAGCCCCACCTCCATCTCCAAAATCGAAGACTCAGACGAACTGACGTTGTCGACCGCTTCGGCGTCGACGCCGCTCAAGGTGCCGCTACTGACGAACGCTGTGATCAATCCGACTTCTCCATTGGCAACGCGCGTGGCGAACCACCTGTGACGGCTACGGCAATCTTGAAGCTCTGCTTCGGTCAGAAGACCGTCGCTCACAGCACGAGTGAGCGGCGTCATGCATCCGCGCCGTAGGACTTCGTCTGCTGTGTCGCGTAAACGGGCCGCGCCGCCTCAGTAGCGCTCGCGAGCAGGAACAGCACCAGGCTATCGGCGCGCATTTGGAGTGCCTTTGCCTTTCGCGTCGCGCTCGGCATTGAGCTCGGCGAGCCGCTTCTCGACGTGGTACTTGGTACCCTCGATATGCGCTATGACGTCGGGGAAGTCGGCCATCTTCTGCTTCTCCCGCTCGATGTTCCGATGGAGGAT
>Ga0335077_10002421_pt1 | contig 22254 bp, 16 predicted proteins | sample Lox_Sample_31_FD_207151 | JGI IMG/M metagenome (GOLD analysis project Ga0335077, IMG submission 207151) | Soil microbial communities from Loxahatchee National Wildlife Refuge, Florida, United States - Lox_Sample_3.1 | ecosystem: Environmental > Terrestrial > Soil > Wetlands | place: USA...
CTTTGACCGAAGATACGGATTTGACCTACCGGCTGTTGCTGGCGGGATGGAAAACGGTCTACCAGAATCGCTCGGAATGCTACGAGGAGGTGCCGGAAACCTGGCCGGTGCGCGTCCGGCAGATCATGCGCTGGGCCAAAGGACACAACCAGGCGCTGGTGACCTACGGCTTTCGCATTCTGTTGGGGAAGAACTACGCGACGTTGCGGGAACGGATCGACGGGTTTTTGCTTCTGGGGGTGTACGTCATGGCGCCCCTGACGCTCATCGGGTGGCTTTTGGCGCTGGCGGTCTTCTATCAGGGAATCGCACCGCTTCACGGCGCGGTGGCGCTGCTGGCTTTTACGGCGTACGCGACGACGGGAAATTTTGCGGCGTTCTTTGAAATCGCCGCGGCGGCGCGCCTGGATCACACGCGGCAGCGGATACGGCTGCTGCCTTTCCTGGTTCTGGGATTTTCGGTGAGCATCTTTTCAGTTTCGAGCTCGGTGGTTTCGCAAGTGGCCGCGGCGCTCAAGGGAACGCAGTTGCAGTGGCATAAGACAGAGCGCTTTCGGACGAGTTCGTGAATCCGCCAACAGCAGCGCTGGTGTTGGTACTGCTGGCGGGGACTCTTTTCGTTCTTCCGCTGCTGCCCGCGATCGGCGAGCTCCGGCTCCAGCGCGATGCCAAGCCGCTGGACATCATTCAGCAGCACGCGGGAGAGATCAAGCATTTCGCTCACGGCTTCCGAGAATACATCGAACCCTTGCTGCCGGCCCTGGAGCAATGCGTGCAGGCGGGCACGAACGCCAGCGGCAAACTGCCGGGAGGCGAGAAGTATCTGCTGCTGGGGCGTCCCGTGGATCCGGATTTTGAATTTCCGACCGAGAAACAATGCTGTCCGGTGATCGTCGCCGCGGGGACGGACACGTTTTTTCCCTCGGGACTGACGTTCGCAAAAGAGGTCTACGCGGCGGGCCAGCTTACCGGAGGCAGGCGGAATACCTACCGCGCGGTCTTCGGAGAGAAGGGTCTCTTGCTGGAGCGCGGCTGCAAGGTACTGCGCTGGGCGCACGCGGCCGAAAAGTTGGAAGCGCAAGGGGACTGTGAGCTTTACGGACGGATCTCCTCGGATCAAGAGATACAGCTCAGCGCCGGATGTTTCTTTCAGCGGCTGCACGCGCCGCGCATTATCGCCGGCGAGCGGATTCCCTCTCCGGTTGTCGATTTTCATTCGCAGGCGCAGGCGCCCAAGGTCACCGCGGCGCGGCGGCTATTCGAACAAGACGTGGACATTCGGCCGGGCGACGTGATCGCAGGAGACGTGGTCACGCGAGGCAAGCTGCGGATTCGCGCGGGGGCGCGGATCTTTGGCAGCGTGAAGAGCAACGGAGCGACCGTGCTCGAAGAAGGAGTATGGGTGATGGGCAGCGTGATCAGCGCCGGCCCTATGCGCATAGGCCGCCGCTGCCGGATCGGCGGGCTTCTGATCGCCGAGCACGAAATGGCCATCGACGCGGATAGCCAGTGCGGGACGCCGGACCAGCCGACAACGGTGAGCGCGCCAACGATCACGCTGGCGCCGGGCGCCACAATTTTCGGAACTTTGTGGGCACGAGAAAAAGGCCACGTGGTGGAGCGGCTATGAGAAACAAGGTCCTGATCGCTATCGGGACATCGCTTTGCCTGCTGGCGGCGGGCGGTTGGCTGGTCCGCAGCCGCGGCCAAGGCAACGGCGAGTATGGACGGCTCGCGCTCTTGCTCCCGGACGGCACAGATTTCTCCGACCCGCGAGTGACGGTATGGCTGGACGCGGCGAGCGAAGAAGGGCTGGAGGCCGTGCCCATCACCGACTCGGGTTTTCTGCGGCCGCTCGCCGGAAGGCCGGAGTACGCCGGCGTGATTCTGCCCGATTCGGTGCACGAGCAGGCTTCCGATCTGCTGGTGAGCGAGATTCACAATTACGTGACGGCTGGCGGAAAACTGATGCTGGTCTACGACGCCGGCACCAAGTCTCTGCAAGGAGCTTACGCGCGCGAGCGTTCACGGTTCTCCGATCTGGCGGGCGTGGACTATGCGCTCTATCACACGCTCGGCGACAAGACCATACAGTCGTCCGACGTGGGCGGAACGATCTCCGCGATGGACCAACTGAGAGTGCCGCCGGGGAAGTACTTTCCCTTTTGGGCCGCGGAAGACGGCAAAACCGGGGAAGAAACAGTGGCGCAGCTTCGGCGCTACCAGTACGGCAGTTTGGAATATCCCAGCTTCGTGACCGCAGGCGCGTTCGACGGGCAAATTTTGCTGCATTCGAGCGCGGGCACGGTCGCCGGATGCCATCCCGTTGGGAAGGGCGTGGTGCTGTTTGTTAACTTGCCGCTGGGTTATCTGAAGAGACAAACCGACGGGCTGCCTTTGCATGCTTTTCTCAAGTTTTTCGCGGCGAACCTGCTGGACCTGCCCTACCTGACTTCGGTGCCGGACGGAGTTGGGGGCCTGGTGCTGGATTGGCACGTGGACTCGAATGCCGCCCTGAAGGCGCTGCAAGAGATGAACCAGTGGACGATTCTGCAGCAAGGTCCGTATTCCATAGACATCACCGCGGGGCCGGACACATACGAATTCGGGGATGGCAAGGGATTCGACGTGCTGCACAATGCGACGAGCCAGGATCTCGTGAAGCAATACGTGCAACTCGGCGAAGAGATCGGAAGCCACGGAGGCTGGATACACAACTACTTTTCCGCCCACGTGGATACCGATAAACCCGCGGAGCTGGAGAAGTTCCTCGAACTGAACAAGAGCGCGCTCGAGCAAGTGACCGGCAAAACGGTCGTGGAGTACTCCGCTCCGAATGGAAACCAGCCGGAGTGGGTAACGAATTGGCTGGAATCCCACGGCTTCGTGGCCTACTACTACACCGGAGACACCGGGATGGGCCCGACGCAGGACTATTTGGGGGGGCGGCGGGCCGGCGGGAACATCTGGGCTTTTCCGATCGCGCATATGGATCGAGCGGCGTCCTTTGAAGAGATGAGCGCCGAGGACGTCTCTTACGATGTGATCCAAAATTGGCTGGAGCGCCTGACGGACTTCGTCGTGGAGGAGAGGCAAACGCGGCTCGTCTATTTCCACCCGCCGGGCATTTTGCCGTTTAACCAAGTAGTTAATAGGTGGTTGGAGAGGACGGCGCAGCTAAAGGCGCAGGGGCGCTTTCGCTGGTACACAATGGCTCAAATGGCCCGGTTCCTGAACTCGCGAAAAAAGGCGGAATGGAGCGCGCGGGAGCAGGGCGACGGCGTCCTGTTGGAGGCGAAAAGCGCGGAAACATTGGCGCATTTGACGTGGAGTTTTCCGAAGACGCGGTTTGGCAAGCCGGAGGCGGTTCGCGGCGCGGCGGCCGTGGCGGAGCAAGGCGACGCATGGCTGATCGTCGCGGGAGACGGGAATCAGCTCGCAGTGGAAGCAAGGATGCTGAGCAAATGAAACTTTTTTACAACACGGCGCTCGTTCTCATTTGCGTCTCCGTAACTGCGCTCGGAGTGAATGCGCAGGAAGGAGCGCCCGTCGACCCCGCCCAATCCGCCTCACAGGCGGGCGCGGCCGTGCCGGAGAAGATTCTGACAAATTTTGTGGAGGCTGGGGGAAGCTACCGGGAATTATCGAGCGGCTATGGACATTGGACGGGCGGTTACGCGCGGGGCGTGGTGGTGGTTGGCAGAAACACGGTGAGCGCGGAAGCCAACGAGCAATACGAGTTCGGGGACAAGGGCATCTACATGGCGGCGGGCGACACGTACGTGGTCAACTCCGACTGGTATGGATCGCTGACTTTGGGGTCGAGCAGCGGCGGATTTTTCTGGCCGCGGTTCCGGGCCGACGGATTTCTCAGCAAGAAGTGGAGCGAGCGCAAACAGTTCATCACGACCGTGGGCTTTGGCTACTACATGTCGAAAGACGCGCACCGCGACAGCAATTTATTTCTCGGGGCTACTTACTACTTCAACAAGCCGTGGCTGGTGGAAAGCGGAGTGCGGCTCAACGTGAGCAATCCCGGAGCGGTATTCGCGCCTTCCGCATTCGTGGCCATAACGCAAGGGCGCAACAAACACCACTACATCTCTCTGAATGTGGGCGCGGGGCAGGAGGGCTACCAGTTGATTGGCCCGGAGACGGTGCTGACGCGCTTCGCGAGCCAAACCGCAACGCTGACGTGGCGGCAGTGGCTGGGCCGCAACTGGGGCCTGAATCTCGCCGCGGACTACTACCATAATCCCTTTTATCAGCGCGATGGTGGAGTAATTGGCTTCTTCCGAGAGTTTTAATTCCCGGGCGGGCCCGGCAGGCAGTTACAAGCGGCCGCAGCCGGTGCAGGGCCGTTTCCGGGGGCACCGCGGCGGTGTGATCAGCATGCACCGCTCGATGTCGCGGCTCGATCTGAAACCGTGGGACGTGATCAACTCGAGCGTGCTGACGCTGCTTTTCCTTGTAGTTTGGGTGCTCTCGCTGCCGCGTCTGTGCAGGTTCTGGCAATATATTTTGGACAGAGGGATCACCCTCGTTTCGATCCACGCCACACTGAACCTCCGCGAGCACCACGTCACGCGTTACGTCCGGTTTTTCATCCCTTACCCCAGCCTGCAGCCCATCGCGCCCGATGCGCAGACCTGGGGATGGACCGCGATCGTGGTTGCGGCGCTGTTCGCGGCGAGTTTTTTCCTGCCGCCGGCGCTAATGCCTCTCCGCTATTTGTTGCGCATCGTCGGCTTTATCCAGGGAACGGCGCTGGTTTATTTTCTCTGGGAGCCAGCTCGCTTTCCTCACACTCCGGACAGTTATCTGGAAGGCTTGGTGACCTACGGGATTGCCATGATCTCGTTCGTTCCCATACTCTTCAGCTTCACCTACTACATCATGAACTTCAGCCTGCTGCAGAAAGCTTTTCTGACGGTCGTGGCGATGACCCATCTCACCTTATTTCTCCCTCTGCTGATCCTGCTGCAAGCCATGGTTTTGCAGAAATCGGTATTCTTCATGCCGGTGCTTTATATCGTGTTCGGGCTGCCCGTCGAAGTTCTGATGATTATTGCGTTCTACTCCTGGGGAATGAGCTGGCCAGGCAGGGACGAACCGCTTACTTGATCCGGGGATAATCGTGACTGCCGTTTCCTAACCCGCTTGCCAGGCACCGGCCGCAGCAACCCGCCGCCTACTTGATTCCCTCTGTTTCGGATATTCATTCACCGGAATGATGCCTTTGAACAGCCGTCCAGCGAGCCCGCCAATTGCCCTTTCCTCTCTAATGGTTAGGGAACGCGATGCGGGTGCACGGCCTGACCACGGCTGGAAAGAAGGTAAGGAGCGCGGGATCGGCGTTGATCCTGGTGATTTTCGTTGCGCTAAGCCTCGGGGCGTCCGCAAACGCGCAGGGCACAATCGACCCCGGCCTGCCGCCTGCACGGCTTAGCTACAGCCGCACGCTCTTCATCTTTCCTGGCGTCAACACAGTGAAAGATCCGGACGCGGTGGTGCCTCCGCTGACCACCAAGCAGAAATACCGGATGTTCTGGGAGAGAACCTTCGATCGCTCGCTGCCGCTAGAGGCTTTGTTTTTTGCGAGCATTTCACAAGCCATTAATTATTCTCCACGGTACGGACAAGGTTGGGGCCCTTTTGCGGAGCGATTTGGCTCCTATTCCGCGAGTATTGCCACCAACAGCTTCTTCGTCGATGCATTCTGGCCTTCGCTGCTGCACCAGGATCCGCGCTACTTCAGGAAGGGCCGCGGATCATTCGGTTCGCGGCTGCTGAATTCACTTGCGTCCGAGGTGATCACGCATACCGATTCCGGCAAGCTGACGTTCAATAGTTCCGGCATGCTGGGCTTCGGAATGTCCACGGCGCTCTCGAACGCCTGGGCGCCTCGGCGCAGCATCACCTTTAGCGACACGATGCAGCGGCTTGCGGTGAAGCTGGTGCTCAGCAGCGGACTGAATCTCTTCCGCGAATTCGGCGGCCCCAATCCTCGCCGCCAGGAGGCGCGGAGCTCCCGCTGAGATTTTCGAGCTTCTCCAGAAGCACCAACCGAGCCGCATCCACGCCGTTTGCCCGGCGCAATTTGCCGTTGACGCTCAGGGACACTAGGAGTACGCTCGCCGCGAACTAATCCCGAAGAAGAAATTCCGCGTAATCTCCAAGGCCACGGCTGATATTCGATTCTTGGGAGGCGTCGCAATGAGAGCGAAGTTAGTTCTGACCCTGCTATCCGCAGGCACTCTGATGGCGGGCGTCCCGGCGCTGGCGCATCATGGATCGGGAGTCTCCTACATCCTAACCAAGGGTATAACCATGGAAGGGACTGTAACGGAATTTCGGTGGCAGAATCCGCACGTTTACGTCATGTACGACGTCAAGGACGCGCAGGGCAATAGCGTGAACTGGGCCGCCGAAACTCACTCCCCAATCGTTTGCGAAGATGAGGACGGTTGGACGAAGTCGACACTCAAGCCCGGAGACAAAATTACCATTACCGTCTATCCCTCAAAGATTGGCACGCCTCGGGGGCTGCTGGCCAAGATCGTATTCAATGGAAAGGTGATTATTGACGATACGCACGATACGCAGCGGGGGAGAGACGTGGGCTATTAGATCCGGGCAATGCGATCCGGCAGTAAATCGAATTAGATTCAGAATCCCCGAACCGAATCCGCATTTAGAGTGGAGTTGCAAGATGCGAAGTCATCGAGCGAACACGATTATCGCAGTGGCAGCCGTTGTGGCTTTTTGTTTTGCCGCCAGGACGCGGGCCCAAGGGCAGAGCGGCAAGCAAGATCTTAATCCGGGTCGAACGAATGTCCCTTCGGCCAATCCCAAGGCGCCGTTCGACGCCCACGATTTTTCCGGAGTGTGGATGACGGTACGCACCGGGGGTGGCGGCGGTATTGGTAACCGTGGTAACGCGCCTTGGCCGATGACCCCCTGGGCCCAGGCGAGATACGACGCAGCGAAACCCGGACTGGGACCGAGAGGGCAGCCCCTGGGTAACGATCCGATCATGACCTGCGATCCGGTTGGGTACCCACGCATCGCCCAGTACGCACTCAGTCCAGCGGGAGGGCAGGGGCAAGCGGAAGCGCAAGGGCGCAGCCAGCCTGCGGCGAGGCTCGCGCAGGCGGAAGGCGCCGGCCAGCAAGATGTGACGGGCGCCTACCCGATGGAGTTCGTGCAGACGAAAGATCGGCTGATCGAGTTTTTCGATTACTTCTACGTCCATCGCACCATTTGGCTCGATGGACGAAAGCTTCCCGACGATCCGGAGCCGACCTGGTATGGCTACTCCGTGGGTCATTGGGAGGGCAACACGCTGGTGGTGGAAACGACCGGCTTCAACGATCAATCCTGGGTCGACAGCGACGGCCATCCGCACAGCGATCAGATGCGCCTGGATGAGCGGTTCCAGCGCGTGGACCACGACACAATCGAGGCCAGGATGACCCTGACCGATCCCAAGGCCTATACGGCGTCCTTGGTCAGCAGGGTAACAACCTGGAAGCTGACTCCCAGGCGCACGATGCGCGAGGATCTCTGCGCTCCGTCAGACGAGTTGAGGTACAAGGACGAAGTAAGAGAGCCGGCGGCCAAGAATTAGAAGCAGAACTTCGATAACCGTAAAGAATTCACTACCCCGCACGTTGTCTTGGGCTCGCTGGCGGAGCCAGAGAAATTCTTCTTGACTCAGTAATTCCTCAGGTGTAAACAGGCCGCCATCGGACACGCTCGCCGACCCTAAGAGGGGGTCTCATGAAAAACAGACTGGGGCAGTTTTTTGTGTTGGCCGCTTCGCTTTTGGCGTTTTCCGCCCTGACGTTCGCCCACCACGGTTCCATCGTCTCCTATGACATGAAAAAGATGGTCACCATGGAAGGGACGGTGAAGGAATATCAGTGGCGGAATCCGCACGTCTATATCCTGTACGACGTCAAGGACGCCCAAGGTAACGTCGTAACCTGGGGCGCCGAAACGCACTCTCCCATCGTTTGTGAAAATGAAGACGGCTGGACGAAGTCCACTCTCAAACCGGGGGACAAGATCACCATCTCCGTTTTCCCCTCCAAAATCAACACGCCTCGCGGCCTTTTGGCGAAAATTGTATTCAACGGCAAAGCGATCATTGACGATACAGGACGAGGGTCGCAGGCAGGCCAGTAATCCCGAGCCACATCGGCATCTACAAGGACGCGAAGGGAGCGGCAAGATGCGAAGACCGGTAACCGTGTCGATCATTCTGGCGGCAGGCGCGCTGCTGTTCCCGAACGTTGGATTCGGGCAGGCGGCGCAGCAAGGCGGTCAGCCAGCCGCTCAAGCGCGTCCACGCACTCGGGCGAACACCCCATCGCCCACGGCCAACTTGCCTTTCGATCCTCACGATTTTTCAGGCGTTTGGATGGGGAGAGGCCAAGGCCCCATCGGGGTCTTGAGCAGCAAGCCTCCGGAGATGACGGCGTGGGCGCAGGCCCGCTACGACGCCGCCAAGCCGGGGCTGGGACCCAGGGCGCAGCCGCTGGGCAACGATCCCATGATGGCGTGCGATCCCGTGGGTTTCCCGCGCATCGCGCACGGTGGCGCCTATCCGATGGAATTCGTCCAGACCAAGGACCGGCTGATCGAGTTTTTCGACTACTTCTACGTGCATCGCACGATCTGGCTCGATGGACGAAAGCTTCCGGACGATCCCGAACCGACTTGGTATGGCTACTCCGTCGGCCATTGGGAGGGCAATACCTTGATCGTGGAGACCATGGGATTTAACGATCGGTCCTGGCTCGACACCGACGGCCATCCGCATAGCGAACAAATGCGGGTGGAAGAGCGTTTCCAGCGCGTGGATCACGACACGATCCAGACGACAATGACCGTCACCGATCCGGTGGCTTACAAGACGCCATGGGTCACGGGGGTGACCTGGAAGCTGACCCCCAGCCAGAAAATGCGCGAGGACCTCTGCGCTCCCTCGGACGAAGCGCAGTACAAAGAGGAGATGAGAGAGCCGGCCGCGCAGAAGAAGTAATTGGCTGGATCGTCCGGGCTCGAAACGATTTCGCAATCGTAGAAAGACTTCCGGGGTGTACCGCAGTCACATCATCGGCTGGCGCGCATATGTGCCAGCCAGGGTTTGTCGGGGACAGGGGATGTGTTTGTGATTTTTTCTGGAGGTGTACTATGGTTGCGCCGAATTTTGAGTCGGAGATCCGCTGCAAAAAAGCCCTGCAGGGACTGGGCGTCAGTTTGGCCTTGTTGTTCTTTTCCCTTCCCGCTTTTTCACAGCTCAATTTAGGGCGCGTTTTTGGCGCCATTACGGACCAAAGCGGCGGCGCTATCGCGAGCGCCACCGTGACGGTTACGGATGTGCAAAGAGGCGTCACGCGATCCTTAACGGCGGACGGAGCGGGAGAGTTCTCCGCTTCGAGCCTGCTTCCGGGCACGTATTCGGTTCGCGCCGAGGCCACGGGCTTCAAGACAGTCGAGCGTGAGAACGTGGTCGTAGGGGTCGGCCAAGACATCCGCGTGGACCTCACGTTGCAGCCCGGCGAACAAACCCAGACCATCACGGTCACCGAAGCGATACCGCTGATGAACACGACGAGCGCGCAGTTGGGCGGGACTCTGGAAAACCTGACAATCAATGAGCTGCCCGTCAGCGGCCGCGGCTACGCACTGCTGCTTCAGTATCAACCGGGAGTTATGGGATCAGGGGCTGGGACCTCCCTGTGGTCAAGCAACGGCAGCCGCAACAGCGATACGGTTTTCAGTTTCGACGGCATCATCGACTATAACCTTTTCCAAGGCACCGATGGTCCCCTTGTCGGCGGGCGGCCCGGCACGACTGTAAACGACGTGCTGCCCCTGGACTCCGTTCAGGAGATCAACGTCATAGAGAACCCCAAGGCAGAATACGGCTGGAAGTCAGGCGCCCAAGTCAATGTGGGGATCAAATCGGGAACGAATAACTTTCACGGCAGCGTTTACGGCTACGGAAGTTCCGGCGCCGTGGATGCGAGGAACGCATTTTTGACATCGAAGGGGCTGAATGACTTAGAACAGACTGGCGGGGGTATCGGCGGGCCCATAGTTAAGGACAAGCTTTTCTTCCTGGCGTATTACGAGAGGTATCACTTCGACGTGGCAAACGCGGGTGCGGTTCAAATCCCGACCTCCGCTTCACTGGGTGGCAATAGCCAAAACAGCCTTCCGGATGCCATCGCCGGCATCAATAGCTTCAATGCCGCTCATCCAGCCACGCCAGTAGCACTAAGTCCCCTCAGTTTGAACTTGGCGGGCTGCACCGCGGCGGGGGCCTGCAACGCGTCGAACGGCCTATTCGGAAATTCCTCGAGTTCGACGAGCGTTACGCAGGCGTTCCCCACCGTCGGCGGTTCCAACAACGTGATCGGGAAAATCGACTATCACTTGAACGATCACAACGCGCTGAATGGCGAATATTTCGCCGGCGGCGGCAACAATCTTACCGCCAGCGGGATAACGCAATACTGGGATACGTACAACTCGACGTTTATGCAATCGGTTCGAGCCGTGTGGGTCTGGACCCCTAATTCCAGCTGGGTGAACGAGGCCAGGTTTGGCTACGACCGGTACAAGAACGTCGCGGCTCCCGAGGAGTGCGTGCAGAATGCCGGGCAGCCCAACTATACGGCACTCGGATTTGTCCCCGGCACGTCGTTGTATCCGCCCAACTCGTGCGGCAACTTTCCGACACTTACCATCACCGGTTTTGCCGCGTTAGGTGTCGCCTCCGGCCAAAATCACCTGTACCACACCTGGCATGTCGTGGATAGCGCTTCCTACACGCGCGGCAAGCATCTGTTCAAGTTCGGCGCCGAGATCCATGACACTCGTATTGGCGGACTCGGTACGGCGGGGAATCTCTCGGGGAGCGTCAGTTTCGGGTCTATTGCCGCCTTCAGCGGCGCCACGGCGCTGCAAGACTTCCTTGCCGGCGTGCCGGCGACAGGGATCGTTTTTGTTGGGAACCCCTCACGGCAGGTTAACTTGGGACAGTACGCCGCCTTCGTTCAGGATGACTGGCGGCTCACTCCGAGAGTGTCGGCGAATCTCGGGCTTCGCTGGGAGTACAACCCACCCCTCACGGAAGCGAACGACCAGTTTGGCAATTTCGATCCAACGGCCCCTACGGGCATGGTGCAGCAGAGCGGCGGCCATGCGGTCTATCATTCCTATCGCGCAAATTTCGAGCCGCGTGTGGGCGTGGCGTGGGACGTCACAGGAAAGGGCACGACGGTGGTTCGAGTGGGAGGCAGCATCATTTCCACCACGGTCCCCACGGTAGAGTTCTGTTGCGCAAACAACGGCGGACAGCTAAACGCCATCCCCACTGGGTACACCCTCTATAAACCGAATGGCACAACGATCCCCAGTCCCGGGAACATTACGCTGGCCAACGTCAACCTCGTTAGCGGCCAAATTCCATGGGCCGTGAACACGCCCGTCTTTAACACCAGCGTGGGCGCGACGGCGTGCGCCAACGGGTTAACCCCAGTGGTCGTTGGAGGCGTCCAGCTGTTTCCGAGTCCCTGCACCGTTGCAGGCGTCAATCCCAATTTCCGCTTGGGCCGCGTTTACACGTGGACCTTCGGTGTCCAACACGCCTTCACGAGTAACCTCGTCTTGAACGCCGCTTACGTTGGTACCAAAGGCGTCGACCTGGGCGCGGTGGTCGACCTGAACGAGCCGTCTCTTGGCACCGCCAACGGGAAGGGCAATGCCGGCACTGCCCCGACCGTAATTGAACAGCAAAGGCGGCCCTACAACAGCCAGTTTCCGTACCTTGGAGAAATCCAATACTACTCGGGAATGGCGGACGCCAGGTATAACGGATTGCAGGTGAGTCTGACCGAGAGGCCCTACCACGGCCTGTTCTTTACGGCCGGGTACACTCTGGCTCACACCCAGTCCAGCTTTGATACTGAGAACAATAATTGGGTCATGAATGCCAGCAACCCCAACCAGCTCTATGGGAATTCCAACTACGATGCGCGCAATCGCGTTACTCTGACGGCGACTTACCTCATCCCCGGGAAGAAGTCACCCGCGCAGCTGCTGGAAGGGTGGGAGATTAATTCCGCGGTGTCTTGGGTGGGCGCGTTGCCAGTTACTGTGTCGGATAAATCAAGCGACCTCCCCGGAACCGGCGAAAGCGCGGCCGGAGGCGCTACTGCTGCCGGTTTCAACTGGACCCTAGTTGGGGATCCCAGTTCGTTCAAGGTTGGCGGTCCTGGGAACGTTCCCTGTTACGGAGTGACCGGCAGCAGTTTTGCGAAGTCATCCAATTGCACCCCAGTGGGTACGGTGACCCAGATGCCTCAAGCGTGCCAAGACGCCGCAAGCGCGGAGCCGACGAATCCCACAGTTCCCTCGACTGATGCAAACGCGACCGGGCTAAAGGCGCTTGCCAATTTCGGCTGTTACGCGGAGGGCAATGCGGTCATTGTTCCTCCCGCTCAGGGAACGTTCGGCAACATGGTGAACGGCATGCTACGCGGCGTTGCGAACAGGCAATGGGACTTCTCGGCGATCAAGAATTGGAAGTTGACGGAACGTTACAACGTCCAGTTCCGCACGGAGTTCTTCAACGTACTCAACCAGGTCAATTATGCGGGCCCCTCGGCTGCGCCCAATACTCCGGCGACGTTCGGCCAAGCGCAGTCACTGGCGGGCAGCGCCCTGACTTCGAGCGGAAGTCCGCGCGAAATCCAGTTCGCCTTGAAGTTCATCTTTTAGTTTGTGGGCATCTGATCGGCTCGCTCGGAAGGATGCGACAGCGTCGCGGGTCGCGGCGCATCCGGCATGCGTGCCGAATGTCGAGTAGAAGGTAGTCCGCCCCGGGCCAGACCGCCGCAGCGGAGGATCCTGGTGAAGATGCGGCCTGTTTTTGGTATAAAGCCAGACGGCGCGCTGTGTGAGACGCCTTTTTCGCAAAGTGAGGACACATGCTTAGGAAGCCGATGATGGTGGTAGCCGCCGCCATGCTGGTTACAGTGGTCATGGCGCTTTCCGTCCGCGCACAGGAGTCTGCGTCCGGCAGCGGGCCGGATTCCAAGGCGTACCTCGACCACGTGGCAAACGCCAAACTTCTCGCGGCGAGCGATCTTACTGCCGTTCTGGTGGACTGCACCATCCCGCCGGTAAGCGCCGCCGCAGGCGTCGGCAAGGTGATTGACTCACCGCCGGCGAAGGTGTTCGATCAACTCTACTATCTGGGAATGAATAGCGTGGCCTCGTGGGCCATCGTCACCAGCGCGGGCATTATCCAGATCGATAGTCTCGACAATCCCGAGGAAGCGCAACGCGTCATCGTTGGAGGCTACAAGAAATTGGGGCTCGATCCCAATCAGATGAAATATCTGATCCTCACGCATGGACACAACGATCACTTCGGCGGCTCCAAGTACCTGCAAGACACCTATCATCCGCACGTCTTGATGTCCGGGATCGATTGGGACATGGTGGCGAAGCTGCCCCCGGATTCGGCGGGAAAGTTTGGCCCGCCGCCGGCGCGCGACATGGACATCAGCGACGGCCAGAAGCTGACGTTGGGCGATACCACGATTACGTTCTACATCACTCCGGGGCATACGCCCGGGACTGTGTCGATGCTGATTCCCGTGACGGACCACGGCCAACGGCACCTGCTCTCTTTCTGGGGAGGAAGCGCGATTCCGCGGTCGCTCGAGCCCACGGGTCAGCCCGGCCGCATGGACGCAGGTCTGACGGCTTACAAGCAATCCTTTCAGCGCTTCCTCAAGTTGGGAGAAGACGCCGGCGTGGACGGGTACATTGCCAATCATCCCTATCGCGATCTGACGTTTGTGGATGGAAAGACGGACAGGATTGCGAAGAACCAGGCGCGGAAGCCGGGCGATCCCAGCCCCTTTATCGACCGCGGCACCTATATCCGGTACATGATGATCGGCATGGAGTGCATCGAAGAGCAAGAAGGCTGGGTGCGCGCCGGCAAGCCGCCGATTCAGGTTTCCGCAGCCAACTAGCGCCGAATCGATAGACGCCTGGCCAGATACTGGCAGCCGTTGTGCTCTTAGGAGCTAACGACGTGTTGGTGTCGCGCCGACACGTACGCACGGCCGTTTTTTACGAACCCGACGAATCTGCGAGCGAGTTCCGCTATCCGGTCTGTTTGTCTTCCCTTGAGCGCGTCGGATGGGATGAGTTCGCTGCCGATGCCAAGGGCGACCGCCCCCGCGAGAATGAAATTTGTCGCGTTTTGCTGGGTCACGCCTCCCGCAGCGATTAGCGGCAGTCGTGGAAACATCCGATGCAGAGAACGAATGTAAGTCTCTCCGCCGATCTGAGCGCACGGAACAACCTTGACGAAATCGCAGCCCCCCTTCCAGGCGGTGAGCACTTCGGTCGGCGTTAGCGCGCCGGGGATGACGACGATCTCCTGAGCCATGGCAAACTCGATCAGGCCGAGGTGCAAGCCGTCGCTGGTAAGGAATTGCGCTCCCGCGTCTAGACTTTGGCGCGCCGCCTTCTCGTCCATAACGCCGCCCGCGCCAATAACGAGGTTTGGATTCTCCTTCCGCAATTGCGTAATGACTCGCAGCGCGTTCGGCACCGTCAAGGTGATTTCGGCAATCAGGATGCCGCCCTGGACGATGGCCTCGACGGCGAAAAGGGCATCCTCCGGCGACCGCACCCGAACCGCCGGAATAATGCCGAACTCCTCAATCCAGCCTCGCACTTCGTAACTCTTCACGATCGCTCCTCTGCCGCAGTGAGCTGCAAATACAGGCCTGTTCTTACGCGATTTGCCCCTCGTACGATTCTTCGGGCGGCGGCAAGACGTCTCCATCGCTTGCGAACCACACATACAGAGTGGGAAGAATAAAAATGCTCATCGCCAAGTCGGCAATCAAACCGCCAACGATTACGATCGCGAAGGGCCGTTGCGAGTCGGAGCCAATTTCATGCGACAGGGCTGCAGGTAGTAAACCCAAAGTGGCCACAAGCATCGTTATCATGATGGGACGAAGCCTTAGGACCGCCCCTTCGACGGCGGCGTCCATGGTGGTGAAACCTTTGGCCCGGAGTTGGTTGATATATTCGAGCATGATCACGCCGGTCTGGACGGACACGCCGAACAGAGCCAGGAAGCCTATTCCAGACGACACACTAAAGTTCGTTCCGGTTATCAGGAGCGCAAGCAGGCCCCCGATTCGCGCGAGCGCGACGTTGACCAGAATCAACATTGTCCACTTGAAGGAACGAAACATCGTGTAAAGGATGATGAAGATCAGCAAGATTGTGAGCGGCACGACGAAAAACAGCCGCGCTTGAGCGCGTTTTGAGCTTTCGTACTCTCCCGACCATCCGATGTGATATCCCGGGGGAAATTTAACTTTTTGGCTGATCTGCGACATGGCATCTTCAACGGAGCTATTGAGATCCCGGCCGCGAACGTTAAACGTGACGCTGATGTAACGGCTCATGCCTTCGCGATAGATGTCGTATGCACCGTCGCGAATCTCGGATTTGGTGAGCTGCGCAAGAGAAACCCGTTCGCCGGAGGGCGAAAGCAGGCGGATATTGCTGATCGCTTGCGGATCCCTGCGGTACGGCTCTTGATAACGCGCAACCACGTCATAGCGCTCCGGGGTGCCGGCCGGAAGCACCTGGCTTACCGCTTTGCCACCCACAGCAGTTTCGATGGCGTCTTGAATATCGCTTACGTTGATTCCGAAACGAGCCGCTTGCTGGCGATCGACGATGAAATTGACGTTCGGTTGTCCGGTGTCGCGATACAGCTTAACGTCGGTAATGCCGGGGATTTTCGCCATGATGGCGATAACCTCTTCACCCTTTTGCTCCAAAGTGTTCAGATCGTTGCCGTAGACCTTAAGCGCCAATTGACCCTTGGTGCCGGTGAGGGTTTCCCCAACGTTATCTTCGATCGGTTGAGAGAAGTTCCAGGTCGCGCCCGGAAACTTAGAGACCTCTCGATTCATCGACGCGATTAGTTCCTCTTTGTTCCCCCGAAAAGCGGGCCGCCATTCTTCTTTCGGTTTGAGGTCAACGAAATATTCTGTGTTCCCGAATCCTCCGGTGTCCGTCCCGTCGTCAGGGCGGCCGATTTCAGACACCACTTGGGTTACCTCCGGAAATGAGGCGAAGGCGAGGCGGGACTGATTCATGAAGCGCGTGCCTTCGGTAAGGTTAGTGCTTTGGGCCAAGGTACCCCGGGCCCAGATCGACCCTTCATCGAGGTGCGGCAGGAACTCAGAACCGATCACGCCGCCGAAGGCCAAATAGAGAGTGCCGCAGAAGGCCACGAGGCCAACACCAACGGTAAGATAGCGATGCTCGACACACCAGCGCAGTCTTCGACGGTAAAGGTCGGCCAGTCGTGACATGACCGGGTTGCGCAGTTCCTTGACGCCGTTTCGGAACAGGATACTGGCAAGAACCGGTGCGATCAGAATTGAAAATGTCATAGCGCCGAGAAGGGCAAATGCGACCGTCCAAGCCATCGGGCGAAACAGCCGGCCTTCAATTCGCTGGAGCGTAAAAATCGGCAGATAGGCAGTGATGATGATGGCGATGGCATAGAAGACTGGCCGCTGAACCTCATGGCAAGCGTCGCGGATGGCTTCGGCGGGGGCTTTCATGATTGCGGTGAGGCGGTTTCCTGCGGCATCGGTTTCGCCGGATCCGGGCGCTTTCTCTAGACGACTCATATGCCGGACGATGTTTTCGACCATCACCACAGCGCCATCCACGACCATTCCGAAATCGAGCGCGCCGAGCGAGAGGAGGTTCACCGGCACTTTAGTGAGGTCGAGCCAGATGGAGGCAAAGAGCAGGGCGAAAGGAATTGTGAGCGCCACAATGATGGCGGCGCGGACATTCAAGAGAAATAAGAAAAGGACAACCGTAACGAGGATCATGCCTTCGGTGAGGTTGTGCAGAACCGTATGCAACGTCACGGCAAGCAGATCGCTGCGATCGATCATCTTTTCCAGCTTCACGCCGGGAGGCAGAATGCTGGTGTTCAGCTGGTTCACTTTGGCGTGAAGCCCTACGAGAGTGGGCCCCGAATCGGCACCCTTACGCATCATGACCTGAGAGAAGATGACGTCCCGGTTGTCGACGACGGTTCCATCCGGGCGGCGGACAGCCCGGCCTTCATGACCCAGGCGAATCTTCGCGCCCTGAGAGACGTCCGCGATGTCCTTCACCCGCACGGGTGTTCCCGACTTCGTCATCAAAACCGTGTTGGCAATGTCGTTCACTTTCTGGAACAGCCCGATGGTGCGAACGTTCATCTGCTGCAGGCCCGTTTCCACGAAGTTGCCGCCTGCGTTCACATTGTTGTTGGCGAGCTGCTGTTCCACCTGGCCAATCGTCAAGCCGTACTCGACGAGTTTGTTGGGATCGATGCGGACCTGATATTCGCGAGTAATACCGCCAAAACTCGAAACATCGACGATGTCCGGAACAGACTTGAGCTCCTTCTCTACGTAAAAGTCTTCGAGGGTCTTCAGGTCCATCACATCGATTGTGGGATTCGTGCTTCTCAGCACGTACCAGTAGATCTGTCCGGTGGTGCTCCAGTCTGTCCCCATTTCCGGCTGCAAACCTTCCGGGAGGTCGGCTTCTACCAACCGTTCCTGGACCTTCTGGCGGTTCCAGTCGTTATTCGACTGGTCATCGAAGATCATGATGACGAACGAGAGCCCGAAAATGGACTCGGATCGCAGGGCCGAGAGATGCGGGATGCCGTTCATCTGGATTTCGACGGGAATGGTGACCTGCTGCTCGACTTCCTCGGCGGAGCGGCCGGGCCACTGCGTTATGACCGTTACATAGTTATCGGCGATGTCCGGATAGGCTTCGACAGGAAGGTTGTGAAATGCAAGCGCCCCCGCCCCGAGGCACAAAACCGTCATGGCAATCACTACGAAGCGATTATTCAGCGCAAAATCTACAAGAGCCCGGATCATATGTTGCTACTCCTTCTCCAAATGGCGTCGATCTTATTGACCAATCGTGTGGTCCAAAACCAAGGCATTCGAGACAACTTGCTGACCCGGCTTTATGCCCGACTGGATCTCCTGCATGTCTCCGGGCAACTGGGCTCCGCTCACTACTTCGAGCCGGCGGAACTTGTTGTCGGGCGCGGGCACGTACACAAAGTCGCGATCGTGGATGTGCAAGATTGCGCTCGATGGGACCTGCGTAAAGGTCTCGTTCTTCTGCCCCCGGAATGTGGCGGTCGCAAACATGCCGATGCGGATGGTCCCGGGATTGGCTACTTCAATACGTACTTTGGCCGTGCGAATCGTCGGATCGAGGATCGCGCCGACGTTGCTGACCTTGCCCTTGAAGACGCGGTCGGGGTAAGCGTTTAGACGTATATCGGCGGCATCGCCGATGTGGACGCCGGCCAGGTCATTTTCGTAGACGTCGCACACGACCCAGACATGAGAGGTATCCGAGATGGTGAAGGGCGTTGGGGATGATAGCGCCTGCACGCCAGACTGGTCTGTAATCTGCTGATCGGTGATCACCCCGGCAACCGGAGCGGACACTTCAACGATGCCCGTGGGATGTTCGGGATCCGCCCCGAGGAGATGAAGGTGTTCCTTGGTCGTATCCAGATCAACGAGGGCGTTGTCTTCGGTATTTTGGGCGATTTCGAGGGCGCTCTTGGGGACGGATCCGTTATTGAAAAGCAGTTGCGCGCGGCCGAGCTGAACTTTCGATAGTTCCTCGTTCTTGACTGCTTTGCGATAGTCCGAATAGGCCCCGGAGATATCGGTGCTTCGAACTTTAAAGAGCAGTTGCCCCTGCTTGACCTCATCACCGAGGCGGGCATCGATTTCGATCACCCGGCCCGTGGCCAACGACGGCACGGGCACTTGCCGCGAAACGTCCGGACCGACCGTGCCGGTGACGTTCAATTCCGGCGCGCTGGTGTACTGGTTGGCAACCGCGAGCGGAAATTGATCCGGGTGCTCCACCTGGAAGATGCTGGGGTCGAAATCGGGCACGACCTTTATTGGCACAGCTCCGGCGTTTGCATCGGCATTTTCGTGGGCCCCGGCAATCCGTTCGCATCCGGTGAGAAAGAGCGCCAGACTGACACAGATCGTTAGTTGAAAAACGAGAGAGCGATTCATTGCATAACCTCCTGGCCGACAGCCATATTCATCTGGGCTGCGGCAGTCAAATAGGCACCCACTAAATTCAAATAAGCCAAACGCGTGTCGCGGTAGGATTTCTCGGCGTCTAGAAAGTCGAGTAGCGAGGAACCGCCGTTCTGGAACGAAAAGGTCATACGGTCGCGCACGTCCGTGGCGAGCGGGAGATACTTGCCCTTGTATGGCTTCAGAAGATTGATGTTTTGAACCAAGGTCCAATAGGCGGAGTCCACGTCGCTGAGGACTTGCGCCTGGGCCGCATCGCGTAACCGTTGGTTGCGGTCGATATCGAGCTTGGTCCGCAGTTTTTCGCCTTGATTGCGATCGAAAATACGGAGAGGAATGTCGACGCTTCCTCCGATGGTCTGATTTGCAAACGGGTTGGCGAAAGATGAGTTGTGCGAATACCAGATGCTGAAGGTGGGATCGGTCGACCCGTTTGAGACAGCCAAATCGTAGGTCGTCTTGGCCAACTGAACGTTCTGCACGGCGGCCTTGAGGTCCGGCCTCGCTTCCAGAGCCTTACTGCGAAAATCCTCGAGGCTCATCAGGCCTTCCGAAAAATCAAAGGGGCCTGTGACGTCAAACTGCTCGATGGGGGTACGGTCATTCAAGAGGGTGAGGAGCTGAATCTTCGCCGTCCGCAAACTCACCATGGCGGTTTCAAAGTCGGACTCGAACTGAACTCGCTGAAGTTCGAGGCGATTCAAATCGGCTTGGGCAAGATCGCCAGCAGTGAAGCGCGTGCGGTTCGCGTCCAACTCACGATCCCAGTACTGGAGATTCTGTTGCGCGTTTTCGAGGACGGCTTTCGCCTGCAGAACCTGAACAAATGCGCTCCGAAGGTTAAAGAGCAGACTTCTCTCCTGGTCCGTATAAGTGGACTGCGCAATCGACGTCGATACCTTCGCGCTGTCGCGGCGCAGTTCACGCTTATGATCCCGTTCGTGCAGATAGCTGATGGACGGCGTTTCGACAACACCGGCAAGGGGCTGCCATACGCCCTGATTCGGCACCGCTTGGAATCCGTCTGCGCTGATCGAAAAGTCGGGATTCGGGCGCAGATAGGCGGTAGTTTCGGCGGCGCGGGATTCATCGATATTGAGCTGCGCCGCCCTCAGATTGGGGTTGGCGGATTCAAATTTGTCCCTCACCTGCTGCCACGTCAGGGACGTCTGTCCAAACACTGCGGCCGGCACGAGCAACGCGACTAGAATCCCCTTAGCGGCCTGAACGTAGGGCCGCCGCGCCTGTTTCGTATTGCCAACTTTCGCTTTGCAACTCATGACGTTTCTCATCACCGGCCGATTACCTCTCCACCCTGATGAACTGGCTTGCATCTTCCCCTGGCCTTCTTTGAATTCGCCGATTGAAGTCCGCCAACCGTGTAGAGCTATCCTGTGCGGCCACAGACCGGCACCGCTTTGCCCGCGACTGGTTTTCAGGACGTGTCAGCTGAGCTGTGCGGCCGGAGGAGCTCTTCCGAGGATGGGAATGCCGTCCATTCCGCAAACGGCTCGTCGAACCTTAGGGACAAGAAGTTGGCTGTGCAGAATAGGTACGAATGCGCGGCAATTGCTCGCGTCTAGATCAGACGCGAAACTCGATGAAACGAGAGCGAGGTTGTGTGGAACCCGCGACTCCCCTGATGCCCGGGTGTCTGAATCGACTTGATCCGGCAGATCGGCTGAAATGGCCACCGTGAAATGGTCGTGTCCATCATTCAGAAGCACAATCAACGGCCAATGAACCAGGGCAGGGCGCAGAACAATGTCGTTGCGGACGTTATCGCCGGTCATGTCGAGGACTTGGAGTTGAAGTCCTCCCGGCGGGGCGGTCACTGGAACCACCTCGTCACTATCATCCCCAACGCGCACGTGCACCGAATAGTGCGTGGAAGCCGGAACGTTCAACGCGCCATCGCTTACAAAGTTCCCATCGCGTCCAAAGGCATTCGGCGCGATTCCCGAAGAAGGCCGGGGATCCCGCGATGCAGCAACCGCGCGAAGCGTCGCCAGCATCGTGGCGAGCGCGCAGAACGCAAGAAGCAGCAAGAGGCAGTTGCGCAGCGTCGCGCTGCTTTCGATCTCGCTGGATTGGCGCGCTACTCGCATACTTATTAGGCTACCGATGGGCCATAAAAAAGGCATGAAGGAGGCACACGAAAGTTATAAACAGCGCATAAATACGGCTCGACTGTGTTCGCCTGGATCATGCAAAACTTTGCCCATTCGGCAGCGGCAGGTTTTGTTGTCGTCAGGCTTTTCATCTTTTGTCCTCGAAGGTGTCGGGGCCGCCGCAGCGGCCCCGGACGGTTTGAGCGCTAGAATCTGACCAGGATTCCCGCAGCAACTGTGGTTTCGTCTCTGACCAGATCGGGAAACCAGACGCTGCTCGGTCCTGACTTACCGGTTAGAGGAGAACACACCGCCTCGACTGCAGGAAGATCGGCTGTGATACTTCCGGAAGATGTGATCCCGGAACTCGCGCCGTTGCTGCAGGCGTAATCTGCGGGAGAGCCGTTAGCGCCGCCTGGCGGCGTAATTCCGCCGTGACCGCTCCAATACGGCACATTCGAGTGCCGATAACCAGCCTCTGCCCACCAAGTGACGTATTCTCTTGGCATCCACTGGAAATTAAGCGTCGCATCCCACATCTTCGCTTGGTCGCCGAAGTTCTCCGTGAAATACGGAGAGCCTGAGATAGCGTCGGCTCCATTGATTGGTGGCAGCAGGGTCAGATAACGACCGGGGTTAGTCATCTGCCCGCCACCGACCGTGATTGCATATTTATTCTTGTCAAACCAGAAGCGGTTGTATGCCATCCAGCCGAGAAAACTGGTCTTAGTGCCATTTGCCGTGTTCGTGAAGCAGCTTGCGCCGCCGCCATATTCGCATCCAAGGTCGCCGGTAAAGGAGAAGCCGATCTTGGAAATCCCTGTGTTTTCGGCGTGGTCGTAATACTTGATTTCAACGCTATCGTCGGTGTGGATACGGGAGACGGCGGCGTTGTTCAG
>Ga0335077_10002423_pt1 | contig 22246 bp, 19 predicted proteins | sample Lox_Sample_31_FD_207151 | JGI IMG/M metagenome (GOLD analysis project Ga0335077, IMG submission 207151) | Soil microbial communities from Loxahatchee National Wildlife Refuge, Florida, United States - Lox_Sample_3.1 | ecosystem: Environmental > Terrestrial > Soil > Wetlands | place: USA...
TCCACCGTCCCTAATCGAGCCGCCCGCAAACCACCAGCCCGCTCGTCGTGGACGGTGGTGCCTGTCCCCTCTTGCACGAGCCCTCTTCGCTATTTTCATGCTCGCGGCTGTCGCGCTTCGCCGGCCGCCAGACCCTTTCGTCCGCTCACCGAACCCGTCTACTTCGCTCCCACCCCGATCCCAGCCGTGCTTCCAGTTCCGCAATCCGCGCTTGTTGATCGGCGAAGGCGCCGGATCGAGACCCGCCGCCTCGCAACGGTAATCACGCGGCCTTCTGTTGCGCCGCCTCGAAGTGCTATTTTTGATTCGATGCGCATGCGCCATGGTCGCCTGGTAACATCTCTCGCAGTCATCGCCCTCGGGGCGGGTTCTGCCAGCGCGGGGCTCCGCGACCCCTCGCCGGACGAGAAGCGAGCTCTGGACAAGATCATTGCTGCCATCGGCAAGGTTTTCGATCCGATCGAAAATGATGATTGGGAGAAGACCGCGGACGCCTATGACGGCCACCCGCAGGTCAATGCCAAGCCGGATGTACCGCTGAACATCAATCAGAACTTTCAGCGCGATTACCGCGTCCGACCCGGATCCGAGCGTGAACGGAAAATCATAGGGCCGCTGAGGGATCAGTTGATGAACGCCAGTTCGATGGAATCCAAACAGGCGATCGGTCGCAAGGTCCGCCCCCTCACGACTCTCACGGCATATGCGTACCTCAACCTGGGCACGCTGGACGTGAGACAGGTGCCGGAGGCCGGTCTGCAGGTCGCAGGCGCGGCCTTCGTCTATGCCGTCGACCCGAACGAGGCGTTTTGCCAATCCGGCGCGAGCTGTTACCTGTTGGGCTTTGGGAACTGGCAGTCAGCGCGGCGCAAACCAGGCGAGCAGGCGCTGCGTTTCCAGTTCGCCCACAAGCCGGGAACGCCCTTTGTCGAGAATGTGGTGATCCGGCTGACGGGCGCCCAGGACCGTATCCGCCAACTGTTTCAGACCGTCGGCTGGAACGCGCTGAACGACGCCCTCACCCGCTGATCACTCCCGCCACAGCAGCACGCCGGTGCCGTACTTGTTGTCGCCCTCCTGGTGCCACACGACGTTGAGGCGGTCATCCGGCCCGAACTGGGCGTTGATCGAGCTGGATTGTTTGTCGAACGTGCCACCGGTCCGTTTGCCGAGGCCGCAAGTGCTCCAGTGCGTGCCGTCGCTCGAAAGGGAAACCACCGGGTAGCCGCAAGACGTGTCGCCGGTCCCGCTATTGGCGTCGAAGACGGCGGCGATACGGCCGCGGGAATCGACGGCAAGCGCGAAGGGAGAGTTGGTGGAACGCGGCCCGTCGATGGGCAGTTTGACGGGAGCGTTCCAGGCTGCGGCCGATGATACGGCGTACCACACGGCGTGATCAAAATCGTTGGCCTCGCGCAAGGAATTAAGAAGAAGGTGCGTTTTGCCGCTTGTAGCAACTAGCCGCACATTTGCTCCGTCAGGCACTTGGTTATTCGAATCTGCCGCGGCCGTCACTTGGCCGGAGTCCGGGCTCCAGATCAGCACGTGATAATTCTGGCCGTCCTCAGGCTGGACCCAGTAAGCGACCAGCGGGTGGCCGGCGGGGTCGGCGGCCAGCGCGACATTCGTGTTTGAAACGAATTTCCCCTTGTCGGAGGGCGGCGCCGCTTGTGCCGTCCAGTTGGCAGGTGCGGCAGCAACGGGCACGGAGAAAAAGCGGATGCCCTGTTCGCCGGATAACGCTAGCATCCACCGGCCCCCGGCCACTACCATGGCGGTGGAAGAAACAGCTCCCTCCAGATCGGCGGCGAGCGGAGCCGCCTGCCACGAAGCGCCTTCGTCGCGGGACAGGGCCACCTGAATACCTTGAGCGCCGGCCACCGGAAACGAGAGGGCGAAGGCGCCGGTTGCTCGGTCGCATGCAAGGGATACCGGATCGACATTCTGAGCCGGAATGTCTCCTGTGACCGCCACTTTCACCGGCGCTCTCCAGGTGTACGCGGCGCGATTCCAACGGACGAAGTAAAGCGTGTTATCGCTGTTATCGTTATCCCCATTGACGTCGGTCCAAATGAACGCCAGGGCGGGGTCACCGTTTTCATCGGAAGCGAGGGCCGTGCTTGTGCCGTACTTGCCGGGCTCCACTTGGGCTGGCAGGCGTGAGGGGACGTTGATGCCCGCTGGCGGCGGCCCCACGACCACTTCGTTAGACACCGTCCCCGCTTGGTTGCGCACGCGGTAGTGGTACGTAGTGTACGGTCCGATTTTCTCGTCGCTGTAGGAAGCGGCCGATGATGCCCCCAGTTTTTCAAACTGGCCGGAACCCGAACGGCGTTCGACTTGCCATTCCGCGGAGGAGCCAGCCCAGACCAGTTCGACCCGCCGCGCGGTCGCCGACCTGACGGTTAGCTGCTGCGCGGGCAGGCAGGATGCTGCTAAGAAACACAAAAAAAAAGTTCGCATAGATTAGGGATACCTTAGCATTCAAAACCGAATTACTATTCTAGGTAGCCGTCCAACCGATCCGGTCAGTTTGACGCGCTATGCGGAAGTTGAGGATGGGCCCCCCTTGACGGACGGACCCCCAAACGGAGCGATAAGCCCTTCGCGTCACCAACAGGCTTTCAACAGGGAAATTGTCTTGGGAGACGTCAGCTATTCGCAGCGTCAATCCGCGGCCTGCGTCCCCATGGTACGTGCCTGCTTTCCTTCGTTACTTCGCTCCCGCCCCCGATCCCAGCCGTGCCTCCAGTTCCGCAATCCGCTTGTTGATCGGCGAAGGCGGTGGATCGAGCGCCGCAGCCTGTTTCAGATATCGCAGCAGATCCTTTCCGGAATCCGTGGGCAATTCCAGCCGCGTTCCGCGGTGCAGCACGTAGACTGCGTCGCCTTCAATCACCAGGCAGCCGACTTTGCCGATGCCGTCGTAAACGCGTGATAGCCCAATATCAATCAGGATCACTTTGCCGCCGAATCGCGGCGTAATCGCCGCGTCCGCATAGGTGTGGCCCAGGACAATGCGTTCCACCCCGAAATTCTTGCGAATCTTGTCCACCAGCGGCTCGAGTGACGCATCCCCCTGCGAAAGCCCCCGATACCACAGCGGGCCATCGCCGTCTCTGACGACGCTCCCCTGCAGTTTGGCCGTTTCGCCTTTCAGTTCCTCACGCACCCGGTCGTTGATGTCCCGGATTTTCATAGACACGTATTTTTCGCTGATGCCTCCGTGCAGGAATAAGCTGTCGTTGATCTTGATTACCGTGTCATGGTGCACGATCCAATTGCCGTAATAGCCATCCGGGCTGAATTGTTTCCGTCGTTCGGCGTAGCCCGGCGGATGCGAAGGGTCCGCCGGCTCTTTTGAATTCGGATCGGCGAACGCCGCGAATTCGCTCGGCGAAGTGTAGCGGAAATCGCCGTAAACATTCATGGCCTCGTGGTTGCCAATGAGCGCATGTACGTAGCCGCCGGCGTCTGCCGCCTGCTTCTCCAGACGCATCAGCAGGTCCATCGCCTTGCGGGAATCAGGTCCACGGTCGAGAATATCGCCGTTCTGCACCAGGTGAGTTTTCCCCCCGGTCCAGTTCAGTTGATCATCGATGAGTTTGGCGGTTTTCAGCACCGTCACCAGTTGATCGTAATCGCCGTGTACGTCGCCCACCGCTACGATACGTTCCACCCCGCTCCAGACGCCCGCCTGTTGCGCGGAGCGGTTGCGGCTCCCCCTATCCGGGGGGACTGCCAGAGCCAGGTGGCCGGTCAGTACTACGGAGGCACAAACAAACGCCAGACTTCTCATCACGATCCTCCTGCGTCTAATTACATCCAGGTTACAGTGAACTACCACCGTAAACCAAATAGAGGTCCAGGCCACAGGTAGGACTATCGTACTGGGCTGCGTTTGTTCTGAATTCGGAACAAAGTTCTTGAATGACGCCAAAAACTCTGATAAATACCTGAATAGAGCTTCGAAACTCGCCGTTTTGTTCTGTATGTGGAACACAATCCGGTGGAGAAAAAGAGAGCAGTTAGGCGCCGCGGTCGGACAACAGCCAGGAATCTGGCAAAACCCGTTGCGTCACTCGGAGGGCAGATGCCGATTCGGATTTTACTGATTTACCGCTATCCATTAGTGTTCCAGGCGCTCAAGGCGCTCATGGAAGGTGAAGGTTTCCGCGTCATGGGGCACGAGGATAACCCGGACGTCGTGCAATTCGCCCAGCAGTTTCAACCCGACATTGTCATCGTGGATTATGAGGGGCCTGGCGCCAAAGGTCTCGATTGCGTGCGCCAGAGTCTCGAACGTAATCCCGCCACCCGTATTATCATGTTAAGCCGGCACACGGAAGAATACCGCGTCCGGGAAGCCATCGAACTCGGCATCCGCGGATACGTGCTGAAGACTCGTACCGCCGACGAACTGCTGCGCAGCATTCGGGAAGTGGCTGAGGGACGCACCTACTTCTCCCCCGAAATCGCGCACATCGTCGCCCAGATCGTACTTGAGCCCTACACCTATGGCTCCTCCCGCCGCCTCAGCGAGTTGACCGATCGCGAACGGCAGGTCGTAACCCTTATCGCCGAGGGTCATTCCACCAAGGAAGTGGCCGCGCGCCTGGGCATTAGCGTGAAAACAGCCGACTGCCATCGCACCCGTATCATGGACAAACTCAACGTCCACCAGACCGCGAACCTGGTTCGCTACGCCATCCGCCAGGGTTTCGTAGAAGCCTGAGTTCCTCCGCCCCCCGCGCCCGAACTCTTTTTGCTTTGCACAAATTGTCGTGCATTTTACAAAAATATAAGGGCACAAATGGGAATTTCCGGGAAAACAGGGGTGTACGGGCCCACCCGTAGCCTGGGTCGGCATTCAGGCATCACTTACCCTGTTTTCAAGGATAATCCTAGGGTTCGCGTTTGCGGTATCTCCCTATAATGGGAAGCATCGGGATCCGGAAAATAACGTTGGTTAGTTCCGGATACTTTGAGAATTGTTTTGACTTCGCGCTACGTTGGTTTGAGGAAAATATGAATTTAACGAAAATCCTTGCAGAGCTGCGCCGGGAGCGTGAGCAGATTGACGAGGCCATTATGAGCCTGGAACGGCTGGCCGCTGGCAGCGGTCCGCGCCGCGGACGCCCGCCGGCCTGGCTCAAAGAACAGAAAACCAAGGTCCGTTCGTCTGTCGGCAAGGAAGCCGGCAACGCCAAGTCGGCGTCCGGGAACTGATTCCCCATTTCTGGTTGCCGCCGACCTCGGTGTATCTCCCTGGTCTCGCCCTAGCCGACACCTTACTTTTGTCGTATAAAATCTACAGTTTACCCGGATCTTTCAGCAGTATAATAAAATTGAAAAGCGCGAGACTTTTTCGAGCGTGCGCGCACGTTGCCCTATGATGAAGGCGGTACTGAAGACGCTTGCGATCAGTTTTGGTGGCGGCCTTGCGCTGGGCGCAGGAATCCGCCTGACGCAAGGTTCCGCCAAGTCCCGCCGGGAACCCCCCGTCGATCTCGATCCACTGCTGACGCGCATCAAAAGCGTGGAAAGCCGGATCGTCGAAATGGAGGCTGAACCGCGCTTCCAGCCCGCGCCGGTCGCGGAAACGACGCTCGCAGCCTTCGAATCCAAACTGGCGGCTCAGCTGGAAGACGTCGAGCAGGTGCGCGATGGCTTGCACCACGTGGAAAGTCGGCTGAGCAAAGTGGATGCGCAGATTCCATCCATCGTTCAATCCACCGTCGATCTTCGCTTGCGGGAGGTCCAGAGCAAGCTCCAGCGGGATTATGAAGAAGCGCAGAGCCGGTCCATGGCGGCTTTCGTGGAAACCCTCGAGAGCAAGGTCGTAGAGATCCCGGCCATCGTCCAATCCACCGTCGACGTTCGGTTCCGCGAGGTCCAGAGCAAGCTGCAGACGGATTTTGAGGAAGCGCAGAACCGGTCCATGGCGGCCTTCCTCGACACTTTGCAAAGCAAGGTCGTTAACCGGATCAATACCCTCGAGACGAATCTTTCCGAGCAGTCCGAGGCCATCGGGGAATTGCGCGATGCTTCGCTGCGAACCGATGAGAATCTCCAGAAAATGCTGGTGGGCATTGAGCGGCTGGTGGAGCAGGGCCGTCCGGCGCAGGCTCCCTCCCAGGCTCCACCGGTTTCTCCGGCGCCGCCTGCTGAGCCGGTCGCCGCCGGGCCGGCCATGGCGCTTCGCGACGACGTTAACCAGCCAGAAAAGCTGGCCGCGCACCTTTCCCAGGTTAGGCAAGAAGTTGCGAATCCGCTTGTCGAAGGACGCCAGCCGGAGCCTCAACCTCTACCGGTTTCTGAAACGCCTGCGCCGGTAACCGTCATTGAGCATGCGGCTGCGGCCGTCGAGATCCCCAGCAATGGGAAGCCATCCGCCGAACCGGTTGTAGCGGAAGCGCCCGCAGCCGAGGTTGCGACCAAGAGCGAACTGGCTGGCGAGTCCGAGGAGTCCTTCGAGTGGGTCAATCGTATCGGACTCGAGTTGCTGGCGCCGCAACCCAAGCCGCGCATTGGCTGGCGCCTTCCATTAGCCGTCGGGCTGGTGGTGGGTCTGATTCTGATTGCCGGCCTGCTTTATACCGGAGCGCTACAGCGTTTCCTCAGCTCCAGCGGTCTGCAACCGGCCTCCACGCTGGCCTCCGCCGCTCCCGAAGCTGATTCCCAGGCGTCGTCGAACACCCCACGCTCCTCAGTCTCCATCCGTACGGCTGCGTCGCTGGTTTCGCAGGGCCGCGATTATGCGCGCCGAAAGGACTGGCCGCAGGCCGAAGCCGCATTTCGCTCAGCGCTCGAAGCCGAGCCCGCCAACCGCGATGCCGCCCTGGGACTCTCGGACGTGCTGTATCAGGAACAAAAGTACGAAGAAAGCGCAGCCGTTCTGAATAAGCTCTCCTCAGCCAGTACGTCGCAGTAGCTCCCCACAAACCTACTCACAAACAAAAACAGCGCACACTTGCGTGTGCGCTGGGAGAAGGTTTAAGGATACCCACCGGTTAAACGGAAACTGGAACCTCGGACTTATCGCTTTCCGCCACGTGAGACTGTAAAGAGTAGATGGAGTCGAGAACTCGTTCCATCAGTTCGTCGCTCTGCGACACCGTGGTTTTCAGAACTTCGATGGACCGCACCTGTTCGGAAAGTTTGTTATCAAGTCCGGACATCGTGCTTGAGAGCATCTCTTCCATGGTGCTAACCACCTGCGCCAGCGTCGGCAATTCCTTCAGCTTGGCATCGTGATCGCCCAGGCGGTTTTCCACTTCGGCTAGGCGATTGTCGCATCGGGTGGTCAGAGCAGCCACCGCCGACTCGAGAGAAGCAATCGCGGCTACCGTCTGGGCAGAGTTGCCGTGGTTGTTCTCTTCCGCGCCATTGTAATGATTGCCAAGTGTTTCAAGCGCGGCAAGCCTGGCTTGGAGATCTTCGAGCGACTCCTTGAAAGGGCTGCCATTTGGGGAACTAGTAGTGGCCATGGAGCGTGATTTCCAAAGCGCTGCCCCAATCGAAATCCCCGTTAGGATTAAGGCTGAGCCCTGGACTACGTTCTTCAGTCTCGGCATACAGGGTAAGTATACTACAGAAAATTCTTAGAAGCCACTAAGGAATATACCCGCTTGTAAGATCTTCTCCTAAATGGTCATCCTAGAGTATCAACCTTGGTTAACTAGGAGATTTCCGTTTGGATCAGATTCCGGTCCCTGCGTCCAGCGCCACCGCTTGGGAACGGCTTTTTTTAGAGTGCGACAAGCATGGCCGCGTCCTTTGGATGAATCAACGGGCGCGCGCACGACTAGGTTCCGTTGAGAGCCTCTTTTCATCACTGCCGAGCCAGCATCTGCCCGAAGCCAGCAAACTGGTCGGTTCTAAGTCGGAGGATCGCCGCGCCTTGCTTTCCTTCATGCAAAGCGCGGACCGGCCGGTGCGAATACCGGTTCGTTTGGTGAGGCTTCTGGCGCTGGAGGACCGGGTGGTCCTTTCAGCCGAGGTGCGAGGCCGGTCTGCGGACAAACTTCCCCGGCAGCACGAAATCCTTCGCGTTCTCCTTTCGCTGCAATCGAATGCGGTGCGGAAGTATTTTCGCCTTCTGGATCTGGAGGAGTCGCTGGCGAGCCTACGCCGGCCATCGCGCTCGGTAGGGGTGATCGTTTCACAAGCTCTTGAAATCGAACGGACGCGGGTGGCCAGGGAACTGCACGCCGGGGTCGGCCAAAGCCTGGCTGGAATCAAGGTTCATCTCGAATTGATCGCCAGCGAGGCGCCGGGGCTTGCCGAGCCGGCACGGAAGCGTCTGGAAACCATTCATTTGCTGGCCGATCAAGCGCAGAGCGAGGTCCGGTCGGTTTCCCAGCGGCTGCACCCGCCCGACTGGCACCTACTGGACCTGACGCGAGCCGTTGAATCGCTGTGGGCTACGAGCGGGATACCCGAGAAATTCCATGCTACACTTGAACTCCACCCCGTTGATTCGGATTTGCCTGATGCGGTTAAGTCTACACTCTACCGCGCCGCCCAAGAGGGGTTAACCAACGTGATCCGGCATTCAGGTGCAACCGAGATACAGTTGGAACTGGGCCAACGGGAAGATCAGATCTACATGGTCTTACAGGACAACGGCTGCGGCTTCGACGCGCGGGAAGTGTTGTATGGCGCCACGAGTTCCGTCATCCGCGGCATTGGCCTTCGGGCGATGCGCGAGGACGTGCTCGAACTGGGTGGAGGGTTTGAGCTCCACAGCATCCCGGGCAGCACCAAACTGGAAATCGCACTCCCCATTTCGGAGAATCGATGACTCAGCAACCCAAACCGATTTCGATTGTCCTGGCCGACGACCATTCCATCGTTCGCGAGGGGCTGGCCGCATTCTGCGAGGCCCGTCAAGAGCTTCACATCGTCGGACAGTGCTCGGACGGTATGGCGGCAGTGGAAATGATCAAGTCGCTGGCTCCCGACTTTGCGATCATCGATCTTCACATGCCTAAGTTGCACGGCCTCGAAGTCATTCGCAAGGTCCGGGAGGCGAATTGTCTGTCTAAGTTGGTGGTTCTTTCCATCAGTCGCGATGAAAAGATGGTGCTCGAAGCGTTACGGGCGGGCGCGAATGGTTACCTGCTGAAGGACGGGCCGGCGCGGCATCTACTCGACGCCATCAATTACATTCAGGATGGCGGAGTCTACATCTCCCCTTTGTTGCGGCGCGAGTATCTGCTGGAAGCCCCGCGCAAACCGGCCGTCGAAGATCCCCTGGGCTCGCTGAGCCGGCGCGAATACGAGGTGTTCTCTTTCCTGGTAGACGGGATGCGGCCAAAAGACATAGCCAAGCTGCTGGATATCAGTCCCAAGACGGTGGATACCTACCGCTCCAATATCATGCGCAAGCTCGGGATCCACGACCTGGTGGGACTCGTGAAATTCGCCATCAACCGGAACCTCACGTCGGCCTCTAATCCCCAAGCAACATCCTGAAATCTCAGGCATTCCTCGACACGAAGGCAGCGAAGGCCGCTGAGGCACAGCAGCCCTCGCCAGAGGAAGATCGTGTTGAAGTTGGCTGCGGATTTAAGAGGTGAGTCGTTAGGAGGAGGGCTGTGAATAAGCTTCCATCGAGCGAATGACATGTTCCAGAGCCGCCCGGCGCAGACGAAGGTGTTCCAGTTGCTGCTGAGGCGCAGCACACGACGCAGCACTGCCGTGCCGGTTCGGTTTGACGGTGTGGAAGCGGCGGTAGTCTTCGAGAACGCGGATCAGTCGATTCCCGCGTGCCTTTCGCTCATACAGCATGCCGAGCGCGTTCGCAATCGAGTCTTCAAAACCAACTTGTAGTGAGTGTTGCATGCGTTTTTTCCTATATACCCCTAAGTGTTATCTGATAGTAATAAGATATACCCGAGCTGCTGGCTGATTGCAATAGTTTTCTTTAACAAAAAGAACGACTTAGGCGGCAAAACTTGGCTTGCGGATCGCTGTCGCCATTGGATATTCGACAAGATATTCACCTGCTTTGACTTAGCCGAAGGACACGTCCACCTGACCGTTGTGTTAGCATGTCGCTATGTCGCAGCCGAGGGCGCTGATCAGCGGGATTACAGGGCAGGATGGGTCATATCTGGCGGAATTCCTGTTAACAAAAGGTTACGAAGTGCATGGCATAGTGCGACGGGTGGCGATCGAGGATCCGGAACACAGGCTGACCCGGCTGGACGCGGTCCGTTCCAAAATCAAGTTGCATGCGGCATCGCTGGAGAGCTATGCCAGCATTCACCAGGTGGTGGCGAATGTGCGTCCGGACCAGTGTTATCACCTGGCGGCGCAGAGTTTCGTGAGTTACTCGTTCGATGATGAGTTCTCCACCCTGAACGCGAACATCAACGGCACGCACTACATGCTTGCGGCGGTGAAGAATGTTGTGCCCGACTGCCGCTTTTATTTTGCGGGATCGAGCGAGATGTTCGGCAAAGCGGAAGAAGTGCCGCAGACCGAGCGGACGCGGTTTCACCCGCGGTCGACTTACGGCATCAGCAAAGTGGCCGGCTTCGAGTTGACGCGCAACTATCGGGAGGCTTACGGCATGCACGCGTCGAACGGCATTCTGTTCAACCACGAGTCTCCGCGGCGAGGGTATGAATTTGTGACGCGCAAGATCACCTCAGGTGTGGCCCGCGTGGTGGCGGGGCGCTCGAGTGAGTTGCGGCTGGGCAACCTGGAAGCCAAGCGCGACTGGGGACACGCACGCGAGTACGTGGAAGCGATGTGGCTGATGCTGCAGCAGAATGATCCCGACGACTACGTGATCGCTACTGGTGAGACGCATACCGTGCGTGAGTTTGTGGAGATGGCTTTCGGGCTGGCCGGCCTGAATTACCGCGACTACGTGGCTCCGGATCCCGAACTGTTTCGCCCGGCTGAGGTCAACGTGCTGCTGGGTGATGCCAGCCACGCAAAGAAGAAACTCGGCTGGTCACCGCGCACGGGTTTTGAGGCTCTGGTGCGCGAGATGGTCGAAGCAGACTGCCGTTTGCTGGGCGTGGAGCCCAAAACTCGCGTAACGGCCGGTTGAAGCGGATGGGGACAGTTGAGCGTCATGTCGCCGAGGTACACCCGCGAGGATGAAAATTCGGCGAAGGCACGAGCGAGGAATATTCTGCAAGGGGCGAAGCCGGGACAGGCAACTGCGTCCACGGAGGGCGGGCCGGCAAGGTTGGGATTCGATGCGTTGGGGACGCAGAAGCCAGTCCCGGTTTCGCGACGTACGGGCTTTGCTAATCGGGCAGTTACAGCTATTCTCAAGAGAGGCACCACTGTCCACGACGACGCCGTCTGATGGGTTGTAGCGTGCGTGGATTAGGACAGTGGAGCCAGTCTCTAACGGAGAAGCACGGGCGTAAAGGACGAATTGCCCAACCAGAATGCGGCTTCGCCGGTGCCGACACCATCGAGAGCGAAGTTGCCGTTCATGTCAAGGATCCAGTAGCCGGTGCGGTAGACGCCGATATTGGATTTTCCGGAGCCGCTCCAATCACCGGCTACGGGAATGTCGCCGGCCTGACCGAAGTACGCCGTTTGATCCGAGATCCCGTCGCCATTCGTATCGAGGTACCAGGTGCCGTTGAGGAACAAGCCGGCCTTGGTTGTTCCCGACCCGGTCCAATCTCCAACCACGGGCGTGTACGACGAGTTGCCGAACCAGAAGCCGGAATCCCCGGAGCTGGCGCCATCCCACTGCCCGTTGCCATTGAGATCGAGCATCCAATAGCCGCCGCGGAAAACGCCAATCTTGGTTTTGCCGTTTGCATTCCAATCACCGACGACGGGCTTGTCGCCGGCCTGGCCGAAGTTGTAGAGGCAATCGCCGCCGGCAGCGCCGTCCCACACGCCGTTTCCGTTGCAGTCGAGAAGCCACTGCCCGCTGCGAAAGACGCCAATCTTGGCCGTGCCGGAACCGGTCCAGTCTCCGACGACGGGAATATCGCCGGACTGTCCGAAGGAAAACATCTGATCGCCGGCGGGCGTTCCGTCCCAGCCGCCGTTGCGATTGCGATCGACATACCAGGCGCCGTTCGAGAAGACGCCGGCTACCCAGCCCGAAGAGACCTTGGAAACAAAGCCGCCGTAGGATCCGCCATCGAAATTCTGAACCGGGCTGAGCAGGGGGAAGTCGTTGGATTGCGTCAAACCGGCGACATAGGCATTGCCGAGCGCATCGGCGGCGAGTGCGTAGCCCGCGTCGCTGCCGGTACCGCCGAGATAGGTACTCCACACGACCGCGGCGCCCGCCGGATTCAGCTTGGCGACGAATGTGTCGTAGGAACCCGCGTTTCCGGCTTGAAACCCGCGCAGGCTGAGAAAATCGGAAGAGGCGGTGTAACCGTCGACATAGGCGTTGCCGAGGAAATCGACGGCGATGCCGCCGCCGTAATCGACGCTGCTGCCGCCGAGATAGGTTGAATAGACCAGCGCGTTCCCGGCGGGATTCAGCTTGGCGACGAAGGCGTCGCTTCCGCCGCCGAGATAAGCGGCTTGCACGACGCCGGCGGTGACGGGGAAGTTGGCGGAATTGGTGGAGCCGGTGACATACGCCGCGCCGGTTGCATCAACGGCAATGCCGGTTCCGGCTTCCATTGAGCCCGCCGCGCCACCCGTGCCGCCGAGGTACGTGCTATAGATGAGCGTCTTTCCGGATGGAGCCAGCTTGGTGATGAAAGCGTCCTGGTTGCCGCCACTGGTAGCGCGTAGCGGAACGGCGGTCGGGAAATTAGTGGATGTGGTCCCGCCCGTGATGTAGGCGTTGCCGGAGGCATCCGCCGCGATGCCGGCGGCGCTGTCGCTTCCGTTGCCGCCAAGATAGGTGCTGTAGATCAGGGTTCCGCCGGGGCCGAGCTTGGTGATGAAGGCGTTCTGCTGGCCCTTGATGCTGGTCTGATACGCGCTAAGAACGGGGAAATTCATCGAGTAAGTGCCGCCGGCGATGTAGGCGTTGCCCGCGGAGTCCACGGCGATAGCGTTGCCGCTGTCGGTATTCGCGCCGCCGAGATAAGTGCTGTAGACGAGTGCGTTGCCGGCGGGATTCAACTTGGCGACAAAGGCGTCCTTGGCGCCCGCCAGTGTGGACTGCAAGGGGGACGCGGTGGGGAAGGCCGATGACGAGGTCCAGCCGGTGACATAAGCATTGCCGGAGATATCGACGGCGATTCCAAATGCGCGATCATCGCCGCGCCCGCCGAGATAGGTGCAGTAAATCAGATTGTTGCCGCCTGGGCCAAGCTTGGCCACAAAGGCGTCGACGCCGCCGCCGTTTTGGGAGCGCACGGGGTTGACGGTGGGCAGGTCGGCGGAGACGGTCCATCCCGCGACGTAGGCGTTGCCGCTGTTGTCGATGGCGATGGAGGTGAGAGCATCCATGTTGCTGCCGCCGAGGTACGTGCTATAGGACAGGACAGGATCGATGACGAGCGGCTGCGTGCGATCGTAGGGGCCGAGGCGGAAACCGACGGTGCCATCCGGCCAGATGCGGAATGATCCTTCGACATTGTGGCGCGTGCCGGAGATTTCCTGATAAATGACAGGCGCATTTTCGCGGAATTCGCCCCTCGATCCGGCCAGCACCAGCGCGCCGGCTTCATCGATACGCACGAGGCCGGCGCCGTCATATTGCATATGAATGTCCGAGGGATCGGAGCCGGGCGCGAGATAGAAATCGGATTTCAGGCTGTTGCTGGAGACCGAGTAAACGAGATCGACACCGGGGAAGATGTTGCGATAGGCGATGCCGCCGTACGCGGGCAGGTCGGTCCGCCAGTCCCTGCGATCACCGCGCATGAAGTTAACGCGGGCTCCCATCGCACGAATGCCTTCGAGCACGGGCGTGGGATTAGCTCCCGGGAAACTCACGCGGAAGCTGCTCTGACCCATGGTGAGCAGCACTTGATTCGAGCTGAAATAGCCGGTGACCGCCGGGCCCTTCATCACGTAACGCACCGGTGGATTGGCCGCTGACTCCGCGTCGAACTGGCCGCGGTTTTCAACAAAAAAGATGGGGATCTGGCCATAGCCGGCCTGCGCGGGCTGGACAAAGAATCCGGACACGAGGCACCAGGCGGCGGCAACCCAGAAACGGGCGGTGCAGAACGGCGGTACTAAGGGACGACGCTCGATCATTGCGAACTCCTCAGGTGTTTAATCGGTGGAAGGGCCGGGGAGGTTTAGGGGGAAAGGTGGAGATTCAGGCGAGGATTCTTGGGGATCGGGGAGCAGGGGTACGTTGTCCGGGATACGTGCGGTCCATGAAGGCTACATACAATCCTAGCGTACGGGCGGGTATGATCTTGACGAGGCAGAAATTTGCGCGATCTGGAGGATTGCGATGACGACTCCTTTTCGCAAGGACGGCATAGGCAGTTACAAGAAAACCGGAGGTAAGGTCAAGACAATCAAATGAAGAAGATTAACCGATATACAACGCTTCCGGTTTTGCTGGACATGCTCAAAAGGAAGCGGCTGGTTCTCTTGGACCCGGCGTCATGGGACGACAAGAACGATTCCGAAATAATGGCGGAGTACAAAAAGCGCAAGAAAGTCGAGAAGCTGTTCGCCTTGTGCTGTTCTCAGGGAGATGAGACCATTCATCACTGGAGAACGTTTGCCGGCGGTATCAGCGGGTGCTGTATTGAATTCTCCCCGGTGAAGCTGCTTGATCTTCTGGGAAAACTCGAGGGTGTTCGCTATGGCCCGGTTGTGTACACGAAGCTCAGGGATCTCAAGGAGGGCACGATTAAAGTAGACAACATTCCTTTCACGAAGCGCTGGCCGTATCGATGCGAGGAAGAGTTCCGAATTATCTGGGAGGGGAGCGCCGAGAAAGAGTGCTTCGAAATTGATTTTGATCTTTCCATGATCAACAGGATTACGATAAGCCAGCGGATGCCGGAGCCGGTCTATTCTACGATCCGTGAGTATTTGAGAGGCGCATTCGCCAACCCGGACCAAAGGATCAATCGGTCCACCCTCTATCAAAACGACGTTTGGATCGGGAAATTCAGAAAGGCTTGATGTTCTGACTAGCGGGGCTCAGCAGTTCCCGGCCAGAAGCTGGTCCCCTGGGCGCGAGTTGAACTGGCGGGGGCATAACCGGGGACAGACGGGCGGTAGGCTGATGCCTTGACGCACTCGCGTCATGGCTGCCGTGCGCATAGCGTGACGCGAGGCGGCAACAACCAGCAGCACGTTTTTCTGCTTCGTGGATGATCGCCGTTCTTAGCCGGCCGGTCCGCGCGATGGTGGTCTTCGCATTTAAGCGCAGCGCAGGAGACGCCAACTTGGAATGTTGTCACGCGAAGTCGAAGGGTTCAAAATCGATCGAGCCGCCCAGTATCTCTACGTGGACGCAATGCCCTTCGCGACGCGGGTTGTTCCAGTGCGGTCGCGCGGGCGCAAGCACGATTCTTCCGTCCGCGGCGGCCTTTTTAATCGCGGCCTCGATCGCCGCGAGATCTGGACCGGTCAGGTCGTACGCCTTTGCCAAACGATGCTGGCTGCTTCCGGGTTTGGCGATGGGGTCCCTCCGAGTGCTTGCGAGCCTCCATGCATCCAACCATGTTGAGGGATTGGAGAGTGTCGGCGGTCCAGAGAACTTGTACCCGCGCGCCTTGGCGCGTTCGACTATAACGGCGAGCTGATGTTCGTCGGAGCGATACACGCTCGTCAATCGTGTGCCGGGAGGTAAATAGAGCCTCAGGCACTGCCACACCGCGTCATTGTAATCGCTCATCTGAACGTAATCAGCTTTGTCACCCCTCTTTGGCATGGCGTAAAGTCTATATCCGAACTCAAGCCGGGCGCAATCAGCGATCCTGCCGTCGAGACGGATCGGGTCGAGCGTGCTCGGCCCTACAACGACTTGCGAGACGGCCCGTAGGGGTCGGGCACGCCCGACCCGATTTTTTCACATCTTCCTGACGCGATTATCCTGGCTCCGGCACCCTCGTGGAAAAGGCATCTGTCGCGTTTCTGGGTCCCGAGGAGTTTGGGACCGCCGGGATCGAGGTTCAAAAGTCGAGAGATTATCCTGAGAGAACCGCGAATGCGAGACCACTGGCTGAACGTGAGTTTTCGGCAAGGCCGCCTGACTTGTCCGGCCCGGAATTGAAGTTCTGCCACGCGGTCATCAGGAAGGCTGAGATCGCTGAAGGAGCAAGGATGAAAGCCACAGACTTTGACCTGTCAAAAGAGATCAGATTCAATGTGCAAACCGGGATGACGACCTTCAGGGAGAACCGGCTGGTTCTCCTCGATGCGAACTCCATGGGCTTGCTACGACAGAGAGTATTAGAAACGCTGGGGCGCGAAAAAGCCCGTGAGTTGTTCCTCAAATTCGGTTACCAGAACGGCTATGCCGATTTTCTGCAGATGAGACTGGCATGTCAGTTCGATTCGGAAATGGATTTGCTGGCTTCGGGTCCTGTGGTTCATACCTGGGAGGGTATCGTCCATGCCAAGCCCAAGGAAATTCGGTTTGATCGCCACACGGGCGAATTCTTCTTCACCGGAGTGTGGACCAATTCTTACGAGGCCGAACAGCATCTGTGTTTCAATGAGGCTTCGGACGAACCGGTATGTTGGACCCTTACAGGCTACGCCTCGGGATGGTGCACCGCGTTTTTCGGCAAACCTCTGGTGGCTCTCGAACCGGTGTGTGTCGGCAAAGGGGACGACCACTGCGAATGGAAGATCCAGCCGGAATCGGTTTGGGGCAAGGAAGCTGGACCCTATCTTGCCGCTTACAAGGAATTTTCTGTCTAAAGGTGTTTGCGATGGCAGACCGACTCATGAAGTATTACCAGTACGTGGCTGAGCAACTCGGAGCAGCAGGCAGAACGAAGCTGGCCATGATGACCAAGCTTCCATCCACCAAAGCCGCCTTGGAACCGGATACACCTGAGATTATCAATGCGTTTAAGGAAGCCGTAAAGCAGCTCACGGGAAACTCACCTCCTGATTATTGATTAGGGGAAAAGGGGAGAGACGCGATGGTCGGCGCTGCCGGCACTGGGCGTCAGTCTCCGGATTTCGCGGCGCCGGCTGCCGGCTTGGCTGCCGGTTTTTTCATCATCTCTGGTTTCGGGTTCCAGAACTCGAGAGAACCTTCGGCGACCTCTTTGGGCGGGTTGCTGAGCTCGGACAAGTAGCGGCTCAGGGTCGCAAACCGCGCCGTTCTAGGGCCGTGCAGCCTTCCCGTTTGCGATAGTCAGCATCTGGCAAGCCATTGATAAGACTTTTGTTCCGACCGTACTCCCGGCATAAGGCATTTAAGCCCGAAATCCCTGGCGGAGTAAAGTTAACCAGAGTCTTCTTGCGCGGCGGGCTCCTAAAACCATACGCTGGATCAATGTCGCTTTTTGTGGGGCGGAGGAGTGCGCCAATGATGGCGAGATTCGGGATGGCAGCGGCATTGGGGATGCTGGGGTCTACTGCCGTGGTCTTCGGCCAGGTCAGCGTGTTGACCTGGCATAACGACAACGCGCGGACCGGGCAGAACCTGCAAGAAACTTCGCTGACGGCTGCCAACGTGAATGTGTCGAGCTTCGGGAAGCTGTTCGGCATTAGCGTGGACGGCAAGGTGGATGCGCAACCTCTATATGTGCCGTTGGTGGTTATTCCGGGCAAAGGCACGCACAACGTACTGTATGTGGCGACCGAGCATGACACCGTGTTCGCTTTTGACGCCGACACCGGCACGCGGTTTTGGGAGAAATCGATGCTCAGTCCGGGTGAAATGCCGTCTGATGATCGGGGTTGCAACCAGGTCACGCCCGAAATCGGTGTGACGGGCACTCCCGTGATTGATCGTACGCGCGGTCCCAACGGTGCGATCTACCTGATTGCGATGTCCAAGGATGGCTCGGGAAATTACTTTCAGCGCCTGCACGCGCTGGATCTCAGCAGCGGCGCAGAGCTGTTTGGCGGGCCCAAGCTGGTGCAGCCGGCTTATCCCGGCACCGGCGACAACACTGACGGCACCAATGTCATATTCGACGCAAAGCAATACAAATCGCGGCCGGGTTTGCTGCTGCTTAACGGCATCGTGTATACGGCGTGGGGGTCGCATTGCGACAGCCGCCTCTACACGGGTTGGGTGATTGGATACGACGCCGGGACTCTCGCGCAGACCACGGTTCTGAATGTGACTCCCAACGGCAGTGAAGGTGGAATCTGGATGTCCGGGGCGGGTCCCGCCGCGGATGCATCGGGGAACATTTATCTGCTCGATGGCAATGGCGATTTTGACACGACCCTGAACGGTAGCGGGTTTCCCACAAATGGAAACTATGGCAATGCTTTTCTGAAACTGTCCACATCGTCTGGTCTGGCTGTGACGGATTACTTCGAAATGGACAATGAGGTATCGGAGAACGGAGGTGACGTCGATCTGGGCTCGGGAGGAGCGATGGTTGTGCCAGACCAGCCGGACGGCCAAGGGCACGTCTTCCAATTGGCTGTGGGCGCGGGCAAAGACGGCAATCTGTACCTGGTTAACCGCGCCGCCGGCATGATGGGGAAATTCAGTTCGGGCAACAATAACATCTATCAGGAGCTTGCGGGAGCATTGCCGGGTGGAATCTGGTCGGCACCGGCTTATTTCAACGGCACGATCTACTATGGACCGGTCGGCCACCCTATTTATGCGTTTCAGTTCGCGGACGCGAAGCTGGGGACCACGGCAGTTGCGCAGACCGGCAACAGTTTCGGCTATCCGGGAGCCATACCGAGCATCTCGGCGAACAACACGAGCAATGGCATCGTGTGGGCCACGGAGAATACGAATCCCGCAGTCCTGCACGCCTATGATGCGACGAACCTGCAGGAGCTCTACAACAGCAACCAGGCGGCTGCCAGCCGGGATCACTTTGGCGCCGGGAATAAGTACATCGCGCCGACGATTGCCAACGGCAAAGTGTACGTAGGCACGACGAACAGTGTGGGTGTCTTCGGGCTATTGTGCGGTGGTGCGATCGCTCCGCTGAGCGCCAATATCGCGGCGGCCGGAGGTAGTGGAACGATCCTCTTGACAGCGGGCAGTTCGTGCCCCTGGACAGCCTCCAGCAACGACGGTTTCATCAGCATCACCGGAGGATCCGCGGGCGCCGGGAAAGGGTCCGTTTCGTACACCGTCTTGCCGAATGCGGGAACGTCGCGCAGAGGAACGATAACCGCCGCCGGGCAGACATTCACCATCCTTCAGGCGGGCAGTTCCACGCCTGTGCCGGATGACTTCAACGGAGACGGACATCCGGATGTCATCTGGCAGGATCCGGCAACCGGGGCGAGTCAGGTCTCGTTTCTGGGCGGAGCGCAAGGGGCAACCGTAATTGGGACTGCCAGGTTGTCGGGCCCGAACACGTGGCGGATCGTGGGCGTGGCGGATCTAAACGGAGACGGACATCCCGATGTCATCTGGCAGGACCCGGCAACCGGGATGAGTCAGGTATGGTTTCTTGGTGGAGCGCAGGGAACGACTTTCACTGGGTCGGCGGCGTTGAGCGGCCCGAATGCCTGGCGGATTGCGGGTGTGGCGGATCTTAACGGGGACGGACATCCCGATGTAATCTGGCAGGACCCGGTAACCGGGAGGAGCCAGGTGTGGTTTCTTGGAGGCGCGCAGGGAACGACCTTCACTGGGGTGGCGGCGTTGAGCAAGCCGAATGTGTGGCGGATCGTGGCCGTGGCAGATTTCGACGGAGACGGACATCCCGATCTGATCTGGCAGGATCCGGTGACCGGAGCCAGCCAGGTGTGGTTCCTCGGTGGAGCACAGGGAGTGCACCTGCTTGGGACGGCGCGGCTCAGCGGGTCGAATGCCTGGCGCATCGCCAGGGTGGCGGATCTGATGGGGGACGGACATCCCAACGTGATCTGGCAGGATCCTGCGACCGGAACCAGCCAGGTGTGGTACCTGGGCGGATCACAGGGCGTGACCTTCCTCGGGTCGGCCGGGTTGAGCGGGTCAAGCGCCTCGCGGGTTGTGGAGTAGGCCAAACCGGGCAAACAGTAAGGCAGACAAACCCGGATCTGCAAGCGCTGATTGCATCGGCGGAAGGCTCCGGCGGCCCCGGAATTCTGGTGCCAGCGCGCAACGCGGAACTGTTTCGCTGGTGTCTCGCGAACGGTCTGCGCGGTCGAGCCTATGACGATCCGATAGACTCCCGGGCGATCGAGCGGGGCGGATTCCGTGTAGCTCTTTCCCGGCGCCAAAAGAAGCAGTACGATGCCGTCACAAAGCAGGATGACACGGCGCGTGAAGGATTTTTAAGGAAAGTGGGCGGTGGCCGATATCCACCAGCAGCGGCGGACCGGAGCCAGTGCCCTTTTGCACCAAGCCCGGTTTTTCAATCACCTGAGGCGCGGCAGCGATCGTGCAATGAGGAGCGGCAGGAGGTAGAGGACATCATGAAAAGCAAATGGCTGGTGGTGATGATGCTGGCCGCGGGTTCGCTCTTCGCCGGGCCGCGTTTTGCGATTGGCATCGGCGTCGGTGGGCCGGGCCATTATGTGGCGCCTCCTCCGCCGGTGGTCGCCTACGCACCGCCGCCTTGCCCCGGTCCGGGCTACTCGTGGGTGGCGGGTTACTGGTATCCGGTGGGCCCGCGCTACTATTGGCATGCGGGTTACTGGGCGCGTCCGCCGTATGTAGGCGCTTACTGGGTTGGCCCTCGCTACTACGGACATCATTATTATCCGGGTTACTGGAGACGGCGCGGAGGACACTGGAGGCGGTAAGTTGCGTTTCCGAGCGGCGACCAAAACGTCCCGCTGCCGTAAACGAACAGTCAGTGGATATCGGGGAGAGGTTACTGCATCCCGATTGGTGCGGCGATGCTGTTGAGTAACCTGTCCCCGAAACACCGCCACGGCCGCTTGCGCGAAGAGTGTCTGAACGTGAGTTGATATATCTCCGCCGGGGCGATGGCACTTTGAAACTCGTGCAAGCGATTCGAGTGAATTGTTCCGGGTCGTGGTGGGGACAGGAGTTAAGGGGTAGTGTGTCCTGTCCCCGAAATAGTCCGAGGAGAACAGGAATGAGTTTTCCGAGGCATCGGGAAATCTATCGGTTCGATGGATGGTTCCAGGTCGTGAAAGGCTGGGGCCAAAGTGCCGCCTCCCGTTGGTCGGCCCCGGAGCCCAGCCACCCGACGCGACGGAAGGAACGCGTCGGGCTCATCGTCCGCGATGAGTTTCCAGTTGGCTATTCCTCGGCGGGTTGCTCTCCAGCAGAGCCCGCCTCCGCTTCACCAACCGCCCTCAGTATGCGCTGGGGGATTCCAGCTGGCAACGGATTGCCAGCCAATGGTAACTTGTCCCTAATTCCCGTGTCTCAGCACAGGGGTGCACTCCAGCCCGTCCCTCATTTCCCCGTTTTCACTTTATTACTTGGTTGCTTACCCAGCCTCCAGTCATCAAATTAACTTTGCAACGGGAAGACTTGATGGGAATTCGTTGCCCACTCTGCACATCTAACGCTTCGAATGTTCCGAAATACCCAACGTACGGAGAGCAAACAGCCTCCGACTCCCAGATCAATAGGTATCGAGAGTCCGGAGACCACTCAAGTGTTGGACCTTCGTATTTCGCTAGATCGCGACGTTTGGAAGAGTCGTTCGCGTCAACCAACAATAGCTCGGATCGTAAGCTATCCAATATCGCGATCGATCTCCCGTCGGGAGACCACCTCGCGAGGAAGCCTTCGCCGATTGCCCTATAGGCGCCGCTATCCAGATCTATCAGCATTATCTCGTTGTTGCGCCCTTCTCTTGCAACTGCTCGCTTGCCGTTTGGAGAAACACTAACATCGTGCCACGCAGGCACGTAATCGCAGTCCGGATTATCCTGGATGATCACAGGCTTGACGTGTCCTGTGGTGACATTCAGGTCAAATATGCCACAATCCGCCAAATCGCCGGTGTGATATTTCCCCGAAATGACGATTTCGTTTCCACCTGAAGACGCTGCGAGACTGTAAACAGGTGAGAATCCTGTGCTGCCCAGTACCCTGCGGATTCCTGCCGGTTTGATGAACGTCTCCAGAATGACGGGGCCCTCCTCTCGGGCAAACGTGGAATCGCTGTACAACGCCTTGCCATCCGGACTGTACATGAACCGACCGACTTTGAAAGGAAGAGAGAGGCTGATCGACTCACCTTCAAACGGAAATACGATCAGTTGTGTGTCCTTGACAAAGGCT
>Ga0335077_10002425_pt1 | contig 22240 bp, 18 predicted proteins | sample Lox_Sample_31_FD_207151 | JGI IMG/M metagenome (GOLD analysis project Ga0335077, IMG submission 207151) | Soil microbial communities from Loxahatchee National Wildlife Refuge, Florida, United States - Lox_Sample_3.1 | ecosystem: Environmental > Terrestrial > Soil > Wetlands | place: USA...
CGGAGAACTCCTGAACGCCGGAGGATGGCTTGAATTCTCGAGAGCAACTCGCTGGAATCGAACGGCTTTGTCACGTAATCGTCAGCTCCGATGTCGAGACCCTGGACCTTGTCCCGCATTGCGTCCCTGGCTGACAGGATGAGGACGGGGGTGTTATAGGACGACGAACGCAGGAAGTGCAGAACCTCGATCCCCGACTTGAGGGGCAGGTTGATGTCGAGCACGATGAGATGCAATTCCTGTGATGTAATGGCTGAGATGGCTTCTTCCCCGTCAAAGGCCATCCCGACCTCGTAACCTGAACGGATGAACAGACGCTCGAGCGATCGTGCGAGTTTCCTCTCGTCCTCAACAAGGAGGATTCGGATCTTCTGATTATGCGTTGTAGTCGGCGCTTCTACGGGGGAGATCGGGTCGTTAGACATTGACAAACGTGGGGAAGTCCGGATTGCCGATGTAGGAGGTTTTGCCCTCCTGTGCAGCGAGCACAGAGATGGGCAGCATGAAGCCGACTTCATCAGGGATTCCCGCTCTGATCCGTTCGAACTCGGCAAATCCTCTGGACAATCGGCGTCTGAAAGATTTTCGCAAATTGTTCTTAAAGATGCAAATTTGGTTGATGGTGCCGGGGAGCAAATGAAAGAACTTGAAGTCGGGGCGCGGAAAATCTCACTTCTTTTTCGAATCTCGTGGAGTTCACGGCACCATTCGACCGCGGCACTCGCTATTGTCCTAACCTCCTGAGGTCATATGGAGCTGTGATGGTCTACTATCCTTCCCTCGCCTGCTGGGGTGTGGATGGTCAGCTCATTCCCGGGTTCGTTGCTGTGCGTCGCTTCAGACCGATAACAATCGCATATGACCGGTGTTGCAGCATTTGACGTGTTGAGGCAAGAATTTACAGCTTGATTGTTTTACAATAATTGGCCAAGTTTAAATTTCAAGATGGTTCCTCTCGAAATTCTCTCTTGAAGCAGCTCGGGGGTATCATGGAGTGCAGGGAGTTCTCCCGTTGCGCGGTTCGGCTGATTCTGATCTTTGGGTTCCTCTCGGTTTGGTACGTCATTTCGTTCTCCCAACTCCAATGGGTAACGGGCTATTACCCCAACTGGTATTACGCCATCCTTCGTCCCGGTGTAAGATGGAACGGTGACAACTCGGGTGCAACGGGACAATCTGAGAAATCCATGATTGACTTCTCCAAGCTTACGCACATCGTTGTCTTCACGGGATGGGGGACGAGCGACAAGTATCCGTACTGCTGCTATGTCACGAATGAGCTTGGGCCGTTCGGCAAGAGCTACGCCCAAGAAATTGAATTCGGCGCTTCCACCGGCCAGCCGGCACCGTATCTCCAAGCGCTCGTACAAAATGCGCATGCGCACGGCGTCAAGGTTGCCATTTCCATGGGTGGAATATTCGGGGGCGGTGCCAGGCAGATGTCCATGATCGCCGCGGACCCGGAAAAAACGGAGGCATTTGTCCACGCATGTTGCACGTATGCAAAGGAGAAAGGCGCGGACGGTGTTGAAATCAACTGGGAGTTTCCTCGTCAATCAGATCAGGTCGGATTTCTTAGACTCATTCAATCGTTCCGGCGTCGCCTGAATGAATGGGACCCGCGTGGCATATTTATCGCGACGGCGTATGCCCGGACCGATGAACGGATGGTGGATGGAGCTCTGGTGGACGGGCAGGTTTTTGGCTACGTTCGCGATTCCATGCTTGCGGCTTTTGACCAAATAAACATAGAGACGTACACTATGTGGCAGGGAGATGACCAGGATTACAGAACGGGATTCAATACACCGATCGACCTGCCAACGCAATTCGAAGGCTACAACGGTTACTCGCTCAACGATAAGAAGCGGGGAGACGGGATGGGAAGTGTCGGAACCTGGATCGCGGCTGGGTATCCGACGTCGAGATTGGGAATGTCGCTGTCTCCGAATACGACCGAGTTTACAGGAGCAACAACGATGGGACAGAAGTACCAGAGTTTCAAGTTTGGGAGCTATGCCAACGTCCCGGCATCCCATCGATACTGGGATTCGACAGCACAGTCGCCGTGGTATACGGATGGAGTGGGAAAGGTTATCACGTTTGAGGATACCACAAGTATTCGCTTGAAAGTCGATTGGGCAAAACGGAAAGGATTTGGCGGGCTAATGTTGTATGACCTTGGCAGTATGTATTTGCCCGATGCTCCCGAAAAGTACAAGGATCAGCTCCTGCGGGCCGCGTGGAGGGCTGCGAGAGGAGAAACGAAGTAGGCCATTTGGTCGCGTCCATCATAATACACACGTGAGGCATGTATGACAAAGTCCTGGAAGTCGGGTGCGATCGCACTCATCCTTTTGCTGTCCGCACAGAGTCTTTCGGCTCAGTTGAAATGGGTAACCGGCTACTACCCGGATTGGTATTATGCCATATTGAAGCCGGGTGTGAGATGGAATGGGGATAACACGGGAGCGACTGGGACTGCCGAAGTCTCGTTACTGAACTACTCCTACCTCACCCATATCGTCGTTTTTTCGGGCCTCGGAACCAGCTCCACATCTCCGTATTGCTCTTACATCACATCGGCCAGCGATAGCGGAAATCTGGTTAACGGCTCTCTGACCGGTGCTCCTGCACCATATCTTCGGACCCTGATTGACAGCGCCCATGTAAAGGGAGTCAAAGTCGTGATTTCAATGGGGGGCATCTATGGCACGGGCCAGCAGCAAATGTCTTCCATAGCAGCGAGCCTGGCAAAGACGGATACCTTCACAACGGCATGTGTGAATTTTGCGAAACGCCACAATGCGGATGGAGTCGAAATAAATTGGGAGTTTCCATATGCTGCTGACCGAGTTGGCGCCCAGAGGCTATTTTCTTCGTTCAGGCGCAAGTTGGATGCGTGGAGCCCGAAAGGCCTCCTCGTGGTTACGGTCTATGCGCGAGACGACGAGTCCGCGACGGGCGGGGATGGTTCCTTCTTTGGATACACGCGCGATTCCCTTCTTGCGGACGCGGACCAGATCAACCTTGAGACTTATACCATGTGGCAGGGAAATGATCAGGACTACCGAACCGGATTTAATACGCCAATCGACTTACCGACTCAATTCCCCAATTACAATGGATACTCGCTGAATGACATGGCAAAAGGGGATGGAATGGGAAGTATCGGCACTTGGCAGGTGGCGCACTATCCCCCCGCACGATTGGGGATGTCGCTTTCTCCGAATACCAGCGTCTTCACAGGTGCCTCGACGATGGGTCAAAAGTACACCAGCTACACCTTCGGGAGCTACGCGGATGTACCTTCGACGAATCGATATTGGGATTCCCTCGCCCAATCTCCGTGGTACAGCGACGGGGCGAGCAAAGTCATTACATACGAAGATACAACGAGCATTAGGTTGAAGATTCAATGGGCGATTAATAAAGGGTTTGGCGGCGTCATGCTGTACGAACTCGGTAGCATGTTTCTCCCAAGTGCACCTGCAGGACAGAAGGATCAACTCTTGCGATCCGCATACTATGCGGCAGGAATCGGTACAACCGGAGTGACCGAGAGGTTGTCTGATATACCCCAATCGTTTGACCTCAAGCAGAATTATCCAAACCCCTTCAATCCTTCCACCACGATTAATTATTCAGTTCCGGTATCCGGCCATGTCAAGCTCTCCGTGTACAATCTGCTGGGAGTAGAGGTTCGGTCGCTCGTCGATGAGATGCAAGCACCCGGCGCGTATCGGGTTGTCTTTCGAGCCGACGATCTCGCGAGCGGTGTGTACTTCTACAGATTGCAGTCAGATTATGTTGTCAAGTCGATGAAGATGGTTTTGCTGAAATAGTGTCGACTAGAAGGGATCAACGAGTAGGGTCAACAAGCCACATTGTGCCACGAGGTTCTCGTCCGACGCTGAGAGCGGTGTGATTCATTCACATGCCCGCAGCACCTAAGCCTTCCTCAGGACAAGGAGAGCGCCGAGGGGTCTGCGCATTCCTCGCCATGACGGCATGGGTGCGGAATGAAAGAGGTATGACAATGCAGGATGAAGGGGACCCAAGAGCGGATGAAAGTATTCGCTCAGCTCCTTTCTTCGAGATAAGGCGAACCGCTCCCCCATATAGAGGATCTTCTCGACCGTGAGAGAGGATGGGCCGACGATCCTCTCGTACAGATCCTTCTCGCTATACCTTCGCTGATAGAATACCTTACCTTCGTTAATCTTCTCCTGAACTTTGGAAGCCCAGTAGAATTGACGTGGAAACTTGTACTCGACCGCGCCGGTCGGTGAAAATGGAACGGTAATAACACATATGCCGCCGCGTGCAAGTGATCGACCGATCTCCGAAGCGCACGTGGCATCACCGTCGTCAGGAATATGCTCAAGAACTGAAATTGAAAAAATCTTGGTGAAATACCCTTCGTCGAAGGGGAGATCGCGACCATCGATCGCCATCACGTGAAACCGCCGTTCGTCGATCCCCTTTAACTCTCTATAGGCGGAATAGCTTTTTACGAAATACTCGTCAATATCCGTCGAAAAGACTTCGGCCCCGATTCTATCCGATAAGTAGAGGGAAAAGAGCTTCGGACTGCCGATGTCGAGCACCCGGTCGGCCCTGGTGATCTGAAGGGCGGCGTGCGCAAGTCTGAATTCCAGGGTGCGCCAGTAATTCACAGGCACGACAAGATTTTTGATATTTTCCCGGTCCAGGCGACCTTTGAGAATTGATCGGAGACCGATACCCAACCCGTACAAGTATAGCATGGTTCCTATCGCATTTCGAGATGATTGTAACCTACATCAGAGCTTGTGAGATCAAACAGAGACAAGTCTTCCCACACTTTCCCCAGGCGGATTTTTCAGACTTTGCGGTGTTCGATGGGGATGGACGACCTTCCGTGCTGGTGATTCTGCAGGAGATACGGTGGGAGGTCTTCGGTTTGGACTACCGATCCCTTTGCCATGACGACTGCATATTCGATGGCGCTTCGTAGATTGCGTACATTTCCAGGCCAATTGTACGATACCAGAGTTTCCTGTGCCTCGGCAGACACACCCTTGACGAGACTTCCGTGACGGACCCGCAGACCCTCAATGAACCCGTCAATCAAGCCGGGGATGTCTTCGCGGCGCTCCCTCAGCGGAGGTATCTCGATCAGAAAGGGGCTGAATCGGACGAACCATTCGTCGCCCGGAGTTTTATCGTCGAAGCGAACGTCGGCGGGACGATTCAAAGTGCCTATGATGCGCACATCCACTGGGATGGCTTTTTCCTCGCCAACACGAAGGATAGTGCCATACTCAAGGGCTCGAGATACCTTCTTTTGGATAACGGGAGGCAGCGAGTCCATCTCGTTGAGAAGGAGCGTGCCCGAAGAAGCCTCCTCAAATGCGCCCCTGAGAATTGAAATTCCATCGCGAGTCAATTCGATGGCACCGAAAAGTTCCTTCTCCACCCTTTCAAGGGCAACAGCTGCGCAGTCGAAAGGCCAAAAGGGGCCTTTCGAACGCTGACTCAATTCGTGGATCTTCCTGGCGGCCCACTCCTTTCCTGTCCCGTGCTCTCCGATGATTACAAGGCTCAAATGACTCGGAGCAATCTTGTCGATTGTGCGCAGGACTTCCTGCATGACACGACTCCGTGCGAATTGACTCCGAGGATCCAATGATTTCACATCCGTCTTTCAGAATATTGGTAGTGCCCGCTATATGCTCCACCTCGCGGGCGCATCACCGTCCGAGACCACTTCCGATTGGTAAGCAAATGGTGACTTGGTGGTATCGGCCCGAGGACTGGCTCGGCGCGATCGCATAATCAATGTGAAATCGACCGACGGCAAGACCGATTCCCCCGTTGATATAATTGAAGGGGGGAGAATTGACATCTCCAACTCGCAATGTCAGATCATCGACCACCCGTGCTTCAACGCCCGCCTTGTAGATAAGGTCTGCGTCGCCGGAGAGCCTTTGACTCGCAAAGCAGAGCCGTAACACCGGCTCTCGGGTTGAAATGGGAAATCGATACGACGCGCTTATTTCGAGGCTTTTCTGCGGACTTTTGTCGTATTGAAGATACATCGGAGGATCAGCGCTGTTATAATTGACACCCCATCCGATATTATTCAGTACGAGGCCGTAACTTACGTCGGCAGAAGGAGAATAGAATGTTCCGACCGATCCGCTTGCAGTCCAGAGTGCGGATGCGGTCGTCGAAGCTCGCCGAACTTGCGCGTCGCCGCCGATGCTCAGGGAGGTCGTCAGAATCTGTGCCACCGCAAGATCCAGGGCATACACGGTCAGCTGCGGCATGACCCAGCGATTTCCATCGTGGCTGCCGCTGAACCCAATGGCGATTGCCTGCTCCGGGCCGAACCGAATAGGGACAGCGACTGAATGGATCAGGGACTGGGAATTCCAATCGACGATTGCGCTCATGGCAATACCGTAGTTCTCAAGATAGCACAGCGATGCAGGGTTCGAATACATGGACATCACGTCCGGCGCCTCCGACGCCGACGCATCTCCCATTGCCGTCGCGCGAGCCCCGAAGAGCGGCTGCTGGGACGATGAGATGGAGATGGATTGCGAATTCATGGAGAAGACAGGCGAAAGGATTGCGCATCCAAGGAGCAAGAATTGTGGAAGAGGAGTATTTGATTTCATCGGGCCGTGGGTCTTCATCGAGCCAACGTGAACAGGCTGAAAAGAAATATGACGTCGCGAAAAAAGTTTGCGAGATCTCGCACAATGTTTTCGATTCTGGGAACGTAGAGTGTGTCTCCGGGTTTTATCGTGGGCAGGTCTCCCAGACCGCCGGCAAGAATGTTCGGCGAAATGTCAATTTCAACGGGGTGAGCGTAGTCACCGCGCCGAAAAAGGTATACGTGTCGCAAATCGGACTCGGGAATGGGGCCTCCCGCAATCGCTATCGCTTGGAGAAGCGAAATTTCTCCCTGGATTGGGAAATTTCCCTGTCGTCCTGTTGCACCAAGCACGGTCATGTTCAAGACGCTCGAGTTCGACACCGAAATCGAAAGCGTGAAACGAGTCTTGACAAATTGGGTCAGCTTTTCTTCCAGGAGCGCCGCCAATCGAGCCCGTGTCATCCCCGCTACCGACAAAGGTCCGGTCAAGCGTATGGGGATGTATCCATCCTCTCCAACCGTGACGGTCGTGTCAAGTTCGGGAACTTCGAGGGAGATGACCTTGATCTGATCTCCCGGTCTTATGGCATATGATGCGGATTGCGTGTCATCCGTGCGCCCGAGCGAATCGACATGCGAGAGAGCGATGTCGCCCTCTCGCACCGGTTGGCTCCCTGCGCATCCTGAAATGAAGGTTGCGAACAATAACAGGGCGATGCTTGCAATACCCCTTGCACGGGCAGGATCCATCGGACGATTGCCCGTTGATTCGACTGGCGCCGAGGAAATCAGTGACCCACCGTAATCGCCCACGTGCATGCTTCCTTGGAGGCTTTGAATCATTGTGTCACGCTCATATCGGGACTGTCTCTTCGCGTGAGATGGCGAAAGTGGTTGAATCGATGTCCGAGATCATGGAATCATCAGGATGCTTGCGTCAATAATTGTGCCACAAACCTTCCGAGAATCTTGACCGCACGACAGAGCCGTCGCGAGGTGAGACTGGATTCGGGTCTCATACCAACCGAACTTCGAGAAGGAGCCCACGAACCGAATGTGACGCTAGTTTTCCAATCCAGTCGACTCAAGAATCAAAGGGGGAAGTGGGAAGAAATGACCCACTCGGTAGAGACGTCTGGGTAGGCCGGCCCCCGGCGAATGTAGAAATTCGTTGTGACGGAGATCCGTATAACGAAAATACGGCGCCATCTCCTGTCTTGACTGGCACGTGAATTGCCCTAAGTTGAGAGCGATGAGTTGGGAAGATACACGACACCAGCATTGGAGAGGAAAGACATGCCAATGAGAACGGAACCACAACACCTGCGATTCCGGGAAATCTACGGAGTTGCCCGACGTCGAGCGATGTTACTGATCCTTCCGCCCGTCATCATTTCCGCCATTTGCATCGTTGGTTCCAACTACTTGCCACGTCTGTACGAGTCAACGATCAGAATACTAATTGTACGGGCAGAGGTGGTCAATCCGCTCGCAAGCCTGGCGAATGCGATGAATCAGACGAATGACGACCCGCTGAAGTCGTTTGACGAAATCATCTTCAGCCAACGAACCTACGAACGGCTTCTGGACAGTTTAGGTCTCACGCCCTCGATCAAGACGGAAGTGCAAAAACGCGCTATGATGGTTCGTCTAAGAAACAGCATTCACACGAAGATGCAGGAAAGCGAATCATTCAGCATCACGTTTGAGGATACCGATCCGGTTCGCGCCCAGCGGGGGGCATCCGTTCTTGCGGACATTTTCATCAATACGACCACGAGCGCCAAAAATCAGAGGAACGAACTCACGGTGGATTTCTACGAAAAGAAGCTCGAAGAATTCAGGACGAAGATGGATGAAAGTCAGAAACAAATCTCGTCTATTAATCCTGAAAAAGACAAGCGCGGTCTGGGTTCCAGCGCTGCGTTGTACCTGAAGGTGGAAGCGTTTGACCAGACTATCCGCGAGGGAGAAGCAAAGATCAAGGAATATGAAAGGGCGCTGTCGACCATCCACTCCATCCCGGGGATGATAGAATCTACCACGGGGAAGCAACTCCTGTTCGAGATTCAGCGGACGGATGTACCGTATGCAGCGGATCTTCGACCGCTATTGAAGACGTACGAGGACGCGACGGCCAAGTATACTGCGAAACATCCCGAGGTGGTGAAGGTCGAGGGTCAAATCATGGATGTGATCGAACGAATGCGGGTTGGGATTGGCACGGAGATCGGGAAGCAACGGTCGATCATTGAAGATGCCCGGAAAAGCAAGACAGATCTTATCACGGAGATGATGAACTTGACGGACAGCCAGCAAGAGGAGCGGGAGATGCAATCCAATTATTCGCTCTATGAGAGGCTGTACGGCGAGATGAAGGTAAAGCTCGAGGAAGCGGAGATATCGAGGTCGCTCGGGTCGAATCTGCAGGACGATTTTATAGTTACAGACCCTGCGCTCCTTCCGCTCTTTCCGTCCAAACCAAGTCGCACGCTCATCGTTGGCGGTGGGATCATCCTCGGGATACTCATGGGCCTTCTTTCTGCTATCGTCGCCGAAGTTCTCGATACCACTATTCGTTCCCCGCGGGCGATCGAAATGTACAACAAACCGGTTATCGCCTTGCTCCCCGAAGCGATGGATCAGCGTGAATGAAAGAGATGGTCAGTCGAACCAACCCGAGATGGACGGAGATTTAGGAGGTCGTCATTTCCGTAGATGATTCAATAGGATCCGAGGGAGCGGGAAAGGAAAAAAAACACGTTCCGCCGCCGGATCACGTTCCCCCGGATGACGGCGACGCACGCCCTGAGGGTGCCAGGCAAGATACGCGTTCCGAACCTGCCACCTCGAAGAGCGTGGTCCGGCTGCAGAAGACAATCATCGTCGACCCGGAAGCGCCGGCCCAGATGGATCCGGCGTACGTCAACCCCCGGTTTTACAATGGATTCAATTATTCCTTACTCCCCCGCGATCGTCCCCGAGGAAGGTTGACGATTGGGGTCACCAGTCCGCGACAAGGAGATGGGAAATCGCTTGTGGCCTCAAACCTCGCGGTTTCGTTGGCAATCACAACCGGCGGCGAGGTCGTACTGCTCGACTTGAATCTTACGCGGCCGAAGATCCACAAAATCTTTGGTGTACCTCTTGCGCCCGGACTCCTGGACTCACTCAACGAACCGACGATACGCATCAGAAAATCAAAGATTACAAACCTGTGGATACTCCCGTCCGGAAACATCGACAAGAACCCGCTCGCCAGCATTCAAATAGGCGTGAAGAGCGAACGACCCGTCGGGAACAAACCGACGATCAGTCTCGAACAACTCGTAGAGTTCCGAAACGTTCTGTTTTCGCTGGAGGAACAGTTCGAGCTCATTCTCGTTGACCTCCCCTCTATCGATGAGTCGGTCATTCCGACAATATTCATGAAGCAGCTTGACGGTGTCGTCATTGTTGTGAACGCCGGCAAGACGCGGAAAGAGGAAATAGACGACCTCATCGTCCAGCTGAGCGAAAATCATGTGCTCGGCTTCGTTCTGAACCGAGCGCCCGCAAAATAGAAAACACCAAAGATGATCCTTGCCTCCATAATCATTCCTTTCATTGCTCTCATGGCAATAGGCAAACGAACGCAGAAGATGACGGCCAAACACTATGCCTGGATGGCGCTTCTCGCGATCCTCCAGGTGTCAGTCGCGCTTTACAAGATGTTCACCATGGAAAAGCCACCGATGTTCTAGGCAACGCATGATTTCACTGCCGATGAGATACTTCGCAGACAAGATGTCAAACCCCGCCTCCAGTACTGCACTGATCCTTATGCTTGTGGGCTCGCTCGCGATCGGAGCAATTGTGGTGGAGTCGGGAGGCCAAATAGTCCTTGGGGGCGTGTTCCTTGCGGTTCTCGGTGTCACACTTCTAACATTCTATCGTCTCGATTTGGGATACCTTCTGTGGATAGGCCTTGTGATGATATCAGACAATTATGGTATTCCTGGATTTACGTCGATTACTTATTCTCTCAAGTATCTCGAGACACTGAATGTTGCTTTCCCGGGGCTCGGGATTGGAGTGCTTGCCCCGTTCGAGCTCCACATGATACTTATTCTTTTCGCGATGTTTGTCATTGGCGCCATCAAGAAAGACCTTCGATGGGAACATGTCGCGCTTCCTGTGGTAGCGCTGCTGTTCTTCGGCTGGCTCATTGTTTCCCTCGTGTATGGGAAGTCGAGAGGAGGGGACTTGCAGATGGGTATCTGGGAAATCCGCGCGCTCGTCTTTTTTGGGATTACCTTTTTTCTCACGCCGCAGATTATCAAGACACGAGAGCAACTGGAAGGTCTCGTATGGGTCCTTATCGTTGTCATTTCCTTCAAAGCATTTCAGGCCGTGGAAAGGTTCGCGGAACTCGGCTTTGACTTTGCAGGACACCGTGCGCTCGCAAACCATGAGGACCCCGTTTTCATCGTTACACTCTGGATCCTGCAGTTGGGTTTGGTTTTCTTCGGCGGGAATCCGAAACAGCGAAAAACCCTTCTCGCCTTGATGCCGCTGCTCGTGGTCGCTTTCTACGTGGCGAACAGAAGGGCGACGTATGCTTCACTCGCTGCCTGCTTTGTGGGCTTTATCGTCCTGTTGTCGCAGAGCGAACGCAACAGGATTAAGAGGGGCCTTCTGGTCTTCGCCGTATTGTTTTCAGTGTATCTGACGGTCTATTGGGACAGTTACGGGCGAATGGCTCAGGTAGCCCAAGCAGTGAAGTCCACCGTCTTCTCCGATGACCGGGACAAAATTTCGGGGACGGACTTTGCGTCCGCCTTGGCCCGGGATCATGAGAACTATGACCTGGCGGTGACGCTCCAGAAAGCACCAATCATGGGAATTGGGTTTGGCAATAAGCATGAATGGGCTATCCCGGCGTACGGCGCCTACGCCCTGAAGGGTTATATCACGCACAACCAGATCATGTGGCTGATTACAAAAACCGGCGCAATCGGTTTCTTCTTTTTTCTATTCTTTCTCGATTTGGTGGTGTTCCGCGGATCCATCGCGGTCTCCACGTTCAAAGATCCATATTTGCGGGCAGTTGCTGTCGTCGCCATTCTCGCCATCGCGAACCAAATCGTCATTTCGTACGTCGATATGCAATTGACGTTCTACCGGAACATGGTGTACCTTGGAACGTTGACAGGTCTTCTTCCAACTTTGGAACGACTCGATAGTTCCGCGACGACTTCTGCGGGTTAAGTGCGCTCTTCGGACCAGGAGACATCCGCCGGTTCAAACAGCGCTGACGCGGTGGGGAGAAACGAGGCTGTACACGAAAGAGGTATCATGCCTGCGATTTGGCTTACAAAGCAAAGGCCGACATGAGGATTTCAAGCGCACGTACCCATGGGAAGATGAACAACCGACCGATGAGCATTGTGCTGCAGGTTCGAAGCGGCCCGGAGACGACGACTCGAATTCTCGGAATCCCTGTTGACAGCATGAATCTGGAAGAAGTTGCGGATGTCATGATCGGATGGGCGCAGGGTGACCTGCCACATCAAGTTGTGACTGTGAATCCTGAGTTCGTCATGATCGCCCAGACCAATAAGAAATTTCGGGATGTACTCTGTGAGGCATCGCTCCGGATTCCCGACGGGATCGGAATTGTATGGGCCGCCCGATTGCTTGGGAACCCCATTAAGGGGCGAGTGGCCGGAGTCGACGCCATGCACGCGTTCGCGAGAAAAGCGGCTTCCAAGGGGCTACGGATTTTCATGCTGGGTGCGGCTCCAGGAGTAGCAGAGCGGGCTGCGTCGATCCTGCAGGATCTGTACAATGGATTGACCATAGTGGGGACCTACGCGGGGTCGCCACGTTCCGAGGATGAGGAGGACATTTGCGCGCAGATAGAGCGGGCAAGACCCGATGCTCTCTTTGTTGCGTTTGGCGCCCCGGAACAGGACCTGTGGATAGCGCGAACGGCCAACAGACTCCGGATCCCCGTCGCCATGGGGGTGGGTGGAAGCTTCGACTTCATTGCGGGTGTCGCGAAGCGTGCTCCGGCTTGGATGCAACGCCGGGGACTCGAGTGGTTTTTTCGGCTTCTGCACGAGCCGTGGCGATGGCGGCGGATGTTGCGTCTCCCTCGATTCCTGGTCGCCGTCGTTTGCAGAAGAGACGTCGCTTCAATACCAATGTAAGTCATATATGACAGGCGAACTCAAAAAACTTGTCTCAAAAAATGTTGTTGTCCTATCCCTCACGAGAGTGGTGACGTGGTCTTCGACCCTCGTCTTGATGCTCTTTCTTCCGAGATACCTCGGGCCGGTCGAATACGGCCGATTTTACCTTGCCACTTCAATTGTGACGATGTTTTCTCTGCTTGTGGATTTTGGCGGAAGTTATTCCATCACCAAGGTCATCTCGCGCCATCCAGACCGGGTTGGACAGGTTATAGTCGACTCCGCGATGATCCGGATTTTCCTCTGGGGGGGCTCATTTGCTGGTATCCTGCTCTACGCCAAATGGGCTGATTATCATCCCACGGTTCAGATCATCATGATCATCTGCGGTGTCGGGATGCTCTGGAGCGGTATCCGAGGCGTGCTCTGGAGCTGTTATCGCGGTTTCGATCTTCTCAAGTATCCTTCATACGGCGCAGTGGCGGAAACGGTCTTCATTGCTGCCGTCGGAATTACAGCGATCGTCAGAGGTTGGGGAACAATTGCATTTGCCACTATTACGGTCATCGGGACATTCATCAATTTCCTGATCTGTGCACGCTATGCGACGTCAATGACCAAAACACTGGCAACGGTTGATTGGAAGGGAGCAATCGATTCGCTGAAGGACGGCGTTCCTTACTTTCTCAACTCGGTCTTTGGAATTATTTATTACCGGATCGACACCGTCATGCTTTCATTCATGTCGACGGAGTCTGTCGTCGGTTGGTACGGCGCATCGTACAAGTTTTTCGATACGCTGATGTTCATCCCCAGTATTTTTTCCATTGCCGTGTTCCCGGTAATGGCACGGCTCTGGGGTGAAGGTAAGACCTCATTTTCAAGACCGCTTCAAAAAAGCATGGATTTCATCCTCTTGGTCGGAATCCCGATTAGCATTACGACCTACATGTATGCTCGCCAAATCATCTCATTGATCTATGGACTCGATGGATTTGCGAATTCCATCCTCCTCCTGAAGATTTTTGCAATTGGAATGCTTCTCGTCTACATTGATATGATTCTGGGCACGGTCCTCCTGGCTTCCGACAGACAGAAGCAGCTCACCCGTAACTCCTTTATTGCCATCTTCGTGAATGTGGCGATGAACCTCCTGCTCATTCCGTACTCCGAACTCCATTTCCGCAATGGAGGAGTTGGATCGGCCATTGCGACCCTCATCACTGAATTATTTATCATGTTTACAATGCTTGCCGCGCTCCCAAGGGCCATTCTCGAGTCATCGACCGTCCACGTTCAGCTCAAGATAATCGCAGCAGGCGCGGTGATGCTCATCGTGGCGGTCGGGGGTGGACGAATGGGTCTGAGCTGGATCATCGTAAGCCTTGCCAGTTTGCTGGCGTACGGAGGAACGGTACTCCTGATGCGGACGCTGGAACCGTCGGAGGTCCGGATGATCCAATCCGTTGCAAATCCCTTGGAGTTCTGGAAAGAACTCCAACAGCAGGATATTGGATCCGCTTAAGCGGCACAGAGTGACGAATGATTTCTCCGAGAAAGAAAATATGCATGGTCGGATATCTATCGACGCCGGCACTCGTTCCACCGATGTTTAACGGAGCGCTGTCGCTCGTGAAATCTGGTTTTGAGGTTGAAGCTCTTTGTTTTTCACCCGACTCGACGCTGCCTTCTCGCGAGATACTCATGGAAGGATTTCTGGTGAAGAGATTACGCTCGCGCAGTATCGGTTTTTTCCATCGTCCTTCGAGTTCCGCGCCGCGCACGATCGTCGGAGCGGCTGCACAGTACTTGATCAAGTACGTAGAATTCACCCTAAAGATGCTCTGGCATGCAATTCTTTCACGCGCCGACCTCTACGAAGCGCACGACCTTCCGGCACTTCTCCCCGTGTTCCTCGCGTCGGTGCTTCGGCGTAAGCCCTTTGCATATCATGCACATGAGATGTACGCCGAGATTCAGCGGAAGGTCCCGTTTGCGCGAGTCTGGAAAACTCTTGAACGCTGGCAGGTCCCGCATGCAGACGTGGTCGTTACACCGGAAGAGAACAGGTCCCGTATTCTCTATCTCGAGGGCGGTGCGAAAAAGATGCCTCTCACAGTCAGAAATTGCCCCCCGTTTGCCGCTCCGGTCCGAAGCACGCTTTTACGTGATCGACTTCGCGAGCGCGGGAGGGATCCGCGAACAATCGTCCTGTATCAGGGTTTGTTCGATGACTCGCGTTGCTTGGCCGAGCTCGTGGACGCGGCGCGGCAGTTTGAGGAGGGGGTGCTCCTGGTTCTCGTCGGAAGCGGTTTTGGCATCTGGGAATATCCTGAACGTACTCTCTCCGGTGTGCCGAATGTTGAAGTGATGCCCCGTGTCGCCTACGAGCAATTATACCTCTTGACCGCCTCGGCGGATATCGGTGTGCTGCTCTATCGAAATGATTGCCGTAACAATTACTATTGCGCGCCCAACAAAATCTTCGAATACATGATGATGGGGCTTCCCGTCATCGCGAACGACTTTCCGGGAATAGCAAGACTCGTGCGGGATGAAAACGTGGGCCTGTGTGTTGACGCCACCAAACCCGAGGGGATCGCTGAAGCCGTAAATAAACTTGCTCATGACCGTGAGCTCTACCAATCGATGAGAAGCAATTGCCTCGACGTATCCCGGAGTAAGTATAACTGGGAACTGGAATATAAGAAACTGCTCCACGCGTATCATGACACCATCGGACTACACGAACCCGGAAGCGACCCGCCGAACCCACGCGACAATCGACGCGTCGAGTCGGCGCCAGTGGCGGAGGAAGCGATGGGGACGGCCCGTCGAAAACACGCGGCTCACACCGGAGAGGGGTATGAGGAACGATTCTGAATCCGTCCGCCGAACGTGGGTCCAACGAGTTCGCGGAAGACTGAAAAAGCATTCCATTCTCGAGCTCATCCTTGGTATGTGGGTGGGCCGAAGATTCTATCGCCATGGGATTACGGTCATCAGCGATGGACTGCCTCTGCCCGTGATTATCAATCGAGGGGGAAGGATCGTAACGGAGAACTGCCAGTTCTATTGCGGAGTCCGGATGGAAGTTGGAAAGAATGCTCTCGTTGAAATTGGAAATGGGACATACCTGAATCGGAATACGCTCATCATCTCGAACCTGCACGTAAAGATAGGAAGAGACTGTCGAATCGCCTGGGATGTTGTCATCATGGACAGTGATCAGCATCCTGTCCCCGGCAAGACGTCAGAAGACAAGCCTGTTATAATTGAATCCAATGTTTGGATCGGGTGCCGTTGCATCGTGCTGAAGGGCGTGCATATTGGGGAGTCGGCAATAATCGCTGCCGGTTCAGTGGTGACAAAGGATGTGCCTCCGAGGGTTGTGGTGGGAGGTGTGCCGGCGAAAGTCCTATATCGCTTGCCAGGCAATCGTCGGAATAATGACTAGAACCCAGAGTCCTGTGGAAGGACGAAGGGGACGGAGGCTCCTGTGGATCGAGTTCCCATCGAATATTGTGTCCAGACGGCTTGGGCTTCGGAGAGTCTCATAACGGCTGCAATTAGAGTAACGACGGCGGAATGAAGTCCCGTGAAAACCTCCTCCGGCTCTCGTCGAAAGGACCGGCGGCACACCCATGAATGGATCGCGACCGGTCCTCAATCAGTTGAATTTCGATTCCGACGCATGAAAATACTCACTCTGACACAAGCGATATCCGGAAGGTTGAGCAAAGATGAACAACTCCGTCGGGAGACGGCCAATCAGTGGCCACGCATGTCGCTCTACGAATCCGAAATCAATTCTGACATGCTCAACGAGGAATTCTTAAAAACGGTCCCCGGGTTTCGCCGCGCAATTTACTCCAAACTTCCAGTGAAAATTGCACAGGTCACCGAGGCCTACATTCTCAGGGATCGGTACGATGTTGTTGTCTCGTGGGCTGAAAATCTCGGAATCCCGTTCGCTGCTTTGCTTATGGCGACGGGGAAGCGCGTACCGCACGTCGGCATTTTCTCGTGGATCTCCAGGCCGAAGAAGGCGATTCCCTTGAAGCTCCTTCAATCTCGTTTCGACCGGTTCATTTTGATGTCCTCGACTCAGAAGCGGTTCGCGCTGGAAGTTCTTGGGATCCCCGCAAAAAAAATTTCGCTGCTCCGCTGGCCTGTTGATCTCAATTTCTGGAGGCCAGTGAAAGTCGTCGAACAAGACACGATTGGTTCCGTGGGCCGGGAAATGCGCGACTACGAGACGCTTCTCGATGCAATAAAAGATCTCGATGTCCGTTGCCATATCGCCGCAGGGGGTTCCGGTGTTGTAGCAAAGAAGGACCAATGGACCAAACACACAATGGAGGGAAATGGCACACGGCGCAACGTGACTATCGCTCGCCTCCCGTATCCGGAATTGAGGGATTTGTACGCAAGATCGAAGTTCATTGTTGTTCCCTTACTCCCGACCGAGACCGACAACGGTACGACAAGCATCCTGGAAGCAATGGCGATGGGTCGCGCAGTTATTTGTACACGGACTGAGGGACAATGCGACGTTCTTGAAGAGGGAAGGACGGGATTATTCGTCCCTCCTCGAGATGTCCGGGCTCTGCGGGATGCGATTAGGTACCTCCTCGCAAACCCCGACGTCGCGGAGCAAATGGGGCGGAAGGGGAGAGAAGCTGTCGAAGCGCGAAACTCCCTTGATGTATATATTAATGGAATTAAGGGAATTCTGGAGGATGTTCTCAGTGAGTTTCAGGCGAAACAACATCGGATGGAAAACCTACGGTATGTTGAGTGAAAGGTCTCCAGGCTGGAGGGGGATCGTTCCTCTCAACGGCCGGCAGGTGTGTCCGGCAAACCCGTACATTCATCGGCAGACCAATTCTCAGGGTTATTCACAGGATCTATCTTCGAAGCGCTCGTGTGTGGGACAGGAGGCCTGAACGGTGATACTGATCATCGCGTTTGAATCACTCATCCTGGCAAGCGCAGGATTTCTTTTTCTGTACTTGGCGACCCTCAGCCTTCTCGCCGTCCTGCGCGGAGAGAGGAAATCATTTCCTTCAAAACGCCAGAGGAAATTTGCCGTCATCGTGCCGGCGCACAATGAAGAGAAGACAATCGGGGCGACGCTGAAGAACCTTCGGACCTTGGAGTATCCGGAAGAATTGTTCTCTATTATCGTGATTGCGGATAACTGCACCGACGCGACCGCTTCCGTGACACGCGATGCCGGTGCCTCAGTACTGGTTCGTACAGAGCCGGAGCGGCATGGAAAGGGGTATGCGCTGCGTTGGTGCTTCGACCAGCTCACGCAACGGCGACTGGAATTCGATGCGGTTATAGTCGTCGACGCTGATAGCGTCGTCTCTGCGAACTTCCTGACCGTGATGAACTATTATGTGGAATCGGGAGCAAAGGCCATTCAAAGCAGCGATCTTGCAGCACCTTCACTCGGGGATTGGAGTTCCGAGATGATTCGAACGAGTTTTCTCCTTCACAATTTTGTCCGGCCCTTGGGCCGATCCTTGCTTAAATTTTCTGCAGGCCTCAAGGGGAACGGAATGTGCTTCCCTCTTCAGACATTGATTGATGTTCCATGGTCATCGTTTTCCACAAACGAAGACTTGGAGTACGGAATGGAGCTGCTCCTGAGAGGGCATCGGGTCGTGTTCGCACCGGAGGCGAAGGTGTTTGCCACCATGCCGCTTGTTTCAAGCAATGCGCGAACGCAACGAACCCGATGGGAACGAGGGAGGTTGCCCGTCATCCGAAAATACGCTCGAGCACTTGTCGCGGCGGCGGTTCAAAGGCGTTCTCCCGTCTTGTTCGACGCATTCTTGGAATTGATCACTCCTTCCCTCGTGAATCTCGGGGCCGGGACGTTCCTCATGACCGTCTTGACGGTCACCCTCGCGGCCTCGGGGATTGAGCAGTTGCGTCTCTTTGCGTTCCTCTGGATCATGGTGATCGGAATTGCCGTCATGCACGTCACGGTCGGCTTCTTGGCAGCCGGAACTGATATATCTTCACTCCTTTCGCTGCGTCACGTCCCCAAATACTTCATCTGGAAGATTTCAATCTACGCTGGGTGGATGCGGGCCGGACCCACACATGAATGGGTCAGGACAGCTCGAGAATTGGATATACAACCGCGCATTCAAGAAGAATCAGGACCGGCAAAGAACTAATCGTTGAGGATCATGTCCAGGAATTCACGCTATAGGATCCTCTTCGTCAGCGCTCCGTTCAGCGGCGTTGAAGTATACTTCCGAAATCTCGAGAGGATGGTCCGCAGAACAGATGAGATTGATCCGCACTGGATCTGGATCGAGCAGGAACAGAAAAAGCTCCCATCGTATTTTCCCCGGCTCAACTGGAGTGTGAGGGCAAGTATTGTCGCTTCTCACCGGATTCGGAAATTTGAGGAGGCGGGAATGCATTTCGATGTTGCGTTCTTCAATCATCTTGCGCCGCTGACCTTCCTTGAACGATTTAGGAGGCGGGTCCCGACGCTCATATCGCTGGACGCCACTCCGGCACTTCTGCAAGAATATAGGGAGTGGTACCGCTTCAAACGGGATTCGTACCGGCCGTGGTGGGTGAGGAGTTTGACTCAGGCCGTCACGCGACGATCCTATAATGACGCGGCACTGATTATCGCCTGGTCCGAGAGGGTGAAGGAATCCCTCGTGCGGCGGTATAGGATCGACCCAGATAAGATCCGAATCGTCCCTCCCGGCGTGGATCTCCAATTCTGGCATGGGAAGGCCAATATCCGGGATTCAAGGAGCGGGCCAAAGCGACCTATCCGACTGCTCTTTGTCGGCGGGGATTTCCGCCGAAAAGGAGGCGATCTGCTCTTGAAGCTCGCAGGAGAGAAAATCTTCCAGAAGTATGAATTCCACTTTGTGACTCGATCGTTTTCAGGGACGAAACCACCGAATGTTTTTGTCCACGAAAATGTGATTGCGAATAGCTCCCAAATGTTTGGGCTCTACCAGAACGCAGACATTGCGGTTCTGCCGACGAGGGCGGACTTCACGCCTTTGGCGATCTGCGAAGCGATGGCAATGAGACTCCCCGTCATCTCCACGGGCGTGGGTAATATCAGAGAGATGGTAATCGATGGAAAGACAGGGTACCTCATCGCCCCGGATGACCTCGATTCATTGAGAGATTCCTTGAAGAAGCTCGCGGCGGACGCGACGCTGAGAAGAGGGTTTGGGCGGAATGGACGCGCATTGGCGGAAGAAAGGTTTAATCTCGAACGCAATTCAAGGGAAGTGATCGGGTATCTCAAAGAAGTCGCCGACCGCGGACGACCATGGTCCATTTCGTGAGTTGCAGAGTATCCTGGTATATGCGCCCTTCCACAAATGAATTCGGGGTGAGTTCCCGCGCCGTTCGTGCGAGCGTCGGTGATGGACGGGTGCCCTGCCGAGCCCCGCAGGATGCGACACAGAGAAGAAGCAATCGCAAGAAGTGATGTCCCAGACCATCAAACCGAGGTAAATGAAGGTGTTCAGTCAACTTGTCAATTTTCAGGATGGCACTCGGGCGGAATCTGCCAAACAATCCCCTGGCACGCCGAAGCGGGACATTCTGACAGCATCGTTGGTAACGTTGCTTTATCTGATATCAAGCCCGGTAATAGAATATTTTTCCGCGTATTTCATCACTCATGACTATCATTTGCCCGACGAGGGAATGACCCTCACCGCCGGGTATCTTGTTTCCCTTGGAAAAATACCCCACATCGATTTCACTTGTTACTATGCAGGAGGTTTGGAACTTCTCCTGGGTCTGTTGTTTAGTTTGGTCGGAACTTCGTTCGGCGCGGCGAGACTCGTGTTGGCTTGTTGTTTTGCTCTCATCGCGGGCATGAGCTACATGCTGCATCGCATGATCGGCGTCGGAGCGTTCATCAGTGCCTGTGTATCGCTCGTCTCGACGATCTTGATATCGGTCGCGTACTACCACATCCATCCCGGATGGGTATCAATAGTTCCGACTCTCTTTGGGATTCTCGTGTTAGCGTCGAACTCAGAGACGCCGAGCCCTTGGCGGATTCTGACAGCCGGTATCTGTGCGGGAATTGCGTGTTCTATCAAACAAACAGTCGGAGTATTTGCGATCGCCGGGTTCGCCCTTTATCTCAACTTCTTCTCGTCCCCCCGGGTGGAGCGCACGCAGAATTCAGCCGATAAGCACAGCGGCCGCAACCTGATCGAAACGATGAGAGCCAGATGGACTATTGCCGTTCCCCTCTCGATGATGCTTTTTCTCTTTTGGTTCATCCGCGCAAAATTCTCCCCGGTCAATTTCATGATGCTGCTCATCCTGCCGGGGACATTTATATGGACTGCCCTTGTTGTTACGTACGGCCGCTTCAAACTTGAAACCACTCGGGCCTATGAACGGGCGCTTCTTATCCTCGCGGTGGGATTTCTTTCCGGGTTTTCTCCAATTCTCATCTATTTTATCTCCGTCGGAGCTTTTTGGAACTTTCTGGCGGAATCATTTCTGCGAGTCCAAGTGTTGGTGCGCGGAGCCGACAACTGGACCTTCCTGCTTCCGGATGCTCTGGCAAATTACAGTATCCTCGCCAGAAGGTTGTTGCTCCATCTCGTTCCCCTCGGAGCTATCTTCATCGGCTTGTATGTTCTTCTCGGAAAGAAAATATTGGATACAGGGAATCTGAACCGACGATTGCTGGTATTGAACTCCATCGTTCTTTCTTTCTTGCACCTCACCCTGTATCCGATCTGCGGGACGGTCTATATCCTCTACCTCGCCCCGCTGCTCATTTTGCCGTATTCTTTTCTTTTCCAACAAGCGATGAGGTGGGAGGGGTTCGGACGGGGGGCAAAATTCATCGGTGCGATCCTTGCATCTTTTTTGATCCTCGGCGCAGTCTGGCAGCAAACAACGAGCGCAAGGCAGAATGCATCGGTGCCCGGCAATGATATCGTCAAACTGGAGGGGAAGGGGCTGAATCTTTATCTGCCGCGGAAGATTGCCGATCGATATTTACCTGTCATTCAGTATCTCGACCGTAGACCCCGGGATGAATCGTTCGTCGCGCTCGATCGTTATAACTCGTTCCTGGCGTTTGCGACCGGCCGGGAGATACCGATCGACTACTCTCTCACGACCTACACCTCGGGACAGCGAGGTCCCGGAGCCATAGATAACCTCGAAGAGGAGATTCAGCAGAAGAAGATCTCCATCGTGATTATCCCCAAGGAGTATCGAGAAGCATCGGAGGACAATCGGGAATTGACGGAGTACGTTCGTCAACGATTCGGTGTGGACCTGGAAACGCAAGCGTTCCTGGTTTTCCGCAGAAACAATCCTGACTGAATCATGGAACGTTGCAGCCGGGGGGGGTGAGTGGGAACGGGGG
>Ga0335077_10002430_pt1 | contig 22215 bp, 21 predicted proteins | sample Lox_Sample_31_FD_207151 | JGI IMG/M metagenome (GOLD analysis project Ga0335077, IMG submission 207151) | Soil microbial communities from Loxahatchee National Wildlife Refuge, Florida, United States - Lox_Sample_3.1 | ecosystem: Environmental > Terrestrial > Soil > Wetlands | place: USA...
GCGGCACCCAGTAGCTGACCGGGTGGTTGACGGTGTTGCCAGGCGCGCCGCGCACGCCGATCAGCTGGGCCTTCGGCCTGGCCCAGTCGCCGATGCAGGAGATGTTCTGGTTGCCGAACTGGTCCAGCTGGGACGCGCCCATCATGATGTGCCGCTGGCCGGCGGCCAGCAGCGTGAACACCTCCCGGAACGGGATCCAGCCCTCGGCGACGCGGCCGCCGTCCGCGGCCGGGCCGTCCGCCGGCGCGAGCACGGTCGCCTCGCCGTCGGTGACCAGCAGGGCGGGCTCGAAGGTCAGCTGCGCGAGCCTGGCGCCCAGCATCGGGATGATCCCCATCGGGCTGGCCAGGATCGCGCCGTCGCCGCGCCACGCCTCCGCACACGCGACGACGCAGATCTCCGCCAGCGTCGGCTCGCCGCCCGTCACGCCGGCGATCCCGCCCGCTCGGCCCGGCCGGCCCGCAGCGCCGCCACGGCCTGCTGGTACGCCTCCTCGTCCCCGGCCAGGTACGTGGCGCGGAACCGCTGCCAGCGCTCCGGGTCGGCCGCGGCCGCCGCGTACTCGGCCTGGAACTCCTCGTCCCGGCCATAGTCGGGCGCGCAGCTGGTGAAGTGCGCTCCGCCCGGCGTCTCGGCGACACCGCACACCATGGACCGGTTGATGAGCAGGCTCTGCAGCGGCCCGCCGGCGGTCAGCTCCGCGGTGGGCACGATCCGCTCGCAGGACATGTACGCCTTGTCTGCCGCGCGGCAGTACAGGTCGTCGAAATACGGGTCGGGCCCGAGGTACTGGCCGTTCCCGCGCAGGTCCGCGCGGTTCATGTGCACCAGCGCCACGTCGAGCCGCAGGGCCGGCACCGCCGCGAACTCCTCGCCGTCGGCGTACGGCGAGCGGACGGTCCGGAGCTGCGGATTCACCCGCATCACGTCCGAGCCCAGGCCGGCCCGCATGGGCAGGAACGGCAGCCGGTGCGCCGCCGCCAGCAGGCCCCAGTGCAGCATGCCCTCGTCCAGCTCGGTCAGCGTGATGCGCCCGGCCTGCCTGGCGAGCCGGAAGTGGGGCTCGAGCGGGATCGAGTCGAGGGTGACGAAGCCGGTGACCAGCCTGCGCACCTTGCCCGCGGCGATGAGCAGGCCGACGTCTGGCCCGCCGTAGCTGACGACCGTGAGGTCGGCCACGGCGGAGCTGGCGATCGCGCGTACCAGCGCCATCGGCTTGCGCCGCGAGCCGAAACCGCCGATCCCGATCGTCATCCCCGATCGCAGCTCGGCGGCGACCTGCGCGGGCGTCATCGCCGCGACCGGCAGGCCGGCGTCAGTCAACGCCGGTCCCTGTCGACGAAGGCCTGCCGTGCCGCATCGGAGACTCCCGTCAGGTTGAGCTCGAAGGTGAAGCCCTGCTCGTACCGGTACGAGCGCTTGATGTCGCCCGGCTCGATGCCGTTGAGCGACTGCTTGGCCAGCCGCACGATCTCCGGGTGCTTCGCGGCTATCTTCGCCGCCACCGCCCGCGCCCGCTCGCGCAGCTCCCGGGCCGGCACGACGTCCAGCACGGTGCCGAACCTGAGCAGGTCGCGCGCGGGCACTGGCTCACAGGTGTACACCATCGCGCGCATCAGCTGCTGCGGTACGAGCCGGGCGAGGTGCGTCGCCGCGCCCAGAGCGCCCCGGTCGACCTCGGGCAGCCCGAACGTCGCGTCGTCGGCGGCGATCACGATGTCGGCGCTGCCCGCCAGGCCGACGCCGCCGCCCAGGCAGAAGCCCTGCACTGCCGCGATGACCGGTACCTGGCAGTCGTAGACGGCGGCGAACGCGGCGAAGCAGCCGCGATTGGCCCCGACCAGGGCATCGTGCCCGGCGGTGGCCTGCATTTCCCTGATGTCGACGCCCGCGCAGAAGCCGCGCCCCTCGGCAGCGAGGACCACGGCCCGCACGCCGGGATCCTCGCCGGTCCCCGTCACCGTCTCCGCCAGGTCCAGCCAGCCCTGCACCGGGAGCGCGTTCACTGGCGGGAAGTCAATAGTAATCTCGGCGACGCCGTCGCTGCCGGCGCGCAGCTCGATACCCATCGCCGGCTCCTCACCTCAGCTACCTAGCGCTTGCTCGGGTCAGTCAGGCTAGCACCCTGACCGGCGGCTACCAGGAGTTCGGTGTCCGCGCCCGGTCGATCGCCGCCAGCATCGCATCTGGATTATCCACGTCATAGAACCCGAACGGCCAGACCGCCGAGCGCATCAGCGGCTCCATCCCCGTGTTCGCGTACATGGCGTAGGCACGTGCCGACCGCGTCCGGCGCGTGCCCAGAATGCCCGCCACCGGCGCCGGTTCCGGCGTGGCCATGGTGACGCTGGCGCGGCGGCCGCCACGGCTTCGCTGCACCGTGATCGGCACGCCGCGCAGCGGCACGTCCCGGAAACTCGTCGGCGTGACGATGATCGCGCGGTCGCGGGTCACGCCGTACGCGGTGCGCCCGTTGCTGATCCGCTTCCAGACGAACCGGCCGGCCACCATGTACAGCCCGAGCGCGATGAACGGCACGCCCCACAACGCGAAGAAGGCGTTCCCTGACCGGATCACGCCGACCTCCCAGAAGCCGGCGAAGGCCAGCCAGAGGATGCTGAACGGGATCAGGTACGCGTCGTTGCGGCCGATCAGTGCCCGGGAGTCGGGCACTCCGTACCAGACCAGTTCCTCGCCGGGCCGCAGGTGCTCGGTCAGCATCCGGGTAGCGCGCAGGCTGGTCTGCGTGTCGAGTGACATGTCAGCTCCGCTCCGGCGCCGCCACCGGCGCCACTCCCAGCGTCCGCCTGCCCGGTGTGCACGCGGTTTGCGGCCGGTGCGGCGCGAGCATACCGGGCCGCCCGGTTGGCGCAAACAGCGCGATCCGGGAAAATAGACGAGACGTTACGCACCCGAGGAGCCTGGGAGATATGCGGTTCGTGTTCAGCCCGCCGGCCAGCGAAGCGGCCGGGCTGCTGACGCTGCCCTGGGAGCTGCCGCTCGAGGACTGGCGGGACGACCGGCTGGTGGAGGTCCGCCAGCGCGGGCTGTCGCGGCACGTGGTCCGGTTCGTCAGCGACAACGGCGAGCTGTATGCGCTGAAGTCTCTCAGCGAGGATCTGGCCCGGCGCGAGTACCGGATGCTGCGCGCCCTGGCGGATCTTGCCGTTCCCGCAGTAGAGGTCGTGGGGATCGTGATCGACCGCGGCGCCGACGCGGACGCGGTGCTGGTGACCAGGTTCCTGGCGTACGCGAGCACGTACCGGGCGGTGTTCTCCCGGCCGCGGGCGGGGCCGCCGGTTGATCGCGTCCTGGACGCGCTGGTCGAGCTGCTCGTCCGGCTGCACCTGTCGGGATTCTTCTGGGGCGACTGCTCGCTGTCGAATGCCCTGTTCCGGGCGGACGCGGGCACGTTCGAGGCGTACCTGGTCGACACCGAGACGAGCGAGCGGCACCCGACGCTCACCGACGGCCAGCGCGCGCTGGATCTGGACATCGCGACCGAGCGCGTCTGCGGTGAGCTGATGGACCTGCAGGCGGGCGAGCTGCTGTGCGACGAGGTCGATCCGATCGAGGTGAGCGAGGAGCTCGCGCGCCGCTACCAGCGGCTCTGGTACGAGCTGACCAGGGAGGAGATCCTCAAGCCCGAGGACCAGCGGTACCGGATCGCCGACCGGCTGCGCTGCCTCAACGAGCTGGGCTTCGACGCCGACGAGGTGGAGCTGATCCCGAGCCAGGCCGGCACCCGGCTCCGGGTGCGCACGAAGGTAGCCGACACCGGCCAGAGCAGCCGGCAGCTGTTCCGCCTGACCGGGGTCAGCGCCGAGGAGCACCAGGCCCAGCGGCTGCTGAACGACATCGCCAGCTTCCGCGCCTACCTCGAGCAGCGCGATGGCCGCCCCGCGTCCGGGACGCTCGCGGCACACCGCTGGCTGGAAGAGGTCTACGACCCGGTCGTCGCGGCAGTCCCGGCGCGCCTGCGCGGGCGGCTGGCGCCGCCGGAGATCTTCCACGAGATCCTCGAGCACCGCTGGTACATGTCCGAGGCGGCCGGCCGGGACGTGGGCACGACGGCCGCCGCCCGCTCCTACTTCGCGACCGAGCTGCCGAACGTGCCGCCGCAGGTGACGGCCACGGACGCGCGCTTTCGCGCGGGCGGCGAGCTCGCGCTGCAAGCCGATCCGGAAGCGTGACGCCTTTTATTAGGCAGCGGTAAGGAACTTCTTCGGGCGGCCTGAGTCCCTCCTGGTTCCGTTGGCTGCGGGGCAGGAACCTGAGGAGGATCCGCATGCGCAACCGAACCAAGATCATTGCCGCCGGGGCGGCGGTCACCGCAGCGCTGGCCGCAGGCGGCGGCGCCGCGCTGGCGTCGGCGCCCGCCGCCAGGCCCGGCGGTGCCGCACGGACGACGTCCGCGACCGCGAAGCCGGGCGGCCCCAAGTCTGCTGGCTCCGGGGCCGCCTCGCAGCGCCAGGGGCACGCGGCCATCACCGCGTCGGTGGCCCGCACGCTGCACCTCAGCACGGCGCGGGTCGGCGCGGCGCTCGCGCCGCTGTTCGCCGCGGGCCAGGCCGACACGTCGTCGCCCGCGTTCGCGGCGGCCGCGCGGTCGCTGGGCGTCAGCACCGGGCAGCTGGCCGCCGCGCTCGTGCACGCCAAGCTGAGCGTGGCCGGAGCCACGAGCTACCGGCAGAGTCATGGCGGCGCCAAGGCCGCCGCTGCTAAGGCCGCCGGCGCCACGTCGGCCAGCGCCACGGCCGCGGCGAACCGGCGGGCGCACGACGAGATGACGGCGGCGGTGGCCGCGGCGCTGCATCTCGGCACGGCCCGGGTCAGCGCGGCGCTCGCGCCGATCTTCGCCGCGGGCCAGGCCGGCCCGTCGTCGCCGGCGTTCGCGGCCGCGGCCCGCTCACTCGGCGTCAGCACCGGGCAGCTGGCCGCCGCGCTGGCGCACGCCAAGCAGAGCGTGGCCGCGGGCGGATGACGCTGGCCTGGGTGCCGGCTCGCGATGGTGCGCGATACTGGCCGCGTGCGGGTGCTCGTAGTCGACGATGACGAGGCGGTGCGCAGCGCGCTGACGCACGCGCTGCGCCGTGACGGCTACGAGGTGTCCACGGCCACCGACGGCCGCACCGCGCTCGCCGCGCTGCTGCGGAGCCGGCCCGAGGCCGTCGTGCTCGACGTCCTCATGCCGGAGCCCGGCGGCCTCGAGGTGTGCCGCGCGATCAGGGCACGCGGCGACGATACCCCGATCCTGATGCTGACCGCGCGGGACCTGGTGTCCGACCGCGTCGCCGGCCTGGACGCGGGCGCCGACGACTACCTGGCCAAGCCGTTCGCGCTGGAGGAGCTGCGCGCGCGGCTGCGGGCGCTGCTGCGGCGCAGCGGTGCCGGGACCGACCTGCTCCGGTTCGGCGGCGTGGAGCTCGATCTCGCGGCCCACCGGGCCAGCCGCGACGGTGCCAGGCTGCAGCTCACCAAGACCGAGTTCGCGCTGCTCGAGCTCTTCGTCCGCAACCCGGGGCGGGTGCTCTCCCGTACCCAGATATTCGAGTCGGTGTGGGGGTACGACTTCGGGCCGGAGTCGAACGGGCTGTGGGTCTACATCGGCTACCTGCGCCGGAAGCTGGGCGAGCCGCGGTTGATCCAGACCGTCCGCGGGATCGGCTATGTGCTGCGGGACGAGGCATGAGCCTGCGCACCAGGGTCGCGATCGCCGTCGGCGCGATCGTCTTCGGCGCGCTGGCGATCGCGGCCGCGGTCGTCTACCCGGCCGTCGGCGCGAACCTGCGCGGCGAGAGCGACGCGGCCCTGGCGCAGGTAGCCAGGAACGCGCCGGCCGTCGCAACGCAGCTCAAGCGCTCCGGCACGGATATCGCGCAGCTGGTCCCGTTCGGCAGCACGGAGCTGCAGATCGTGCCCGCTGCCGTGACCGGGCCCACGAGCGGATTCGTCGGCATCACCGAGCACGACGCCCGGGTGGCATCCGGCGCGGCGAAGCCGTACTTCCGCGACGCGGCGTACGACGGCCTCGTCTACCGCATCTACACCATGCAGTTCCCCGGCAATCCGGGCGCGCTGGTCCGGGTCGCCCAGCCGGTATCGGCTGCCGCGTCGACTCAGACCGCGCTCGGCTGGCTGCTCGTCGCGCTCGTGCCGGCCGGCGCGATCGGCGCCGCGGTGCTGGCCCGGCTGGCCGCGGGCCGGGTGCTGCGGCCGGTCGGCCGGCTCACCGAGACCGTGGAGCGAATCCGGGCCACCGGCGACCTCACCGCGCCGGTCGAGACGCCGGGGCAGGACGAGATCAGCCGGCTCGGACAGGCGTTCGCGGCTATGACGGCCGCGCTGGACGCCTCGGCGGGAGCGCAGCGCAGGCTCGTCGCGGATGCCTCGCACGAGCTGCGCACCCCGCTGACCAGCCTGATCACGAACCTCGAGCTGGTCGCGGAGCGGCCGGACGATCCCAGCGCGCCGGCGCTCGCCGCGGCCGCGCTGGCCGAGGCGGGCGAGCTGCGCGTGCTGGTCAACGACCTGGTAGAGCTCGCGCGTGACGGGCAGGCCGCGGTCCACATCGAGGACGTCCGGCTGGATCTGGTCGCGGAGCGGGTGGCGGCGCGCGCCGCAGGCCGTGCGGCCGGGCTGCGGTACGAGCTCGACTGCCGGCCGACGCTGGTGCGCGGCGATCCCGACGCGCTCGAGCGGGCAATCGGGAACCTGGTGGACAACGCGCTGAAGTGGAGCCCGCCGGGCGGTCGCATCCGCATCTCTACCGGCGGCGGGACTGTCGAGGTCAGCGACGAAGGACCGGGCATACCCGCCGGCGACCTGCCTTACATCTTCGACCGGTTCTACCGGTCGGCGGCGGCGCGCGCGCTGCCCGGCTCAGGCCTGGGCCTCGCGATCGTCCGCCGGATCGCCGAGACGCACGGCGGCTTCGTCGAGGCGACCCCGCAGCGGCAGGGGGCGAGGTTCCGGCTCAGCATCCCCGAGGTCACCGCCGATCCGCCCGGCACGCAGCAGCCGGCCCGCCAGCAGCCCGCCGGTCAGCAGCCCGCCGGTCAGCAGCCCGTGCCCGGTGTGCCCGGCTGATCCGCCGCGGTGACCGCCTGCCCGCCGCGGTCCCCTACGATGACCGCCATGCAGAGCCAGGAGCAGCAATTCGCCGGCCGGGCCGTCGTGATCACCGGCGGCACCAGGGGGATCGGCGCGGGCGTCGCGGGCGCGTTTCTCGCCGCCGGGGCCGACGTGCTGGTCTGCGGCCGGACGGTGCCCGCGGCCGATGCGAGCCTGCCCCCGGCCGGCGGCCGCCGCGCGGTGTTCCGCCAGGCCGACGTCCGCGATCCGGACCAGGCAGCCGCGCTGATTGCCGCCGCGCGCGATCAGCTCGGCCGCGTCGACATCCTGATCTGCAACGCCGGCGGCTCGCCGGAGGCGCCCGCCGCGACGGCATCGCCGCGCTTTCACGCCAGGATCATCGAGCTGAACCTGATCGCCCCGCTGCACTGCGCGCAGGCAGCCAATGCCGTGATGCAGGATCAGCCGCACGGCGGCTCGATCGTCATGATCGGCAGCGTCAGCGGAACCCGGCCGTCGCCCGGCACGGCCGCCTACGGCGCGGCCAAGGCCGGCCTGCAGCACCTGGTCACCAGCCTGGCCGTCGAGTGGGGACCGCGGGTACGGCTGAACAGCGTCGTGCCGGGGTTCGTCGGCACCGACGGCGCGGCCGGGCATTACGGCGACGCGCAGGCCGCCGCTGCCGTCGCCGCGTCCGTGCCGCTGCGGCGGATGGCGACGCCGGCCGATGTCGCTGCCGCCTGCCTGTTCCTGACATCGCCTGCGGCCGGCTACATCAGCGGCGCGAGCCTGCTGGTGCACGGCGGCGGCGAGCCACCGGCCTTTCTAGCCGTGACGCGCGGTTCGTTATACCCTCCCTGAAAGTAGAACACGTTTCAGTTGAGGAGCGAGCCCTATGGTTGCTTCGATCAAGCCGCATCGCGATGAGACCGGCCTAACCGACGGACTGCTGCTTATCGACGGGACCTGGGGTCCCTCGGCCGGCGAGCAGACCTGGGCGCACCGCCATCCCGCCACCGGCGAGGAGGTTGCCGCTTTCGCGGTCGCCGGGCCGGAGGACGTGGACCGGGCGGTACGGGCAGCGCGCGCCGCGTTCGACGACGGCCCGTGGCCGAAGATGAGGGCAGGCGAGCGCGGCAGGCTGCTGCGACGGATCGCCGACCTCGTCCGCGAGCACGGCGACGAGCTGCTCGCACTGCAGGCGCTCGACAACAGCGTGCCATTGACCTTCGGCGGCGTGTACGGCATGTCATACGCGTTCGTCGCCGACGTCTTCGATCACCACGCCGGCTGGGTCGACAAGCTGTCCGGCGAGACGCTCCCGCCATTCCAGGGCGGCGACCACCTGGTGATGACCCTGCGCGAGCCGGTTGGCGTCGTCGGCGCGATCGTCCCGTGGAACGCTCCGCTGCTGCTCACCGCCCAGAAGCTCGCGCCCGCCCTCGCGGCCGGCTGCACGATCGTGCTGAAGCCGTCGGAGTACGCGACGTTCTGCGTGCTCCGGCTCGTGCGGCTGATCGAGGAGGCGGGCCTGCCCGCGGGCGTGCTCAACGTCGTCACCGGCCCCGGCGACCCGACCGGCGACGCGCTGATCCACCACCCGATGGTCGACAAGATCTCGTTCACCGGCAGCCGCGTCGTCGGCCGGAAGATCATCGAGGCGTCGGCCGGCACGTTCAAGCGCGTCAGCCTGGAGCTCGGCGGCAAGAGCCCGGCGGTTGTCTTCGCCGACGCCGACGTCGCCACCTCGGCGATGATGACGATGGGCACGGTCACCCTCGGCCTGTCCGGCCAGGTGTGCCTCGCGCAGACCAGGGCCCTGGTGCACAGGGACGCCGTCGACGAGTTCCTCGGGACATCGGAGATGATCGCCGGGATGGTGAGCTACGGCAATCCGTTCGATCCGGCGGTCAGCTCCTCGCCCCTGATCAACCCCCGCCAGCTCGATCGCGTGCTCGGCCTCATCGCCAGGGGGCAGGAGGAGGGCGCGCGGCTGGTGTGCGGCGGTACTCGCGCCGAGGGCGACCTGGCAGCCGGCAATTTCGTCGCGCCGACGCTGTTCACCGACGTGCACAACGACATGACGATCGCCAGGGAAGAGGTGTTCGGCCCGGTGCTGTCGGTGATCGCGTTCACCGACGAGGAGGAGGCCGTCAGGATTGCCAACGCGACGGAGTACGGCCTCGCCGCCACCGTATGGACGTCCGACATCAAGCGCGCGATGCGCATCTCGAGGGATCTGCGGGCCGGCACGGTCGGCATAAATGGCTACCAGCTCGAGCCGCATGCTGCGTTCGGCGGCTACCGCCAGTCCGGTATCGGCCGGGAGGGCGGGCGCACTGCGATCGAGGCATACACCGAGGTCAAGACCGTCCTGCTGCCCTTCACCGACGAGATGATGTAACGGCCGGCGGCCGGCCTGGCAGTGCTCAGGAGGCACCGGGCCGCCCGTCGTAATTCGCCGGTAAGAAAGCCATGACCTGGCATTATTTATCCGTAGTTAAGTATTCTTGTGGCATGGAGGCCGAGTCGGGCAGCAATCGGAACCTGATGGTCGCGCTGCTCGGGCCGGTCGATGTCTACGTCTCCGGCTCGCCGTCGGGTATTTCTCAGCCGGGACTGCGCATCCTGCTGGCGATGCTCGCGCTCTCGGCGAACCAGGTCGTGCCCGTCGGCGCCCTCATCGACGCGCTGTGGCAGGAGGAAGCCTCGCGTCAGCGCGAGAAGAACCTGCATGTCCAGGTGCACCAGCTGCGCCGTCGGCTCGCCGACCTGGAGCCCGGCCGCCGTACCTCCAGGGTAGTGACTGCGCCGCCCGGCTACCTGCTGGAGCTCGGCGACGGCGAGCTGGACGTGCGGGCATTCGCGGCGCTGGCCAGGACCGGCAGGCAGCAGGCCGCCAGCCACGACCCCGACGCCGCCACGGCGACACTCCTGCAGGCGCTCGCGATGTGGCGCGGCCCGGCGCTCGGTGACGTCGCCGACGCGTGCCCGCGGCTCGCGGCCGAGGCGGCCGGGCTCGAGGAGCAGCGACTCGCCGTACTCGAGGATCAGAGCGACGCGGAGCTGGCCGCGGGCCGGCACAGCGACCTGGCCGCGCAGCTGCCGGGACTGATCGCGCAGTTCCCGCTGCGCGAGCGGCTGCGCGCGCAGCTCATGCTCGCGCTGTACCGGTGCGGGCGGCAGGGCGACGCGCTCGCCGCCTACCAGCAGGCCCGCATGCTGCTGAACGACGAGCTTGGCCTGGACCCCGGCCCGCAGCTGCAGGCGCTGCAACGGCAGATCCTGGCCGCGGATCCGGCTCTCGAGCTCGGGCCCGCCGCGCGGCTCAGCGGCGCGCGGCCCGGCTCGCCGCAGGCGACTTCCGCGGCCGGCCCGGCGGCCGAACCGGCGCCCGGCGCGGAGCCGGCCGGCGGTCACGGCACGGCTGCGGCGCCGGCCGCTCGGCCGGGCGGTGCGCCGGCGGATGGCCAGCAGGACAGGGTCACCCCGCGGCAGCTCCCGGCGAAGGTGCGGCACTTCGCGGGCCGGGACGCCGAGCTGCTTGAACTCGACAGCATGCTCGGCGACCCCGCCGAGGCGGACTCGGCGAGCGTGATCGTCATCACCGGGACCGCCGGCGTCGGGAAGACCGCGCTCGCCGTGCACTGGGCGCACCGGGCGGCCTGTCACTTCCCCGACGGTCAGCTGCACGTCAACCTTCGCGGCTACGACCCGGCCGGCCCGCCGGTGACTCCGGGCGAGGCCACCCGGCTGCTGCTGAACGGCCTGGGTGTCGCGCGCGACCAGATTCCCGACACGCAGGAGGCGCAGGGCGGGCTCTACCGGACGCTGATGGCCGACCGCCGGATGCTGATCGTCCTCGACAATGCCCGCGACTCCGGTCAGGTCCGGCCGCTGCTGCCCGGCGGCGCCGGGTGCGTGGTGCTGGTGACCAGCAGATCGGCGCTGTCCGGCCTGGTCGCCACCGAGGCTGCCTGCGCTGTCCCGCTGGACCTGCTGGCCGAGCAGGATGCCCAGGCGCTCCTTGCGGCCCGGCTCGGAGCCAAGCGGACCGAAACCGACCCGGCCGCCATCCGGCAGATCATCAGGCTGTGCGCGCAGCTGCCGCTGGCTCTGGCAATCACCGCGGCCAGGGCGGAAGCACGGCCGGCCCTGTCGCTGGCCGCACTCGCCGGGGAGCTCACGATCGAGCAGGACCGGCTCGACGCGCTCGACACCGGCGATCAGGCAACCAGCGTGCGGGCGGTCTTCTCCTGGTCCTACCGGCAGCTGGCCGAGCCGGCCGCGCACATGTTCCGGCTGCTCGGCGTCCATCCGGGGCCCGACGCCAGCGTGGCGGCAGCGGCCAGCCTGGCCGGGGCCAGCCGCTCGGAAGCTCGCCGCGGCCTCACCGAGCTCGCCGCGGCCGGCCTGCTCATCGAGCACTGTGCCGGCCGGTACGTGCTGCACGACCTGCTGCGGGCGTACGCGGCGGAACTCGCCGCCGTCACGGCGACCGGCGAGCGGGTGACCGCGAGGGCCCGGCTCGTCGACCATTACCTGCAGACCGCGCACGCGGGCACCCTGCTGCTCGCCCCGCTCGGGCACCCGATCGTGCTGGACTCGCCCCTCGAGGCCGTCACGCCCGAGCAGATCGGCTGCCGCGAGGACGCGCTCACGTGGTTCCGGGCAGAGCTGCAGGTCCTGCTCGCCGTCGTCCGGCTGGCCGAGGCGGCAGGACTGGACGCACCCGCCTGGCAGCTGCCGTGGACGCTGCGCAGCTTCCTCGACGGGCAGGGCCTGTGGCAGGACTGGGCGGCCGTGAACAAGATCGCGCTGGCGGCCGCGGAACGACTGCAGGACAACAACGGCCTGGGCTGGACGCACCACCGGATGGCTCAGGTCTGCAGCCTGACCGGCAGCCTCGAGGACGGCATCGCCCACAACGAGCGGGCGCTGGATCATTTCGGGCTCGCGGGAAACCTGGCCGGCCAGGGCTCGGCGCATCTGGGCATGTGCATCTCGCTCGGCCGCAAGGGCGATCACGGCGCGGCGCTCTATCACGGCGAGCAGGCGCTGGGGATCTTCCGCACCGCGGGCGACCAGACCGGCGAGGCGTACATGCTGCACCTCGTCGGGCTGGAGCAGGCCCGGCTTGGCCGGGGCGAGCAGGGCCGCGACCAGTGCACCCAGGCCGTCGAGCTGTACGGCGACCTCGGTGACATGGGCGGCATGGCGGATGCATGGCACAGCCTCGGCACCGTGCACCAGCAGCTCGGCGAGCACGTCGAGGCCATCGCGAGCTTCCAGCAGTCACTGATGCTGTCGGCCGAGCTCGGTGACCTGTGGGGCCAGGCATACTGCCTGATCGCAGTCGGAGACACGCACGACCGGGCCGGCGACGTCGCCGGTGCGCGCGAGACCTGGCAGCAGGCACTGGAGATGCTCGGCGACCTGCAGCATCCCGATGCCGACAGGATCCGGGCGCGACTGCACGAGACCGCCGACCTGCCCGACGGCGACGGCCTGCCCGACGGCGACGGCCCGCCCGACGGCGACGGCCCGCCCGACGGCGACGGCCTGCCCGACGGCGACGGCCCGCCCGACGGCGCCGCGCCGCCGGCCGGCACCGGGCAGCTCCAGCAGCCATCGGCCCTGGCCAGGTAGCACGGTATCGGGCCAGCACGGCAGCGAACCGGCAGCAAAGCGCCAGCACACCACCCGGTGCCACATTTGAGAGGCGGCCGGGGACTCCTCCTCCTCGGCCACGGCCGGTGCAGTACCTGCAGGTACGCGGGGTGTGCGCCGGGGCTCTGGGCGCATGCAGGGGCAGCGCCGAGCAGACCCGGCGCCCACCGAGCGGCGGGCCTAGCCCGCAGGGGCGGGGCCTAGCCCGCAACCGCAGCCGGGAGCCCGAGCGCAGGGAACGGCGCGGGACCGAACGTGGTGATCTCCGCGACGACGTCATCCTCGACGCGCAGCACATCCAGCTTGAACGGGCGGAACACCGTGTCCCCGGGCCGGCGCAGATAGCTGGCCGCGGCCGGCATCCTGTTCGCCGCCGCGGGCAGCAGCCGCCAGTCGCCGTCCCGCTCCGGGCCGAACGCGCGCACGAGCAGCGGCGCGATCCCGTCGGGGCCCTCGTACAGCCACGGATGGGGCGGCATCGTGATCCGGATCTGCGCGGCGGCGATCCTGGCCAGGGCCGCCGCGTCAAGCCGCTCGTGCGCCGCGATGAACTGGTCGAGCAGGTCACGCTCGGCCGCGGACGGCGCGCGTGCCTGCCAGTCCGACCGCTCGGCAGGCAGGTGCTCGCGCATGATCGCGCGGGCCCGCTGCAGCGCGCTGTTGGCCGCCGCGACGCTCGTCTCCAGCAGTGCCGCGGTATCCGCGGCGGGCCAGCCGAGCACGTCCCTGATGATCAGGGCGGCGCGCTGCCGCGGCGCCAGCACCTGGAGCGCGGACAGGAACGCGAGCTCTATGGTCTCCCGGCTCACAGCCGCCTGCTCCGGCTCGTCCTGGCCTGCCGGGATCTCGTCCAGCAGCCGATCCGGATACGGCTGAAGCCATGGCAGGTCCGCGGCCGACTCGATCAGCCGGGCCCGCCGGGACCTGGCCCGCAGCATGTCGAGGCAGATGTTCGTCGCGATCCGGTACAGCCAGGCCCGGTGCTCGCCGCCGGCGAGCCCGGACCGGCCGCGCCACGCGCGCAGCAGCGCTTCCTGCACCGCGTCCTCTGCATCGTCGAAGGACGCCAGCATGCGGTAGCAGTGCACATGCAGCTCCCGCCGGTGCGAGCCGGCGAGCCGCCCGAACGCGGCCTCGTCCCCGGCGGCGGCGGCCGCGGCGAGCCCCGGCAGGCCTGCACTGTCCGCCACGGTCAGGCCGGCCCGGCTTCCTGGACGAGGAACGTGTTGCCGTCGGGGTCGCTGAAGGACATGAACGTGCCGTAGCGCTCCCGGCGGGGATGATGGCCGGGTGTCTGGCCCTCCGGCCCGAAGTGGAACGGGTCGCTGACCGCGACACCCCGGCCGGTGAGATCGGCATGCGCCGCGTCGATGTCCGACACGACCAGGTGCAGTCCGTGCACGGACCCGGCCGCCTCCGGATTGCGCATGAGCGTGATGGAGCAGGCAGACCCCGGCGGCGTCAGCTGCACGATACGGAAGTCCTCCCCGGCGCCATGGTCGACGTCCACCCGGAAGCCGGCGTTCTCGGCGTAGAAGCTCTTCGCCCGGTCGATGTCCGTGACCGGGATGATCACGAGTTCCAGCTTGTAGTCCACCAATGCAGCCTCCCAGATCAGGCGGCCGTGCGGGCTCAGTAAGGGCCCGGGCCGCTGCGGCTTGTGCTGCTCGTGTAACGACGCCGGCGGCAGGAACTCATCGCCGCGCCGGTGAGCACCACGTCAGGCCGCATGTCCCGGCGCGCCCGGCGCGGCCAGCGCGCCGGGACCGGGAACGGCATCCCTGCCTGGCACTAGGCCGGTGAGAGCCCGGTTTGCAGAACTCCTAGCAGTGCCTTGGGCAGGCCGATGCGAACACGCGCCGACGTTCCTACCCGAAGCCGATCGTCTCGGTCGCCAGCGCGTTGGCTTCCTCGCAGGCGAACCCGGCGTCACCGGGACCGGTGGCGAAGCCGTCCAGCGCGCTCGCGATCGAGTCCAGCGTCCACATGCCGTCGGCCGAGCCGTGCTCGCCGGCCCGGAACACCTCGCGGACGCTCGGCGGTGCCATCAGCGCAGCGACGCCGCCGTGGACGACGAACACCTCGCCGTTGATGCGCGCGGCCGCCGGGCTGGCCAGGTACGCGACCAGCGGCGCGACGTGCTCCGGGGCCAGCGGGTCCGGTCCGGAGTCCGGTCCCGAGCCCATCAGCGCGGCGGTCATCGCGGTCCTCGCCCGCGGGCAGATCGCGTTCGCGCGGACGCCGTACCGGCCGCAGCTGCGCGCCGTCGTCACGGTCAGCGCGGTGATCCCCGCCTTCGCGGCCGAGTAGTTCGGCTGCCCGGAGGAGCCGAGGAGGAACGCCTCGGACGAGGTGTTGATGATCCGCCCGTACACCGGACCGCCGGCCTGCTTGCTCTGCTCGCGCCAGTGCGCGGTGGCCAGCCGCGAGGTGATGAAGTGACCGCGCAGGTGCACCCGGAGCACGAGGTCCCATTCCTGCTCCGACATCGAGAAGATCATCCGGTCCCGGAGCAGGCCGGCGTTGTTGACCAGGATGTCCAGCTGACCCAGCTCGCGCAGGGCGGTGCGGACGAGTTCCTCGCCCGTGGACCAGTCGCCGATGTCCCCGGGGCTGACGACGGCGGTGCCGCCCTCGGACCTGATCTCGGCCGCGACCGCGTCGACCGCGTCACCGGGCAGGTCGTTGAGGACTAGCCGGGCGCCGGCCGCGGCCAGCGCGCGCGCCTCGGCGCGGCCCAGGCCGTTCCCCGCCCCGGTGACGATCGCGACGCGTCCGTCCAGCCGCACCGGCTCCGTCATCTGCGCACTCCCTCTGATCAGTAGCCGGGTCCTGACAGCATGCCGCCGTCCACGACGAACTCACTGCCGGTGCAGTACGAGGACTCGTCCGAGGCGAGAAACACCACGAGGGGCGCGACCTCGGCAGACTTGGCGAAGCGGGCGATCGGCAGCGAGCGCATGAAGCCCTCGCCGTCGGCGATGTCGGTGAAGCTCTCGAAGGCGGTGGCGGTCATCGTGGTCATGATCCCGCCAGGGTGCACGGAGTTGACCCGGATGCCGAGCTTGCCGAGTTCCTGCGCGGCGGATCTGGTGATGCCCCTGACGCCGAACTTGCTCGCGCTGTACGCGGACATGCCCGCCGCGCCGTGGAAGCCCTCGACCGAGGAGATGTTGACGATCGAGCCGCCACCCGCGGCGGTCATCGGCTCGATGACGTTCTTGACGCCGAGCCACTCGCCGATCAGGTTCACGTCGATGACCTTGCGGAACTCGGCGAGCGTCATGTCGGCGATCTTCTTGTTCAGCAGGATGCCCGCGTTGTTGACCAGGACGTTGAGCTTGCCGAACGCCTCCGTCGTCGCGCGCACGGCGGCGGCCCAGTCGTCCTCGCTGGTGACGTCCTGGTGGATGTAGCGGCAATGGTCCTCGCCCAGCTCGTCCGCCAGCGCCTTGCCCCTGTCGTCCAGCAGGTCGCCGAGCACGACCTTCGCGCCCTCGGCGACGAACTGCCGGGCATGTGCCTTGCCCATGCCCCGCGCGCCGCCGGTGATCAGCGCGACCTTCCCGTCCAGACGGCCCATCCTCAACCTCTCCGGGTCCGCGCGCCGGACCGGGCTCGCAGCCGGCCCGCGGCCGGGACGCGTATAACCAAACGCTTGCTTGGTCAGCGTAACAGCTGCCGCACGCCGCGGGCACGGCAGTGATCCCCGGCCCCGCGCGGAGAGTTATGGCACGATTCGGGGCATGACGCCTATCAGCTGGAGCGCCTTCGCGCAGGCGCGTCCCGACCTTGCCGAGGCCGGCCGCGGCCTGCTGTATCAGTTCGGCGTGGGCCTGGCATTCCTGTCGACGGTGCGGCCCGACGGCGGCCCGCGGCTGCATCCGTTCTGCCCGCTGCTCATCGAGGACCGCCTCGTCGCGCACATCATCCCGTCGCCGAAGCGCGACGACCTCGACCGGGATCCGCGCTACGCGCTGCACTCGTTCCCGACCGAGGACAACGAGGACGCCTTCTACCTGACCGGCGAGGCCAGGCGCGTGCCCGACGAGGCGCTGGCGGCCAGGGCCGCGAGCCAGTTCTTCGCCGAGCGGGGTTACGACGCAGAGCCGGACGGATTCGCCGAGGGCAGGTTCTTCGAGTTCCTCGTCGGCCGCTGCCTGCTGACGCGGACCTCCGGGCGAGACGACTGGCAGCCGCGGCACAGCGTGTGGTCCGCCGCGCAGGCCTGAGGGCGCCAGCCGGGCCGGCCGCGGGACTCAGCCGTGGCGCGCCTGCTGACGACTGGCGCCCTGCCTGGCCTGCGGGCTCGTGATCCCGTCGAACAGCAGCCGCAGGAAGGCGTCGACGACCTGGTCGGTGTCGACGCCGCCCGCCTGCAGCGAGTTCATCGGCAGCCAGAGGATGTCGCGAAGCAGCCGGTAGGTGATCTTGATGTCGAGGTCCTCGCGAAACAGCCCGGCGTCCACGCCGCGCTGCAGCTGGGTCATCCAGATGCGCTCGATCTCGCGCAGGTCCTTGCGCAGATAACCAAACCGCGGCTGGGTCGAGAAGTAATTCCAGTCGTTCTGCAGCATGGTCAGGGCGGCCCGGTGCCTGGCCAGGGTGTGGCTGCTGGTCCGCACTATCCGCTCGACGGCGTCTCGCGGGTCGTCGGCCGCGGCCACGGCGCCACGGTAGGCGGCGAGGATGTCGTTCAGGAAGCCAGCGAGGATCTCATCGCCAATCGACTCCTTGGAGTCGAAGTGGTGGTACAGGCTGCCGGACAGGATCCCGGCTGCGTCGGCGATCTCCCGCACGGTCGTCGCGCGGAAGCCCTTCTGGGCGAACAGCTCGCCAGCGAGCCTGACCACGTCGGCGCGCCGCTGCGAGCGGGCACCGTTGGCGCCCGCGCCGGTAGTCTCGGCAGCAGCGGCGGGCGTGCTCTTGCGCGTCGTGGTCACGCAGCCATTATCGCTGGTGGACCGCGAACCTCCCAAGCGCTTGCTCGCGTGGCCGGCGCCGGTCACGCTGCGCCGGTCACGCTGCGCCGGTCACGCTGCGCCGGTCACGCTGCGCCGGTCACGCTGCGCCGGTCACGCTGCGCCCGTCACGCGCCCGCGGGCTCGCCCGCGATCAGTGCGGCCGCGACCTGGTCAGCCAGCGCCACCGCGACCAGCAGCTGTTCGCTGGCCGGGCGCGCCGCAGGATCGGGCTGCATGAGGAACCTGCCGTGCAGCCGGCCGCCGCTTTCCACCAGCAGCTCGGTTCCTGCCGTGGCCGGGAGGCCGAAAAGACCGGCATCCCACGGGCTGCCCGCCACCGTCACCTGGCCGTCGCGCTCGATCCGGCCCGGCTGGCCGAGTCCCGCCCGGCCGTACTGGAACTCGCAGGAGCGCAGCCCGAGCAGCCGGACGAGCTGCGCGGCTACCCGATCGGCGAGGGCGTCCGGCGAGGTTCCCATCGCCGCCGCCCTGGCGGCGTCGTTGATGCCGGCCAGGTAACCGGAACGGCGGCTTGCGGCGCCGCGCTGCCGGTGACCCCAGACCGCGATCTCGGTCACCGCGATGCCGATCAGGAGCAGCAGCACCGTCGTCGTCACGTCGGCGGACCGGGTGATGCTGAACCGCTCGTAGGGCCTGGTCAGGAAGAAATCGAACCAGGCGGCCGCCGACAGCGCGGCGAGGTACCCGGCGAGGCGGTGCCCGGCCGCGGCCACGGCCACGATCACCAGCACGAGCGCGAGCGCGGCGTCGGTGTTGGCGAGACTGCCGCGGAACGGCACGAGCGCGGCCGTGAGCACGAGCGGGGCCGCGAGTCCCGCGAGCGTCGCGATCCGCCCGGCCGTCAGCGCGCCGGATCGCCACGCAGTCATCGCGCGGCTAGGGACAGCATCGGCTGCCGCCTGGCCGGGGGGTGCGGACGGGCCTGCCGCGGCTGGCTCCGGCAGATCGACCGGATGGTCACTGACCTGCATGTTTCCGTCGTAACACGATCAGCAGAAGGTTCACCAGGGCCTGCGGGCAAGCCATACGGAACCCATGCGGCCGCCATGGCCTCAGGCCGGGCACATCCAGGTAATCTGCCCGGGCCTGGCTGCGGGCTCCTCGTCTGGCGGCGGGAAGTGCACGCGGAAACTGAACGCGTACGGCGTCGGCCCGTGCTCCCGCAGATGCCGCACCCGTGCCTCGGCGTCGCTCGTCGCCGGGACCGTCCCGGCCGGGATCCACCACATGGCCGTGTACGCCTCGGACATGCGCTCGAACCACTCGCGCCGGCGCCGCAGCACCGGCAGGTGCGCGTCGGAGTAGACGAAGGCGGCCAGCGACTCCACGCTGTCCCACACCGACATGTTGATGATGACTCCCGCGCTGCCTCCGGCGTCCCACTCGAACGCGCGGATCGACGTCGCGTTGCCGGCTTCGGTCTGCAGCCGCCAGACGAACCCCGGCGCCGCCTCGGCCGCGGCATTCACCGGGTCGAGGGCCGCGACGAAGCCCGCCAGCTCCGGGCTGTCGATGGGGGCGCGCAGGCGCCCGACGTTCACCTGGGCGAGGAGGTAGCTCACTGGCTCATCGTGCCCCAGGAGGAGTTACCGGGTCCATATCGCGGGGCCTGCTGCCCAGTGTCCTGGCGATCAGCCGCTTTCCTGCTGCCCCCGTGCCGAGTAGCGTGACCAGGCAGGCGCCCGCGAGCAGGGCGTAGGGGACGAAGTCGGTGGTCGCCTGTGCGATCGCGCCGCCGGCCGCGGATGCGATGCCCTGTCCGGCCGCCCAGGCCAGGTTGCACATCCCGAAGGCCAGCCCCTGGTTCAGGTCAAGCTCGTGCGCCGCGCCGCTGATCATGGCCATGGCCGGGGTGAACAGCGATCCGTACGCGGGCATCCCGACGATCAGCAGCACGATCAGCGCCGCAGCGGGCGCGACCACCGGCGCGAGCAGGCTGACCACGACCGCCGCGGCGAGCGAGATCCGTACCGGCAGCAGCGGCCCGCGGCTGTCGGACAGCCGGCCGCTCAGCGGCGCCAGGCCGGACTCGATCGCGGCCGAGAGCAGGAACGTCGCGCCGATGAGCGTCGCGCCGACGCCGAGCCGGGAAAGGCGCAGCGGCGCCAGCACGTCCAGGACGCCGAAGGCGATGCCCGCCAGCGCGGTGAGCCACATCCCAGCGCTGACGTGCGGATCACGCAGCGCGGGCCACGCGGCGCTCAGCCCCTGCGGCCGCTCGACCGCCCGCGGCGCCGGGAGCGCGAACACGGCCGCCATCAGCACCGCGCCCGCGACGGCGGCAGCGGAGAACGCCGGGCCGGTACCCACCCGGCTCGCCACGGCTCCGACGACTGGCCCGAGCAGCGCGCCGCCCACGGCGGCGCCGAGCGCGGTGCCCAGCAGCTCGCCGCGCCGGTCGGGCGGGCTCGCCGAGGCGAGCCAGGCAAGCCCGGCGGCCCAGATACACGCCCCGCCCAGGCCCTGGACAAATCGCGCAGAGTCCAGCACGGCCGGCGCGGACGCCCAGCCGAAGACGGCCGTGGAGACACTCATCAGCAGCAGGCCGATCAGCACCACGGCGCGATCGCCGAGACGCGCGACCAGCAGGCCGCTCGGGAGCGCGCCGATCAGCGTCCCGGCCGGATACGCCGCCACCAGGATGCCCGCTCCGGCCTTGCTCAGGCCCGCGACATGGGCGTAGTGGGGGATCAGGGGCGTCAGCGCCGTGTAGAAACTCAGCTCTACCAGCACGAGCACGCTCACGTAGATCAGCAGCCTGCGCACGCGCGGTGGCAGCCTCTGTGACCCGCGCGCCACTCGCGACCTCGCTCTCGCCCGCCCGGCCCGCCCCGTTCGGGCAGGCTGCCGACCTGATTGGCCGTTCAGCCGACGCTATCGCAGCGGTGTGACAGGCTCGCCCGCGGCACAGGGATCTGACCGATGAGAAATCTCCGCGCGGCTCGTTACACCGGTGACGAGCGCCGCACGAGGAACTGAGGTGACACGATGGCGAGGGTAATCGCAGATCTGTCCATGTCGCTGGACGGCTTCGTGGCCGACACGTCGGACCAGGTCGGACCGCTGTTCGACTGGTACGGGAACGGCCAGGTCGAGACGCCGACCGCGGACGGCGACAAGTGGACGTTCCATACCTCGGCCGCGAGCGCCGGCTACCTCCGCGAGGCGATGAGCAAGATCAGGGCGGTCATCGGCGGCCGGCGGGTCTTCGAGGTCGGCGGGTGGGGACCGGGCGGGCACCCGTTCGGGGCCCCGATATTCGTGGTGACGCACTCGGTGCCTGACGGCTGGCCGGCCCGGGACTGGCCGCTGCCGGTGACGTTCGTGACGGACGGAGTCGCGAGCGCGGTACGGCAGGCGAGCGCGGTCGCCGGCCCGGACGGCTGGGTGGGCGTAGCCGGCCCGGACATCATCCGGCAGTGCCTCCAGGATGGTCTGCTCGACGAGCTCAGGATCGACCTGGTCCCGGCCTTCCTCGGCGCGGGCATCCGCTACTTCGACGGGATAGCCGCGGACGCCGCGCGGCTGGGCAACCCGCGGGTGATCGAGGGCGACCGGGTGACGCACCTGATCTACCCGGTCGAGCGCTAGCCGGCCCGCGCTGGCGGCATGGCTGCGTCCCGCGGCCGGTAGGTCAGCACGACCACGCCGCTGCTGAGCGTCCTGCTGCTCGCGAGCTCCAGGGCAAAGGAGCCGACATCCTGGAACGGCGGCTGCCCCGGCCCGGTCGTGTCCGGCACCAGCCAGATCCGGAACTCGTCGACGAGGCCGTGCTCCAGCAGCAGCCTGTCCAGCGGCCCGGTGCCGTATTTCAGCAGGTAGCCCTCTCCCTGCTGCTTGAGCGCCGCCAGCGCGGCCGCCGGGTCGGGCCCCAGCGGCGCGGCGTTCCACGACAGCCGGGTGAGTGTCCTGGTCGCGACATACTTGGGGATCGCGTTCATCCGCGCTACGAAGTCCCCCATCGGACCGGGCTCTGGCGTCATCGCCGTGTACGCGGCGGACAGGCCCTCGTACGTCTTGCGCCCGAGCACCAGCGCGTCCGCGCCGAACAGCAGCTCCCGGTTGAGCGCGCCGCCGTCGGGACAGTTCAGGTACGGCGGGCCCCACTCCTGCGGCGCGCCGACGTCGCCGCCCAGCGTCACGAACGTGGACTCGATCAGCCTGCGTGTCACCTGGCCACCCCGAGCCGCAGCGCGGTGACCGAGCCCGAGCGCGTGCCGCTCACCGGCGTGAGGCTCACCCGCCCGGTGCCGGCGGCGCTCACAGCAGCGCGTCCAGCTTGGTGAACGAGCTCTCCCACCCGGTCCTGGTCTGGTCGCCGATCTCCGGGTCGAAGGGGCCCTGCCGCAGCTCCAGCCGGGTCTTGCCGTCGCCCTCGTCGTGGAACTCCAGCCGCAGCGTCGCGCGCAGCGTGCCGTCGACGCCGGGCACTCCCTCGGCCGCCATGTCGGCCACCAGCAGCTCGTTCTCCGTCACCGCGGTGAAG
>Ga0335077_10002431_pt1 | contig 22213 bp, 21 predicted proteins | sample Lox_Sample_31_FD_207151 | JGI IMG/M metagenome (GOLD analysis project Ga0335077, IMG submission 207151) | Soil microbial communities from Loxahatchee National Wildlife Refuge, Florida, United States - Lox_Sample_3.1 | ecosystem: Environmental > Terrestrial > Soil > Wetlands | place: USA...
AAGTGCGGCCATAGTCGATGCCGAAGTCGGCACGATCGAAATCAGCCTCGGCATCGGCGCCGCAGACTTCCTTCTTTACGAGCGGGTTCACCATGCACTTGAATTGCCTGATAGTGAGTGCCACGGGCCGCGTGACACCGTGCAGGGTGAGTGTTCCCTCAGCCGCCGTCGGCACGTCGCCCTTGAAAGCGGAGAACTTGCCACTGTAGGTCGCCATCGGGAACTTGGCTACGTCGAACATCATGGGCTCCTTCGCCTCGGCATTGAGCTTGGGAATGCCGAAGTCGATCGTCGAGGTGTCGACCGACACCTCGATGGTTCCGCTCTTCGCTTGGCGGTCGAGCACCACCTTGCCGGAGCTCGAGTTGAACTTGCCGCGCAGAATCGACATGCCTCCCATGTGGTCGGCCTCGAAGCTCGGAAAGGTGTGATTCGGGTCGAGGTTGTAGGTCACCGGAGCGGCGTTCGCGGTTCCGAGGAACAAGTCGGCTCCGAGGAACAGCCCGGCACCGAGGATTAGCCTGCAGGGGCAGGCGAAGGCAGCTTTCTGCATGTTGAGGATCTCCGGATGAGGCACTCATCATACCGTGGCGCGACCCTTGAGTTCGCCGCACCCGACCCCAGGGTACGGGGTCATGCTGCACGAAGGGCCAGCCAGCGAAGAGCGCGATGCCGACGGCCTCGATGCCTACTCGCAGGCTGTCGTGGGCGCCGCGGAGCTCGTCGGACCCGCCGTTGTCAGTGTTTATGTCGGGGAGTCCGGTCCCTCAGCTCGCGCTCGCAGTGGCGCCGGATCGGGCGTAGTCGTAACTCCCGACGGTTACCTGCTGACGAACGAGCATGTCGTCCAACGCGCCACGAGCGTGCGCGTCTGTTTCATCGATGGACACACTGCGACGGCCGAGGTGGTCGGCACGGATGCCGCGACGGACCTCGCCCTGCTGCGCGCGGGCTCGAGCTCGCTGCCGTTCGCGGCGCTGCAGAATGCGCGCCGCCCGCGCGTTGGCCAGCTCGTCGTTGCAGTCGGCAATCCTCTCGGCTTCGAGTCGACCGTCTCGGCGGGCGTGGTGAGCGCACTGGGACGCTCGCTGCGCAGCCGCCAGGGGCGGCTCATCGAGGGCATCGTGCAGCACACCGCGGCTCTGAATCCCGGCAACTCCGGAGGACCGCTCACCGATTCCCGCGGCGAAGTGATCGGGATCAACACCGCGATCATTCCCACGGCGCAGGGTATCGGCTTTGCGGTGCCCGCCGCTACTGCGCAATGGGTGCTCAGCGAGCTGCTGACTCAGGGGCGGGTGCGTCGCGCCTATCTTGGAATCTCCGGTCGCGATCGGCCGCTCGACCGCCGCCTGGTGCGCGCGCTCGATTTACCGGTCACCCGCGCCGTCGAAGTGATGGCCGTGGATGCCGGCGGGCCCGCGGCGCGCTCCGAGCTGCGATCCGGCGATCTCATCGTGGGCATCGGGGAGCTCGCGGTGGATGGCATGGACGCGCTGTATCGCCACCTCAGCCGGCGCGTTGGCGCAATGAGCCTCACGTTGCAGGTGGTACGCCGCACCAGTAAGGTGCGTATCGAGATCACTCCGGACGAGGCGCGCTGAGCGGGCGCGGCACGTCGCGAACGACGCTACTCGCAGAATGGCGCCTACTCGCAGAGGCTTTCCAGGTATCCCTGCGCCACGGGCGACAGTCGCTTGCGAGCGAGCCGCCGGGCCTTCGGTGCGTCGACGATGTATTCGAGGGGACCTGACACCAGCATTTGCCTTATGCCCGGATATTTCCGGGACACCCGCGCCATCTTGTTGAGGACGGTGAAGCCGCGGTTGATCTTGCTGAGAGGTGCCCGGTTCTGCTCGATGGCACGGGCAAGATACTGCCCGAAGCGGGCGTAGAGGAAGTAATCGTCGTCGCCGACCTGGAAGCGTGCTTCGGCGAAGAAATCGGGGAAGTTCTTCTCCAGGTATTCGGAGACTCGTTGAAGACGGGGCCCAGGGTCGCTGTCTGCCGACGCTTTGCGCTTCTTCATCGCTCTTGCCACACCTCCGTCAGGTCCGCCACTCGCTGCCGTACTTGCCCACGCAACCGGCGAGCGCGGCGAACGTTACGGCACATCGACGAGCGATGCAATACTGTTGTGCGTGAAACAGATCTCTGGGGTACACACGGACTCGGAGGCACGCACGGACGTGTATTACTGGCGCCTGTTTGCGACAGCGCTGTGCTTTGCCGTGTTCGGCGGCGGATGTCTCGTGCTCGGGCTGCTCGTGTTCCCTGCGCTGCTCGCGCTGCCGGGTGGCGTGCACGCGCGCCGCGTGCGGGTGCGGCGTGCGCTCGGCGCAGCGCTACGCTGGTTCGCCAATTTCATGCGCGGGGCAGGCGTTCTGACCTATGAGTTCGAGGGCATCGAGCGACTCGGCCGTCCCGGTCAGGTCATCGTGGCCAACCATCCCTCGCTCATCGATGTGATATTTCTACTCGGATTTTCGCCAAGCTCGAGCTGCATCGTGAAACAAGCGCTCTGGAGCAATCCCTTCACGCGCTGGCCGGTCTCCGCGGCTGGTTATGTGAGCAACAGTCCGACCGATATCATGGTCGAATGCGCAGCTGCTGCACTCCGTGAGGGCCAAAGTGTAATAATATTTCCCGAGGGCACGCGGACAGTGCCTGAGCAACCGCTGCATTTTCATCGGGGGGCAGCCGCAATTGCCATCAGAGCCGCGTCGGTGGTGACGCCTGTGTATATCCTTTGCGAGCCACCGACTCTGGCGAAGGGCAATCCGTGGTATCGCATCCCCGCGCGGCGGGCGCATTTTTCGCTACGGACGGGGACCGACATCGATCCGGGACCGTTCCGCCACTTCGCAGCCGGTCCCATCGCGGCGCGCGAGCTCAACGAGCATCTGCTGCGGGTCTTTGCTAGGGGGCTCGATTGTCCGCCATGATGACCACGGACCAGATCCGCGACGTACAAGAGATCTACCAGATGATCCGCTCCGCGCTCGTGGAGCTGTTCGGACTCGAGCCGGCTCGCATCACGCCCGAGGCGCGCCTTGCAGATGATCTCGAGATCGACAGCATCGACGCGGTGGATCTGGTCGACCAGGTCCGCCGCACCACCGGCCGCAAAATCAGCGCCGAGGACTTTCGCGCGGTGCGCACCGTCAGAGACCTGGCCCAGGCCGTCCAGCGCGTACTACGATCCTGAGGCTCGAGAGCCTCGTGGCGGGCGCAAGCTTCGCACCCTGTGCCGTCATCCCGGTCTACGACCACGAGCAGGCGGTCGGACGCGTCGTGCAAGGGGTCCGCGCGGCTGGCCTGCCGTGCTTTCTGGTGGATGACGGCTCGGCCGAGCGCTGTGCAAGGGCGCTGCGCGACATCGTTGCGGCGACGCCGGAGGCCGCGCTGCTGCGCTTGGACCCGAACCGTGGCAAGGGCGGCGCCGTGATTGCCGGCTTCGCCGCAGCCGCGGCGCGCGGTTACACGCATGCGCTGCAGGTCGATGCGGACGGCCAGCATGCCCTCGAGGACATACCGCGGTTCGTCGCGGAGGCGCGTGCGCATCCCGAGGCGCTCATTTGCGGGCGGCCGCTGTTCGATGCCTCGATGCCTCGGGTGCGCCGTTATGGACGCTATCTCACCCACTTCATGGTGTGGCTGAATACGCTGTCCTTCGACATACCGGACTCGCTGTGCGGCTTTCGCCTCTACCCGCTAGCGCCCGCACTGCGGCTGATAGCCGAGGAGCACGTTGGAGCGCGCATGGAGTTCGATGCAGAGATTTTGGTGCGCCTGTACTGGCGGCAGCTGCCGCTGCGCTGGATACCCACACGAGTGATCTATCCACTGGATGGTGTATCGCATTTCCGGCTGGTGCACGACAATGCGCGCATGGTGGCATTACAGACGCGCCTGCTGTTCGGCATGCTCCGGCGTTTGCCCCTCCTGCTGCGGCGCAAGCTCGCATGAGCTCCGGCGGCGCGCTGGTGCAGGCGAGCTGGGCGAGCACACGCGAGCGCGGTGCGCTCATCATGATGCGTCTCATGGTGCTCGGTCTGAAGCTGCTCGCGCGCCCGATAACCGTACCGATCGTGCACGCCGCCACGTTGTATTTCTTCGTCTTCGGCAGGCGGCAGCGCGAGCTGTCCCGCGACTACCTGCGCCATGTGGTCCGCACCTTTCCCGACTGCGGGCTCGCAGCCAACGCTGCCTGCATCTACCGCCATCACATCGCCTTTGCGCATGCGATAGTCGACAAGCTGGATGCATGGTCAGGCCGTCTCGGCTACGACCAGGTGACGTTCGTGCATCTCGACGCGATGAAGGCCGCCGCGGCGGCCGAGCGCGGCACTCTCATCATCGGCTCGCACCTCGGCAACCTCGAGGTGTGCCGCGCTTTCGCACGGCTGCACCGGCGAGTGCGGCTGAACGTCCTGGTGCACATGCGCCGTGCAGCGTACTTCACGCGCGTGCTCGCGATGGCCGGCGCCTCGGAGCTCGAGTTGCTGCAGGTGACCGAGCTCGACGCCGCCACGGCCCTGAAGCTCAAGGAGCGCATCGATCGCGGCGAATGGGTCGTGATCGCCGGCGATCGCGTACCTCTGCACGGCGGGCGCACGGTAGACGTGCAGTTCCTCGGCGAGACCGCACCCCTTCCCGTCGGCCCTTATGTGCTCGCAGCATTACTCGAGTGCCCGGTGCACCTACTGTTCTGCCTGCGTCGCGGGGGCCGCAATCACGTGTATTTCGAGCGCTTCACTGAGCGCATCGAGTGGCAGCGCGCGCAGCGCGATGCACGAATCGCCGCGGAGGCGCAGCGCTTTGCCGCACGTCTCGAGCATTACGTGCGCCTGGAGCCGCTGCAGTGGTTCAACTTCTATCCGTTCTGGCGTGCGTCGAGCGGCTCCGCGAGCGCGGAGCGCGCCAGCGTGGCATCCTGAGAGCATGAGCGAGCGTAGACAGGTCGTCATCATCGGAGCGGGACCTTCCGGAGCCATCGCCTCGGCGCTGCTGCGCCGCCGGCAGCACGATGTGCTGGTGCTCGAGCGGCAGCGCTTCCCGCGCTTCTCCATCGGCGAGAGTCTGCTCGTGCACTGCCTGGATTTCGTCGAGGAGGCCGGCATGCTCGAGGCTGTGGATGCGGCCGGCTTCCAGTGCAAGGACGGCGCAGCCTTCGCGCGTGGCGGCCGCTACGCCCCGATCGAGTTCAGCGAGCGCCTCACTCCGGGCAGGACCACGACTTTCGAGGTGCCGCGGGCCAAGTTCGACAAGCTGCTGGCCGACGAGGCCGAGAGGCAGGGGGTGGAGATCCGCTACCAGACCGAGATCGTCTCGGTGGACTGTGCGGCCGCCGGAGCGCACCTGGTGGCACGTGGCGCCGACGGCGCCGTCAGTGAGATCGATGCCGACTTCGTGCTCGATGCGAGCGGCTTCGGTCGCACGCTGCCGCGTTTGTTCGGGCTCGAGACGCCATCCGACTTTCCGCCACGGCAGGCGCTATTCACGCACGTGGCGGATCACATCACGGCTGACGGCTTCGATCGCAACAAGATCCTCGTTACCGTCCATCCGCAGCACCGAGACGTGTGGTACTGGCTCATTCCCTTCGCAGAGGGTCGTGCTTCGCTCGGCGTCGTGGCGCGGCCACAGTTCCTCGATGGCTTCTCGGGCACGCCCGAGGAGCGGATGAAGCGCGTGTTTGGCGAGGACCCCGATCTCGTGCGGCTGCTGGCCCAGGCAGAATGGGATACGCCGGTGCGCGAGATGCGAGGCTATGCCGCCAACGTCCGTTCCATGCACGGACCGCGTTTCGCGTTGCTCGGCAATGCGGCCGAGTTCCTCGATCCGGTGTTCTCCTCCGGCGTCACCATCGCGATGCGCTCAGCCAGCATGGCCGTGGAGGTCCTCGATCGGCAGCTGCGCGGGTCAACGGTCGACTGGGAGCGGGACTTCGCGCGCCCGTTGCGCCGCGGCGTGGACTGTTTTCGCGCTTACGTCGAGGCCTGGTACGACGGGCGCTTCCAGGACATCGTGTTTTTCGAGCACCAGCCGACCGAGATCCGCCGCATGATCTGCTCCATTCTCGCCGGCTATGCGTGGGATCTCAGCAACCCGTTCGTCGCCGAGCCGCAGCGAAGACTCGGTGTGCTGGCGCAGCTGTGCGCCTCCTGAGCCCCGGTCCGCGGAGCGCCACATGGCCGATGAGGTGCTGATCACCGGATCGAGCCGCGGCATCGGTCGCGCGATTGCGCTGCGCTTGGCCCAGGACGGCTATGACGTCGTGCTTCACTGCCGCTCGCGACGCGGCGCGGCCGAGCAGGTGCGCGCGGAGATTGAGGCGCTGGGGCGTAAGGCCCGTGTGCTGCAGTTCGACGTCAGTGATCGGGCTCAGTGCAGCGAGTGTCTCGGTGCCGACATCGAGGCCCACGCCGCTTACTATGCCGTGGTCTGCAACGCGGGTCTGACGCGCGATGCCGCGTTCCCTGCGATGAGTGCCGAAGCTTGGGACAGCGTGCTGCGCGCGAACCTCGATGCGTTCTACAACGTGCTCCAGCCGCTCGTGATGCCGCTGGTGCGCCGGCGTGCCCCGGGAAGGATCGTCACCCTCTCGTCCGTCGCCGGCCTGGCCGGCAACCGCGGCCAGGTCAACTACAGTGCAGCCAAGGCGGGCGTCATCGGCGCGACGAAGGCGCTCGCGGTGGAGCTTGCCAAGCGGCAGATCACGGTGAACTGCGTGGCGCCCGGGCTGATCGATACCGAGATGACCGGCGAGGAGCTGCCCATCGAAGAGCTCCTCAAGGTGATCCCGATGCAACGCGTCGGCACTCCCGATGAGGTCGCCGCAGTCGTGGCCTTTCTGGTCTCGCCCCAGGCCTCGTACATCACGCGGCAGGTCATCGGGGTGAACGGCGGACTGTACTGAGGGCGCGCTCGTGAACCGAGTCGTCGTGACGGGGATGGGCGGGGTGACCGCGATCGGCTCGAGCTGGCCGCAGATCGAGGCGCGGTTGCGCTCACAGGACAACGCGATCCGCTACATGCCCGAGTGGGAGCGCTTCAAAGATCTCAACAGCCGGCTCGCGGCGCCCATCGAGCCCTTCGAGCTGCCGCCCCATTGGACGCGCAAACAGACGCGCGGCATGGGGCGCGTCTCGCAGCTCGCGGTGCGCTCCGCGGAGCTCGCGCTGACGGATGCGCAGTTGCTCGGCGATCCTGCATTGCGCAGCGGCGCCGCAGGAGTCGCGTGCGGCTCCTCGATCGGCAGCACGCCCGATCTGAAGGATTTCGCGCTGATGCTGTTGGAGGGCTCCTCAGCGGGCCTCAATGCGAACTCCTATGTGCGCATGATGCCGCACACCGCCGCTGCGAATATCAGTATCTTCTTCGGCCTCAAGGGTCGGACGATACCGACGTCCAGCGCGTGCACTTCGGGCAGCCAGGCGATCGGCTACGCGTACGAGACCATCAGGCACGGTACTCAACAGCTGATGCTCGCCGGCGGCGCGGAGGAGCTCTGCCCTACCCAGGCCATGTCGTTCGACATTCTCTATGCGACAAGCCGCCGCAACGATGCGCCCCGCGCGACGCCCCGACCCTATGATCGCGAGCGCGACGGGCTCGTCGTAGGAGAGGGCGCGGCGATTCTGGTGCTCGAGGAGCTCGAGCATGCCCGGGCGCGCGGCGCCCGAATTCACGCCGAGATCGTCGGCTTTGGCACCAACTCCGACGGCGTCCACGTGACGAAGCCAGAGGAGGAGACCATGCGCATCGTCATCGAGCTGGCGCTGCGCGATGCGGGCCTGCCTCCGAGCGCCGTGGGCTACGTGAACGGTCATGGCACCGCGACCGAGCACGGCGACATCGCCGAATCGCGTGCCACCTCAGCCGCGCTTGGCGCGGCCGTCCCCCTGAGCTCACAGAAGAGTTACCTCGGCCACACCCTCGGAGCCTGCGGGGCCATCGAGGCGTGGTTCACCATCGGCATGCTGAACGCCGGCTGGTTCGCCCCGACCTTGAACCTGGAGCACGTCGATCCGCGCTGCGGTGAGCTCGATTACATCAAGGGCGGGGGACGCAAGCTCGCAGTCGAGTATGTCATGAGCAACAACTTCGCCTTCGGCGGCGTGAACACCTCGCTCGTGTTTCGGCGCTGGAGCTGAGAGGTGGAGGGAGCCGCCGGCGTGTCATCCGACGACTCGCAGCGCCCCATTCTCTGGTCCGAAGGCCGCGTCCTCACCCGCGCGGTGCTATGCGAGCGCGTCGCCGCGCTCGCGCGCGAGCTTCCCGCAGCGGGCTATCTCGTCAACCTCTGCGAGGATCGTGGACACTTCATAGTCGCCTACTGCGCAGCGATGCTGCGCGGACTGACGAACCTGCTGCCCCAATCACGCGCTCCGGAAATCGTCGATGAGGTGGTCGCCGCGTACGCGGGCAGCTGCCGCTGCGGTGATCTGGAAGTGCAGAGTGCCGCACGCCCGGTGGCGAGCGCACCCAGCTGGGATGCAGCGGTCGATGCGGGCTACGTCGCGCAGATCTCCTTCACCTCGGGCAGCACGGGTACGCCCCGCCCCCATCCCAAGCGCTGGTGCAATCTGCTGCGCAGCACGCAACTCAACGCGACTCGGATACGCGGATGCCTCGCGAACCGCTACGGTGACGCGCAGCCTTGGATCGTTGCCACCGTGCCTCCGCAGCACATGTATGGCACCGAGATCTCCGTGCTGCTGCCGCTTGCCGCCGGAATGGGTGTGCACGCCGGCCGGCCGCTGTTCCCCGCCGACGTGGCTGCCGCCCTGGCCGCGGTTCCTGAGCCGCGGGTGCTGGTGACGACGCCGGTCCATCTGCGAGCGCTGGTCGCCTCAAAACAGCGCTTTCCGGAGATCGGTGCCGTCGTTTCGGCCACTGCGCCGCTGCATCGCGAGCTCGCCCTGGCCGTCGAGCAGACGCTGCACACGACGCTGCTCGAGATGTTCGGCTCGACCGAGACGTGCGTCATCGCGACACGTCTGACGGCGCAGGAGGAGTGCTGGGAGCTGTATCCCGGTGTGACACTGGAACCGGATGTCGACGGCGCACGGGTGCATGCACCCTGGTTCGACGACGTCACGACCTTGCAGGACGTGATCGAGCTGCGGCCGGGCGGGCGGTTTCTCGTGCGCGGTCGCAACGCCGACATGATCGACGTGGCCGGCAAGCGAGCCTCTCTTGCGGAGCTCACGCGGCGGTTGCTGAGTGTGCCCGGCGTCGTTGACGCGGTGGTTTTTCAAACCGATGGGCCGGGCCCAGCGCTCCAAGGCGCCCCGGACGGCGCCGTGCGCCGTGTCGCGGCCCTGGTCGTCGCGCCGGGCCTGAGCGGCGAGACGATCGCCCGCCGGCTCGCGCAATCGGTGGACAGCGCTTTCCTGCCGCGGCCGCTCCTCACCGTCGACGCCTTGCCGCGCAACCAGGTCGGCAAGCTCACGCGAGAGGATTTGAACGCAGCATTGCGTCGCGCGGGCGAGTCTCAGGCGCCGTGAATGCAGTCGATCTCGACCAGCAGCTCGGCACGGCAGATATCGGCCTCCAGCAACATATAGGCAAGTCCCGCCGGCAGACTCTCCTTGAGCAGCGCCTCGACCTCGCACGTGGCGCCGCCATCGCGCAGGTAGATCTTCAGCAGGCTCGCAGCGCCAAGCCGTGGTGGCACGGCCGCGGAGAGCACATGCGCGCGCTGCTCGAGGACACCGAGGTTCAGCAGGGTCTCCCGGACCTGCGCCTCGAGCTTTCCCGGATGACGCGAGGCATGACCGATGACGCTCGCGGTCCCGGAGATCATGAGCAGCCGCCCGCCGACCAGCATGGCGCGTGAGAACCGCGGTGCAGCCGGGCCGTATTGGCGGGGATAGTTGAACGCGCTCACCTGGCGCGGATTCTCCAGAGCCTGGCCGGTCGCGCGTCCGGCAAGCCAGTACACCTGCAGCACCGGACTGCCGTCGCGACGGCCGATGGCGGTCGCGGCCGGGTGATGCGTCAACGCACGCGCTGCGAGCCCGGTTGCACGACCGACGCAGAACTGCTTGTAGCGCTCCTCATCGCCCGTGCCGCGGTTGATGCCATCGAAGTAGTTCCACATGCGCAGCAGGTGCGGATGCGAGCTCGACGCCTGGAAATCGCCTATTGCCGCATAGGCGGCAGCCGCGGTGGCGGCGAGACCGCCGTAGTCCCGCTCGTCGAGCTCGATGGCGCCCAGCAGATGCTCGGCGTCGGCCGAATAGCGCACGGGTCCTGCAAAACCGATGCGCACGGGTCCGGTCGCGTGCCAAAGCTCGGCGATACCACCCCGGCTCAGAGGTTTCAGGCCGACCCGCACGCAGCGTGGATCTTCGCGGCAGGTGTCCGCGCTGCCGAAAACGACTGCGGCCAGCACTTCCGCTGGCAGCGGCTCGCGTGGCGCGAGCGTGCGATATTCGACGTGGGGTATCGCAGCGACCCGTTGTGCTGCCGCTGTCTTAGACCCTGTCATTGTTGACCCATGCTCGGAGCGCCCGGACGACCGGTACCGCTGTGATACGATTCGAAGCTTCAGCTACCCTGTCGAGCTTTAGTTTATCGCGCCCGTCACCATGGCTGCCACACAGTCCCCTGCCGAGCACGAGCTCGCGCAGCTCATCATCAGCGCGGTGAATCTCGAAGGTATCGCCGCCGCGGATATCGATCCCGATGCCCCGCTCTTCGGCGCCGGCCTCGGACTCGACTCGATCGATGCCCTGGAGATCGCGCTCGAGATCTCCAAGCGCTACGGTTTCCAGCTGCGCTCGGACGACGAGGACAACAAACGGATCTTCGCCTCGCTGCGCTCGCTGGCCGGCCACATCGAGCAGCAGCGAGCAAATGGCGGCGCGCACCTCACCCGCGGCTCCTGAGCCGCGCGCGCCGCTACGATGTCGATCCAGCCGCTGAGCATCGGGGCCTTTACGGCGATATGTGGAGCGGGCGCCGGGCGCACGGCGTTGCTCGGCGCGCTGCAAGCTCGGCGCAGCGGCCTGCGCCCCAATGACTTCACGAGCACGCCCCTCGATACCTGGATTGGACGCATTGACGGGCTCGAGTCGCAGCCGCTGCCCGGCGCGCTCGCATTGTGGGAGTGCCGCAACAACAGGCTGGCCTGGAGCGCGCTGCAGCAGGATGGCTTTCAGGAGGCGGTTAGAAGCGCAATCGAGCGTCACGGTATCGAGCGCATCGCCGTGGTGGTCGGCACGTCCACCTCCAGCATCGGCGCGACCGAGGAGGCCTACCGCCGCCTGCAACCCGACGGTCAGTATCCCCCCGACCTGCGCCGCCCGATCATCCACGAGCCGCACTCGCTCGGCGACTTCGTGCAGCACGCTCTGGGTCTCAGCGGCTTCTGCGCGACCATCGCCACGGCGTGCTCATCGAGCGCGAAGGTGTTCGCCCATGCGGAGCGCCTGATCCGGCTCGGCCTGGCGGATGCCGCCGTCGTCGGAGGTGCCGATACCCTGTGCGGCAGCGTGCTGTTCGGTTTCAACTCGCTCGAGCTGCTCTCCTCCGAGCCTTGTCGGCCGTTCGATCCCCGCCGCAACGGCATCAGCATCGGCGAGGGAGCCGGGTTTGCGCTGCTCGAGCGTCAGGGCGAGGGTCCGTGGCTGCTCGGCTACGGAGAATCGAGCGATGCTTACCACATGTCGAGCCCGCATCCGGAGGGAATCGGCGCGCGGCGCGCGATCCTCGGCGCCTTGCACAGCGGCGGCCTCGCAGCCGAGGACATCGGCTACATCAATCTGCACGGGACGGCGAGCCACAAGAACGACGAGGTCGAGGGGCGTCTGGTCGCGGAGCTGTTTCCGCCGCGCACCTTCGCGAGCTCGACGAAGGGTTGGACGGGGCACACGCTCGGCGCGGCCGGCATTGTCGAGTCCGTCATCACTCTCCTGGCGTTGGAGTCGGGAGTATTGCCCGGCACTCTCAACTCGAGCGCCGTTGATCCCGCCTGTGGTCCACAAGTGCGCCTCGCGAACGAGGAGCGCAAGCTCGTCTATGCCCTGAGTCATTCGTTCGGCTTCGGCGGCAGCAACTGCGTGCTCCTGTTCGGGTCCACGCGGCCCCATTGAGAACGGGCAGTGCCAGTACAACAGGCATACATCGAGGGAATCGGACTGTGGGCGCCGCGGCTCGCCGGATGGGATGCCGCGCGCGCCATACTGCGGGGTGCAGCGCCTGCGCCGTGCACACCCGCTCCCCGCCCGTCACCCTCACTGCTCGCAGCCACCGAAAGACGGCGCGCGCCCGATACCGTGTGCGTCGCGCTCGAAGTCGCCGCAAGCGCGTGCGCCGGCGCGGCGCTGGAGCCGCGCACTCTGCCGAGCGTGTTTGCCTCGACCTACGGCGAGCTGCCTGTAACGGACTACATGTGCGCGACGCTTGCGGCGACTCCGGCGCTGCTATCGCCGACCAAATTCCACAATTCAGTGCACAACGCAGCTGCCGGCTATTGGGCGATTGCGACCGGCTGCCTCGAGCCCTACACGGCACTCGCCGCTCACGAAGACACCTTCGGCGCCGGATTGCTGACGGCCGCAGCGCACGCGAGCACAGAGGATCGGCCCGTCTTGTATGTCGCCTACGACATCGAGGCGCGCGGAGCGGTTGCGACCATGGCTGTCGCGCACAGCGTGCTCGGTGCGGCACTGGTGCTCGCACCGCACGCGACGCCGCGCAGCGTGGCGCGCCTCAGCTTGGACACGGCTCCGGCGCGTGGGGATCGCGCCACGCTCCCGCGGCCGGAGAACGCGGCGCTGGTTGCAGGCAGCGCGCTCGCAGAATCCATCGTGCTGTTTGAAGCATTGGCGGACGGCACTGCGCGCGCTATCGTGCAGAGCCTCGGCCCGCGGTTGAGGCTCGACATCCGGATCGAGCCGTCGTGAAGCCGCAAACGGGGAGGGCGGGATGACGGAACGCGCAGACGTGGTGATCATGGGCGGGGGCCTTGCCGGATTGTCCCTGGCGCTGCAGCTGCGCGCGCGTTTTCCGTCGCTCGACATAACAGTGCTCGAGCGGCTGCGGCATCCCGTCCCACCCGCGGCGCACAAGGTCGGCGAGTCGACGGTCGAGATCGGCGCGCACTACTTCGAGGCGATCCTTGGTCTCGGGCAGCATCTGCGCGAGGGGCAGCTGAAGAAGTTCGGCTTCCGCTTCTTCTTCTCCGCAGGCCGCCGCGACGTGGATCAGGTGGCCGAGCTCGGCGCCAGCAGCTATCTGGCGACACCGACCTATCAGCTCGATCGCGGCATCTTCGAGAACTTCCTGGGGCAGCACGCCCTGCGCAGTGGCGTGCGCTTCGTGAACGGCGCCCGCGTCATCGATTTGGACCTCGGCGATAACATGCAGCACCAGGGCGCTCGCCACGCCGTGAGCTACGAGTGCGATGCCGGCGTGCGGCACATCTCCGCTCGCTGGCTCATCGATGCCTCCGGGCGCGCGGGTCTCATCAAGCGCCGCCTGGGGCTGCAGGAGAGCAACGACCACGATGCGAATGCCGTATGGTTTCGCATTGCGAGTCGCATCGACGTCGACGAGTGGTCACACGACAGCAGCTGGCTTTCGCGCTGCAGCCCACCGTTGCGCTGGCTGTCGACGAACCATCTGGTCGGGGAGGGCTACTGGGTGTGGCTCATCCCGCTCTCCTCCGGATCGCACTCAGTGGGCATCGTGGCCGATGCGCGCCTGCACCCGCTGCGCACGATGAACACTTACGAGCGTGCGCTCGATTGGATGCACGTCCATCAGCCGCGACTCGCCGAGGAGCTCGACACACGACGCGATCAGCTGCAGGATTTCCTGTTCCTGCGCCGCTTCTCTTACGGCTGCAAGCAGGTGTTCTCCGCCGCCGGCTGGGCGCTGACGGGGGAAGCGGGCGTGTTTCTCGACCCGTTCTACTCGCCCGGCAGCGACTTCATCGCCATCTCGAACACGTTCATCACCGAGCTCATCGCCAAGGATCTCGCGGGCGAGCCCGTCGCCCCGCACGCACGGCTGTACGAGCAGCTGTATTTCTCTTTCTATCGCAGCACCCTGTCGCTCTACGTCGACCAGTATCCGATGTTCGGCGATCCCGAGGTCATGCCGGTGAAGGTCATCTGGGATTACGCCTATTACTGGGGAGTGCTGTGCCAGCTCTTCTTCCAGCAACGCCTCACGGATACGACGATGCTCGGGCAAGTGCGCGGTGAGCTTGCCACGACGCTCGCATTGAATACGGCGATGCAAAGCTTTCTGCGCGCGTGGGCGCGGGTGAGCGCGAAGCACAACGGTCCGCTGATGATCGATCAGGCCGCGCTCGGCTGGTTCGTCGAGCTCAACCGCGGCTTGCGCGACTCGCTCGATGATGAGGCCTTCAGAGCGCGCATGCGTGCCACGTGCGCGCAGCTGCATACCCTGGCTGCAGAGATCCTCGAGCGTGCCCTCGCCAAGCATCCGCAGCTCGATGCGGCTGCGCTGCGCGCGCTTCTGCAGGGCATCGCCGTGGAGCCACGTGGCGAGCTGCTGCTGCCGCGCGCGGCCTGAAGTCGCACCGACGCGATGAACCACTCGCCGCTTCTGCTGCAGCAGCGAACGGCAGAAGTCCTGGGCAGATCGAGCGTCTGAGTCAGTCTGAGGGCTCGCTACGGCGCTGAATGACCGCGGCACGGCCGGCCGCGAGCAACGCGCCGGAGTGCTGCACCGAGAAGCTGTACTGCCAGCTCGATGCGCCCGCGAGCAGGCGGCGCGCCTCCACGATGAGCTCACCGCCCAGGTCATCGACATAGTCGCGGTGCAACTGCACGTCGCGCAGCGACACGATCATGCCCGGCTGCGCGCGCCTACCGGCAGCCTGAGCGGTGAGTCCGCCGTGCAGGGCCATCGCTTGCGCGCCGTACTCACACAGCATGAGGGATCTCAGGCGCGCCGCGCTGCGCAGCGGATTCTCGGGCGAGCAGTGGGTCCGCGTCGCCGCGATGACGCGCTCCGCGTTCCATTCCACCACGCGCTCGAGCAAACACATGGTGCCCTGGTGGGGAATGAGCGCCGCAATCTCCTCACGGCTGAGCATTCGAGCCCTTCCCGCGCGGGATCAGAACCAGCGCCAGCAAGAAGTTTCCGACTACACCCATCACTACGGTCACGCCGATGGACTGCAGCACGGGCAACGCGGAGCTCGCCAGCACGGAGAACACCACGAGAGCGGCTGCCGCACACACGAGCAGCGCGTGCAGCGTGCGGCGCTGTCCAGTCGGGTCGTGGGCCGAGCGCTCGAAGAACAGTCCATAGTCGAGGCCCAGGCCTGCCGCGAGCACGAGCGCGATCACATGGAACAGACTCAACGGCACGCCCGCGGCATGCAGAATCGCGAGCGTGAGCAAGGTCGTGAGAAGCATCGGCGTGAGCACGCGCGCTGCGCGGACCGCGGAGCGCAGGGCGCCATAGACTACCCCCGCGAGCAGTACGGCTGCGGCGAGCACACACCAGACGATGCGCTGACGCTGACGCGCGACCAGCGTTTCGGCCTCTTCCTTGAGATCCAGAAGAGCGATTCCGCCGTGTGCGGATGCCGCGAGGCGCTCGAGCGCCGCCGGATTGCGTACCTCACCGAAAGTTACGAGACCAGTGACCTCACCGCCGCGCTCGAGCAACAGACTGCCGATGGGAAGCTCAAGAGGAGTACCGGCGAGCATTGCTGGCGTGAGCGCGGGCAGCTGCCGCGCGCGCGTGACGTCCTGCAGAAAGGGCGCAAAAAGACCCGGCCGGAATGCGAGCCCCTCAGTCGCGTGGGCGAGTGCGGCTTGCAGCTGCTCCGCATCGGGCAGCGCCGCGCGGCGACGCTCCTGTGTGGCAATGCTCGGCAGATAGCGTGCGGCATCGTCGAAGCCGACGATGGCCCGCTCGCGCACGAGTGTGCCTAGGCGGTCGCTCAGTTGCTCCTCGCGCGCGAGCACCTCGTCAGCGGTGCGACCGTCGATTGCCAGCAGATAGCGAATGTCCGGCGTGCCGAGCTGCTCGCGCAGGGACTCGTACTGCAGCAGCAGCGGTCGCGGCACCGGCGTCAGGCGGCCGAGATCATTGTCCCAGAAGTCGCCCCGGACCAGTACGAGCAGCGCGATTCCAATGGCGCACAGCGCCGGCGCGAGCCACGGCGGATGGGGCAAGCGCGCCGCCCACGCGCCGAGCCGCCGCGGCAAGGCGAGCTCGCCGTAGTCGCGCGTCGCGGACGGAAGCAAGCGCGGCAGCAAATATCGAGTGCATAGCCCAGCGGTCGCGAGCCCGGCGATATTGAAGCAGGCGAGCTGCGCAAGACCCGCCACCCCGGATATGAGGAATGCGAGGTAGGCGATGCAGAGGCCACCCACTGCGATTGCCAGGGTCGGCCACACGGAGCGAGCCGTGGCGAGAGGTGTTACACCCGGAACGCGGTGACTGAAGAGAAAGATCGGGTAGTCAAGCGCGACACCGATGAGTGTGAAACCGAACGCGATCGTGATGCCGTGGACCGTGCCGAAGAGAGCCGTGACGGCTGCGAGCGCGATGACGCCGGCGCTCGCCAGCGGCAGCGCACCGAGCACGACGCAAAGCAGGCTGCGGTAAGCCAGGAACATGAGGACGATCATGCCCGTCGTATCGAGCACTGCGGCCACGCGGGCATCGCGCTCGCTACGCTGCTGCATGAGCACCGAGAATGCCCCAGGTCCGGTCACCTCGAGGCGCACCGTGCTCGCGGCACGCGTCTCCGTGAAGTGACGGCGTAGAAGCTGGAGTGCGGCGCGTTGCCCCTGAGGATCGAACGCGGGCGCGGCTGTCTCCACCACCAGCAGCGCAGCGTTCCCAATGCGGTTGAACCATACGTCCTCGATGAGCTGAGGCTCCTGGCTCGGCTGCCACGATTGCAGCAACTTGAGGATCTCGAGCGTTGGGTCGCGCGGCACCCAGGGCTCGAGCAGATCGGCCGCTGGCGAGGAGAGATCGCGCTCGCGCTCGATGAGCTCGCTGCGCAGAAAGGCGGCATCGAATCTCTGCCCGTCGAGTGTCGGCGAGAGCAGATAGCGGTACGGCAGGAGCGCATCCGGTACCGCATCGAGCCGGTTCTCACCATTGGCGATGAGACGGAAGGCGTGGTCCGCGCGCAGCGCGGCGGCCAAGCGCCGCGAGCTCTCGGCCAGGCTTTGCTGGTCGGCCCCTGCGAGTCCTACGAGCAGCAGGCGTGCGCCCGGTCCTTCACTGACCTCCTCGAGAATGAGGTGCTGCGCACGAGTGTGTGGGGTGGGCATGAAGAGTCGCAGGTCCCCACTCACGCTCAGCCGCTGCTCGACGTAGTAGCCGAGGCCGGCGAGAAGCGCCAGCCACACGGCGGCAAGGACCATGGAGCTGCGGGGCGAGCTCACGGGATCCGGCGCACGGAATCCGGCGCTACTTCTGCGCCCCGCGGCACTGCTCGTCGAACCATGCGCGGTCGGGCATAGGCGGCAGGGGTGTCTTCGCGCCCTGTCCGACCAGTAGAACGGTCGTGTTGTCATTCGCCTGATACGTGATCAGACAGCGCGGCTCGGAGGCGCTGCCGTAGACCACGAGCGAGCGAATGTGCTCGAGAGCGTGGGGATCGCGTGGCGTCAGGCCAAGTGTCCAGTGCTGCTCATCGCCGTGCAGATCCAGTGTGAATTGCTGCTCGAGCGCGGCGCGATCCCCGCCGAGAAGCGCGGCGAAGCTCGCCCGTAGGCTGCGCAACTCCGGGGCCCGTTGCAGCGAGAACGAACGCGGCGGCTGGCTCTCGCGCTGCAAGCTCACCGAGTCACCACGGATCTCGCTGCGTTCGTGGTAGGGCTGCTCCACGATGCGCGCCAGGTTATCTGGCCCCAGATATTGAAGCTCACCGGACACCACGAGGGGCTTGGCAAGCAGCTGCGAGAAATGCGCCTCCAGGAAGGGGGTGGTTGCCGGAGCCGGACGAGCGAGCCGCTTCAACAGTGCATCCACCTGCTGCGTGGCACACACGGCCGCCCCGGGCAGCAGCACCAGCAGGAGCGGCAGCGTACTAGAGCGGCGGGCACGCACTGTCATGAGCCTCGCTCCGTGCGCAGCAGGAACTCGCCCAGCGCAATCGTCCGCCCTGAGCACTCGATGCGGAAAGACAGCCTCACAGGCTCCATCTTGAGCAACGCACGCGCCTCGACGCCCGGCAGCAGAGGCGCAAGAAATTTCGCCTGGGAAATGCCGCTGACGCTCACGGAGCTTCCGAGCCACCTCTCGGCGGCCCGCAGCACCTGCTCCAGAACGACCACGCCCGGCACTACCGGCGCCCCCGGGAAGTGGCCCGGTAGTGAGGGGTGCGTTACCGGCACGCTGAAGGTTGTCTCGAAAGCCGCGCTCATGCGCCGCCCCGTGCGCTGCCTGGGGGAGGGCGCCAGGCGACGGCCCGCGGCGCGACCGCGAGCATGCGCCGCATGAATTCAATCATGTTCGGATAGGGCTGCTGCGGAAAGCGGCGCTGTCGATAGCCGTACTCGATGACGAAAAAGGCCACGACGATCACGTATTCAAGGACGTTTGCAAATAGCGACCACGTGCGTTGCGCCACGGTGAAGGGCGGCGGCACACCCAGTAGCAGCAGCACGCCATCGGGAGCTGCACAACAGGCGAGCACCAGGTTCGCGACGCCGAGCGCCAGCAGCAGCACGGCCCACGCGAGCGTGAGATTGCGTGCATAGAGCAGTACAACGGGCTCGATGACTTGATCGGGAGGGTGCAGCAAGCGTACCAGGCGGCTGATGAGCGGCACCCGTCCGGCGGTCAGAGTGTGCCCGAATATCCAGGCTCCGAAGAAGTCCGCGAGCACCGAAGGCGCATACAGCGGCAGCCACATCCAGCTCTGGCGCATCAAAGGCGCCAGGGCCGCGGCCGCGCCAGCTGCGACGGCGGCAAACCAGGCGAGCGCATTTCCCCGGGCGAGCGCGGGCAAGAGGATCAATGCGGAGAGCCAGGCGAGGCTCGCCGCCGTGAGTGCCGGGCTGCGAGTGATCACCGCCGCGTGGACCAGGAGCGGGTAGCACACCGCCAGAATGACCGTCAGCCGTCGCAAGAGCTCGACCCCACACTACAAGCCCTACAGAGGACGCATTGTGCCAAACGCGTGCTACTGTGTGGCCCGACCGCTTCTCGAGGGGGACGGATGGCTCAAGCCAGATCGGCCGAGCAGCTCGCCGCTGCCGGTGCGGCTAACGTGACGCCCGGCGAGGGTACGGGGAGGCTCACGGCCGGTGCTGCGGCGCGCCGGGGCGTCGGATGGCTCGGTCAGCTCTGCTGGGCGCTCTGCGATGGGGCCCGAAGTCCCTATAACGTCCTCGTCAACATCTTCGTTTTCGCTGCCTATTTCACGACGGTCGTGATTCCGGATCCGGTGCGCGGGCAGACGGTCTGGAGCTATGTGTCCGCCCTCGCGGCGCTCCTGGTCGCGCTCGGTGCGCCCGTGCTCGGGGCGATCGCGGATGCCGGCGGCCGCCGCAAGCCCTGGCTCGTCGCATGCCTGGTGTTCGGCGCGCCCTGCATGGCGCTGCTGTGGTTCGCCACTCCCGGCATGACGAGCGGGCTCGGCTGGATCATGGTGGGGGTGATCGGCGGTTATCTTTGCTTCGAGTACTCGGCGGTGTTCACCAGCGCCATGCTGCCCAACGTCGCGCCCCCGGGCCGGCTTGGCTTCCTCAGCGGCCTGGGATTTTGCATGGCCAATCTCTCGGGCATCGTGCTGTTTCTCTTCTACCTGCTCGCATGGGACCGTAATCCTCACCCGCTGTTCGGCCTCGACGTCCAAGCCCACGAGCCGGAGCGCGCCGTCGGGATTCTCGCCGCCATCTGGCTCGTGGTGTTCTATCTGCCGATGTTCGCGTTCACCCCCGATTCGGCCGGCACGTCGCGCAGCATGGGCGCGGCAGTGCGCCACGGCGTGCGCAGCCTGCTCGATACGCTGTCGCGGCTGCGCGGCTATCGCAATACCGCCACGTTTCTCGCTGCGCGACTGCTCTATAACGAAGGCTTCATCGTGATGATGCTCTTCACGAGCGTGGTTGCGGCCGGCGTGCTGCATTGGACGCCTCGCATGCTGATCGCGATGGGCCTGATCAACAGCGTGGTCGCGGCCTCCGCGGGGTTGTTCGCGGGCTGGCTGGATGTGCGCGTGGGCTCGAAGCCTGCAGCCATGGTCTTCGTCGCGGGATGCATGCTGGCGAACATCGTGGTGTGCTCGATCACCCCGGACATGATCTTCTTCGTGAAGCTGCAAGCGGCTGGCGCCAATGCGCACGGGCTCTTCCCGACGCTCCCCGACAAGGTATTCCTCGTCACCCAGAACCTGATCGCGCTGTTCGTGACCGGCGGCCTGGTCACGAGCCGCACGCTCATGGCGAAACTCTCGCCGCCGCACATGCTCAACGAGTTCTTCGGGCTCTACGCCCTCTCTGGCAACGCCACCTCGTTCGTCGGTCCGCTCGCGATCGGCCTCGTCACATCCGCCTTTGCCAATCAGCGCGCGGGCGTGGCGGTCGGAGTGGTGTTCCTGCTCGCCGGGCTGCTGCTGCTGATTCGGGTGCGCGAAGTGGCCACGCCCGCCGAGGCGCTTCGCAGTCATTGACCCGGATCGCTCCGTCGGTAATATTCGAGGCATAGTCCAGGTACAGCGAGTGGCGGCGCCCGGCTGCGAGATTCCGGCGCGCTGCTCGGACGCCCCGCCACGGCACCAAACCGCCGCGGTCCCCTGACACCGTTTTTTCGACATAACCGTCGTGAGATGCGCTCGCGCCGGCCACGCGCCACGCCGGCGAGCGGGGGCATTTGGTGGGTATTGCTCGATGACACAGCTAGACCACGGACTCTTCAAGGCAGCGTACGAGAGGGACAGCTGCGGTTTCGGCTTGATCGCTCACCTGGACGATGAGCCGAGCCACTGGTTGGTGCGGACCGCGATCATCGCGCTCAATCGCCTGACGCACCGCGGCGCCGTCGCCGCCGACGGCAAGACAGGTGACGGCTGCGGACTGGCACTGAAGACGCCGCGGCGCTTTCTGCGGGCCGTCGCACGTGAGGCGGGAATCTCCGTGAGCGAGAAATTCGCCGCCGGTCTCGTGTTCCTGAGCCGCGATGCGAGCCGCGCGCGGGCCGCGCGCCAGGAGCTTGCCACGCAGCTGCAGCGCGAGGGCTTGAGTGTGGCGGGGTGGCGCATTCTGCCGGTGCGCCCCGGCGCGTGCGGCTCGGAAGCTCTGAAGACGCTGCCGCACATCGAGCAGTTATTCGTGAACTGCGCGATTGCCGACATCGACGATGACTCCTTCAACCGCAAGCTGTTCCTCAGCCGGCGCCGTGCCGAGAAACACCTCGCGGTGACTGATCCGGTTTTCTACGTGCCGAGCCTCTCGGCAAGCACGATCGTCTACAAGGGCATGGTGATGCCGCAGCACCTTGCGGAGTTCTATCCGGACCTGAAAGACGAGCGCCTGGAGGCATCCGTCGCGGTGTTTCACCAGCGGTTCTCGACCAACACGCTGCCGCAGTGGCGCCTTGCGCATCCGTATCGCTACCTTGCCCACAACGGGGAAATCAACACGATCCAGGGCAACCGCAACTGGGCACTCGCGCGCGGGCCACTGCTGCGCTCGCCGCTGCTGCCGGATCTGGCGGACATTCAGCCCCTGGTCGCGCTCACCGGCTCGGACTCGCAAAGCCTCGACAACATGCTCGAAGTGCTGCTGATGGGCGGCCTCGATCCGCTGCACGCGATGCGCATCCTCATCCCGCCCGCGTGGCACGGGCTCGATTCCATCGATGCAGACCTGCGCGCGTTCTACGAGTACTACTCGGTACATATGGAGCCGTGGGACGGGCCCGCGGGCATCGCGTTCACCGATGGGCGCTATGCCGGCTGCACGCTCGATCGCAACGGGCTGCGGCCGGCCCGCTTCGTCATCACCCGCGGCCGCATCCTCACCATCGCCTCCGAGACGGGTGTGTGGGACTACGCGCCGGAGGATGTCGTGCGTAAGGGCAAGCTCGGCCCCGGCGAGATGATCGCTCTCGACCTTGCCACCGGCACGCTGCTCGAGTCGGCGGACATCGATGCGCGGCTCAAGACGCGTCACCCGTACAAGACGTGGCTGAAGAAGGGGGTGCGCTATCTGGAGACCGATCTGGTCGACCCGCGTCTGGC